>Ga0180432_10000405_pt1 | contig 69789 bp, 71 predicted proteins | sample SS_ome_10_FD_132414 | JGI IMG/M metagenome (GOLD analysis project Ga0180432, IMG submission 132414) | Hypersaline lake sediment archaeal communities from the Salton Sea, California, USA - SS_1_MS_2 metaG | ecosystem: Environmental > Aquatic > Non-marine Saline and Alkaline > Hypersaline >...
CGGTATGATTTCTTCCGGCGCGGTCGCGGCATCCCTCGCGGCGAAGGGCTTCTGCCTTATCCTCAGGTCCCAGCCATAACCGCTGCTGTTCCCCGCCAGGAACGCCGGCACCATCAGCGTAAGCAGGATCCGGTGCTTGATATCCTCGATCTCGGGGTCCTTGATCTCCTTAAGAGAGATCGGAAAGTCAGGGCCTTTGTCAAAATAGGCCATGTCCTCCGGGACACACACGTAATCGTCCGTAATAAGGTACCCGCCCGGTCTCATTTGTTCGTAGATGCGGCATATGAAACTGCCCCATCCTTTTTCATAGTCCTTGGCGGTTTCATTGGCGGCTCTCTGATAATAAATATCGATCCTTTCCCCTTCGAGCATTTCTTCATATTGGCGGGGCCTGGTGATATCGGCATTTATGAACGTTATCGAATAGGTCTGTTCCTTTGCGCCCCTGTACTGCCAGTCAAACGTTATGCGGGGATGGCCTTGATCCGAATCGACCTTCACCGTCGAAAGATCCACCCCTATCGCTTTCAGCTCAAAAGCGATCGCCGCGGTGATCTTTCTCCTGTTCTGAAGCGTCCCGCCGTTGGCGAAACCCCACTTGAATTTTTCGCAGTAAAGATCGGCGTTGAAATATTTTCTCAGGTATTCTTCGGGACCATCGTCCTTAAAGCACTTCTTGAGTTCCGATTCCGAAAGCTGATAGAAAATGCCGCTATAATCCGAGATGAAATATCCCCTGGTCGCGTTGGTCGAAAGAAGAAAGTTCGAGATGTCGGCGCCGGCGGCGCCGTAAACCGCCGTCAGGGGCCTGTTGTCCGGGTTCACGAATCTCTTTATCGCCATGCCGTGCTCGACATGCATTCTCTGGAGAAGGCCCGCATTGATCGGGCGATAGTCGATCTGTTTCTTCCCATCAAGGGGTGAAGTTTTTTCCGTCTCCGGAAGCGAGGCTTCTTCCGCCCGCGGGAACGGGGTTTTCCCCCGGTCTTTTTGTCCGGCTGAGATACCTTTTTCCGGCACGATCCGGGAAGATATGGCGCCCCACCCTTCACACATGATCTTTGCATCCCCGATCTCGATGGGTATTGCGGCTCCGCCGCGAGATTCAAGCGGTTCATCTCCCGGCAAGTAATAGCGGAGGGTCACCGTTTCGGGGCTTCCTTCTCTCTTGTAGGGCAGGCAAAAAGTGTTTCCTTCTTTATGCAATTCCTGCCATTTAAAGCTTTCGAAATCTATATGCGAGATGTGCTTCTTAAGAAGTTTTTCCCTGAGGCCATCCGCGCTTATCATGCTTCCGGACTGGGCCAGCACCTGCCCTATTAAAATGCTGAGATAAATGAACCCGGCATCCTCCTGGAAATCTTCTTTGGCTCTCGATCCCGCCGCTTCATTTTCATTAACAATGACCTGGCCGCTCTCGCGCACTTTCACGCTGATGATGGGGCTGAGTCTCGAAGGAGGAGAAAGGGTGTGGACGCTTTCCCGCGCCGCGCCGGGCTCGAGCGCGTAGGAAATGTTGCTGAAAACGAACAGGCATATTATGCCCGCCGATACGGCCTTGAACCACAACTTGTGCGTATTGAAATATCTTTCCATGCTCTCCCTGTAGTATTTGACTGTAACAGTATCTATATATACAGTTTTTAGGGGCTACCTTTATAATAAATAAAATCAGGACAAATAATAGTAAAGGATTATAACACACAAAAGTTAGTTAAGTCAATAAAAATCTTGAATTTCCCCCTGCCCGTGCGGTCCCCGGTTGAATCTTGTAAAAGATCATCGGGCGTGTTAACATACCTACGTGGAAAGTGAACGTAAGCGCATCATATGCTGCGGGAATATAGCTTTTGACCTCATCACTACAGGCAAAGACATGGGTGGAATGATTTTCGAGGCCAGGCCGGGAGGGTCTGTCCTCAACACGGCCATCCTCCTGGCCCGGCTGGGGCTCTCCGTGTCTATGCTGTCAAAGGCGGGAAAAAATTTTCTCGGTGATACTCTTCTGAGGATCATGCGGGCGGAAGGGCTTGAAACAAAATACACCGTGCAGAAAAAAGACTTTAAGACAGGGCTTGCGATCGCCCGGATCGATAAAAAAGGAGATTCCTCCTACCTCTTCTACAAACCATACGGAAAACAAAATCTGCTCAAAAAGGAAAAGCTTCCCTGTTCCCTGTTTAAAAAAGCGGATGTTTTCCACGCGGGCTCCACCTATTCATATAACGACCATACATTTGAAGAGACCCTTGAGTCCATGAAGCGCGCAAAAAAGGAAGCTGTTTTTATCACCTACGATCCCAACTGGCGCGAGTTCAGGATAAAAGATAAGAAAAAGACCCGCGCGCGCATCCGCAAACTGCTCACCTTCGTCGACCTGCTTAAGCTCAGTGAGACGGATGCTCTCGGCATCACCGGATCAAGAACGCTCCCCGGCGCTCTCCGGCGTCTGCCCGAAAACACTATTGTCACTCTCGGGGATAAGGGTTCTTTTTTCTGGGACGGAAAGAAAAAAACATATCACCCGGCATTTAAGGTCCGGGTCGTGGATACCATAGGGGCGGGTGACGGCTTCACGGCCGGCATTATACACAGGTATTGCGCAAGGGGCATGGAAGCGTTCCGGAAAGAAAAAAGAGAGACCCTCGCTTTCGCTTCAGCGGTGTCGGCCCTGGTCTGCGGGGGCAGGGGCGCCGCGGAAGGCTTGCGGAGCCTGCAACAGGTTAAAAGATTCCTCAGATCGCGCTGATTAAACGAGGTCTATCATCCAGGATTTCAGGATCTTCTGTATGGTCGAGATCACGATGATCCCGGCCAGGATCATGATGATCGTGTGAAAGGTCCAATCATTTATCACAAATCCAAGAGCGATCCCGGCGGCGGGAGCGTGTTCCGTATTTGTTACGGACATCAGGAATATGGCCAGGCCGACAGCCGCCCCGCCGGCTAAGACATGCATAAGCACTTGTATCAGATAAAGTTCTACAGGAAAAACCGTGAGGTAGTGGATCGAAGCGCCTACTGCCACGCCGATGACATACCCGCCAATAAGATACCTGGGGCCGGAGATCTTGTGATGCGGCATGGCAAAAGCTACAAGCGTGCTGGCCCCGAACGACGCTATAATAGCGGGGTGATGGACGACATCAAAAAGCAGTAAGGCCGCAACGACCGCGAGCCCTCCCAGGGCCGACTGAATAATATACCGGGATTTATTGTTCCGGAATTTCTCATCAAAAAACCGCACTGCTATCTCTCCCCCTTCTTCCTGTATATGATCTCTCCCTTTTTGACGACTCCAAGCTTGTCGCGGGCTTTTTTCTCGACATAGTCGGGATCCTTCTGCATCTTTGCGAGCTCTTCTTTCAGTTTATCATTATGTTCCTCAAGGAGCTCGATGCGTTTCTCGTACTGCTCGTTTGCCTCCCGCAATCTCTGCAGTTCCGAATACCCCGGCAAGAAAACAATACAAAGCGCCGCCAGGAAAGCCAGTAGATAAAACGTTATTTTCCTTGCTTCCATAATTTGCTGCCATAAACCGCACCGGGGCCGATCGCCTCCTCGATGCGGAGAAGCTCGTTATATTTGCACATGCGATCGGTCCGACAGGTCGACCCGGTTTTTATCTGCCCCGTTCCGGTCGCGACCGCAAGATGGGATATGGTCGTATCCTCCGTTTCTCCCGAACGGTGGGAAATAACAGCCGTGTAGCCCGCATTCTTCGCCATCTCGATCGCTTCCATTGTTTCCGTCAGCGTCCCTATCTGGTTCACTTTGATGAGTATTGAATTGGCAACGCCTTTCTCTATCCCCTCTTTGAGCCTTTTGGTGTTGGTCACAAAAAGATCGTCCCCGACCAGCTGGATCTTACTCCCAAGCTTCTCGGTCATGGCTTTCCATCCGCCCCAGTCATCCTCGGCAAGACCGTCTTCGATGGAAATTATCGGATATTTATCCAGCCACGCGGCATAAAAATCAACCATATCAAGCGAGGATTTTTTCGGTTTATCCTCGGCGTTAAGAACGTAAGAGCCACCTTTATAAAACTCGCTTGCGGCAGGATCGAGCGCCAGGCTTATATCTTTCCCCGCTTTATAGCCGGCGGCGGTGATCGCCTCGAGAATGACTTCCACCGCTTCTTCGTTCGACTGGAGGTTCGGAGCGAACCCTCCTTCATCCCCGACAGCGGTTGAATGGTCTTTCTCCGCAAGTATCTTTTTGAGGTGATGAAAAACTTCGGATCCCGTTCTCAGCGCTTCCCTGAACGAGGGAGCGCCTATCGGCACGATCATGAACTCCTGCAGGTCCACGTTGTTATTCGCATGCTTGCCGCCGTTAATGATGTTCATCATGGGGACCGGGAATATCCTGGCATCATCGCCGCCCAGATACCTGAAAAGCGGTATGCCGCGCGAGACACTGGCAGCTTTCGCCGCAGCCATGGAAACCCCGAGTATCGCATTCGCTCCCAGCCTGCCTTTGTTCGGCGTTCCGTCCAGGTCTATGAGCGCCCTGTCCAGGTCTTCCTGGCGGGCCGCATCCATCCCCCTGACCTTTGAAGCTATTTCCCCGTTGACATTGCCAACGGCCTTTGTAACGCCTTTGCCCATGTAACGGTTTTTATCGCCGTCGCGGAGTTCGACCGCTTCATGTTCCCCGGTGGAGGCCCCGCTCGGAACGGCAGCCCTGCCGAACGATCCGTCTTCGAGGATCGCGTCCACTTCCACTGTCGGGTTGCCTCTTGAATCCAGTATCTCCCGGCCTGTTATTTCTTTGATCTTTGTTGACATGATTCTCCTCCTTCAGTCCAGAACCCTGACCTTCCTGCCCTCTATCTTGAGTTTTCCCCGGACAAAAAGACGTACGGCTTCCGGATACAGTTTATGTTCCTCGGCATGGATCTTTTCCTCCAAAGCATCGAGAGTGTCGTTCTCTTCGACGCGCACGCATGACTGCAATATCACCGGGCCCGCGTCCAGGTCGCTTTCCACGAAATGCACCGTTACGCCCGTGACCTTCACCCCGCACTCGAACGCGTCTTTTATGCCGCTCGTCCCCTTGAACGACGGCAGAAGCGCGGGATGTATGTTAAGTATCCTGTCTTTATATTCTTCAATAAAAGAGTCGCTGAGTATCCGCATGAACCCGGCGAGTACGACCAGTTCTATTTTGTCTTCCTTGAGGCGCCGCAACACCGCCTTGTCATACTCATCGCGCGATCCGAACTTTGCCGCTTCCAGGACAAAGGTCTTGATCCCGGCTTTGCGGGCGCGTTCCAGGGCAAAGGCTCCCGGCTGATCGCTTACCACAAGGACCACCCGGCCCCCCGCCAGTTCTTTTCCTGCTTCCGCGTCAATGAGCGCCTGGAGGTTGGTCCCGTTTCCCGATACAAATACAGCTATGTTCATGGCACCTATATCTCCTTGATGACTTTTGTCGGGCATTTACCCGCTACTTTTCTCACCTTCTCATGATCGCCCTGTTTTGAATAATCCGCGCGCGAAAGGTTGTCCGTAACCTTGAAAAAGCCCTCCGGCGACAGTTTTTCACATATGCCGCAGGCGATGCATCCCACGGCGCAGATCTGCCTCACCCTGACAGCACCGTCATGAGTGCTGCATGCCACGTAAAAAAGCTTCTCATTCTTTTTCTCCTGCATGCTGATTATGCCCCGGGGGCAGGCTTCAGCGCACTTGCCGCAACCCGTGCATTTTTTCTGGTCGACTACCGGAAGTCCGTTCTCCATATGAAGAGCATCGAAGGGGCATACCAGCGCGCAATCGCCGAACCCCATGCATCCGTATTCACATTCCATTCCGGCACCGAAGGCAAGGTTTGCCGCGCCGCAGGTGCGCACTCCCTTATAATCAGCCACCGGTTTCTTGTCTTTCCACTCGGCCGCGCAATGCACGAGCGGGATCTTGGGATGCCGTTCCTCCCCCTCCTTGCCGAGAAACTTAAGCAGCTGTTCCATGGCTTCCTCGCCCATTACCCTGCACTTCGCGGGATCCTCGCCGTCCTTGACGATGTGCTCGGCGAAATCATGACAGTTCACATACCCGCACGCCCCGCAGTTGACGTGGGGAAGATGACCGAGCACCTCGGCGATCTTGGGATCTTCTTCCACTTTCAGTTTCTTGTCGGCGAACCCCAGGAGAGAAGCGAAAAGGGCTGCCATTCCCGCCATGCTGAATATCGACGCTAGCATCAAATTATCCATGTTCTCCTAACCGCGCGTTCATCTGCTGATTATCCCGCCGAACCCCATGAACGCAAGGGCGAGCATCCCGGCCAGTATAAGCGTTATTCCTGTTCCTTTAAGCGCTTCGGGTATGTCGGCAAAATCAAGCTCTTCGCGGATCCCGGCCATGACCACGAGGGCCAGCGTGAATCCGATCCCCGCCCCGAGGCCAAAAACGACCGATTCCAGAAACGCATATTCCCTGAGCACCATGAAAAGAGTAAGCCCGAGAATAGCGCAATTCGTGGTTATGAGCGGCAGATATATCCCCAGCGCCCTGTAAAGCGCCGGGGATACCTTCTTGATGACCATTTCCACGAACTGCACCAGACTCGCGATCACGATAATAAAGGCGACGTACTGCAGAAATACCAGCTTGAACGGCACAAGGATATAATAATAGATGAGCCAGGTGACGGTCGCGGCTATCGTCATGACAAATGTCGTCGCCATGCCAAGGCCTACCGCGCTTTCTATTTTGTTGGACACCCCGATAAAGGGACATATCCCCAGAAAGTACGTAAGCACGAAATTGTTCGTGATACTGGCCGCTATCAGGATCAGAATGAGTTCTTCTATTGTCCTTCCCATCTTCTATGCCTGTTTTTTTGCCTTTACTTCTTTCAGTTTCTTATCCGTTATATTGAATATCCCGACAAGAAGCCCCAAAGTTATGAACGCGCCTGCCGGCAACACCATAACGATCCAGTTCGTGAAGCCCGCCCACATGACACGGTATCCAAAAATAGTCCCGGCACCGAACACTTCCCTGGCGGATCCAAGCACGATCAGCGCGCAGGTAAATCCCAGCCCCATGCCGAGGGCATCGAGAAACGACCTGAAGACACCGTGTTTCGAGGCGAACGCTTCAGCCCGGCCCAGTATGATGCAGTTAACGACTATCAAGGGAACATACGGCCCCAGGGCCTTGCTGATCTGGTAAAAATTGGCTTTAAGAAAATAGTCCGCCGCCGTCACGAATGTCGCGATGATCACCGTAAATATCGGTATCCTGACCTGCACGGGGACAAATTTTCTTATGGCGGATACCACTACACTTGAACAAACCACGACAAACAGGGTGGCCATTCCCATGGAAAACCCGAAAAGGGCCTTGGTGGTCACGGCAAGCGTCGGGCACATACCCAGGACCTGCACGAATATCGGATTTTCACGCCATAAACCTTTTAACAGATCCCTGTACATTATTCCCCTTTTATGGCCTTCCGGACCTCTTCTATCCTTTTATTAAGTATGTTCACCACCGCGCGCGACGAAATAGTGGCTCCCGTGATCGCCTCTATCTGATACGGCTGTTCGGGCTTGCGGTTCCTGACGTACTCTATGGGGTGCGCGAGCGAAAGGCCCACGAACTGTTTCCTGAAATCGTCGCTTGCTATTTCCGCGCCAAGGCCCGGAGTTTCCTGTGATTCCACTATCTCTATGCCTTTCATCTGAGTGAGATCGGCGTTGAGCCCGCCTATTATCTCTATAATCCCCTGATAACCGTTCCCCTTCGCCTTAAAAGCGTACCCAAGGAGTTTCCTGTCCTTATCCACGACCTTCACTATGCCCCTGGACCCCTTCTCAGCGCCCTTCATAAGACCGGCAATATCCGCGTCGGGGAACAGGCTGAGCACCGCTTGTTCGGACTCTTTATTGCGATTGTCCTTGATCTTCTGGGTGGTCAGAATGTGGACCATGACCAGGATCGCCCCCGAAAGCGCGCCGACAGCCACGAGAGCGCTTATCATCCTGACAAAATTGTTTTTGAAAATATCTTTTATCATTTCTGTTTCTTCCCGTTCACCGTTCCGAACCGTCTGGGTCTGGCGACCCTGTCTATAATGGGCGTGAACGCATTCATGAAAAGGATCGAATACATTACACCCTCGGGAAGCCCGCCCCATATCCTTATTGTCATCGTTATCAGCCCGCATCCCGCGCCGAAGATCCATCGCCCTTTAGCCGTCACGGGTGACGTTACCGGATCGGTGGCCATGAATGTCGCGCCTATAAGAAGGCCTCCCGCGAGAACATAAAACAGCGGTGTCATGACCTTGTCCGGGTTAACGATGTGCATGATGCCCGCGAAAACGATCACGGTCCCGATATAAGCTGCCGGTATCCTGTAATCTATTATCTTGCGGTAAAGAAGGTACCCCAGGCCCAGCAGCAGGGCCAGGGCCGATGTCTCCCCCAGGGACCCGCCCACGTTCCCCAAAAACATATGCAGGTAGGGCGTAACGCCGTGTTCGAACTTAGCCAGGCCAAGGGGCGTTGCCGTAGTCACGGCATCCAGGGTGATCGGCTGTATCCACGTGGTAAGAGCCACCGGGAAGGCGGCCATAAGAAAGGCTCTTGCCAGGAGTGCCGGGTTGAATATATTGAACCCAAGCCCGCCGAAGACCTCTTTGCCCAGGGCAATGGCGAAAATACCCCCGAGAGCGGCCATCCACAAAGGCAGCGAAGGCGGCAGGACAAACGCCAGTAAAAGGCCGGTTACGACCGCGCTGAGGTCCCCGATCTTTACCTGTCTGTTCCGCAACCTCTGGAGCGCGTATTCGGTCGCAACGCAGCTCGTGACCGTAACGAGGATAAGCCCGAAGGCGCGCCACCTGAAAAAATACAAACTGGCCAGAATAACCGGTGTCAATGCCTTGATGACGCCCTCCATCATATAACGGGTGTCCATAGGCGATAAAACATGGGGGGAAACGTTTATCGTCAGCCTTTTCATGTTTTATTCCCGGCCGTTAGCGCGGCCTTCCCTTCCTTTATATACTGGACAAGCGGTATCCTTGCCGGGCAGGAATAGGCGCAGGCGCCGCATTCCATACAGTCGGCAACGCACAATTTTTCCATTCTGTCCCAGTAGCCTTTCTTTACGTTTTTCGCTATTTCAGTCGGGACAAGGTTGACCGGGCACACATCCACGCACTTGGCGCACCTGATGCACTGGCTTTCTTCAAAATCCCTTGCCTGCTGTTCCGATAAAAACAGTATCCCCGACGTGTTCTTCAGGACGGGTGTATCCGCGTGCGGCTGAGCAAAGCCCATCATCGGGCCGCCGACGATCACCTTCTTCGGGCTTCTGTAAAGTTCCACGCCATACTGTTCGATAATGTCGCTGATAGTAGCGCCCACTCTGACAAGGTAATTGCCGGGCCTGTTCAGACAATCGCCCGAAATGGTCACGATCCTTTCAATGAGGGGTTTATTGAAATATACCGCTTCATAGATCGCGTGAACGGTTCCCACATTCTGCACGAGAAACCCTATATCCAGGGGAAGTTTGCCCGGCGGGACTTCACGCCCCGAAACCGCTGTCAGGATCTGCTTTTCGCCTCCCTGGGGATACTTCGTTCTGAGGGGTATTATGCGGATGCGCGACAGGTCCCTGTGCGTGGTATCTTTTATCGCCTTTTGGAAAGCAAAAAGCGCTGCTTTCTTATTGTCCTCGATCGCTATGTACGTGTTCTTCGGCTGAAGCATTCTGATAACAAGCTCGATGCCTCTAAGGATCTCCTGTGTCTTCCGGGTCATCAACACATGGTCACAAGTAAGATAAGGTTCGCATTCCGCGCCGTTGATGACCAGGGTTTCTATTTTCTTCCCCTTCGGAACGGTAAGTTTGACATGAGTCGGAAAGGCGGCTCCTCCCATCCCCACGATCCCGGCGCTCTTCACCTTCTCGATAAGTTCCTGCGGAGAAAGGCCCTCTATGTCCTGCTTGACGTATTTTTTCGGTCCTTTCTCTTTATCTTTTTCGATAAAGACGGATAACGTGGGGCCCAGGCTGAAATGAAACGCCTTTTTCACGTCAATGACCTTGCCGTAGACCGGAGAATGCACGGGGCTTGAGATAAAGCTGGAGCTTGTCCCCAGGGCCTGCCCTTCCTCTACCTGATCCCCCTTTTTTACGAGGGGCTCGTTGGGAGCTCCGATATGCTGAGATAAAGGAATGACCGCTATATGCGGAAGGGGCGCCTCTCTGAGAGGTTCCCGAACGCTGATATCCTTGTGATATTGGGGGTGAACGCCTCCCCGGAAACTTAAAGACTTCATATTTTTATCCCGTCCGGTCTGTGGAACCCCGGTGAATTTTCATTATACATGCTGGAAGTTGTTTGTCAATTGCGACGTGGTCTGCCGATTTCTCTGGTTGAAATAAACGCTCTTTCATTATATAATTATTGCGTTGACTTTTAGTGATAACGGAAGAAAATCCTCATGGCCAAGAAAAAAACCAAAAAACTGCATTGCTGCGAAAAGTGCCAGAACTACTGGAGCTGCGAAACCAAATGGTACAGGGGCGAACATAATCAGGAGAACATATGCTGCGAGCTCTGCAATTTCTATGAAACCTGCTGGAACCCGGCCCTCAAGACCTCCGGGACAAGAAGCCAGAAAACCTTCAAATCTTAATCGGGAAACCTTCCCGCCGGGCCATTGCCTGCCCTGCCACGCCGACAACCGTAAAAACAATGCCGCTGGCGAGCAATATCGTCAGACCGGTCAAATATTTGGAAAGATACGCCGTAAGGGCCATGAAAACAAGGAACGCCAGATGCACAACGGCTTCCATGGAACTGAAAATACGGCCCCTGACCTTATCCGGCACCAGGGTGTGGATCAGGGTATTTGCGCAGATCAATATCGGCGCGGATACCACGCCGATCGCCATTATCAGCACCCCTCCGACGATAAATAGCGGGCTATTACCGGCATAGATCGCGAAAAGGCCGACCGTGATCCCGCAAAGGGCCAGACTGGTGAACATTGCGCGTATTTTTGAAAAATTCTGTCCGAACTTTCCGTACAGCATCGTTCCCAGGAACAGTCCCGCACCGATAAAGACGCCGAAAAGCCCGAGATCCACAGTGACCGATCCGAACTTTTCCTGGACAAAAACAATAATGATGCAGAAAACGGCTCCCGCCCCGGCCATGAGAAGGAACAATACGCTTGTCACCGCTTTCATTTTGTCCTTTTTGAGCATGTACCCGAACCCCTCACCTATCTCTCTCCAAAGGTTCCTTCTTATGGACCTTCCGATTATTTCCCTGGTCACATGGATATCCTTCCTGACGTTCGCGATCTCTTTTTTCGGCGTTATAACGGCAATGAGGGCCGCGGAGACAAAATAACTTATACTGTCCAGGTAGAACCCCCACATGTGTCCGATCCATTTTATAATGAACCCCGCCAGCGCGAACCCCAGGATGCTGGCTATCATCCTCGTGGTGTTCGACAGTGAATTGGCTACCATGAGCTTATCTTCCGACACGATGGCCGGGATGATCGCCATCTTTGAGGGCAGAAAGAACCTCGTGGCGGAAAATATCAAAAACACCATGACATAAACGGGGAACATCATGTCCAGATAGACAAAAACGGGTATGGCCAGGACAAGTACGCCTCTTAAAACATCGGAGATGATCATGACCCTCTTGCGGTTCCACCTGTCGACGTAGGCGCCCGCTACCGGCCCGATGATGAATACCGGGATGACTATGAAAAACAGCAGCTTCGCCAGGGCCATGACGGAACCGGGGGATTTGGAATAAACGAGGGATATCAAGGCCATCTGGTTCAGCCGGTCACCGAATTCGGAAACGATCTGGCCGGACCAGAGGGAAAAGAAGTTCTTCTTGAACAGGACCTCTCTGAAGCGGATCATGGTCTTGTGACCGGTGAAAATGGAGCCCGCGAGTGGATTCGAACCACCGACCTAAGCATTACGAATGCTTTGCTCTACCAGCTGAGCTACGCGGGCCCCGTTTCTTGCGTTAAATTGTATAATCAAACAGGACTTTTTTCAAGAAATGATTTAGGCGCCCGATCATAAAAAAGACCCGCCAAGGGCCGCAAAAAAGGCCCATACATGTGTATGAGCCTTTGATTTATGGTGCCAAGGGCCGGAATCGAACCAGCGACACAGGGATTTTCAGTCCCCTGCTCTACCTGCTGAGCTACCTTGGCACCAAAAAACAAACTCTTTGAATTCCGATATGAAATTATAGCACAGCATGCGATTTAGGCAAAGGGAAAGTTCCTGCTTTTCTTGCCGCGTTCCGCCCTCTCTTTTATCAGCATGCTGATAAACAGTATCCATAAAAGCAGTATGCTGAAGGCCCCGGCGCCGAGGATTTTCATGTACCTGTCGGCCTGCGCAAAATATAAGATCACGGCCCCTAAAAAGACGATCTCCATCCACCTGCTGCCGTACATGAACCTGGCTCCGCTCTTGGTCTTCGCATAGTTGAAGACAATGACCGGAAATATAATGGAGGCCAGCATATGTGTCTGTGCGACGGGAAAAAATAATATCATGCATAGGAAAATAAGCGAATATTCAAGGCTTAGATATAACCTGTCACCGTAAATAAGCCTGTAGTCCAGGACTGAAAACGTGGCGGAAAAAATCAAGAGCAGCAAAACCTTTATCAATATATCCACCTGCCTCGGTGTTAAGGGGTGCGGCAGCGGGATATCATATTTAAAGTCCTGCGTTTTCCAGAAAAGGATGACGCCATCATCTTCGTCCCTTGTCAGGTAGCGGACCATTGCCGCCGAAAAAGATTGGTTGCTCGGTTTGAATTGTGACTCGAACCGCGCGTAATTCACTTTCGCGCTATCGCCGCCTCCGCTCAGATGCGGAGCCGCTCTTATCTCCATCCAGCTTTTCATCGAATCGCTAAAATTCGCCCCTCCCATGACGGTCCAGGGAATAACGAAAAGGAATAAAAGGATCCCCACAAAAAATCCGGCCGCTGCCTTGAACCGCCTTTTTGCCAGAAAGTATAACAGGAACAGGCACGGGTAGATCTTTATGACACTCGCTGCCGCCAGTATGATGCCCGATATGAATCTTTTCTTTTTTTCATGCGCAAAAAGCGATAAAAGTATGAGAAAGAATATCATGAAATCTACCTGGGCAAGCGATACATTATCCAGCCAGGCCCCGATCAGGACAACGCCCGAGATTATCCTCAGCAGATAAGGTCTTTTAAAAAATACGGGGCCGGGCTTCTCCCCGCCCGCCACCAATCTCACCGCGAGATAAAAAGCGCCTGCCAGGGCCAGCACGTTGAACATGTACCATATGGCCGCGGCGATCCTGATATTCAGCAAAGCCGCGGGAGCAATAAGGGTCGCAAAGAAAGGCAGATACAAAAAAGGCGATAAGGTGGTCTTGAACGCTTCGTGAGTGTATAGATTCGTTTTCAGCAAAACAAGTTTTCCGGCAAAATAATATGTATCGAAATCATTCGACCCCCAGCATGTCCTCCTATCGTGATAATACCCCAGTGATACGACGCAGATCACGATAAGCGCCGTGAGCAGGAGCCCTTTTTTCTCTTTGATCTTTTTCAATATGTTTATTTTGATCATGCTCTTCGGATTTTGACCAATTATACCACAAAACGCGCTTTCTTCCCCCATCAAAAAACCTGCCGAATTTTTACAATGCATAAACGCCGCCTTGATGTATAATATGTTGTATGGTAAGGATCGTGTTTTTCGCGCAGAAATGTCCGGGACAAAAACAAAAGGATCTTTCATGAAAAAAATATTTTTCTTTCTAGTGACCGGCGCATGCCTTCTCTCCGTGCTCTTCCCGGCTCCACTGTCCCGCTCAGAGAACAGTCCCACCGAACCCGCTCCCGGGCGGGCCTATTTCGGGGAATTTATACTCGGAGGGTCATGGGAAGCCGGCGAAAAAAGTATTTACCCGCCGCCGGCCGAACGCAAAAAAGAAGACCGGCTTTCCGTTGACGAGATCCATTCACGCACGTATTTCGTCGATCCGGGACCGCTGCCGCCGACGGACAAGCGCATAGGTTACGGGGGCGCGCTCAACCTGAAATACTATTCGGGCATATCCTATGATTACCTGCAGAACAATCTGCCCGGAAAAACCATCTCTGTCGATATCCTGATGCCCGAGGGGTCTCTGAGCTCCTTCAAGCCCATACCCAACAAGCTGCGTATTACCATCAAGTCCGAAAAGGACGGCGAGTGGGCCGAATACTACGGTAAAAAAGAATGGATAAGCGTCAAAGAAGCGGGTAAGTATAATGTCAGGCTGGAAATCCCGGAAAAGGCCGTTCCCGCAGGGGCCAAAAAGACCTTTTACCCTGAAAATACCGTCCTCTTTGCCGTCGATTACTACCTCATGGAAGGGTCCAAGCGTCAATCATATGTATTGTTCTCTTTTTCCGATTTCAGCATAGAAGGCATAGACCTTGATCCTGATGATCTTAAATGGCAATTCACCAAGAACGGATATGCCCTTGAAGGTGTTTATCTCCCCTATTTCGTCAAGGGAAGCACCTTGATAAATTCGATGGGAGAAAAGGTCGATCTGGAATTCAAAAAACTCAAAGTTCCGGAAATGACGGGACATGCCTCCGCCGGCAATATTGAAGAGCTGTTTCTTTCCCTTCCGGTTTTTATCCCGAAGGAGCTGCGCGCCCAGAAAGGGACTCTGGCTCTTACCGTCAAAGGCGACAGCGAAACAGTGCGTTCATGCGTGAAGGATTTCAGCTCCTGCAACCTGGAAGGCATGGTCTTCCTCACTCTTCCGCTTGACGCCTTTGATATCAAGGAAAACATAAAAAAAGTCACAGAAGACATGACGATCGGCCTGCGCATAAAGACCCTGAAGCCGCACGCGCCCGATATGATGCCCATAGTGCTGGGGCCGCTGAAGATAAAACAGGGCCAGCTGGTACCTTTTGACAAAAACTGGCGGGTCAGGGACGTCCAGGGTCTCGGGGGTTATAAAAAAATAGACGTGCGGCAAGACGGCCTGATCGGCGAAGGCGGCATAACTGCCGCCGCCCTGGAAAGCGACCTCTACCAGTTGGACATGACAACACGCCTCAGGGGCGGCATTGACTGGCAGAACCCTTTATACAGGGTAGAGCTTATGAGGGATTTTGACCCGGGTCCGGTCGATCTGGACAATATCCGCGTCGAGGTCTTCGTAAGCCCGCTCACGGATACCACGGACGCGTGGCAAAAGCCGTTCAGGGCGAGAGTCGGCCTTCTGGACGTAAATGATAACGTCATGTTCGGACCGAATGTTTCCCTGTCCGAAGGCCTGCCCAGCATTGCATGCCTTGATGTCTCCACGACGAACCCTCTTCCCAAGGGCCTTGTCATGCCGGGATTCGACGCCGGGAAAGTGAAGGCGATACTTATCAACCTGGAGGCTTCTCACGGAAAAATGGCCCCCAGAAACATAAACATATCTTTCGCCGATCTCGCCATAAGGCCCAGGGAATACACGCGTCCGGGACCCTTAAAATCCATAGATTTTTCGCGGTTTAAAAGAGACCCCGGGTCCTGGCAGATAACCGGGATCATCGGGGATACCGGCGGTTATGTCGTCGGGATCAACTATCCCTTCCCGGTCATAGATGTCCCGGAGGAGGTCCTGAAGGTCCCCCACGTGTATCCGGGGGTGGGCATGAAGCCCAACGACCCGATGCACCTGGGTTTTTCAAGCGAGATCACGAGAAAGACCATCCGCGGGGATTTCGAGAAATTTGTTCATGACAATATCAATATCGTAAGGCTCTTCGTTCTCGGGCATCTTGGCGGCGTCTTCACGTGGGATGAAAAAGGCAAGGACATATCCGGTTTTGGGGAAGGGATGGAAAGCCTTGTTCAGGACGCTGCCGGCATGAGTGTCGAGCGATTTGCCGAATTTCTCAATAAGAACGAGGACAGATTTTTCCTGAAAGACACGCGCGGGCATATCTTGGGGCTTGAAGAACACGTGATCGACGATTTTACCGCGCTGCTGGATATTCTTGAACAGATCGAAAAAGACACGGGCAAAAAACTCGTCGCCATCCTCTCTCTCTATGATTTCATGATCGGCGACGGCGTAAAAGAAGAAGGGCCGTTTCGCCTGTATACCGTCGGTGAACATCCCGAAGTGGTGACCGACCCGCTGACAAAAGTAAAGGCGCAGGCTCTCCTGTGGAAGATCATGAAGATACTGAGCCGGGACGAACGTTTTTACAGGTACATAGCTGTCGTGGAAATAATGAACGAACCGGCCAACGCTACCGATCTTGCCACGAAAAAGGATTTCGTGGAACTTCTGAATTTTGTGGGGGAAGGCCTTTACCTGCTGAAGGACGCCCTGGGGCCTTCCATGCCGGTCTCCGTCGGGTTCAGGAGCTGGGCCGAAGACCTGAGATACTGGGCCCCTATCGCCGGAGGTGTCGACATATTAATGGTGCATTACTGGGAGAGCCTTGAATCATACAATATCGATTCACCGGCCCTTTGGCCGCTGGACATGCCCGCAAAAAGATTATGGGCATATCTCGGCGCGAAAAAGCAGGGGCGTCTTACCGGGATGGGCGAAATAAGTCCGGGGGGAGATTTCAGGGGGAATCTTTTCCGCCTGGAAAAGGCCGGCTATGATTTTTCCCTGGTCTGGTCATACTCGGGGCATGACGGGCATAATGCCAAGCCGGTCATGGATGAGATAGCGCAATATCAGGTGGGAAATTACAAGTTCGCCAAACTGAAAAAAATGCCTCGTGAATATGTCAGGCACGCCTTCCTTTACATCCTTACGGCAAGGGAGCTTTTCATCGCGCAAAGAAATACCAAGGCGGGCTCCGCGGGAAATGACCCCACGGATCCGGATTCCGAATTCTTTTCTTACCTTTCCGGGCGCGCGAAAAACATATCCGATGAAAAGCTGCGTTATGCGGTCGAGGAGATACTTCTGATATCCATGCTCAAAGGCATACCGCTGAACCGCGGAAACATCAAATTCCTCCTGCTGGACGCCGTCAGCGGCAGACAGCCCCGATCGCGCCAGTGATCAATAGGGTACGGTTTATCGCGCTAAGCGTTATACTTTTGACGGCGGGGTGTTTTTCAGGTATTCCGTGGAGGCTTTCCTGAAAGAAAGGCTTTTGCGGTTGTATAGGTTGCATTCTCTCCGGAACTGCGTGATCTCTCCGATCTCTTTTTCAAGCGTTAGGGGAAAGTCTTTCGGAACATTAAAGAACTTGGCGCCGATGTTATAGATATTCTTCCCGAGCTGCCTGACATAGACGATGATCGCCTTCAGGCGGAACATCTTGTTCTTAAGGAAGACGTGGACATGTACCTTGTCATTTTTGCGCACTTCTTCCGTGGCAGTGAACGCAATGCCCCCTCCGCTTACATCTACCAGATCAAGGGGCCCGTTCACGTGCTTTTCATCCCCTTCGATCGGGTAAGCGGCCATATAACGCTTCCATTTTCTTCTTTCTACCATAGCGTTTACAAGTATATCACAACAATTAAAGCAAGTAAAGGTTAGTATATCAAAAAGTCGGATAGGCCGGAAAAATGCTGCTTTTTGCTTGCGGGACGCGAAATTCAGCGGGCGGCATCGCCGTTTTCCGCTTCTTTGCCGACAAAAAGAAGAGGAAATATGATATCGCTTACGCAGCAGGGCACCCAAACGGCGAGAAATAAAAATAAAAAGACAGCCGCGTAGGAAAAGAAATTTAACGCTTTCCCTGCCGCCATGATAACATGAAAAAGCGACGCCCATGTGCTTACCAGAACATGTCCCGCGTGCGGAAACCGGGTCCTGGGCCAGAAATACGCAATGGTTATGCCGGCCACAGCGAGAGGGTTCACAAGCCACCATTCCTCGATAAAACCTATATGCGGTTCGGCGTGCGGCATCCCCAGGAGAAGTTCCCCGAGATAGGGTATGACCGAATCACTTAATGTCGCTATGCCGATCGATCCAACGTAGCCGACAATAAGCAGCGCCGCAATACTGCATCGTCCCCTGTCGGCCCTGCACTTATAATTTTTGTACATGGCGGCAGTAACCAGCGCGCTCAGGACAACGTGTATCGGATGAAGCGTGTAAAAAACATCGTAGGCGGTCCTGTAGGGCAGCTTGCAGAAAAACAGCATGATGACCACTCCTGTCAACGCGCCAAAAGCGGTAAACGGGGCATGCCTTCTCAGCTCGTACAGGATTGTGCTTTTCATGTGCGGAAAGCTCTTACTCGCTCAGTAATCTCTCAAACAGGTCTATATACCGCCTGGCTATTCTTTTCGGTGAATGCGCTTCCACGAATTTATCCGCGTCTTCTATAAGGTGTTTCCGCTTCTTCTCGCTGCCAAGCAGGTCGATGAGTCTCTTGTTCAGGGCGGTAATGTCCCTGTAGTGGATCACTTCGCTTGTCCAGTCATGAAAAAAATCCGACTGACTGGGGACGAATATCGGACAGCCGGCGCCCATCGCCTGATAGACGGTCGACGAGACAACAGCGTGGAACCGGCTCTGGAATTTATGAAGGATGACCGCGTCCGAGGCAAAAAGGTAATCATCGAATTCTTTCGTCGACAAAGCATTGCATTTTCGCACTATCCGCCAATCGGTGGGGGTCAGCTCCTCAAGCATCTGGTAATCTTTGGCAACAAGATGCAAAAGGACCGCCTTTCTTTTGAGCTTCGGGGGCAGATCCCTGTAATAGGAATGATACCCGCGCATGCCGAACGAATAGATGATCTTCTTGTCCAGCGGAAGTTTCAGCCTTTTTCTGGCCGCGGTTTTTTTGCACCTCCTCAGCTCCCAGGCGGGAAACGGGATATATTCCGCATCCGGGTAGATCTTCCGCAGGAAGTCCTGCCTGTGATCGAAATAAACGATCTTATCCCAGTCTATCTCATAAAACCACGAATGGTCGCATATCCTGTTCTCGTGGACAACGTGCACCAGTTTTGCCTTCTTCCTCAGCACGGGGATTATATTGGACAATTTTTCCACCGGCAGCATTCCCAGGTCTTCGACAAGAAGCACGTCAAAATCGGTTTCCAGGAACGGGCGGGCATCCAGAGCATAAGTCCCTGTCCTTGTCCCGAAACATCTTTTCACGTAACTTTCGTCCTTGGCGGTGATACCCTCCCCGTGATAATCATGCCTCGAAAAGGTGAACACCGTTACCTTGTGCCCCATCTCCCTGAAGGCCCTGCCTATGGGCTCCGCGTGCATCGCGACTCCGCTATTTGTATTCCATGCAGCCATGATTCCTATTTTCATTCCGTATCCTCCTTCTGGCAGAACGTTTCTGCAGTCGCCCAAATATTATCATGTAAACGGAACTTTTGCAAGGCGGTCCTCTTTTAAGATGTCCGAAACCGTTCCCTGCCACTCCGTGTCCCCGTAACGTATCTTCCGGAAATGCCAGTATTCGGCCCCCCAGAGCAAGATGGCGTCAACTCCAAGCTCCCGGAATTCCCTGAAAAGTTCCGCCATCATCTCGGGCGCACTCGTCAATACCGCCCCTTCCCCTTTATGGACCAGCTGGCCGGGCTCCCAGGGTTCCGCTTGAAGCTCCGCGATCCAGGCCTTTTTTCCCTTACTTTGCGCGAGCGCCAGGACTTTTGAAAAATATCTCTCCCGCTCCTTCCGGCTGGTGCGGAAATATAGATCCGCGTTCCAGAACTCTTTTCCTACGACCGGATAGACATTAAGCCCCAGGATATCGCCTATGGCCAGGCATTCCCTGACGGGGTCATGCCGGCTAAGAAGGCGGTTGAGAAAGCGAAGGATCCTGTTGGGATATGTTGCCGTCGTCAAAAGGATCGGGCGCTTTCTCCCGTCGAGGCTCCTTACAAGCTCCACTTCCTGCTCTAAAAAAGCCCTGCCTATAAACCAGTATTGCCTCCCGGTGCGGTTCAGCGGCTCGTTCTCAACCTGCCACCAATGTATGATGGAATCGTCCTTATAGCGATCTACGACTTTTCTTATGAATTGAAGCGTGCGTTTTCGCAGATATTCGTCTCTTGAGACATCCGTGCCGAAGGAAAGAGAAGTTCTTTTCAAGACCCAGTCGGGGATAAAATATTCGGGCCACCGGGGAGCCTTCATGCCTACCGTCAGCGCAACAGGGACCTTCTTTTTCGCGGCTTCATGTATCTGCCAGTCAAGAGCGGAAAAGTCATAGACATTTTCTTCTTTCTCTATTTCGTCCCAGTAGGCTCCCAGGCGAATAAGGTCGAACCCGGCCTCGAGTATGGAAAGATAGGTTTTTTCCCGGTCCATCCCCAGGTATTCGCTCTGGCGCGGACTGTAGGTCGTTCCTATTTGCACCGGTCCCGCATACAGCGCCGAGCACTGGAAAACAAATAATACCGCGAGGGCAAGCGCCTTCATAGACTTGTTATTTCCGTTTTTTGTCGGTGACCCAGAACGTCATATACCTGCCGAACATGAGCCGCGTCTGGGCATCCAGCGCAGGCAATGCGCTCAAAAAGATGATCGTCAGCGGGACCAGCAGCCACTGCAAGGCGAACCCTATCCTTTTAAAAATAGGATGTTTTTCTTTCTTTTCGGGCAGCAGCAGCAGGCTCAGTATGATGCTTGTGATCAGCGAGAGTGTCGCGAGGTGAAATATGGTTCCTGTGATGCGCGGCGCGCTGTAATAAAAGACGGAGTGCGAAAAATCCCTTCCGGCGAAAATAGCCGGCAGCCACCCGATGATCGTAAGCAGAAAAGCCCAGGTCGTCCAGGAAATATGGCCTTCGAACAATTTATACCCGCACTTTATCCTGCTCATGAGGGGTATGCCGCTCTTTTTCAAAAAGGCCCTCATCACTATGGGAAAATTTTCCACTCCCCAGGCCCATCGTCTTTTCTGCTTGTAGACATTGACGACCGTCTGCCACCATGTATCTGCGACCACCGCATCCATGGAAAGCGTGGTATACATCGGGACCACATGATATTTTCCGTCATAATGGACAAATGCTTTCCAGAATATAGCCGAGTCGTCCGAGATCATATCCACCGGCCAGTACCCTACTTCGACCAACGCTTTAAAACTCATGCTGTGGCTTGAAAACGTGACCAGCGTCTGGGGGTTGGTCGCCTCGATGAGCTGAAAAAAGGAAGACCCCGCCTCAAGGACCCTGGTGATCCCCGGCGCATCCCAGATATTATTGTTGTACACCGGTACGGGCTGAAAGCTTGCGCGGGTCCTCCACGGACATATCAAGAAATAATAAGTAAGGCTTGCGAAATACATGGGGCTCACCACTGTATCCGCGTCAAAACAGGATGAGATCACATTATCAAAATGGATCTTTCGCTCCGCGAAATATTCCGCTGCTCTCTTCGCCGCAAAGGTCGTGTTGGCTCCCTTGGCCCGGGCCTCGCCGACAATACCGTCGGGGTGAACGACTATCAGTATATCGAAAAAAGAGTCCCGGTAAACGTCCCTGATCTGTTCTGCCCCCTTTTTGACTTCCCCGCTCGCTCTTTCTTCCAGGGCCAGGATCACCACGATCTGCTTCGGGGGAAATGTTCCTGCGGCAAGGCTTGCGATGCCCGGCTCGACGACTTCACGCGTCTCCTTGGCTACCGGGATAATGACCAGATGATAAATATCCGCTGAAAGCGGCTGGTCGCCCCCGGCCCCTTTCAGGGATTCGACCTCCCTGCGATGGCATAACAGCGAGACCTTCTCCCTCGCATCCCCCGTTAAGGGCCGTTTCTTGAGCTGCCCAAGATATTCATCAAGCCGGTCCAGGCCGCGCACTCTTTCCATCCAATCGGTCTTCTTCTCGACAGAAAGCCTGAGATAGGAAAGAATAAGGAAAAGGGTCATGTATAACAACTTTAAAAGCCAGTAAAAATAAAAAGCGATTATTATCACGGCGGCGGCGAGGGGATGCACAAAAGCCAGGATGGCCAGCCCTATGATGATGGTCCAGCTCGTTGCGCCGGGGACGATCTCAAAAAAACGCTGAAGTGTTCTTTCCCGTCCGGTCAGCTTATTGCCGGTGAAGTCGAACCTCATGATCCTCCTGTTTGTTCGGTTTTATTTTCTTCCGTTGCTGCGGGAAAAGGCGTCGGGACCATGCCCTTGCTGGGCACTATCTCGACCGAAAGAAGGTTCTCCGTCCCGGGTTCAAGAAAATACATTTTCCCCGTCTGTTCCGCATAATAGACCGCGCTTTTATCTTTCACATGAAAAAGATGATCCAGCGTGAACTCGCCATATTCCTCTATCTCTATCAGGAAAACGTCATTACCGTCCCGAAACAGTATGTGCGACCCCTCGTATACCCAGAAACACTGTTCGATGTCCTTGCCCTCCCTGTAGGCCCACGAAAGGGTAGGGCCTTTTTCGAACTGCACATCCTGTGTTTCCTCGGTCGAGAAGTCCAGTATCCCGATCCTGTCTTTCTGCCATACAAGCGCGCGCTCGAGTTTCGGATCGAATTCGACTCCCCTTACGCCTTTTTCGATAAACCGGTACGGGAGGCGGTTCGCCAGAAGCTTTCCGTCCTCACCCAGAAAAAGCATATAATCTTCGGAAAGAACCCTTACGTGAAAAAACCCCTTTTGTCCGAAGATAGAGGCGCCCAGCGCCTGATCGTCCATCAGCACTTTTTTGCTTTTTGTGTCATAGCTCATTTTCAAAAAAATATTATCACCGTGCAGAACGTATACTTCGCCGTTGAGCAGGCCGTACCCCCGGACGTTCGGAACGCACCTTGGGTAGACCGCGCCGGAATCTACCTCCACCCGGCTCAGATAGTCTTCCTGAAAGGCAAAAAGAGTTTTTTCCTGCCCGGGCAGCCATTTGACCGCGCTGGGCACAACAGGGAAAAGCCCCGTAATATCTTCAACTGCATCCTTGTCTTCTCCGAGCTCTACCCATAGAAATCTCTCCCCGCCCCGGGAAGCAAGGCGCAAAATGACAACACAACTTTCCCTCACCGTAAAATATGACGCCAGTTCAGCGCCCGCAAAAGGAGAGTCTTTTTCAAACAGCGCATGCGCTTTTTCGTTATTGTAATCGTATACCAGGATATCCCCCGCCGCCGGCCCGCCTGCAGCGAGAAAAAAGCCGCTTCCGGGAACGGGGAGCAGGTCCTGTATCCTATCGGGAAGAAGGGTGCTGGTTTTCCACTGAAGCGGCAGCAGCAGGATCTTGTCCAAAACCGTTGCTTTTTCAACTTCTACGGGGACCGTCTGAGACCAGGGTTTATGATCATCCAGGGTCAGCTTGACGGGATAATCGCCCGGGACGAGCCCGCGGACCACAGTCGGGGTATTCTCCGCGTACTGACTGTCCTTCAGGTAAATGGCGGCACCGGTCGGAGCGGTCGATAAATAGATCACCCCTGTTTGCACAACGCTCTCCTCCGCCCCGGGCCTGTAAATGTACCCGAACGCATACAGAAGAATAAGCGGGCACAAGATTATGTATATGGCGGCAAAAATGTAAAAGAAGATCCTTCTTAAAAGCTGCATATCTTCTCTCTACCTTTCCAGTCCTTCCCAGATAACTTCGAAACGCTTCTTAAGATCATCGGTGGAGAACGGCCAGACCGTGCGCCCGTAAAGAGCCTGGGTTACTTCCTTGTAGGAAAGCTTGTTCATCCTGAACTTAGGTATTTTATTGTCGATCTCAAGACAGTAGCGCATGAGCAGGAGCTGTTTCTGGACCATGTGGGGAAGCAAAAAGTGCTGCTGCACGGTCTCCCGGGCATGCTTGCTGAGAGTTTCCCGCAGCAGTTTATCTTCCAGGATAGACCTTATTGCCCGGAATATTTCGGCGCGCTCATAAGGCTCGACCAGAAAACCGTTATGCCCGTTCACGACCTGCTTCTTTATCCCCCCGACCTTACTGCCTACCACGGGAGTCCCCTGCCACATCGCCTCAGAGACCACAAGACCGAACCCTTCCTTTGTGGAAACATGGACAAAGCAATCGGCGATCGTCAGAAGCGAGCCGATGATCTCGTCGTTATTTTCCACATTGAGCAAAAGGTGGATGTCCTCTTCTCCCTCGGCGGCTTTTTTCATCTCTTCGTACATCTTCATGCCCTCGGGGTCGTCGGTGGCGGAATTGCCGACCAGGATAAGGAGCGGGTGGGCCCCTTTTATGGGATTTTTTTTCAGAAGTTTAAACGCTTCTATGATAGCCCTCTGGTTCTTATGAATATCGTACCGTGATACCGCTGCCACTATCGGCCGTTCCGGATCTATATTATGCTTGTTGAACAATTGTTCCAGGGTCTTCAGGGCCTCCTTCCTGGAGCGGGGTTTATTCTTCGCCCGCAGGGGGTCGATCGAGGGGGTTATTTCGTAAGCGGGGATCTGTATGTTGTCCCTCATAAATTCCTTCGCCGTAAAGATAGCCCCTTCGTATTGGTTGATATAAGGAAGCAGAAAACGCCAGATCCTGCGGCTGGCGCTTGAAGTATCTATATGGCACCGCCAGAATATGTGGCCGTATACATTGCCGTTCATGATTATAGCGGCGGGCTGCGGGTCGTGGATAGTGACCATGTGCCCCACGACTTCTACCCCGCGGGTATTTTCATCGATCGTGTCAAGATAGGCGTGGAAGATCTCCCTGAGCGTGATGGTCTGGTCGACCCCCTGAAGCAGGTTGTGGAATTTCTTCGTCACCGTGAAAAATTCTTCGCTGCCCTCTATGACGAACCACCTTGCGTCGATGCCGAGCCCTCTCGCGAACGGTACCACGCTCTGGAGCATCTCCGCGACGCCGCCGCCGATAAAAGTGGAGTTTACGTTCGCCCATACTTTCTTCTCCAGGTCCCCGGCCAGGAACTTGATATTGTCCATCAATTCCTTCCCGACAAAAGGCTCATACAGATCGACATTAACGGGCTCAAGCGGAACATATTCGTTCCCGTATTTTCTGCTCTTATCATCAAACATGTCCTTCTAACCCCCTTTTCAGCGTAAAAAGCAACCCGAGGAATCTTCTTACTTCTCCCGTGTCGCTCAAATAATAATCGGCAAAGCTGGACCGGCCGCCGCCCTTTCCTACTTTTATGGTATACCCGCGGCGCTTTAAAAGGCGGAACGCATCTTCATCCGTCCTGTCGTCGCCGATATAGAATGGGACTATCCTGCCTTTTATTTGTTTCTGTTTTTCTCCAAGCAAATGCAGGGCTGTCTTCCCCTTGTCCCATTTTACCGGAGGCCGGATCTCCCACACCTTTTTGCCTTTCGTTATAACGACCCTTCCCCGGGCACTATACGGTCCCGCGATGCTCTTGAAGATGTTTTCGGCTTGTTTTACCCTGCGCTTATCGACCATCCGGAAATGAACGCTCAAGGTCAAGGTCTTGTCCTCTATATAGATACCCCTGAAGGAACGGTACCTTTTTTTTAATTCTCTGCCTATCTTGCTGATCGTTCTCTTTGCCTTCAGGGCCTCCGGCACGACATGCCGCAGACCCGGGCCCCTGGCTTCCAGGCCGTGATTGCCGGCATAAACGATGCCTGAGACGCCGACGCGCCTCCGGACATCCCGGAGCGCCCGGCCGCTTATGACCGCTACCGATATATTTTCCCGGGAAAGGAGTTTTTTCAATGCTTTCGCGGTGGCACCGCTCAGTCTGACCTTTTTCGGGTGCCTCCTGATCAGGGTAAGAGTCCCGTCAAAATCAAGAAAAAGATAAAGATATTTATTCCTGACTTCATCCGCTATTTCCGGCCACTTTTTAATCAAGTGTTCCATTCTCTTTTATTCTTCTCTGATCATGAAGGGCTTTTTTGCCTGCTCGAAATACCGCAGGCAGTTCTGAAGCCAGATCCCAATATTGTTGAATTTGATGTTTCTGCGCATCCTGCCCATCCTCCGCCTTCTTTCCTCCACCGGCATATGGAGAGCCTGATATATGGCATTGGCGATGTCTTCGATGCTGTACGGATTGACGGGAAGACAGTTCTTTATCTCGGCTATGGCCCCGGCGAACTTGGAAAGGACCAGAACGCCGTCATTGTCGGAATGGGCGGCAACGTATTCCTTGCACACAAGGTTCATCCCGTCCCTCAACGGGGTCACCAGGGCCACGTCCGACGCCAGATAAAGGGCTACCAGCTCCTCAAACGGGATCGTCCCGTAATTGTAATGGATGGGCGCCCACAGGCCTGTCGAGAACTTCCCGTTGACCCGCCCGATTATTTCATCGATCTCTTTCTTCAGCGTTTTGTAAGTCTCCACGTCTTCCCTGCTGGGGATCACCAGCTGATAATAAAAGAATTTTTCTGCCAGCTCGGGATGTTCGTTAAGAAGCTGCTCCAGGCCGAGCAGTCTTTCCTTTATGCCCTTGGAATAATCGATGCGGTCAATGCCGAGTATCAGTTTCGGGCACGCGGCCTGCTGAAGTATCTCCTCTTTTCTCGCGATCACTTCCGGCTTGCGCGATGTTCTGTCCAGCAGCTCGAAATCTATGCTTATGGGGTTGGCGAAAAAACGTGTTTTGATATTCTCCTCGATGGTTTTATCCTTCGGGATGCTTTTTTCTTTAAGATAGACATCGACCGCTCCCAGGAAATTTTTCAAATACTGCCGGTGCTGAAAACCGACCGTATTGCAGCAAAGAAGGGACCTTAGTATCTGTCGCTGCCACGGCAAGATCGAAAAGATATCCATGTGCGGGAATGGTATGTGCAGGAAAAAGTGTATTTCCTGTTCCGGCCGCAGCTGCCTGAGGTAATAGGGCGCCAGGAACAGGTGGAAGTCCTGGATCCATACGATATCGTTTTCCGCGGCGACCCTGTCGATGCAGGCGGCAAAACGTTTATTGACCGCAGCGTATGTTTCCCAGGCGGAATAATCAAGAAAGGATTTTTCGAAAAAATAATGAAAAAGCGCCCACAGGGTGCCGTTCGAAAAACGGTTATAATATTCGTCCAGCTCGTTGTGGTTTATAGGCACGCAGCCGATGCGGTAGGATTTGCCCCGTTTCCGCCTGAGCTCCTCTTTGGATTCTACTTTCCCGATGTCTATAAGTTTCAGTTTCTCTTTTTGCGGGCTTTCAGCGGGGTATCCGTCCCAGCCCAGCCATACCCCGTCGGCATCGAGCAGGATCGGCTCCATGGCGGTAATAAGCCCGCCCGCGGCTTTCCCCCAGGCAAAGTTGCCTTTTTCGTCCTTATACCTGTAAAAAGGAAGCCTGTTAGACACGACAACGAGGCCCCTGTCTTTGCCCTTAAAGCGGATCATTTCCCCGTCCTTTTGCCTTCCGTATGAATATAGGTAGTATTATTATAATTTTTTATTATAACAATTAAGAAAGCTTATTTCCAATGATTTCCTGTTCGAGTGATGTCGCGCGGGAAAACGGATATCAGATCATTTTCGGCTGTAAGTCTCGGTGAATTTAATGATCATGTCCATCATCTTTACCGCCTCGACGGGATACCGACCGGCCGCCGATTCTTCCGAAAGCATCACGAAATCAGTGCCGTCGAGTATTGCATTGGCGACATCGGTGGTCTCGGCGCGCGTGGGCCGGCTGTGCTCGGTCATGTGCTCCAGCATCTGTGTCGCGGTGATCACGAACTTTTTCTTCTGGTTGCATTTTTTTATGATCATCTTCTGTATGATGGGGATCTCATAGATGGGCACCGCTACCCCCATGTCTCCTCTGGCCACCATTATGCCGTCCGAGGCATCAATGATCTCATCTATGTTCCTTATGGCCTCCCTGCTTTCTATCTTGGCCACGACAAGGCATTGAAAAGATCTCTGTTTTATGTGCTTCCTGATCGTATCGATGTCTTCCTTGCTGCGGACAAAAGATTGAGAGACATAATCCACCTTGTGTTTTATCCCGAAATCAAGATCCTTTTTGTCTTTCGGCGTGACTCCGGCAAAGGGAATATGGACACCCGGCATGTTAATGCCCTTGCGCTCCTTCAGGATGCCCCCTTCGATCACTTCCGCTTTCACTTTCTTTTCTGATGTGCCCTTTGCTTTAAGGATTATATTGCCGTCATCTATGTATATGAGCTGTCCCGCTTTTATCCCCTTCAGGTTTCCTTTGTAATCAAAGGGGATCACTCGCTCCTCCCCCGTATCCGGCTCTGCCGTAAGCCAGACCGTTGCTTTTTTATCGAGCGTTTTGGTCTTTTTGCCCTTGAACCTGCATACCCGGATGCGAAATCCTTCCAGGTCCTGCATGATGCGGATATGCCGCCTGTATTTTTTGTTGATCTTTCTTATCAGTTCTATCCGCCCGAGGTGCTCTTTATGGCTCCCGTGTGAAAAATTGAGCCGGGCGACATTCAGCCCGGCCATGACCATCTTGCGCAGCACGGTATAGCTGCTGCTGGCCGGTCCTATTGTCGCGATGATCTTTGTTCTGGCAAGTCTTTCCATTTTTTTTCTGGCCATGATTTGTCCTCCGCGTAGTTATTATGAAATATCGTGCTTGCAGACCCGAAAGACCTGGATGTCGGGGGCATACCGCTTGAACATCTCAACGACATGCTCGTCGTCATCGAAAAACATGCCCACATCGCTCTCCTTGCAGTACCTTACCTTCTGCCAGACGAATTTCTCATAGTCGCTGAGCCCGGCATGCGGGCAATCTTCCACCTCGCCTTCCTGTTTCGGAAGATGATATATTGTGTCATATGCGATGCTGCCCGCGCTTAGATCCCTCAGCGTTCTTTCCCTGTCCGCGTTCCGATCGGGCCTGGTAGTGACAACGTGCACTTCCCAGCCCTCTTTCCTGGCTGCATTTGAAAGAAGGCTGAAAAAATCGGGCTGTCTCATTATTGTGTCATCGACATCCAGCCCTATCTTTATTTTTTTCTTTTTTCCTTTTCGCGTCATCTCTCCAGATCATTTTTTCACGGCCGGCACTATTATTTTCCCTTCTTCGTCGTCCCCGTAAGCCGTGAAGTCTCCCTTCCTGTAATAATACGCCGTTACTGCGGCGCATACCGCGTCTAAAAGGTCCTGCCCGCCCTTCTTTGAAACGAAATGGATCGGCAGGTTAAAAAACAGCTTGCTGTCCTTGAAACAATTATACGAAGCTGTGGGGAAAACTTCTATCACGTTCGGCCGCCGGATCCCAAAAGCGTCGAATAAATAGAACCCCACCTGGAACCAATCATGTTTTTCGGAATCGAACGTCTCTCTTGTCGGGGTGAACTGCGGGTTTGCGAGCTTCCGGGATCTTATCTCTCTCTCGCACTGTCTGCCGTTTTTCGGCCCCTTAGAAAGATACCTCGAGGCGTCTATCGCGATGACGGAATCCTTTCCATACTTGTCATAGATCTTTCTGGCCAGCTTGATCGCGTCTTCCTTCGAAGAGACCTTCTCGGCCAGGATCTTCTCGATCTCAAGCCGATCGTTCAACACGGCGATAACCTGGTTTCTCTTGCTGCCCGCGACATCGATCCCTATATATCTCACGCCTGCTCTCCCGGATCCTTACTCCTCTTCGGTCTCTATTAATCTTTTCCGCTGTATATATTCTGTCTTTGTCAGTCCTCCGCGCTGATACTCCCGGTCAAGATCCCTCATCAGCCTGTCATGCCGCGGCCGGGGTCCGGATCCCGCCAGCGGCTCCGGAGGCGGATCCGCTTCAGAGCCTATCCGCTCCCCGGGTTCCGCCTTGTCCTCTCCGGCAAAAGCTGAGGCGGCAGTGCCGGACCCTTTCGGCGCTGCCGTCAAAAGAGCAATGATCGCCATACACAGAAAAAATTTTATCTTCACGCGGGTCCCTCTCGTTATCCTGCTCCAAAGATACGCCTTTCCATCCTCTGTAATTATAGCGTATCTTGAATAAGGCGGGAAGAAATAAAAAGCCCGGCTTAAGATCAGCCGGGCTCCTAACATCTGGCGGGGCGGACGGGGCTCGAACCCGCGACCTTCGGATCGACAGTCCGACGTTCTAAACCAACTGAACTACCGCCCCTTTGAGCGTGTGTTTATTTATAACACAGAACACCTGGCGCGTCAATCGCTCCGTAACGCATCGGCCGAGAGTCCGAATTTCAATAGTGGTGGGCGATGTAGGATTCGAACCTACGACATCTACCTTGTAAGGGTAGCGCTCTAAACCAGCTGAGCTAATCGCCCGCGCCCGATTCCCTGAAAAACGTATTATATATTGGCCCCGAAAATATGTCAAACCCGACCGCTATTCCACCGTGACCGATTTGGCGAGATTGCGCGGCTGATCTATATCATACCCGAAGTCCTCAGCCACATGATACGCCAAGAGCTGCAGCGGGATGGCGACAAGGATCGGCGAGAACGTTTCCTTGATCCGCGGGATCTCGATAATATCGTCTATACGGCCGTCCCGCAGCACCTTGTCGCCCTCAGAGATAATGGCGATAACGATGCCGCCTCTGGCCTTGATCTCCTGAATGTTCGATATCATCTTGTCGTAGGTATCAGCCTGCGGCGCGATGCAGACCACCCACGGGTTTTCGTCTATAAGGGCGATCGGGCCGTGTTTCATCTCTCCCGCGGGATACCCTTCCGCGCTGATATAAGAGATCTCCTTGAGCTTTAATGCCCCTTCAAGCGCGTTGGGATAGTTTATGTTTCTCCCCAGATAAAGAAAACAGCTTTTGTTGTTTCGGGCCAGGTAATATTCATGGAAGTCCGCGGCGTATTTCGCAAGAACATTTCCCCGCGAACGGTATTTATCCAGCAGCCTGTCGGCGAGAGCCGGTATCTTCTTGAGGTCTTTGAGAAATTGCGCCCTCTCCCTTGCGGGGCGTTTTTTTACCCGGGCAAGATAATAAGTTAAAAGATACAGCACGGCAAGCTGCGCAGTATATGCCTTGGTGGATGCCACGGCTATTTCCGGGCCGGCGTGCGTGTATATCACCCCGTCGGACTCCCTGGCGATGGAGCTGCCCAGAACGTTGCATATGGCCAGGACGAGCGCGCCTCTTTTTTTTGCTTCCCGCAGCGCCGCCAGGGTGTCGGCCGTTTCGCCGGATTGCGATATGACGATCACCAGCGTATCCTTGCCCACCAGAGGGGCCCGATAGCGGAACTCGCTTGAGAAATCCACCCATACCGGGATCTTCGCATATCTTTCGATCATGTATTTACCGGTGACCCCTGCGTGATATGCCGTTCCGCAGGCAACGACCGCGATCCTTTGCGCTTTTCTGAACTGCGTTTCGGAAATCGCGAGTTCTTCGAATCTCACCCTGCCCGTCTTTATTCTTTCCTTGAAAATATTGCGCAGCACTTCGGGCTGTTCAAAGATCTCCTTCAGCATAAAATGTTTGTATCCCGATTTCTCGGCCTGTGATATGTCCCATTTTACCGCTGTCGGCCTTCTGCGGACCTTTTTTCCTTTTGCGCCCCAAATAACGCATCCCTTCGCCGAAAGATCCGCCACTTCGCCGCTTTCAAGATAAATCGCCTTTTTAGTGTACTCGAGCACGGCAGGTATATCGCTGGCGATAAAATTCTCTTCCTCCCCCAGGCCGACGATCAGCGGGCTGTCCCTGCGCGCTCCGACGATCCTTCCCGGCTCCCCCTTGTGCACTACCGCTACCGCGAAAGAGCCTTTCAGTTTCTTTATCGCCGTCCTGACGGCCATGCAAAGATCCCCTTTATAGTGCTGTGCGATCAGATGCGCGATGACCTCGCTGTCGGTGTCGGAAGAGAATGCATATCCTTTGTTCTGCAGTTTTTTCTTCAGTTCGAGGTAGTTCTCGATAATGCCGTTATGAACGATTGCGATATGCGTTCTGGGGTCGACGTGAGGGTGCGCGTTTATATCGTTGGGGGCTCCGTGCGTCGCCCATCGCGTGTGGCCTATGCCCGTCTTTCCCCTGAGCGGTGCGCGTTTAAGCTCGTCTATCAGAACGGACAGTTTGCCCTGTTTTTTCCTCACATGCAGTTCTCCCCCCCTTAAAACAGCGACTCCCGCTGAGTCGTACCCGCGGTATTCAAGGCGGGAAAGTCCCTTGATGAGAATTTTTGACGCGTCCTGATTTCCTGTGTATCCTATGATCCCGCACATGGTATGGCCGTTCTCCTAATGCCTCTTTTTGCACGCTCCGCGATTATCGTTCCCGGAACTTTTCCATGAGATTCATAATGTCGTTCCTCGCACAGCGCCCTACCAGGGAAGCCATGTAAAGAAGAATGGACAGCTGCCAGCAATCTTCAGGGCCGAGGATAAGCGCCGTGTTAACGTTTTCCTCGCGCTCCAGTTCCTTTTTGTATTTTTCTACGCCTTTTGCCAGGGACAGTTCCTCAAGTTCCAGTTTCTCCACGGTGTTATTGTACTTAAGCGACGGAAACCTTATCCCTCTCATCAGGAGAAACATCTGCATGGCGCCCTGTTCTATCTCGAGGTCCTGTTCAAAATCAAATCCCTCGAACTGCGGCAGATCTTCCGGAAGGAGTATCATGGGTTTTTCTATGATTATCTTTCCTTTTCTTACTATTGTATGCCCTTCGTTCACGACGGACTCCGCCAGAAACATGTACGGCACCGCCGTGCTTGCGAACGTCGAGAGCCCTTTGGCGCGGCCTCTTATCACTTCGGTCTTTTCCTGTGCTTTCTCCCAAAGCTGTTCAATGTCCATGCTCTCTCCTCAAAAATACCCCCTCCCCATAAAGGAAGGGGAACAGCCGGGCCGGACCGGCCCTTTTCCCCGCTATTCGCTCGGCGCAAATCTCCCTTCGAATCCTTCAATAAGATGGCGTCCCCAAGGGGATTCGAACCCCTGTCGACAGATCGAAAATCTGTTGTCCTAGGCCAGTCTAGACGATGGGGACGCAAACGCGGTTTATTGTACAAAAGCCTTTCTTTATTTGCAACTCTTTTTTACTCTTCGCTCTTACCTTCTTCCGCCGCCTCTTCCTCTTCTTTCGCCACAACGCTCGCGACGGAGGTCAGCCTGTCCGGAGACTTCAGGCTTATGACCCTTACCCCCTGTGTCGCTCTTCCGACCTTGCTTATTCCTTTAACGGCCGCCCTGACGACCATTCCCTTCTTTGAGATCAGCATGATCTCATTTTCCTCCCGGACGGCCTTGACCCCCACGACCGAACCGTTCTTTGCGACAACCTTGAGGTTAATTATCCCGCTGCCGCCTCTTGACTGCCGGCGATAAGCATCAAACTCGGTTCGCTTGCCGAATCCTCCTTCGGTCACGGTCAGAAGCGCCCCGGAGGGGTCCACTTTCGTCATGCCGACGACCCTGTCCTTCTTCTTCAGCGATATGCCCTTGACCCCTTGCGCGCCGCGCCCCATGGGTCTTATATCTTTTTCAGAAAATCGTATCGCTTTTCCGTTCGCGGTCGCCAGGCAGATCTCATCCTTGCCGCCGGAAAGAACCGATTCTATAAGCTGGTCTCCCTTCCCGAGGGTAACGGCAATGATGCCCCCCTTGCGGGGGTTGCTGAAAGCGGTCAGCGGTGTTTTCTTTATTTTGCCCTGCTCCGTGGCCATAACAACAAACTCGCCTTCGGTGAATTCCCGGACAGGGACAACGGATGTTATCTTCTCGTCGCCGGAGACCCCGATAAGGTTGACGATGGGCCGCCCCTTGGTCCTGCGCCCGGCCTGGGGGATCTCGTGCACCTTGAGCCAGTGCAGTTTGCCCGCGCTGGTAAAAATGAGCATGTAGTCATGCGTCGAGGCGACGAAAAGGTGTTCGACGAAATCCTCTTCCCTGGTCTCGGCCCCCGTCACGCCTTTTCCTCCGCGCCGCTGTTTCTTGTAAGCGCTCACGGGGAACCTCTTTATATATCCCGCATGGCTCAGGGTGATCACCATGTCTTCTTCCGCGATAAGGTCTTCTATGTCTATGTCCTCCGCGGCCGCGGTAACCTCCGTCCTGCGGGGGTCTCCGAATTTTTCCTTGACCTCCAACGACTCTTCCTTGATAATGCCCAGGACTTTTTTCTCGCTTGCCAGTATCCCCTTCAGTTTTTCTATGGTCTTCAAAAGCTCCAGGTATTCGTTCTGTATCTTTTCTGTCTCAAGGTTGGTCAGTTGCTGCAGCCTCATGGCCAGTATCGCCAGCGCCTGTTTCTCGGAAAGGCTGAATTTTTTCATGAGCCCCACTTTTGCCGCTTCCGGATCTTTTGACTTCTTGATGAGCTTTATGACTTCATCCAGGTTCTTGATGGCGATCTTCAGGCCCTCGAGGATATGGGCCCTTTCCTCTGCCCTGGCAAGATCGAACCTTGTCCGTTTTATGATCACATCTTTGCGGTGCTTGACAAAAAGCTCCAGCATCTCCTTCAGGTTAAGGATCCTGGGCTGCATATCGACTATGGCGAGCATTATGACCCCGAAGGTGTCCCGCATCTGGGTGTGTTTATAAAGCTGGTTCATGAGGACTTCCGAGTTATACCCGCGCCGGACATCTATCACCACTCTCATGCCGTCCCGGTCGGATTCGTCCCTGATATCCGCGATGCCTTCGACTTTCTTGTTTTTGACAAGGCTGGCGATCGAAGTAATAAGGCGCGTCTTGTTGACCTGATAGGGGATCTCCGTGATCACTATGCTCTCTTTCCCCTGTTTTTTCTGCTCCACATGCACCTTCGCGTGCAGGGTGAGGGACCCTCTGCCTGTCCGGTAAGCCCTGCGGATCTCGTCCTTCCCGCAGATAAGCGCCCCCGTCGGAAAATCCGGGCCCTTGACGATCTTCGCCAGGTCATCGACCGAACAATCCGGATTATCTATGAGATAGCATGTCGCGTCCACGATCTCCGTGAGATTGTGCGGAGGTATGTTCGTGGCCATCCCGACGGCGATCCCGCTGGAACCGTTGAGCAGGAGGTTGGGCAATACCGCCGGAAGGACTTCCGGCTCTGAAAGCGACCCGTCAAAATTGGGCTGGAAACCCACCGTCTCTTTTTCTATGTCCTTGAGCATCCATTCGGTTATCTGCTGCAGTCTTGCTTCTGTATACCGCATCGCAGCTGCCGGGTCTCCGTCAACGGACCCGAAATTGCCCTGACCGTCGATGAGGGGATACCTGAGAGAGAAGTCCTGCACCATGCGCACGAGCGTGTCATAAACCGCCGCGTCCCCGTGCGGGTGGTATTTTCCAAGAACCTCGCCGACGATCCTCGCGCTTTTTTTGAACGACTTGCTGTACACAAGTCCCATATCCTTCATCGCGTAAAGTATGCGTCGATGAACGGGCTTAAGCCCGTCCCGCACATCCGGCAGTGCGCGTCCGACGATCACGCTCATGGCGTAATTTATGTACGAGTCCTTCATCTCTTCTTCGATATAGACCGGAATGATCTTCTCGTTTCTTGTATACATTTTTTCTCCCGTTTATTCGCTCTTGCCTTTTGGTCCGCCTTAAATATCCAGGTTCTTTACCTCTCTGGCGTGTTTGATTATAAATTTCCTTCGCGGCTCAACGTTATCGCCCATAAGAACGGTGAACATCTCGTCCGCTTCGACCGCGTCTTCGATGGTCACCTTCTGCAGGGTCCTTTTCTCCGGGTCCATGGTGGTCTCCCAGAGCTGTTCCGGGTTCATTTCTCCCAGGCCTTTGTAGCGCTGTATGGTCATGCCCTTGCCCCCTTCCTTCAACACATGATCCAGAAGCCCGTTCAGGGAGAATATCTCTATTTCGCCGTTGACCAGGAATAACGGTTTTCTTTCCTTGGGCTTTTCCTTCTTGGGGCCCTTTTTCTTGGTGAACACTTCCGGCTCTTTGCGCTTTTCCTTTTTATAGTCTGCGATGTCCAGCCCGTATTTGGCTATTTCCTTGGAGATCTTTTCTATCTCCCGCGCCTCGTAAAATTCCTGGACCACCATGGTCGATGCCTTCTCTTCTCCTTTTTCTTCCTCCCCCTCCATCTTGATCTCTTTTTCCTTGCCTTCTTTTGCCTTTAGTTTTGCCAGCTCATCGTCACTGTACAAATATTGGTCCTCGTCCTCCACTTTTACCTTATATAGTGGCAATTTTTGGGTTTTGTCCTGCCGGAGCTGGAGATACGTACTTAATTTCACTCCACGCCGCTCTATTGCGTTGGTCAATTTCTCCAGTTTCAGCAAAAGCTCCGACAGCTCCTTCAGCTTTTTGGGGGGTATTTTCTTCTTGCCTTTTATCATTTCGGCTTCCAGCCCTTCCGCGCCCTGGTCAATAAGAAACGTCTTCATTTCCTTCTCGGTGCTTATGTACTGTTCGCTTTTGCCTCTTTTGACCCTGTAAAGAGGGGGCTGGGCGATATACACGTACTCCTTTTCAAGGATATCCTTCATCTGCCGGTAAAAAAACGTAAGAAGAAGGGTCCGGATATGCGACCCGTCGACGTCGGCGTCGCACATGAGTATGACCTTCCCGTAGCGGATCTTTCCTATGTCGAATTCTTCTCCTATGCCCGCGCCCAGCGCCGTGATCAGCGTTTTTATCTCTTCGTTGCTCAGGACCTGAGTGACCCTGGCCTTTTCCACGTTCAATATCTTGCCTTTCAGCGGCAATATCGCCTGGTACCTTCTGTCTCTTCCCTGCTTTGCGGATCCTCCCGCCGAATCCCCCTCCACCACGTAAAGTTCCGTGAGCGAAGCGTCCGTTTCCGAGCAATCTGCCAGCTTCCCGGGGAGCGTTCCGCTTTCCAGGGCTCCTTTCCTGCGCGTCAGGTCCCGCGCTTTTCTTGCGGCTTCGCGGGCCCTCGCGGCCGTAAGGGCTTTCTTCGCGATCCGCCCGGCGATGGCGGGGTTCTCGTCAAGATACGCGCCCAGCATGTCGTTGACCGCTGCCTCGACTATCCCTTCCACTTCGGAATTCCCCAGCTTCGTTTTGGTCTGCCCCTCGAACTGGGGGTTGGGTATCTTTACGCTCAGGACCGCGGTAAGTCCTTCCCGGGCGTCATCCCCCGAGATCCCCTCCCCTTTGGTCAGGCCCCTGTTCTTTCCGTAATTCTTTATCGTCCTGGTCAGCGCGGATTTGAACCCGGTAAGGTGGGTGCCTCCTTCTGTCGTGCTGATATTGTTGACAAAGCTGTAGATGTTTTCCGCATAACCTTCGTTGTACTGCATCGCCACTTCCAGGATCACGCTGTCCTTTTCCTTTTCGAGATAGATGATCTTCCTGTGAAGCGGGTTTTTATTTTTATTCATGTGCTCCACAAAGGAAACTATGCCGCCTTTATAAAAAAATTCCGCCTCCTTGTCGACCCTCTCGTCCTTAAGCGTTATTTTTACTCCCTTGTTCAAAAACGCCATCTCTCTCAGCCGGGTCGCGAGAATGTCAAAGCTGAAGATGCTGCTTTCCTTGAATATCTCCTCGTCCGGCTTGAAGGTAACGGCTGTTCCTGTCGCTTTTGTCTTGCCGAGCACCTTCACCTTGCTCGCCGGGTCGCCCTTTCTGTATTCCTGGTGGTGTATCTTTCCGTCTCTTTTTACCTCGACCTCCAGCCACTCCGACAGGGCGTTGACAACGCTGACGCCGACGCCGTGCAGCCCCCCTGACACCTTGTATACCCGGTGGTCGAATTTGCCTCCGGCGTGAAGGGTTGTCATCACGACTTCCACCGCCGGTTTTTTCTGCGTAGCGTGTATGTCCACCGGTATGCCCCGCCCGTTGTCTCTTATTGTTATGCTCTCGTCGGCGTGGATCTCAACGTCCACCCTGTCGCAGGCCCCCACCATGACCTCGTCTATTGAATTGTCCAGCACCTCATAGACCAGGTGGTGCAGCCCCCTTTTGCCGGTGTCGCCGATGTACATCGCCGGTCTTTTTTTAACGGCATCCAGCCCCTCCAGGACCTGTATGTTCGTGGCGTCATATTTCTTCTTGCCGGCGCCTGCTCCCTTTTCGGGCGCTTCCTTTTCCGTCGGTTTTTTCCTCGGTTTTTCCTTTTTCAGCGCCTTGCCTTTCGCGCTCTTTCCCTTGCCCTTAGCCATTTCCGTCCTTTCTTCGCCTCTAGTGCCTGTCGAGATCCCCCACTCTGAACCTTATATCCGCGGCCTTCTTCCGCCCCGTGTAGTTTTCGTTGAATCTCTTGAGTATGTCTTTTTTCTCGATCGTCAGCTCGTATAGCCAGGATGAGTCTTCTACCAACACCAGCAGAACCCCCCTCTTCAGACTTATGGGCCGCGCGTGTTTTTTTGTTTCCCCTTTTGTCGCGGCTGCCCAGGCCGCCCTTACCGCGTCCCCTTTTCTTGCGGGGCCTCTCTCCCACGTCCGCAGCAGTCCGTCCAGGATCTTGCCGATGTGTCCGGCGTTACTTTTTCTCACGGCGTTCTTCCGGCCCCCTGCCCGGGGTTCTCTGTCGGGCCTTGTCGTCATGCCGCCAGCTGCATAGGCAGCACCACGTAGGTGTATTCCTCTCCGTGCCGCACTACTCCCGGCTTGTTGGAATCGTTGACCTCAAAAACAATTTTCTCGTCCGACAGGTTTTTCAGGACATCTATAAGGTATCGGGGGTTAAACCCTATTTCTACGTCCGGCCCCCCTTTATATTCCACGTCTATCTCCTCTTTTGCCTCTCCGAGATAAGGGGTGTTTTTGGAAATGGTCATTTTCTTTTTCTTTATATTAAGCTTGATCGCCATGGAGTCCTGGTCCGTGAAAATACTGGCTCTTCGCGCGGCGGATAAGAACTCTTCTCTGGGTATTTGTACTTCCTTCGGCGACCTTTCGGGGATGACGTTCCTGTAGTTGGGGTATTCCCCTTCTATCAGCCTGGACAGGACGAAGCTGTTCTCAAAAGAGAACAGGACCTGGTTGTCGCTGAACTTGATCTGCACTTCACCTTCATCCCGCAGCATCCTTTTTACTTCCTGAACTGTTTTGGTCGGGATAATGGCGTCCCTGTCCACAAGCGTCTTTTTTGAAAGACGTTTCTTGACCAGCGCCAGCCTTCTGCCGTCTGTCGCCACCACGGATATTTGATCTCCCTTTACGCTGAGCAGTACGCCGTTCAACACAAACCGGGTGTCGTCTTTACTGATGGCGAAATCCGTGAGGTTCAGCATTTCCCTTAAGATGCTCTGTTTGATGGTAATGGAATCTTTGTCTTTGAAGGCTGGTAGCTGGGGAAATTCCTCTTGAGGCAGGCCGATTATCTTGAAAAGGGCTTTTCCGCTTTTTATTATCACAAAGTTGTTTTTTTTCATAGAAAGGTCCACGTCGCTTCCGTCCGGAAGGGCTTTGATGATGTCAAAGAATTTTCTTGCCGGTATCGTTGTCGCTCCCGCCTGTTGGGTTGCAATAGGTATCGTCGCGCATATCCCTATATCAAGGTCCGTGGCTGTTAATTTTAGATTGTTGCCTTCTACCTCAAGCAAGACATTGTTTAAAATAGGAAGGCTGCTTTTGGGGGATATTGCGTTTTGGACGATCTGGATACCTTCCATCAGGGTGTCTTTTGTTGTTTTTATTTCCATTTCTTCCTCCTATGTAACCACTGTTTTACTACAAGTAAGAATATATTAAATATTGTAGTCGTATTAGTAAAAGAGCCTGTAAGTTGTGTGATTTTACGATAACCCCCCGCCAGAAAAGAACTTGCATTATTAACAACCTGTGGATAAGTACGGGATAACTTTAATTATTTTCTTATAAGCGCAGTAAGTTTTTCTATAACGCTTTTTGTTTTTTTGTTTTCTTCGATCTCCCTGCCTATTTTATCACAAGCATGGAGCACCGTTGTATGGTCTCTCCCCCCAAAGAAACCACCGATATCCGGCAGGGAATAATCCGTCATTTCCCGCGAAAGGTACATGGCAAGCTGCCGGGGGTATACTATGGCGCGCGTCCTCTTTTTTGTTTTCATGTCAGGTTCTTTGATGTCAAAAAAGCCCGCGACGACCTTTTGTATCAGATCAACGGTTATCTTCTTCTCCTCGGCCGCCAACATGCCCCGGAGGACCTCTTTAGCAAGGGCGACCGTTATTTCCTGTCCTGTAAGTTTTGCGTACGCGACGACACGGATAAGGGCCCCCTCCATTTCCCGGATGTTTGTCCGTATGTTCTCCGCGAGAAAATACAGGACCTCCTTGGGAACCTTTACAGATTCATTCTCGCTCTTTTTTTCCATGATGGCTATCCGCGTTTCAAAGTCAGGCAGCTGTATATCGGCGATCAGGCCCCAGGCGAACCTGGACACCAGGCGCTCCTCGAGACCCTGTATTTCCTGGGGGGACCGGTCGCTGGAAAGGACGATCTGTTTGTGCGCGTCATGCAGCGCGTTGAATGTATGAAAGAACTCCTCCTGCGTGGACTCCTTTCCGGCAATGAACTGGATATCGTCTATAAGAAGGATATCGACGTTTCTGTATCTGGCGCGGAACTTCGGCGTGGCCTTGGTCCGTATGGCGTGTATCAGCTGGTTGGTAAATTCCTCGCTTGACATGTACAAGACCCGGGCCTTTGGATGCCCTTTCAGGATCTCCTGTCCCATGGCCTGCATCAGGTGGGTCTTGCCCAGGCCGACCCCGCCGTACAGGAACAGCGGATTGTAAACCTTGGAAAGCTTTTCACAGACAGCCAGCGCCGCAGCGTGCGCGAAGCGGTTGCTCCCCCCGACAACAAAATTGTCGAAAGTGTAGTTGGGGTTGAGCCCCAGTTCCCGGTGGCGGCTTTCCGGCACCTGCCGCGTGCTGCTGAACACGGACTTCAACCATCCGACCGACTGTTCTTTATCCTTGGCTTCCGCGGGAACGGCCGGGGAGGAAGCGCGCCTTTCCCCGCCGCCGTCTTTTGCGTCGCTCTCGGAGGGCTCTTCAACGATCTCGAACTTTACCAGCAGACTTTTCCCGGAAGCCTGCTGAAGTGCCGTCTTTACCAGGCTTATATATTTTTCCCGGATCCAGCTCTCAAAGAATTTATTAGGGACTCCGAGGGTGATGGACTTGCTGTCCAGAGAAACCTGTGTTATAGGAAGGAACCAGGCATTAAAAATCTGGTCGTTCACTTCAGACTGAAGAATGGATAAGGCCTTTTTCCAGATATTTTCCATTGCTGCGGGGCAAATCTATAATAAATTGATCAACAGAACGCCGAAATTTTCCACAAAAAAGAAACGGGATATCAACAGGTTATCCACAGGCTGTGTGCAAGTGTTTTTCGAGATCCGGCAAACATTGAGATTCATTATATACGGTAGGCCCGCCCATTGCAAGCATTTTTTTTGAAAGAAAAAAGAGAATTTAAGCTCCCCAAAAAAACTTGACTTAGCATTGGGTTGTGCTATAATCATAAAACTCATTTTCGGTTGATTTATAGGAAGTAAAAGGAGCTTTTCCGTGAAGAAAACTCTAAGACCCAAGTCTAATCTGAAGCGTAAAAGGAAACACGGGTTCCGCAAGCGGAGCAAGTCTAAGGCGGGACGGGCGGTGTTAAGCCGGAGACGGAAAAAAGGCAAGAAAGTCCTGTCTGCGTGAAAATAAGGCACATTTTAAAAGCGAAGGATTTTGCTGATATCGTAAAGAGCGGCGAAAGAGCGCGCGGGCGGACACTCGCTCTGTATGTCAAGCATGGAAGCGGGGAAGAAAAAACATCAGTCGGGGTTGTTGTCTCCAAAGAGTTCGCGCCCTCGGCCGTGAAAAGGAATTATATAAAACGCCTGGTTTATTCGTACTTTCAGGACCGCGAACAGCCCCTGTCGCAAGGGATCAGGGTGGTTGTCAGGCTGATCAGGGACGTCAAGGAACTGAGAAGGAAGCCCCTGTCGCAAGGGATCAGGGGAGAGCTCGAGGCCCTGGCAAAGAAAATCGGGATAAAAGCATGAAGAGACTCATGATCGCGGCGATAAAAGGATACAAAAAATTCATAAGCCCTTACATTATAAGGAGTTGCAGATACGCGCCCACCTGTTCCGAATACGCCGTAGAGGCCCTGGAAAAATTTGGTTTTTTCCGGGGGATCATGATGGCCGCCTGGAGGATCCTGCGGTGTAATCCTTTCTCTCGCGGGGGTTTTGATCCCGTGACCAAGGAGTAGCAAGAAGGAATTATTCGATGGAAAAAAGGATGATCATAGCGATAGCGTTATCTTTGTTGGTCCTGCTGGGCTTTCAAGGGCTGGTCGCCAAAAGACACGCGCGTGTCCAGGTCGCGACCCCGGCTCCCTCCATGGGGGCGCCTGCCGGAACGGCTGAGAGGCCTCCCGCCGGCGAGACCGCGATCCCGGCGGCAAAGTCCCGACAGGTTCCTGCCGGGGAAACCCTGGAAGAAAACATTACGGAGATCCGAACGGAGCTCTATGCGCTCGCCTTTTCCGATATGGGCGGGAGCCTGAGGAAACTGTCCTTGAACGAATATCGGAAACAGGACGAGGAAGAAGTTCTTTATGATGAGGAGAACCCGGCGGAAAGGCTCTTTGCCATGCGGAGCGAGCTTTCCCCGGGGTTAGAAAACAGGAAATTCGAATTGTTCAAAACAAGCGGGACGCTGGAATACAAGCTAACTGATCCGGGCTGGCTAGAGATAACGAAACGGTACACTTTTCACAAGTCTTTTGGTTATATCGACTTAGAGGTTTTCGCCAAAAACCTTTCGCCACGCAGAATCGTTTTTTCATATCAGATCGTAGGCCCTTCCGGGCTGGAAAGATCGGATCACATCGCCGGGAGAAGCTTTTTACAGGCGGATACGATGATAGACGGCAAGCTCTGGAAAATAAAATCTGTGAAGGGAGTGCAGGAGAGAACCGGGGACATATCCTGGACAGCGCTTAAGAACAGATACTTTGCGCTGATGCTCAAGCCATTCAACGCGCCCAGATCCGTGGCAATAACACAAACCGGGGACAAAAACTTTTTAATCGCCCTGAACAGCCGGACCTGCGAGCTGGAACCCGGGACGGAAACTGAAGACCGGTACCTGCTGTATGCGGGGCCTTTGGATGAGGAAAGAATCGCGGCAGCCGGCTATGATATGCAGAAGGTAGTGGATTACGGCTTTTTCGGGGGGGTCAGCAAGGCGCTGCTCTCTGTGTTACGCTTTTTCCACAAGTGGGCGCACAACTGGGGGGTGGCGATAATCCTTCTTACCATCCTGATCAATGCCGTCTTGTTCCCGCTCACGGTCAAGAGTTTTTCTTCGATGCAGCAAATGAAAACAATTCAGCCGCACATACAAAAACTGAAGGAGCTCCACAAAGATAACCCGCAGAAACTCAACAAGGAGATGATGGAGCTATATAAGAAATACAACGTAAACCCTCTTGGCGGATGCCTGCCGCTGCTTTTGCAGATGCCCATATTTATAGCTCTTTACCAGGGCCTCATGCGGTCCGTTGAGCTGAAAGGGGCGCAGTTTCTGTGGATAAAGGATCTGGCGAAGCCGGATGCGGTCCCCCTCCCGTTTTCTTTGCCGGTTATCGGCGCGAATATAAACATTTTGCCGCTTCTTATGGTAGGCGTTATGATGTTACAGCAGAAGATCTCTCAGGGGGCTGCAGCCGGGACGATGACAAGCGAACAAGCCAGTCAGCAGAAAATGATGATGATGGCCATGCCTCTGCTTTTCGGCGTCCTTTTTTACAAGATGCCGGCGGGGTTGGTTCTTTACTGGCTGACGAACACGATCCTGATGACTGCGGAACAGAGTCTTATCAGCAAGCGCATAAGCAGAAATTAAGGCCGCCATGAAAAAAGCAAAGCTCACTAAAACCATAGAAGTAGAAGCTACCACCAGAGAAGAAGCTATTCGAAAAGCGCTCAAGACATTAGATGCCCACAGAGAAGATGTGACCATAAGGGTTATCCAGGAAGAAAGTAAAGGCCTTTTTGGCATGGAAGGCGCCAAACCCGCCAAAGTAAAAGTCACCCTCAAATCCCACAAATAAGCAGATTCCAGGCAACCATTCAAGCGCTCAAAGTGCGACGCAAGGACCGTTTGTCATGCTCCTACCAGGGCCCCTCCGCCCGGTGTGGATCCTCCCTGTACGGAGCATGACAAACGGTCCAACCGCTGGCTACCTTGGTTTCCACGTGGAAACTTTTACTTTAATGCACCATTATTCCGGACCGGAAAAACATCAACTATTTTGCCCCTGCCCTTGACTTTGTGAAAATCATGTGCTATATTTTTTGCAAATAAAAAGTTTCACCCGCACAGTTGATCAAAGATATTTCCACGTGGAAACCAAGAGGCGGACAGCGAAAACAGCATGAAAAAAATAGCTTTCTGTAATCAAAAAGGTGGTGTGGCAAAAACGACGTCAGCTTTAAATATTGCTGCGTACCTCGCCTTGAATGGCAAAAAAACCCTTCTGATCGACCTGGACCCTCAGGCTAACGCCACCAGCGGACTCGGCATCAATAAAGACGAAATACGACACAGCATTTATAATGTTCTCCATGAACACATCGGGCTGGATGAGGCCATCAAACCTACCGAGATCGACCTCCTGTCAGTGCTCCCCTCAAACATAAATTTGACCGGGGCGGAAGTTGAATTGGTAAATGTTATGGGCAGAGAGTACCGTCTCAAAAAAGCCGTGCAGGAGGTGCAAGGGAGTTTCGAGTTTATAATCTTTGACTGCCCGCCCTCCTTGGGCCTTTTGACGATAAACGGGCTGACCGCAGCGAATTCGGTGATCATCCCCATCCAGTGCGAATACTACGCGCTCGAGGGGTTGAGCCAATTGATCAAGACAGTAAATCTCGTCCGGGAGAATCTCAACGGAAAACTGGAGATAGAAGGTGTTTTAATGACGTTGGCGGACTACCGGACAAATTTGACGAAAGAAGTCATAGGTGAAGTCAAACAGTATTTTGGCGACAAGGTATATAAGTCTATAATCCCGCGGACAATAAAGCTTACAGAAGCCCCGGGGTTTGGAAAACCGATAGCTCTTTATGCAAAAGATTCGGTTGGCGCAAAAAAATATGAGGAAGTGACCCGGGAGATCCTCAAGCTCCCACTAAAAACAGAACCCATTGAAAATGAAGGAGTTACAACAAATATGGAGGAAAGTTATGGATAAAAGACTGGGGAAAGGATTAGACGCTCTTATTTCGGAAGATGTCAGTAAAGGCAAAGAAAAGGTTGAAAAAATCAGAACATCAGAGATCGCGCCCAATCCCCTTCAACCAAGAAAAAGGTTCAGCGAAGAAAAAATGGACGAACTTATTTGTTCCATACGGGAAAAAGGAGTCATCCAGCCGGTGTTGCTCAGGCCCACAGGAGGAGGATACGAGCTTGTTGCGGGGGAACGGCGCTGGCGGGCCGCGCAAAAACTGCAGATCGAAGAAGTTCCCGCCATAATAAGAGACGACATAGACGACGCCAACAGCCTGGAGATCTCGCTTATTGAAAACATCCAGAGAGAAGAGCTGAACCCCATAGAAGAAGCGAATGCTTATCAGGAATTGATCGGCCAGTTTGAATATACGCTGGACAAGGTCGGGCAGATGATGGGAAAGGACAAAACAACGGTTTCCAACAGCCTGCGGCTGTTGACCCTCCCGGAGGAGATACAGAACTATGTTGAAGAGGGGAAGATCTCTGCCGGCCACGCTAAGGCCATCCTGTCCATCACCAGCGAACAGAAGAGGAAAAAAATCGCCAAAACAATAATGCGAAAAGGAATTTCCGTCCGGGAAACGGAACAGCTGGTGCGTAAGCTTACGGAATCGAAACCGAAGCTGAAAAGAACGAAGGAACCCGAAATAGCGCAGATCGAAGAGGCCTTGCAGCACAAACTTGGCACAAAAGTGACCGTTCACAAAGGGCAAAAAAGGGGGCGCATCGAGATCCAGTATTTTTCCAATGAAGACCTTCAGCGTTTATTGCGGCTGATCCTTCAGTAGGGGGGCGAATAGAGAGGGGCGGATCCGGCATTATCCAGCAGGAAAGCGGGCCCGCCCCGTTTTTTATTTTCCCGCGAAAACGCTTGACATTATACCGCTAAAGTAGTATTATCCTTTGAGAGAAAAGACCTTTTAAACTGGTCCGGAGAGACCTGAAAAGGAGCAAAGAATGAATAAATTAAAGTTGATAAGCCTGCTTGTCTCGTGACAGGGAGGCTTTTTTTGTGTCTATGGACCGGGCCAGGGGAAAGAGACAGAGGGACGAGATGGAACTTAAACTAAAGTCAAGGATACTGGATGCAGAGGGCATAAAAAGAACGCTACAGAGGATATCCCATGAAATACTGGAAAAGAACCAGGGCGGGGTCGAATTGGCCATAATCGGCATACGGTGCAGAGGAGCATATCTGGCCGAAAGAATAGCGGAGAACATAAAGACGATCGAAGGAAAAGAAACCCCGGTGGGAGCGCTGGACATCACCATGTACAGAGACGACCTTACGGAGATCGCGGAACAACCGGTGGTGCATTCGACGGAAATAGAGTTCGATATAACAGGCAAAAAGATCATTCTTGTGGATGATGTCCTGTTTTCCGGGCGGACAGTGAGATGCGCCCTGGATGAGCTTATCGATTTCGGCAGGCCGGCGAATATCCAGCTGGCGGTTCTTATAGACCGCGGGCACAGGGAATTGCCGATAAGGCCGGATTTTGTCGGGAAGAACATTCCGACGGCAAAGGAAGAAAGCGTCGAAGTGAGACTGAAAAATGTGGATGGAGTGGAGGAAGTGGTTGTCTTAGCATAAAACGGGGACTGAAGCCATGAGCACGAAAAATACCGTAAAATGGACAAAGAAACATCTTCTGGGGATCGAAGACCTTTCCGCGGAAGAAATACAGCTTATACTTGATCATGCCGTGGGGTTCAAGGAAGTGCTGGAGAGGCCCATACCAAAAGTCCCCACCTTGAGAGGCAAGACCATCGTTAATATGTTCTGTGAGCCCTCCACAAGGACGCGCTCTTCGTTCGAGCTTGCGGCCAAGAGATTGAGCGCGGACACGCTGAATCTTGCGACGGCATCTTCCAGCTTCCTTAAAGGAGAAACCCTGAAAGATACGGCCAGGAACATCGAGGCGATGAAAGTGGACATGATCGTCATGCGCCACGCGTGCCCCGGAGCGCCCCATTTTCTTTCCGGCTGTGTAGGGGCATCGGTGATCAACGCCGGGGACGGAGCCCACGAGCACCCCACCCAGGCCCTGCTTGACGTGTTCACGATCAGGGAAAAGCTGGGGAAGGTAAAGGGCCTTAAGGTCAGCATAATAGGGGATATTGCCCATTCGAGGGTCGCCCGGAGCAATATCTGGGCATTAACAAAATTGGGAGCAAAGGTTACGGTGTGCGGTCCCAAGACTTTGATCCCGGTCGAGATAGAAAAAATGGGGGTCAGAGCCACGTATGACGTAAAAGAAGCGCTGAGTGGGGCGGATGTCCTGAACATGTTAAGGATACAGCTCGAAAGGCAGAAAAGGCCCCTTTTCCCCAGCATACGGGAGTATGTAAGGGAGTTCGGCATAAACTCCCGCCTTTTAGAGAAACACGCTAAAAAAGAGGTGATGATAATGCATCCGGGGCCGATAAATAGAGGCGTTGAGCTCAGCCAGGATGTTGCGGACGGAGAGTATTCCGTTATACTCAACCAGGTAACGAACGGTGTTGCAGTAAGAATGGCGGTGTTATTTCTGCTGGGACACGTTAAAAAGGAACAAGTGGGGGAACAGCACAAGAAAATGATGAAAAACAAGCTGACAATCCCATAAATATGCTTAAATAAAGGTCAAAAGTGGAGCAAATATGAAAATTTTGATAAAAAACGGAAGGATCATAGACCCGTCTCAAGGAATTGATAAGACAGGGGACATATTGGTCGAGAACGGGAAGATCGCACAGGCCGGCGGGTCCATAAAGGACAAAAACGCTAAAACGATTTTAGCCAAAGACAAGATCGTAGCTCCCGGTTTTGTGGACATGCATACCCATTTGAGGGAGCCCGGCCGGGAGGAAGTCGAGACGATAGAAACGGCCCTGAGCGCGGCGGTCAGCGGCGGTTTTACGACGGTCAGCGCCATGCCGAATACGGAACCCCCCTGCGACAGCCAGGCCCATGTGAAGTTTCTGCTTGAGAGGGCGGCTGAGGTCAAGCTGGCAAATATATTACCGGTAGGGACGATCACCAAGAACAGGGAAGGCCTCGAGATGTCCGAGATGGGGGAATTAAGACAGGCAGGATGCCTTGCGGTCTCGGATGACGGGGATCCCGTGGCTGATCCGGGGCTTATGAGGATAGCCATGGAATATGCGTCCATGGTCGATCTCCTCGTGATATCCCACTGCGAGGATAAGGCCCTTTCTGCCGAAGGCGTCATGCACGAGGGATACTGGTCAACGGTCCTTGGGCTGAAGCCCATACCGGCAGAGGCGGAGAGCACGATAGTCGAACGCGATATCCGTCTTGCGGGATTGGCCGGGGCCAGGCTGCACATCGCCCATGTCTCCACGGCCGAGAGCGTGGAAATCATAAAAAACGCCAAGAAAGAAGGCGTGAAGGTAACCGCGGAAGTTACGCCGCATCATTTCACGCTCAGCGATGAAGCCCTTAAGACATTCGATACCAACATGAAGGTTTCGCCTCCGCTGCGGTCCGCAAAAGACGTACAGGCCTTAAAGGAGGGGATCAGAGACGGAACGATCGATGTCATAGCCACGGATCATGCCCCGCACCTGGCGAACGAGAAAGAAAAGGAATTCGACTACGCGCCTTTCGGGATGATCGGCCTGGAAACGGCGCTCCCGCTGGCGGTCATGAAACTCGTTGATGAAGGATATCTGGATTGGCCCGGGCTTATCCGGAAACTGTCAACAAGGCCTTCGGAAATATTGAAATACAACAGGGGCTCGCTGGAAAAGGGAGCCCCTGCCGATATCGTGATAATCGACCCGGCCAAAGAATGGATTTATACCAGGGACAGGATCAGGTCGCGCTCGAGTAATTCTCCGTTCATCGGCTGGAGGATGAAGTCAGCGGTGACAGATGTCATTGTCGGGGGAAAGATCGTCCTGAAGACGGCGGGAATGTAGTTTGGCTGCGGGCTGACATGCATAAAGAGAGATTCATAGTTACCAAGGAGCTCGGGAAGCTGGCAAAGTGGCTGCGGATACTGGGGTATGACAGCGTGTATTATGACGGGAAAGAGACCGCCGGGCTTGTGATACAGGCGCTGAGGGACAAGAGGGTCCTCATCACGCGCAGTTCCGCGCTGACAAAATATACGGGGGTGCAGGTAGTGGTCGTAAGATCTGACCATGTGGAAGAACAGCTGGAGCAGGTCACGCGCGAACTCGGCCTGCTGCTGGATGAAGAGCTCCTGTTCCAGCGGTGCGTCGAATGCAATGCCCCGCTGGAAGATATCAGCAAAAAAAAGGTCGAAGGAAAGGTGCCGGAATATGTATTTGAGACGCAGGAGCGCTTCAAGCGGTGCCCGCAGTGCGACAAAGTATTCTGGAAAGGGACACATTGGGACATGGTGAAAAAATGGCTGGCAAAAAAGCGTCAAAAAAAGTAATAAAAGCGAAAATATGCCTCAATAAAAGCATCGCCCCGGATTATTTTGTGATGCGGATCGAATCGGGATGGCTGGCCCGAAACTCTTCTCCCGGCCAGTTCGTCACGGTCAAGATCCAGGAAAATGTGAAGGACCCCCTGCTCAGGATCCCTCTTGGCGTGCACGCGATCCGCGGAAAGGGGATCGACCTGCTGTACAAAGTCGTCGGGCCCGGGACCCGCTGCTTGAGCTCAAGGAACAAGGGCGAGAAGATCGATGTGCTGGGGCCGTTGGGAAACGGATTCGATCTTGCCCCGCTTGCACGCGGGCAAGACCCCAGGGTTGTCGTGGTCGCAGGCGGGCACGGCATCGCGCCGCTTTATGCTCTGGCCGAAGCCATTACGACAAAACGGAAAAAAGTAGATTTTTTCAACGGCGTATATACCAGAAAAAATATCGTCTGCTCAAAAGAACTTAAGAAGCTCGGCGCAAGAGTTCGTATAGCGACAGAAGACGGGACGCAGGGGCACAAGGGATACGTGACGGATCTTCTGGAGAAGAAACTTAAAGCCGGCGCGTATGACCCGAAGAACACGGTCATATATGCCTGCGGCCCCAGGCCGATGCTTGCCGCTCTTGCAAAAATAGCCGAACGTTTCGGGGTGCCTGCCCAGGTCTCGCTTGATGCATACATGGCTTGCGGGATCGGCGCCTGCCTCGGCTGCTCTGTCATGACGACAGACGGGTATCGGCTCGTGTGCAAGGACGGCCCCGTGTTTGACGCCCGGGAGATCGTATGGTAAAACATTATAACATAGGCGGGACAGGTCTGAAAATATGGACTTACAGGTAACAATAGGGAAAATAAGGTTCAAGAACCCGATATGGGTGGCTTCGGGGACCTTTGGGTACGGAGAAGAGTTCCTGGATTTTGTTGACCTCGATAATATAGGCGCGATAGTCACAAAGACCCTGACGCCGGAGGCGCGGGAAGGCAACCCCCCGCCCAGGCTCGTGGAAACGCCCTCGGGGCTGCTTAACTCCATAGGGCTTGAGAATGAAGGCGTCGATCATTTTAAAGCGGAGCATTACCCATTCCTGAAAAAACTTAAGACAAGAATAATAGTAAGCATCGGGGGCCTGAGAAAAGAAGAATTCGAAAGATGCGCGGAAAAACTTTCCGCGGAGGACCCTCCGGACGCTATTGAGATCAATCTTTCCTGTCCAAATGTCACCCATGCCGGGACGCGGCACGCCTATATATCCCAGGATCCCCGCGCAACGGAGAGAATAGTTTCAGCCTGCCGGAGGAAGGCCGGGTGCGCCGTCATAGCAAAACTTACGCCGGATGTAACGGATATCGCTGTCATAGCCGGGGCGGCAGAGGCCGGCGGCGCCGATGCCGTGTCCTTGATCAATACCTGCCCGGGGATAGCGGTGGATGCGGAAGAAATGAAGCCGGTACTCGGCAACATTGTCGGGGGCCTGAGCGGGCCGGCGATAAAGCCGATCGCCCTGAAAGCGGTCCGGGATGTGTACGGGAAGGTAAAGATCCCGGTGATAGGAATAGGCGGCGTGATGACGGGTATTGACGTTGCAGAGTTCATGTTGTGCGGTGCCTGTGCGGTACAGGTGGGAACGGCGAACCTTGCGGACCCCGTCGCGTATGACAGGATCCTTGGAGAGTTCGAGACATATCTGAGACAAAAGAAAATAGAGAAAGCAAGCTCGCTGGTGGGCAGACTCAAAACTTAGAATCTTTGACTTGCAGGCGGGAGGAATATGGCGGCGAAAGAAAAACTAATAGTGGCATTGGACGCGGAAAGCCCGGGCCAGGCCCTCAAGCTTATAGACATTCTCTCCGATGAGGTCGAGATCTTCAAGGTAGGGATCGCACCGTTTACCGGGTTTGGGCAGAAAGTGCTGGAAAAGCTGCATTCGGCCGGGAAGAAAGTTTTTCTGGACCTTAAGTTCCATGATATCCCAAATACGGTCGCCGGCGCGGCGCGGGCCGCCGCGGAGAAAGGCGTGTTCATGATGAATTTTCACTGTCTTGGAGGCCGCAGCATGCTGGAAGCGGCGGCGAAAGGCGCAAGGGAAGCGAAAAGCGGGGGAAAGCCGATCCTGCTGGGCGTCACGATACTCACCAGCATGAACAATGAGGATATGCGCTCCATAGGGATCGCGGGAGATCTGCAGGAGAAAGTGATCGAACTCGCCCGGCTTGCCGCTGACAGCGGGCTTGACGGCGTGGTAGCTTCGGCGAAGGAAGCTCGCGCCATCAAGGAGAAAATAGGAAAAGATTTTCTGGTCGTGACCCCGGGGGTCCGCCCGGAGTGGGCCGCCCGGGGCGATCAAAAAAGGATACTGACCCCGAAACAGGCGATGTCCGAAGGGGCGGACTATATCGTTGTCGGCAGGCCGATAATCCAGGCGGAGGATCCGGCTGCCGCGGCGAAAAAAATAATAGAGGAAATGGGTTAAGGTATTAGTAAGGTCGCTTGTTAAAGGAGACGCGATTATGCAAGAGATGGAAATAATGGATATTTTTACCAAGACGGGAGCTTACCAGCAGGGGCACTTTTTGCTGTCCAGCGGGTTACATTCGGGAGCGTATCTGCAATGCGCGCTGGTCCTGCAGGACCCGATCCTTGCTGCGAGACTATGCGGCGTCCTGGCGGCAAAATTCCGGACGGATGAACCCGATATCGTGATCGGACCGGCCATGGGCGGCATAGTCCTGGCCTATGAACTGGCCAGGAACTTGAATGCCCGGGCGATCTTTGCGGAAAGGGACAAAGAGGGGAAGATGGCGCTTCGCAGAGGGTTCAGGATCGTGCCGGGAAGCAAAGTGCTGGTCGCTGAAGACGTGCTTACGACCGGAGGCTCGGTCAAAGAGGTAGTATCCCTTATAGAGAAAGACGGCATAGCCCCGATAGGAATAGCATGCCTGGTGGACAGGAGCGCGAAGAAAATCGATTTTGGTGGAATAAAGCACGAAAGCCTGATAAAATTGGATATTCCCACTTTCACCAAAGAAACATGCCCTCTTTGCCAGGAAGGCATACCTGTCGTGAAGCCGGGATCCAGGGGCTGACAAAAGGAGAAGATCATGGAAATGGAACTGAAAAGCATAATCGAAAAAATAAAAGAGGAAGGCGTCGAGGAAGGGCAGAAAAAAGCCACCGATATAATCGGCCAGGCCGAAAATAAGGCCAAGGAAACCATAGAAGCGGCCGAAAAGGAAAAGGAAGATACAGTAAAGAATGCCGCAAAAGAGGCCGAGAGGCTGCGGAAGAACGGGGAAGAAGCCTTGCGCCAGGCCTCGCGCGATGTTTTGCTTGGGCTGAAAGAAGAGATCACCGCGCTTTTTGACAGCGTGATAAAAGAGGAGGTGGCGAAGCAGCTCTCGCCGGAGGTTCTTAAAGATATGATAATTACCCTTGTGCAGAAGTTCAAAAGGGACGAAGAACCTGATATAGAGATCCTGCTGAGCGACAAGGATAAAAAAGCCCTGGAAAAGGTCCTTTTGGCCAGGTTCAAGGAAAAGATGGCAAAAGGCGTGACCTTAAAGGCGTCTCCCAAAGTGGAAAAGGGATTCCTGATGGGAGGCAAAGGAAAAGGGGCTTATTACGACTTCACGGACGAAGCGATAGCAGAAGTGTTTAAAGCGTTTCTGAACCCCAAAATAGCGGATCTCTTAAATCCCGGAAAAAAAGATGTCAAATAAGTATTATTATCTTGGGGCGTCGCTCCCGTACGTCAGTTTCGGGGACGACCCTCCTTTCAGCAGGGAAGGGTTTATCGCGGAATGCGAAAAGTGGCTCTCGCCGGCCGACATGCAAGCGCTGCTCTCGGCGGACCTGCACTGCCGGGAGGAAAAATGCGAGGGCATTCCGCTCTTAAGAAGATGGAAGAGCTTTGACGCGGCCTTGAAGGCGGAGCTGGCGCGTATCAGGGCGGCGGCAAAAAAGGGCGAAGGATACAAGACCTCCGACATACTTAAGAACATCATGGGCAAGGAGACCCCTCTTCTCATGGAACGGGCTTTGGAAAAACTCAGGTGGATATTCATCGAAGAATGCAGCAAACAATATTTTTACGATATAAACGCGCTGGCCTCCTATTTTTTAAAGGTGCAGATCCTTGAAAGGCTGGCAACATTCAACAAAGACGAAGGCGAAAAATTCTTTTACAGTTTGTGCGAGGTAAAATATGAGTAAACAGTTGGGCAGAATAGCGGGCATTAACGGGAACATGATAACGGTGAAATTCCCGAGCGATATCATCCAGAACGAGGTCGCGTACGTGCTGAGCCGGGGGAAAAGGCTGAAGGCTGAAGTCGTGAAGATCAGAGGCAATGACGCGTTCCTCCAGGTGTTCGAATACACGAAAGGCATAAAGGTCGGGGACGAAGTCGAATTTTCGGGAAAGATGCTTTCGGTGCAGCTGGGGCCGGGGCTCCTGACCCAGATCTATGACGGATTACAGAACCCGCTTCCGGAACTTGCCGAAAAATTCGGTTTTTTCCTGCCGGTGGGAGAAGAGCTTAACGCTCTTTCGTCCGAGAAGGAATGGAAATTTACCCCGATCGCCAAAAAGGGAGACAAGGTCACGAGAGGCTGTTTTCTCGGGGAAGTGCCGGAGGGGATCTTCAAGCATAAGATAATGGTGCCTTTCGATCTGCGGGAAGAGTATACGGTCGAGAAAATGGCGCCCCCGGGGGATTATACGATAGACAAGAAAATCGCGGAGCTGAAGGACTCGAAAGGAAACGCGATCGACGTGACCATGACATTCGACTGGCCGGTAAAAATACCCGTAAGGGCGTATGAAGATAAGATACAGCCCAAAGGTTCCCTTATAACGAAGGTCAGGATCATCGATACGCTCTTTCCGGTTGCCAGGGGCGGGACATACTGCATCCCCGGGCCCTTCGGTGCGGGCAAGACCGTGCTTCAGCAGCTGACCAGCCGTTATGCGGACGTCGACATCGTTATCATAGCGGCCTGCGGGGAAAGAGCCGGTGAAGTAGTCGAAACATTGAAAAATTTCCCCAAGCTTACGGATCCGCGGACGGGCAGATCCCTGATGGAAAGGACCGTAATTATCTGCAACACCTCCTCGATGCCGGTAGCCGCGAGAGAATCTTCCGTATATACCGCCTCCGCGCTGGGGGAATATTACCGGCAGATGGGGCTCAACGTGCTGCTTCTGGCCGATTCGACTTCACGCTGGGCTCAGGCGATGAGGGAGATCTCCGGAAGGCTTGAGGAGATCCCCGGCGAGGAAGCATATCCGGCTTATCTGGAATCCCGCATAGCCAGTTTTTATGAAAGGGCCGGCCTGGTGAAGCTTCATAACGGGGGGCTGGGAAGTCTTACCATAGGGGGCACGGTAAGCCCGGCGGGGGGCAATTTTGAAGAGCCGGTCACGCAGGGGACCCTTAAGGTCGTGGGGGCCTTTCACGGCCTGTCCCGGGAAAGGGCCGAAGCAAGAAAATATCCTTCGGTCGATCCTCTCGCGAGCTGGAGCAAGTACAAAAGCATCATACCGCAGGATCAGATCGATACGGCAAGGGAAGTGCTGTTCAAGGGCGAGCAGGTCAGCCAGATGATGAAAGTCGTGGGAGAGGAAGGGACGTCCCTGGAAGACTTCGTCGTCTATCTCAAGAGCGAATTCCTTGATAACGTGTATCTCCAGCAGAACGGTTTTGACGAGGTAGATGCCTCCACATCGGCCGACCGGCAGAAATACGTTTTTGCGAAAGTGATCGGGGTGCTGAGACGCGAGTTTCCGTTTAAGGACAAGGGGCAGGCAAGGGATTTCTTCTACAATCTGCGGCACAAGTTCATAGACTGGAATTATAAGCAGTGGGGATCCGACGAGTTTAAGGATCAGGAAAAGGAAATAAACGATTTACTGGAAGGTGAGAAACAGCCATGAGGAAAGTTTGTACCAGGATATTGAATATCGCGGGAAACGTCGTGACCGTCAAAACGGACGGCGTGGCGAACGAAGAACTTGCGGACATTTCGACTTCAAGAGGAACCTCGTTCGCCCAGGTAATACGCCTTGACGGGGATATGGTCCATCTTCAGGTATTCGCCGGCGCGGGAGGCGTGTCCACGGGGGACGAGGTGCGGTTCCTCGGACACCCGATGCAGGTGGGGTTTTCCGACAATATGCTGGGGAGGATATTCAACGGAAGCGGCGAACCCAGGGATAACGGCCCGGCGATCACGGAAAACATGATAGAGATAGCCGGCCCTGCCGCGAATCCGGCGAAGAGAATAATCCCCAAGAGAATGGTCAGGACAAATGTCCCGATGATAGACCTGTTCAATTCGCTGGTCGAATCCCAGAAGCTCCCGATATTTTCCGTTTCCGGCGAACCCTATAACGAGCTTCTGGCCAGGATAGCCCTTCAGGCCGAGGTGGATATCATCATCCTGGGGGGCATCGGGCTAAAGTATGACCAGTACATGTACTTTAAGGATACCCTTGAAGAGGGCGGGGCCTTAAGCAGGACGATATTTTTCATACATACGGCGGCAGACCCGACGGTCGAGGGGCTCATGATCCCGGACCTCGCCCTGGCGGTGGCCGAGAAGTTCGCTCTCGGGGGGAAAAGAGTCCTGGCGCTTCTTACGGATATGACGAATTTCGCCGATGCCTTGAAAGAAATAGCCATAACAATGGAACAAGTTCCCTCTAACAGGGGATATCCGGGCGATCTTTACAGCCAGCTTGCCTCGAGGTACGAAAAAGCGGTCGATTTTGAAGGAGCCGGGTCCATAACGATCCTGGCTGTCACCACCATGCCGGGGGACGATATCACCCATCCCATTCCCGACAATACCGGTTATATCACCGAAGGACAATTTTATCTCAGGAACGGCAGGATAGAACCGTTCGGTTCCCTGAGCAGGCTCAAGCAGCAGGTCAACAAGGATACGCGGGAAGACCACAGGGCCGTCATGGACAACATGATACAGCTCTATGCGAAATACGGCGAAACGGAAGAGAAAAGGTCCATGGGGTTCAGGATGAGCGATTGGGATAAAAAACTCCTGAAGTACGGCGATCTTTTTGAGAGCCAGATGATGGACCTGAAGGTGAACGTTCCCCTGGAAGAGGCGCTTGACAACGGCTGGAGGATCCTGGCGGAATGCTTTAAGCCCGAAGAAACCAATTTCCGGACGGAACTTATAGAGAAGTTCTGGCCGAAATAAGACCGGCAAACCATATGGCAAAGATAAGACTGACCAAGAATGAGCTGAAAAAACAGAAAGACGCGCTGAAAAGGTACCGGCAGTATCTTCCCACCCTGATCCTGAAAAAACAACAGTTGCAGATGGAGATACTCAAACTGCACCATGCCATGGAAGACATAAAAAAAGAGAAAGCGTATGTCAAGGCTCAGACATATGAGTGGGCGGATGTTTTTACCGAGAAAGTGGGCATAGAAAAATTGGTCAGCCTGAAAGAGATCGTGACTACCACGGGGAACATTGCCGGCATCGATATACCCGTCTTCGATAAAGTGATCTTCGACGAAAAAGAGTACGACTTTATCACTATGCCGCTGTGGATCGATTATGGCATAGAAGCGCTGAAGCGGGTCATGACGCTGAACGCGAAAATGGAAGTTCTGGAAAAACAGGATGCCCTTGTAAGGGAAGAGCTGAGGATCACGACCCAGAGAGTGAACCTTTTTGAAAAAGTGATGATCCCCGAAGCGCGCGAGAACATAAGAAAGATACAGATATATCTGGGCGATCAGGACACGGCGGCCGTTGTGACGGGGAAGATCGCCAAGGAGAAGATACAGAAAAAAGCGCAGGTGCAGGTGGGCGCATGATAGAACGGATGAAAAAAGTCACGGTCCTGGTTTCCGAAAGGGAAAGAGAGAAGTTCATCTCCAGGCTGCGGAAAGCGGGTGTTTTGCATATCAGGCACGTCAAAGCGCCGGTCCACCATGAAATAAATTTCATCGAAGACAGGATCTCAAGGATCGGGCAGATGATCTCCGCGCTTGCTCCGTACGCGGAGAAAGAGACCCAGGACGGGAAAGCAAGCAGTCATGAGAGGGATGTGCTGGCCAGGGTGGACGCCGTTATGGAGGCGTGCAGGGAAAAGCAGGACCTGGTAGCGCATATACGGGAGATGCGCGGGCGGATAGAATGGTTCAAGCCGTGGGGCGAATTTGACCCCGAGGATCTGGAAACGCTGGGGGAAAAGAATGTGCGCATCAGGCTTTACCGTTTGAGGAAGGACGAATTCAGGAAGCTCGGGAAAGACAGGAAATATCACGTGGTCAAGAAAGAAAAGGGGCTCGTATATATCGCGACCGTAGCATGGAATTCGGAGGAGAAGTTGCCCTTCGAGGAAGTGGCCGTCCCGCCGCTCGGCCCGGAAAAAATGAGAGGACAGATAGACCAGCTTAACGGCAGAATAGCCGGAGTGGATGATTTCCTGAAACAGGAGGCCAGGGGCATATACGCGATGAAAAGATGCGAGGAGAAGCTGAAGAAAGAGCATGAGTCCATGGCCGTCATGTTCGGCATGCAGGAGGAAGGGAAGTTTTCATACCTGCAGGGCTTTTGCCCGATCAAAGCGGTAAAGAAGATCTCCGCGATGGTAAAACAGCACGGACTGGGCTATTTAGCGGAAGAACCGGATAACCCGGATGAAACGCCTACGCTCATCACAAACCCCAGGTGGGTCAGGATAATCAACCCGGTATTCCAGTTCATGAACACGCTTCCCGGCTACAATGAGTTCGACATCAGTTTTTATTTTCTGATCTTTTTCAGTTTGTTTTTCGCGATGCTGATAGGTGATGCGGGATACGGGACCCTTTTTCTGGCAGTGACGTTCCTGGTCAGGCGCAAGTTGAGGGACCTGCCGTCCGAACCGTTCCTTTTGATGTATATTCTAAGCTGCGGAACGATCGTGTGGGGCGCGATCACCGGAACATGGTTCGGAGTCGAAAGAATAGCCCAGCTGCCTTTTTTCAGCAGTCTGGTCATAGAGAAAATAGGCAGTTTCGCCGATAGCCAGAATTTCCTGATATTCCTGTGCTTCATAATAGGCGCCGTGCAGTTGACGGTTGCGCACGCGCTGAAGGGGATAAAGGTCATAAATTCCGTGTTGGCCCTGGCGGAGGCGGGATGGATCCTGATCCTGTGGGGCATGTTTTTCGCGGCGGGGAAGTTCGTTATCGCCAGGCCCTTTCCCCCGGCTGCCGGATGGCTGCTTGTCGGGGGTATCGGTCTTGTTCTCCTGTTCTCTAATCCGCAGAAAGGTATTTTCAAGGGCATGCTTACCACTTTAGCGAACCTGCCCCTGAGCGTGATAAGTTCGTTTTCGGATATCATTTCTTATTTAAGGCTGTTCGCCGTGGGATATGCCACGGTCATCGTTGCGGAAAGTTTTAATAACATGGCTCTGGCAGGCGGGATCGGCAGCGTGATAAAAGGATTGGGCGCGGCGATGATCCTGTTCCTGGGGCATGCGCTGAACATCCTTCTGGGTTTTATGGCAGTTATCGTCCACGGGATAAGGCTGAACATGCTCGAGTTCTCCAGCCATCTGGGGATGCAATGGTCCGGCAAGAAGTATGAACCTTTTTGTGAAAAGTAGTAAGGAGGTATATCATGGTTTCAGGGTTAGGTGATATGGGGCTTTCGCTCGCTTTCTCCGCGATCGGTTCGGCGCTGGGAACGGGAGTCGCGGGCATGGCCGCTGTTGGGGCGTGGAAAAGAGCTTTTATGCAGAACAAGGCGGCACCTTTCATTCTTATCGCTTTTGTGGGAGCCCCTTTGTCGCAGACCATTTACGGGATGATCTTGAGGAACGCTATCCAGGGAGCTAACCTTGACCCCCAGACGTATCCTTTTCAGATGGCTCTGGGTATGGCCGCGGGCCTGGCGATGGGAGCCTCGGCATGGATGCAGGGCAAGGCCGGCGCGAGCGCGGCAGACGCCCTGGCCGAGACCGGAAAGGGCTTCGGCAATTACATAATGGTCCTCGGGGTCATCGAAACGGTAGCCTTGTTTGTGATGGTGTTCGCCCTGACGGCTCTCCCGAAAGGATAAGAAGCCGCCGGGCCAAACCGGAAAAGACAGTATGCCAGCCGGAACCCTCTATATCGTCAGCACGCCGATAGGGAATCTTGAGGATATCACGCTGCGGGCCATACGGGTCCTGAAGGAAGCGGACCTTGTGGCGGCGGAGGACACCCGCAGGTCGAAGACCCTGTTTACGGCTTACGGGATAAAAAGCGCGCTCACCAGCTATCATTCATACAACCTGGAGAAGAAGACGCCTCAGCTTGTCAAGGCGCTGCTGGACGGCAAAAATATTGCGCTCATTTCCGATTCCGGCACACCGGGCATTTCCGATCCCGGTTCCGTGCTGATAAATGAGTGTGTGAAGAACGGCATACCCCTTACCGCGGTTCCCGGCCCCACGGCGCTTGTGACCGCGCTGGTCCTGTCCGGCAAGCCCACGCATAAATTCGCCTTTGAGGGCTTTCTTTCCAACAAAGCGGCTCGCAGGCGGAAGCAGCTGGAGGGGCTGAAGGAAGAAAAAAGGACCGTGATAATCTATGAATCCCCCCACAGGATAGTGAGATTCCTTGAGGATTTCATAGATGTCGTGGGCGACCGCGAGATCGTCATCGCGCGGGAAATGACCAAGAGGTTCGAGGAGATCAGGAGGGGGAGGGCAAGCCGCCACCTGGAGCACTTTTCGGAACATAAGCCCCGCGGCGAATTTATAATCGTTTTCTGACGAAAAAGCGCTCCGAAAGGCCGCAAGTCCGCAGTCCGCGAACTGTAAGTATTGACTTTTTCCCGGCAGTTGCTACAATAGTGACCTAAGTATTTCATTATATCTTAATAGCGGGGGCAATATGGTAGAGCAAACACTCGTGCTGATAAAGCCGGACGGCCTGAAAAAATCTTTGACCGGGAACATCCTGACGAGACTCTCCGAGACAAAACTGGACATCGTAGGGGCAAAGATAGTAAGGGTCTCCCGGGAGCTCGCCAAAGAGCATTACAGGGCGATGGCGGACAAGCCTTTTTTTGAGGAACTCATCAGATATATCATGGGAGAATACCATAAGAAAAAGGTCATGGCCCTTATATATTGGGGGGACAACGCCATCAGTAAAGTAAGAGAGATCTGCGGGGAGACCAATCCGGAGAGGGCGGACGCCGTTTCGATAAGAGGGGCCTACGGCAGGATCACTACGGCGGGAGTATATGAGAACGTCATTCACGCTTCCGAGAGCACCGGGGAAGCCGAAAGAGAAATAAAACTCTGGTTCGAGCCGGATGAAATCCTGCTCGACATATACCCCGTGACCGAAGTCGAAGTGAAGAAAAAGATCAGAAAATGGGCATGACCCTTCTCGCCAAGGGCGCAAATAAAGCATAAGGAAGACCATGATAAAATCAATGACAGGTTTCGGCAAAAGCACCGAAAAATCCCCGTACGGCACGATAACCGCCGAGATCAAAACACTGAACTACAAAAACCTGAGCGTCACCTGCAATCCGTTCAACGGGCTCTTCCTGCTGGAAGAGAAAATTAAAAAGCTCTTCGAGGGGAAGATATTCCGGGGGAAGGTCCTTGTCAGGATAACGGCCGAAGGGAAGAGCGGGCAGAAAAGTCTCCAGAGGATAGAGGTAAACGAGAGTGTTGCCCGGGAATATCTCAGAAAGATCAGGAAAGCCCAGAAAAATCTGGGCGTCAAGGGCGAAATACAGATAAGAGATCTGATAGAATTTCCCGGAGTCGTGGAAAGCGGCGTCGATAAAAAGCAGGAGCAGGTCTGGCCGTATGTCAGGAAAGCGCTGGAAAAAGCGCTGAATAAACTGATCGCATACCGCAGGAGCGAAGGGATACGGCTTGCCGGGGATTTTAATGGGCGCCTTCGCGAGATAAAAAAGAAATTGCGCGAGATCAGCGGGTACGGCAAGCAGAGCGTTGCCGGGTACCGCAAAAAACTGGTCCGGTCAATCCGGGACATCGCGGAAAACGTGGAGCTGGACAAGAACAGACTGGAGACGGAAGTCGCTTTGTTTTCCAGGAACTGCGATATAGCGGAAGAGATCACGCGCCTGGAGGGGCATCTGGCGGCGTACAGGGATGCCATGAATAAAGTGAAAACGGATGTGGGCAAGAAGCTGGATTTTATAGCCCAGGAGATGCAAAGGGAAGCCAACACCATAGGGGCGAAATCAAGCGATTTCAGGATATCCAAAGCCGTTATTGAGGTAAAGAGCGAAATAGAGAAAATGCGGGAACAGATCAAGAACATCGAATGAAAAAGAAAAGAGAACCTCTCATCATTATCGTTTCCGCGCCGAGCGGCAGCGGCAAGACAACTCTCATAAACCGTTTGCTGGAAAAGATACCCGAGATGCAGAGGTCTATTTCATGTACGACGAGACAGCCGAGGGAAGGGGAGAAAGACAAGAGGGATTATTTGTTCATTCCCAGGGAAGAATTCAAGGAGAGGATAGAGAAAGGCGAATTTCTGGAGTGGGAGGAAAACTTCGGTCATTATTACGGCACCCCGAAAGAACAGTTCCAGGAAGCGGTGGAAAAGGGGGAAGACATAATCTTAAGCATAGACGTTAAGGGCGCCAGGGCCATCAAGAGAAACTTCCCCGAAAGCGTAAGCGTTTTCATAATGCCTCCATCCGCCGAAGAGCTTGCGACAAGACTTAGGAAGAGGAACACGGACCGGGAAAAAGACGTTTCTATGCGGCTGGAAGAGGCGCGGCGGGAGATCTCGGCCGCGGATGAGTATGATTACCTGGTCGTCAACAAAGAACTGGGAGAAGCGGTAGAGGAGCTGAAATCCATCATAGAGACCGAGAGAAGGAACAGGACGGTCAATACGGAAGAAGACGAGAAATAATGGAAAAAGCGCTGAGGGAAACATTGATACAAAAAACCGGCAGTATTTACAAACTCTGTAACCTGGCGGCGATGAGGGCCATGGAGCTTAATAGCGGGATGAAAAAGCTGGTCGAAGCGGAACCCAGCGAAAAAGTCACCACTTTGGCCATTAAAGAGATCGCCGCAGGAAAAGTCAAGCTGAAGGCGACCAAAGGATAAAAAGGTGGGAAAGAACATTCTTTTGGGCGTGACCGGCAGTATCGCCAGCTTTAAGGCTTGCGATCTTATAGGCCTTCTTCGCAAGAAGGGGCATTCCGTGCGCTGTGTGATGTCTGCCGACGCCAAATGGTTCGTTACGCCGCTCGCGCTGGAGACGCTTACGGGCAAGAAGGTGATCGATGATATGTTCCGGCTGCCCGAGAGCAGGGACCCCGCGCATATCTCTCTGGCCGATGAAGCGGATATCATTCTGATAGCGCCCGCGACCGCCGATATGATCGCGAAAATAGCCGCGGGTCTCTGCGACGATATACTGGCGTGTACCGTGTGCGCTTCTGATTGCCCGGTAGTTTTTGCTCCCGCCATGAACGATACAATGTTCAATAATCCTATTGTGCGGGAAAATATAGAGTACCTTCGCGGGAAGGGATACCATTTCATCGATCCTGTAGTGGGGCACCTGGCGTGTGGACGTGAAGGCATGGGGCATCTGGCGCCGCTGGAGAAAATAGTCAAAGAAGCGGAAAAGATCTTAGCATTATGACACAGGCGCGCGCGATGCATAGACCGGACAAAGACCCCGGATCTTCCAGGAGAATACTGGTAACCGCGGGACCTACCATAGAGCCTCTGGATCCTGTCAGATATATTTCTAATCGGTCCACCGGAACAATGGGCTATGAGATAGCGGCAGAAGGCCGGAGGCGCGGTTTCAAAGTGTGCCTTATAAGCGGGCCCGTGCATCTGCCGCCGCCGTCCGGCGTGGAAGTGCTGAGCGTGACAACGGCGCGGGAGATGAAGGACAAGGTGGCCGAACGCATCGGCGGATGCGATTGCGTGATCATGGCGGCGGCGGTCTGTGATTTTCGGCCGGAGAAAAGCGCAAAGCGGAAGATCAAGAAACGGGAAACCCTGGACATCAAGCTCGTTAAGAACCCTGACATACTTTTGGAAGCAGGGCAAAGAGAGGGTCTTGTAAAGGTGGGGTTCGCTCTTGAGACGGAAAACGCGCTCGAGAACGCGAAGGGTAAACTTGAGAAGAAAGGGCTGGACCTGATCGTGATCAACACGATAGACGAAAAATCCGATCCGTTCGGTCCGGGCGCGGCACGATATATCCTGCTGGACAGAGACGGTAATATCCGGGAAGTCGAAAGCCTTACCAAGAAACAGATGGCGGGGATCATCGTGCGGGAGGTGGAAAGGCTGCTGCAATGAAGAAATGGGATATAGGCAGTAAAGGATTCACGATAAGCGAACTGGTGCTTGTGTTGGTCATAGCGCTTGTTGTGGGAGGGCTGATGCTGCCGTTCATCCGGTATAACGCCAGGAGAATGGATAAGACCGCGTGCGCGAACAACCTGCGCCAAGTGGGGCTGGCGCTGTACATTTACGCGAAGGAGCATGAAGGGAGATTCCCGCCCACTCTCAAGGCCCTTTATGACGAGCGCTATCTGGCCGACAGGCGGCTGATGGATTGTCCCGCGAGCAGGGACACGGGGACACCGGAATCCCCGGATTATATATACACCGCCGGTTTGTCCGTCAGGGATCCTTCATTGACCGCCCTCGTGCGGGATAAGGCCAGGAACCATCCGCGCGGAGGAAAGAACATACTTTATGTCAACGGCGCAGTGGTCTGGGAGGAAGAATAGGAAAGGCGGAAGCCGATTGACATTTTTATTTTATTATGATAATTTAACTCACGCTTCGGGCGCGGTGGCCGAGCAGATAGGCAGCGGTCTGCAAAACCGCGTACACCGGTGCGAATCCGGTCCGCGCCTCCAGATTCTTGCGAAGCAGTGTTTTTCCGCAGATGCGGCGAATAGGGGCCTCGGAGAGGATGCTTAAAAGGTGGGCGAGTGGCGGAATTGGCAGACGCAAAGGACTTAAAATCCTTCGGTTGAATAAACCATGAGGGTTCGAGTCCCTCCTTGCCCACCATGCCGATACTGGAAGGTTGCATAGGAACACAAAAGGTGTCATAATATAGATTAATATTTTAGCCGGAAGAATAATACGGTGGGCGGTTAGCTCAGATGGTTAGAGCGCCACGTTGACATCGTGGAGGTCACTGGTTCGATCCCAGTATCGCCCACCACTGCATGGGATATGGCAAAGAAAAAAGACGAAAATCTTGAAAAATTAAGGCACAGTGCGGCTCATGTCATGGCCGACGCGGTCAAGAGGCTGTTCCCCGGGGTGAAACTGGGCATAGGCCCGGCTATCGAGAACGGGTTTTACTATGATTTTGACTTCTCGGGATGCGACATGGGCTCTTCCGGCAGGCCCCAAGGTCATTTTCTGACCCCGGAAGATCTCCCGAAAATTGAAAAGGAGATGGCCCGGATAGTAAAGCAGAAGCTTCCTTTCGAGAAGAAAGTGGTGACAAAGGCGGAAGCCGTAAAGGCCTTTGAAGCCGAAGGCGAAGTGTATAAGCTTGAGCTGCTGAACGAATTGAGAGACGAGGAGATAACCCTTTACCGGCACGGCGATTTTACGGATCTTTGCAGGGGGCCGCATGTTGCCGATACGGGAAAGGTCGGCGTGTTTAAGCTTCTGTCGTTAGCCGGCGCGTACTGGAGGGGCGACGAGGCCAATCCCATGCTGCAGCGCATATACGGCACCGCGTTCAGCGATAAGAAGGACCTGGAGGAATTCCTGACGTTCAGGGAAGAGGCCCAGAAGAGGGACCACAGAAAGCTGGGCAAAGAGCTGGATCTTTACAGTTTCGATGAATCGATGGGAGCCGGCCTCGTGCTGTACCATCCCAAAGGGGCGATGCTCAGGCAGATCATCGTCGATTACATAACGGAAAAACATATCGAAAAAGGGTATCAGCTGATCTCGAGCCCGCATATCCTTAAAAGCGATATCTGGATACGCTCCGGGCACTATGATTATTATAAGGAATATATGTATACGTTTAAAAGCGATAACCAGGAATATGCCGTCAAACCGATGAACTGCCCCGGGCATATACTCGTATATTCGTCCAAAGTGCGCAGCTACAGGGAATTTCCCATAAGATACTTTGAGCTCGGCAGCGTTTACAGACACGAGAAATCCGGAGTGCTTCATGGCCTTCTGCGCGTGAGAGGTTTTACGCAGGACGATGCTCATATATTCTGCCTGCAGGAACAGGCGGCGGAAGAGGTCGTGAATGTCATGGATTTCGTGGAAGAGACGCTGAAAGTGTTCGGGTTTCGGGAATTTGAAGTGGAACTGAGCACCCGCCCCGAAAAATTTATAGGGGCAGAAGAAGATTGGAATAAAGCCACGGATGCGCTGAAAGACGCTCTCCGGAAGAAAGGGCTCGAGTATAAGATAAATGAGGGGGAAGGAGCTTTTTACGGGCCGAAGATAGACATCAAGCTGAAAGATGCCCTGGGGAGAGCCTGGCAGTGCGCGACGATACAGTGTGATTTCGCTTTGCCTGAGCGGTTTGATCTGAAATATACCGACCAGAACGGCAGCGAGAAACGCCCCATCGTGCTGCACCGCGTGATCCTGGGCAGTCTGGAACGCTTTATCGGGGCGCTGGTCGAGCATTACGGAGGAGCGTTCCCGCTGTGGCTGGCTCCCGTCCAGGTAAAGGTCGTTCCCATCACGGAAGCTCATCTTGGCTACGGGAAGGAGATAGAACAGCAGCTTATGAAGCTCGGATTTCGCGCGGAAACAGACTCTCGGAACGAGAAGATGCAGAAAAAGATAAGAGATGCCGAACTGGCAAAGATCCCATATATGGCTGTTGTAGGCAACAGGGAGGCGGAACAGGGGACAGTTGCCGTCAGGAGCAGAAGGCACGGAGATATAGGCGCGCTGGGGCGCGAAGATTTCCTGAAACGCCTGCAGCAAGAGGTCGCAAGCAGGGAATAGCCCTGCAGCAGCGCGAACCTGTTATTACAAAGGAGGTCGCCATTTCCTACAGACCAGGATTTCAGAGAAGGGGCAGAAAGGTAACTGATAGCACCCGGGTCAATCAGCGGATACGGGTTCCGCGGGTAAGGTTGGTGGACGATGAAGGCAATCAGCTGGGGGTCGTGGACACCCGGGCGGCGCTTGAAAAGGCCGTGGAGAAAGGCCTGGACCTTGTGGAGGTAGCGCCCGGCTCGGATCCGCCTGTATGCCGGATAATGGATTACAGTAAATACAAGTATGAACAGAGGAAAAGGCAGAAACTGGCCAAAAAGAAACAGCATATGACCCATGTAAAGGAAGTAAGGTTTAACCCGAAGATAGAAGAGCATGATTACCAGGTCAAACTGAAACATATAAAGGAATTTTTAAGCGACAAAGATAAGGTAAGGGTCTCGCTGCGTTTCAGGGGACGGGAAATGGCGCATCGGGAATTGGGAATGGAACTTCTGGATAAAATAGCCAAAGATGTGGCCGCTCTGGGGGAGATGGAAGCGGCGCCTAAGACCATGGGGAAGATCGTGGTGATGACTTTGGTCCCGAAGAGCTGACAAAAAGTGATTGCAGATAGAAAGGGGATGAGGATACGCGATGCCAAAGCTGAAGACGAAAAAAGGAGTAAAAAAACGGTTTAGACTGACCAAGACCGGCAAGATAAAGAGAAGCAAGGCCGGCAAGAGACATATTCTCACGAAAAAAAGCAGAAAACGCAAACGTAAACTGGCGCAGTCGACAACGGTCAGTAAGACTTTCGAGAGAAAAGTAAAAAGACTGCTGCCCTATGGGTGAGGAGAGGACATGACCAGAGTAAAGCATGCAGCGAGTTCGCTGAAACGAAGAAAAAGGACCCTTAAGGCCGTTAAAGGACAGCGCGGAGCAAGGTCCAAGTTGTACAGGACCGCAAAGGACGCCGCCAGAAGAAGCATGGTCTTCAACTATGCCGACAGGAAGCGCAAGAAAAGCGATTATCGCTCTCTGTGGATCGCCCGCATCACGGCGGCATGCAGGGAGGAGGATATTTCCTACAGCAAGTTCATCGCTGGTCTGAAGAAAGCGAAAATAGAGCTTAACCGGAAGGTCCTGGCTTATATCGCGGCAAATGACAGCCGCGGGTTTAAGACACTTGTGAAAAAAGTTAAAACGTGATCAAATCCATGGGCAGGCTGACTCCTCCACAGCTGGTGATAGTGAGTTTTCTATGCGCCATAATTCTCGGCACTATCATCCTGTCCCTGCCTTCCGCCACGCGGGATGAGGGCAGGATGTCCGTTGTGGACAGTCTTTTTACCGCGACCAGCGCCACCTGTGTCACGGGATTGACGGTCAAGGACACCGGGAGCTATTTTTCCACGTTCGGGAGATGGGTCATCTTTGTTTTATTCCAGGCCGGGGGGCTCGGGATAATGACCTTTTCCACGCTCTTTGCCGTTATGCTGGGCAGGAAGATCGGTTTTCATGAAACGGACGTCATAAGGAACACCCTGGACAAGCATAACATCCTGGGGCTTAATAAACTGATCGGGTATATCCTCGGCATCACGGTCGCGGTCGAGGCGGTCGGCGCCTCCTTTTTGTTCTTACGGTGGAGGGCCATAACGGACTGGGGCATCATTGAGACGCTTGAGAAGTCCGTCTTTCACGCGGTTTCAGCTTTTTGTAACGCGGGATTCTCGCTGTTCCGCAGCAGTTTCGTGCGGTTTGAATCCGATCCGTGCATAAATCTGACAATGATATTTCTCATATTTTTCGGGGGCATAGGGTTCATAGTCATCATGGATATCCTCGGGCTGTTTTACCGGCGGGGAACGGCCAGGAGATTGAGCCTTCAGGCGAAGATCGCGCTTGCCGTATCGCTCATCCTGATAATAACCGGCGCCGTTTTGATACTTGTTTTCGAAAAAGATAATGTCATGCGGGCGATGTCCTGGCCCCAGCGCCTGTGGGGGTCGGTCTTTCAGGCGGTGACAGCCAGGACGGCGGGGTTCAATACGCTGCCGACAGGCAGCCTGGCCGTGCCTTCGCTGCTGTTTATCACATTCTTGATGTTTATAGGCGCATCCCCGGGGTCCACGGGGGGCGGCATTAAGACATGCACGTTCGCGGTGATCATCGTGACCGTTATCGGCATGATGAAGAACAGGCGGCGGGCCATGCTTTTCGGCCGTTCGATCCCCCGCGCTGTCATCAGGGAATCCCTGGTTATTTTTTTCCTGGGCCTGACGTGGATATTTGCCTTTACGGTACTTCTTGCATATCTGGAAGGGCGCTATTCTCCGGGGAACACGTCGCTTGTGGGATATTTATTTGAAGTGGTATCTGCCTTTGGGACAGTAGGGCTATCGACCGGGATAACGGAAGGTTTAAGCAATGCCGGCAAGCTATGCATAGCTGCGACGATGTTCGCCGGCAGGGTGGGGCCGCTGACGCTTGCCCTGGCCGTGGCGTACAGGGAGAGAAAAGACACTTACGTTTTTCCCGAAGAGACCGTCATGGTCGGGTGATCACCCATACGACAGCTCAGGGCCGATCCTGAGCAAGTAAGCGGGCGCGCAGAAGGACGGGAGGATACAGATGAAACAGTTTGCGGTTATAGGCTTAGGACGGTTCGGATCGAGTGTGGCGGCCTCTCTTGCGGCGAGAGGGCAGCAGGTCATCGCCATAGACAAGAACGAAGAATTTGTGCACGATATCATGGATAGCGTCACCAAGGCGGTATGTCTGGATGCTACCGATGAAAAGGCCGTGAAGTCGGTAGGTCTCCAGAATGTCGATGTAGCCATATGCGGCATCGGTACGGACGTGGAAGCCAGCATCCTGATCGCTCTTCTTTTGAAGGATCTCGGCGTCCCGGAAATAGTATGCAAGGCGGTCAGTACGGCCCATAAGAAGGTGCTCGAGAAGATCGGGGCGACGAAAGTGATCCTTCCGGAAAAAGACATGGGAGAGAGGATCGCCGAGACCCTTGTTTCGGTATCGGATACGGTGCTGGATCATATCGGCCTGTCGGGGGACTCGAGTATCATCGAGATCATCGCGCCTGAGGACTTTGTCGGGAAAAACCTGAGAGACCTGGACATAAGGACGCGATACCAAGTGAACGTGATCGCCGTAAAGAAAAAGACCAAAGTCGTGAAGAACGGAGAAGCGATCGAGGAAGAAGAGGTCAACGTCACGCCGCAGGCGAACGATGTCGTGGCAAAGGATGATATACTCGTGGTTTTCGGCGCAAATGACAAGATAAAAGCCCTCAGGGATAAGGGCTGGTCCGTTGAAGGACAGTCCGGGAACAGGACAAAGGGATGAGCGTTA
>Ga0180432_10000407_pt1 | contig 69499 bp, 62 predicted proteins | sample SS_ome_10_FD_132414 | JGI IMG/M metagenome (GOLD analysis project Ga0180432, IMG submission 132414) | Hypersaline lake sediment archaeal communities from the Salton Sea, California, USA - SS_1_MS_2 metaG | ecosystem: Environmental > Aquatic > Non-marine Saline and Alkaline > Hypersaline >...
CCCGACATGAAATGTCGGACGAGACCTAGGGCCCAACACAAATTTTATAAGGAATGACAGGGAATTTTATTCATGTACCTTTTGAAAAGACGACATTTCATATTGTGTTGGGCCATAAAATTGAATTCTCTCTCAGAGAATATATACCACATCCAATCTTCCATGTTAAAGGCGTTTTCTCCCAAGCCGCGCATGATTCACACCATTGCAGAAATGTTATTGGATCGAGGATATGAATTGGTCGGGTGTATCAAGGGCAAGTCAATGGTCCGGGTGACGCCTGGCCAAACCTTGTCGATTGAAGACGTCGAAGAGATGTTGTCGTCCTTTAAGATGAGTCCTCCCTCTCAAGTCCACCAAGTGGTTCTGGAAGGCATTGTACCCAAAGATTCGGACCGCACCTCCTTTGTCCGCCACTTGGACGCTGGAGAAAAGGTCGTTGTCTACATGACCCATGGCGGGTCCAAACTCGGAAAAGCTGGTATTATTGCTCTTCTTGAAGACGCCATTGAAAAAGAAGCGTCACGCATCATCCTTCCCCTCGTGATGGGCGCAACCGTCCACGTGCCCAAGGAAATTGCACGGGTCAAGGCGTCTCACGGAATCATTACTGAAATTTTTCTCTTGATTGAATTATTTGAAGTTGTGGGACGCCATGAAATGTCGTCCATCTACCACGTTGTGGAGCCTGAAGAAGTCAAGAAACTTCTCAAGGACAACCACTTGGAAAACGTGTATCAACTCCCCCAGATGAAGGAAACGGACCCACAGGCGCGCTACTATGGTCTCACCAATGGCATGGTGGTCAAGGAACACCGACCGACCCTCTACTACCGTGTGATTACACCGGCAGTAGGCTAGACCGTGTGAGCCAAGGTGCAAATCCTCCGGTTGATTTCGCAGAGCGAAATTTAATCAATAAACAAACGTGATTTACAAATCAATACAATTGCCAAGGGCATCATCCTCTTGCTTCCCAATGAAAAATTTCCAGACCCTCCAATAAATGTCTGCATCTTGTCAAAACGCTGTTGAATTCAACAAGTGCCCAACATGGCATGTCGCCCGTGACTTGAAGACGTGCCAAGATTTGGCAACTCCTCAAGGCCCTTACCCCACCATTGATTCTTGCCAGACCAACACCGCGTCTTGCTCTAACCCCTCTCCGGCCGGGGTGGCCATGAACCCTCGGGCAGGTGGCATCTATGCCCGGTGGGGCGCCACGGCACCCATCAAGCCAGGCCCCATGGTCCGTGGTCTCCACTCAACCCCCTACCCCTTTTGTCGCTCCTACGCCTATTCCCGCGCCTCGAACGAGTGCCACGAAGTGAACAACAAGACGCCCGGAGCTTCCGTGGGACCCGCTGCCTGTGTGGCCGCCCATTCCCCCTACACCTACAACGGACCCACTTTTTAAGCCTATAGACTCTAGTTTCTTTTTCTGCGAAAAGGGACTGGTGTTACCAATAAATACGAGGCTCTTCTAGAGGTGAGGGCACATAAATGTGCACCTCACCACTAGTGGTCTGGTCCAAAACATCTTGAAAATAAGACCATTTTACTCAAGTTAAAATTTTTCAAGTGCATATTCAATTGGCCAGACCTCTAGATCAAATAAATTTCTTCTTCAAACTTTCTCAAGAACCTTTGGGAAGCTTCACATCTCAAACCGCCTTCTCCAATCCACCATGGCCGATACGACCCAAGCAATCCCGACCCCGACCAAGCAAGCCACATCCAAGACCAAGATCACCAAGCGCCTCCGAGAGGATCCTTCCTCGAAGCCCCAGAAGCCTGAAGACGAACCAACCAAGCGCCTCAAGGAGAAGAAGCGCGTTCCCAAGCCCATGAACCCTCTCCTTGCCACTCGATCCCTCCCAGCATGGGTCACCAACGTCTTGTCTGGGACGGTCAAGGATCGTCCGGAGTGGCAACTTCCCGGCGCTCCGATGCTCAAGGACAACCACAAGCGGGTTCTCACCGACACCCAAGTCAAGCTTGTCACCAAGGCCTTCACTTCAGCCAAGGACGACATCTTGTCCACCCTCCCCAAGAGTGGGGTGCCGAGTCGGAAGGCCACCCTCGAAGCCCGCGCCATTGTCTCGGAAGCCCTTGAGCTCACCTCTCCCTTTGTCGCCCCCGCCTTCAAGATGTTGACTACCGACGCCCTTTCCAAGACGAACCTTGATGACCCGGCATGCCTGATGGCCTTTATGGGTGGCGCCCAGCGGCAGATTTCCGCGGCCTTTTGCGGGCAGCTCGAGGGCGCCATGGCCATCTTGGCACGTAACCTTCAGGTAGCGCCGACCACTCTTGGCGGAGATCCCAGGGAAGATGTTGACTCCGTTGACACGGTGGACGAGCCCGAGGCAACCCTCCCCGCCGAGCCACCTGCTCCTCAAGAGGAGGTGGTGGACGGCGATGCCACGACGGAGGATTCTGGGTCTTCATCTTCTGAGGACGAAGACGAGGACGCAACGGATGACGAGGAGGAAGATGCACCCCCATCCCCCTCTCTTTTTTCTCAACAGTACTAGGGTTGAGGACAAATGAATTGATTTCGTGATACTCAATCACTCACGACTACGTCGTGATCTGACATCTGGAAATCAAGTAACTGTGTTCAAATTATTGTAATTTTGTCCGAAACGCTTAGAGATGAGTGCTAACGGAAACGAGCTACCTAGCGGTTCGAGACACTATAAGATTATGAGGTGTCAGTTCATCTGACCCTCACCCTAGGTTTCCTGGGAGATAAAGGTGCTAGGGCTAAAAAATGAAAAAATACTGACACAAAATACCTCAAGCCGTTTCCTCAAGCCCTTTCCACTCCACTTGGGACCTCATTTCTTCTCGAGGTCTTGTTTCAGTCAGATTAGTCGAGGCTGGACTTGGAGCAGGAATAATGACGGGGGAAGTGACTGCAAGGCTCGAAGCCTTACTCGACGATGCTCTTGCCAAAGGGTTATGCCGCACAGAGAATAAATAATCAGAAATTTATTTAATTTCAATCCTCTGGATTGAAATCTGATTTTTGTAAAATAAAATTATTATTAGGGTCCCGTCCACCCGAATTTGCACTTGTAAAAATATATGTTTGGCAGGAAATACAGTGACCTTACTGATATTTTGACCGTTTCTCCGTTTTTATAAGTGCAAATTCGGGTGGACGGGACCCTACATAGACTCATTTGTGCCCCTGTGCACCCGGTAATCATACCCGTAGACGGAATCGTCTTCGTCGTAGTCACCCGTCAGGGCGTCTTGAGAGATCCGGGCACTGTAGTCGTCACAGTTGTCACCCACCAGATCAAGCTGGGGGGTGATGGCATCAGCCACTCTCTGCATACCTTCGTCCGTGTCTGGGACGTCGTCGGCGTGGTCGATGAAAAACTTGAGAAGTGCACGGACCGAGTATTCTGATGAAAAAGAAACAAAATTAAAATTTTTCCAGACAGAGTTCTCACAGGTCGTCCTCGTCAAAATCAAAAAGAGTGTCCACGTCTTCCTTCGCAATCGTGGCAAGGTTCATCAGGGCCCTCTTGTAGAGACGTCCGTCGGCCCCAGGCTTGGAAGCAGCGTTGGTCCAAAAGGCGCTGATGGTCAGTCGAGCACCGTTGATGACGATGGTCCGGCGAAGGGGGTCAGCTTGGTTTGAAGGCGTCGTTGCGTCTGGGGTTTGGGGGGCGGCAGGGTCTGTCCAGACGTAGAGAGGGCGGTCCTGGGTGGAAGACATGGCTGAAGAAAGGCTTGGTTGAAAGTGGAGGTGGAGAGGGTGTGGTCTTGGTTGGAAGTGGAGGTGGAGAGGGTGTGGTCTTGAGCTTCAAGATTTTGTGTGTGAGTCTTGAGGTGGTGAGGGTCTACTGTATTTACAATTTTCCCTTTCATTATTTACACACTCCGCGCATTGAACCGCCAGGTAACCCCAATCACAAATGTCACACACCGTCTGCTTACATACAAAGCAGCACCGCAGGCGCTGGAAACCGCCACAGAGGTAGCACCCACGAGTGAAACGTCTCGGAGCAAACACCATTTGGAAGAAAAACTGTGGTTTGAAACGGGTTAGAATGCGAATATTCACATAAATATGGGTCGTTTGTTGTCGCGTGTGTGCAGATCGGGAAATGTGGAGAGTGTCAAGACGTTGTGCGAAAGTGCAAGTTTCCAAAATCAAACGCCTTGGACGTAAACGACGCAAGAGTCACTTGGTGGTGATCCTCCCAAAACCGGCGGACTTGAACGGCTACAAGGAGAAATTGTGACGGACGAAGGAGGTGGCATCTGCCACAAGTGCCTGGATGGTGGACGAGGGGGCAATGGGGGAGTGTGGGCTACGAGAGGAGCCATAGGCAGAGCCTCTAGATCGGGTTCTTCGTGTGCCTCCGACGCTTCGTAACGAGCGACACATCCCATACAAAGTGTCGCGTGTCTGTATACCATGCAAAGGGTGAGGCCTGTCTTGGAGCAAGCAGAGCAAGTAGGCAAGGGAGAGCCAACAAGGAGATCCACTGCACTTCTTCCTGGACGAAGCAAGGACCCGTGACGAAGGACATGCATAGCTGCTTGGTCAGACAGAGAACTCATTTTGGGCATAGGAGGGTTAAGGGAAGAAAGGAAATGTGTATGGTAAAAATTATTTATTTTCCTGATCCCACTTACATTTAAATCTCCCTCCATGAAACCTTTTTCAAGGTCACCCCTTTCCAAACCTTGGGATTCCAATCCCGTGGCCCTTCAACCAAAACAAAAACCCATCCAAGCCAAACGTCCTAGCTATCCTCCTGGCTACGTGCACAAACTAGCTCCCTGGGAAATCCGTGCGACGGATACCAAATCTGTTGACTTTCCACCTTTTTTTCTTTCCTCCCTAAACTCTTCTACTAAATAAATGAGTGACTCGTCGAGGTCAGAGGACCATCTTATCGAAACCACCCTCCCCTTGGGTCCTCCCACCAAACGTAACCTTTTCATCTACAAGGCACTTAGAAAATCTCTCCACAAGGTCAAGGGCTTATCCACCGTTGACAAAAGGACCCTCCTCCGCTATCTCGTCCACCAAGTCCAAGCTGAAGATACTTCCTTGCCCCGACCCCTCCCTCCACCTCTTCCCTACGAAGACCTTTACCGCTTCAAACCCCGCTCTGCCCAAACCCCCATCATCCCAGCCTCTTTCCGTCTTTTGGGTCGCTTGGCGTCCTCCACCACCCTCCGTCTCCGCATCTTTCACTCAATTCGTAGTTTTCTCCACCGCCGCATGAAGGCAGGTGTGCCCCTCTGGAGCCTCGTTGAAGATTTCAAGCGTTTTGGCCGTGCTTCCCTCTACGCATCCACCCACGTCACCTGCCTCCGCCATGAATCCAAGTGGCTCCGCTACTCGTGGCCCATCCAAGTGGTCAAACGTGGCAAGACGACCACCACCGTTCTCTACCTGGCTGGCCTCCCCAAGGGTCTCACCGCCGCCCTTCCAACCTCCTTGGTGGATTTCAAGGGGGGTGTGGCCTTGGCAGCACCCTCTTTTTGCCTCTCTGTTTTTGATTTGGATTGTGCTCAAGTTCATGGACTCAAAGGCTTTTCAAGCGTGCCCGTTTTGATGGCCTTCAAGGTTCAAGTCTCAAAGGACGACGTGGAAGCGGAAAACTTTCGTCAAGAGGCCACCCTATCCCTCCTCGCCAATGCCGTCGTCCAAACACGCATTTGCCCCAATTTTAATCTCGTTTATGAATACCAAGAAGTTCCGTGCAACATCTTGTGGAACCCTGACATTCTTCCTGAAGCCAAAGAAGGCATCGAGTGTGAAACCCATCGAACCCACTTTATGTTGAATGAACTTGCAGATGGAAACTTGGAAGACTGGATGAGGGAAGGTCGTCATGCTCCCCATACCAATGCCGAAATTGGAGCTGCTTTTTTTCAATGCCTCGTGCCCCTTTGGGTCATGCACCACCTATGGGGCGTGTCTCACAACGATACACATTTTGGAAATTTTTTATTTGTACGTCTTGACAAACCACGAACTCTTGTGTATGATTTTCCCGTTTATGGCAAACGCATCGTCCTCTCCAACCAACGGTGTCTCTTTAAGATTTGGGATTTTGGCTTGGCAAGCCAAGCGACTCCCGAAACCATGTTTCGTGATGTCAAGGAACTCATTCGTATGTTTTCTCATTATGGTCCGGCAGAAGCCTACAAAACCATGGGAAAGTCGTTTATCTTGTCACCCTCCTACCTTCAAGCAAATGCAGAAGTGCTGCCCGGCGTCTCCCTCAGGCCTCTCAATCTATCTACCAAACTTCCCGGCCACGCAATCCGCTCCCTCATTCCCCAGCCCGGATCGCGCAAGGCCAACCTAATGCGCAAAAAGGCAGTCAGGGCCTTGACCTCCAAGTGGAAGGTTCCTCTTGATCTTTCTCTTGGCACCCTCGTCCAACCCGTGACACGATTGGAAGAACGCTTTGGCTCGGCAACCCTTACGGCCTACCTCCCTAGTGGAGCTAAATGAATAAATCAGTCAATCTTGAAAGTGGGGCATGAGCCTTTTGAATAGGCGGGGCACATCCCCAGGAGAAGTTCTCCTCCCGTTGTCGCGTCACAATAATGGGTCACTCCCAAATTGGTGCAGGCATAGCATCCTCCCTTGCACTCGCAACTGTCAAAGGGGTAAGACCCCGTAGCTTCTTGACAATATTGAAGAGCTTCCCAAGAATACTGGTTACCACTAATGGGAGTACCTACACCTCCACCATCGATGCCACTGCCACCATCGATGCCACTGCCATCATCTCCGGCACGAGGACCGTCAAGACCTCCATCCCAGGACCATCCAGCACGTTGATGGGTTCCGGTCAGATAGGGAGTGACCGGCTGCCTCTGGATGAATCCCGGTGACGACTTGAAGGGCCGCATCTTGATGAGACATTCACTGGTGGGCCGAACGCCAAGAATGGGATGAAAGGACATTTTATTTATCCGAGAGACTTCGACTTAAATGTTCTGTCGCGAGCAAGTGGTACAAGCCCGTTTTCCATCACAGGGACAATTCTCCCGGTGCCAATAAAACTCTTTTGAAATCGACCGTTTCACTGACCCCACATCCCCTGCCCGAAAGGCCGTCGCCCATGCTTCATTGAAAAACTCACGAAGTCGGTGAGCTTCATCGTTCAACTCCTTTGGCGTCTTGGTCGCCAAATCACACCGAACAAGTCCATCTGCCCCAAGCATAAACGTCTCCAAGAGTTGGACCTTGACCTTGACACGGTCGGCCTTCTTTTGCCACGCCAACGCGGCCGATTTCCATTGGGAGGTGTTGGAGTAGCCCCGAAGATAGGAGAGGCGCAAGTCGCGCAGGCGGCGTGATGATCTATAAGGTGCTTGAAGTCCTTGGATCAGAAATTGGAAATGGTTGTGGAGGGCAAAGAGTTGAGGAAGAAAGGCCAAAATTTTGGGTGCCTTGGCCATCTTGTCACGAATAGCTTGGTAGACTGGGGCATGAGGTCCTGTAGGTGCCCTGCCACCGCCACCCTGGCGTCCATTCCCGCCATTGGCAATTAGCCACTGGACCATGTGAGGATTGTGGGCCTGAGAAGGGTTGAGAATCTTGAGGGTGTTCCAGCAAAACGCTGTGTGACAAGCTGTGCACCACATGTGGGAGCAGCCGGCAATCTTGTGAATGGGTGCGGAGCAAGAGGGACATGGCTTGGAATCCTTTCGCAAAAAATTCACCGACTGAATGTCTTCCTCCTTGCAGACATGGTCTTCATCGACATAGGCCTTTTTGGACTGGCGGCACTTGGCACACACAAAGAGGGTGCATGTTCCACACTGGCCCCTATCATTGATAAATCCACGACAGGATTCCTTGGGGCATTGGGTTCCAGAAAGAGCCGACACGGGATTTTTCCTTTCCTCTTCCTTGGTCTCCAGCTGAGCAACAAGTCCTTGGATCGGCCGGCCGTCCTTGCGCCTCATGGTCGCTCCTTCCATGTCCAAAATCAAGGAAGGCACTTCATTGGCAGCCATGTCTTCATCCAACACCTGATCTACTTGGACGAATTGTTCGTACTTTCTCCTCAAGGGCACCAAAGCCTCTCTCAATCGGGTCGCAAAGTCTTGCTGAATCTTATCCATATCCCTCTTGACTTCTTCGCGTTTGCGTTTCACAATCGTCTTGAATTGATCATAGGCCATCCACTCTTGGGTGACCGGCAAAAGATTTCTTTGGTGGTCCATGAAAAGTCGGTCCTTGTGCTCCTTGAAGGGTCCATTCCAAAACACCTTGGTACATGTGTCCTTCACAAAGGCATCCGACCAAGGATTCCGGCACTTCATACAATGGGCTTCGTCGTAGGTGTCCTCCTGGAGGTACTTCATAACACATGCTTTGCAGGCTTCAAACTTGCAATTCGCATAGGTGCACGGGACGGGGCGCCGCCGCATCTTGGTAAAGGGGTCACAACAAATGGGACACGTGGGTGGTTCCTCTTTGGTCTTCTTCACCCCTTTTGATGTCGTCTTGGCTTTTGGTTTGCCTTTGGCACGAGCATTCCTTGTCGATTTGGTGTGTTTCGGCGAGGAGCGGGTTGATCTAGACGATGAAGATGGCGTGGCTGGTTCTTCAGAAGCCACCTCGACAACGTTCCCATCATTTATCAAGGAGGTACAAAGGAAATTGACTGACACAACCCAATTATCCAAGAAGTGGGTTTGAACTTGAAAAATAAAATCGGAGTGGTTTTTGTCGTTTCTACCCCTGATTGAGAATCACATATCCCACCACTCCTTGCCAATACAATCCCGTTTGCACCAACACTTACCCTTGGCCACTTTGTCAAAATACACCCTCATAAGGAATGCCTTCACCCTCTAAATCGTAGTAGGAATCGTAGTAATAGTCTGCACCTTCTCTCTTGGCCTTGGCAAGAAAGCGGGAGCAAGTCGTAAAACCAATAGACTTGAGGTGATTGAGCATCCTTTGGGTCCATATCGAAATGCCCTTGCTACGAAAAATCTTGATCTCCTCCTCTTCATCAGGTTCTCGGTGGACCTTGCCATAACGTGACGGGCAACGATGTGCTTGTAACAAATCCTTCATCGGGGGAATTTTCAAGGTGCAAATTCATTTATTTTATTTTTTTTAAAAGAGATATCGCCGAATCCATTCACGTGCCTTGGGTTCATACATCCCCGAAGAGTCCTTTACAAAGATGCGGGCCTTGTAAAGACCAATCGCATCCCACTCGGCCTGGTGCAGTTCGGGCTCTTTGCCAAACACCTTCATGATCCGCATGAGTTCCTGGTGGGACCCCACCCTCATCATGTCATGGGTCAGGGGCTGGAAATTCTCTTCCAAAAGGCTTCGAAAGCCAAAGGCCTCCGCAACCTTGGTCAAGACATCATCGACAACGAGGTATTCACGCTGGCCCCTCACGGCATTTTCAAGGGTAAAGCGGTAGGCATGGCCAAAGGGATCAGGTGACACTTGGAGGGCGTCAAGGACAGAGACAGGCATATCAATCTGGAACAAATCGTTGGACACAATCACCGAAGGTGGTTCGTAGTAGGGCTCGCCAGACTTGGCCGCATCCACCGCCCGTTTCCATCGTTTTTCACGTGCCAAGCGGACAATCGCATTTCCATCGGCATAGGTGCATGCAAAGAGACCACCCTCGGCGAGGGCATTTGAAGCCAAGCGAAAGACGGCCGAGAGGGCAGCTTCTGATCGGAAAAAGTAGTGGAGTGCAAATTGCATCGAGGCAATCTGGATGGATCCGGGACGAAGGGTCCCTGTTGAGGCTAGGCGTTCAAAGAGATCAAGTTTTTCCAAGTCTTCCACCAGCCAATGGGCGTGGGTGGAGGAGGGCAATTGCTTGGCCCTTACATTGCGGCAGTGATCAATGGCCCCGGAAGCATTGTCAATTCCATAAAAGAGGTCAATGTGTTGACGAAACTTTTGGGCAACCTTGCGCCACTTGTGCAAATCACCCCCACGTCCACACGCCAGATCCATCACATTGATTCGTGCCCCTTCTCCAAACACGACGGCAGTCGATTCGAGCAGAATGGACTTGAGCCAATTGTTGTGCTTGCACATGCGGAAGGAAGGGGTGTCTTCGCGTTCTCCCTTGGTTCGGGACCCCAAATCACGTGCCACTTGGGAATAATGCTGACCTCTTAGATAGGCGTCCCCATGACCCGAGTCGCGCCCTCTCTGGTCAGGCAGAGGAGACTCTAAAGACCTGGCAATGGGCTCTGGTTCAGTGGGTACAACATCAGGAGTGGATTCAGCCGGCAAGAGGGCCGCAAGATCAGCTTCGTTAGTCACAGGAGCCGCTGCGCCTCCAAGACCAGGAATGACTGGAGCGGCTTGAACAAGATCGTCATCAAGTGATGTATCGGGTAGACTTTGTGCCACACCAAGACCGGGGAGATTGCTTAGAGATGAAAGTGAAGACAAAACTCGTGAAATATCCTGATTGTCCAATGGTTTGGGCTCTTCATTCCTCTCCTCGGGAAGGCTTTCTGGCTTGGTCGCCTTGGCGGGAGAAACTTCTACAAAGTCACTGCTCTTGTGGTGACGTTTCTTAGGTTTTGGCTCTGGCTCGTTGAGGGCTTCCACTTCCTTCTTAACCTCTGATTTCTTAGAAGACCTTGTCTTTTTTGGCTTGAGAAGGGGTTCCTCCTCCTCTGCGGGCAATTCGGCAGGCTCACACATTTCGGGTGGCAAGGTCCAGTAGGTCTTTTTGGCAGGGCTTGCCCAATACCACTGCGCTTTACGCTTCGACCAGTGGACCTTCCATCCTTGGGGTGCCCAAGGCTTGGGTGGTCTCTCAGATTCTGGCTTGCGTGTGTCCATTTGGTTAGAGAGAGAATTCAATGTGAAGTAAAATGAGCGAGGGGGAATCTCATGAAGACCTAAAAAAAATACCTGAACCTGAAAAGAAAAAACGCAAAGTTCCGTGGCGTTTGAAACGAGATGTGGATGGAGGCGACCAAGCAGGACATGGCCAAGAGGAGGCACCCTCCGTAGAAAACTTTGCCCATCGTCGTGTGGAAAACCTCATTGCCTATGTAGGAGATTTCCAAGTGCGTCACAAGAGAAAAATATTGCAGATTATGCGGCAGACCTGCACCCATCCGGCCATGTTTATTCCGCGTTTTGGTCTGTCCGCCGGTGAGTTGGCAATTGCCCACGTCTTGACCGACCGTCAAAGGAAAAAGTAACTTTCTACCTCTTCTTTAATAAATGGATCCTGCCAAACCATCTTTCCAGGTACACCCGGAGGCACCTAGCCGGGTTTCCTTAAAAAGCCTTCTTGGACCGTCCTTTGATTCCAGAGGGACCCTCAAAGAAGAACCCGCTTGGGCTAGGTGGGGTACTCCTCTAGATGCCCCTCGAGACATAGTGACTGCCTTTCGCAAGTCGTTTGCGGGCGGTGCCGATTGTCCGACCGAATCCTATTGTTCTTTCCGAGGAACTGCCTTTGACAAATCTCTAAAGACTCCTGGACTCAACCGTCTCCAAGCCGCTGTAAAGGCATGGTCTGATTTTAATCCCGCCACTTGCAAGTCCCTGCCATCCTCTTGGAAAGCCGCCCTTCCATCCAGTGTGTGTGTTGGAACCTCTTCATCACCCAAGACCCTTCTCATGGCCATCCAGGGGCGCCTCATCCAGAGTGGTGCCATTCTTCTTCCTTGGCACCTCGTGTCCTCCTATTTTGGTCCACGAGACTTGGCCGACCACCTCATGCACCTTTGTGGTGCCCAAGCCGTCCGCGATGCAACCGCCGGTGCAGATGATTTTTCATTTGCCCACTTTTCAACCTTTATGTACCCCGATGCTGCCAAGGAACTTAGAGACCACACCGATTCGAGCCAAAAGAAGGCATGGGCCGTCGTCTCTATCAAAAAGACACCTGCAAAAGAAAAACGTCTATTGGGATTTATTACGGTTGTGGGTGAATCCTCGGGGGCTCAAGATCGTCACTATGACGCCGAGTACCACTATGGTGTGACCTCCCGCATCAAGGCGGCCGATCCTGGAGCTACAGAAGCCCCTTGGAATCTGACAGGGTCCGTTTGGAATCGCGTCTTGGCCAATGACCCAACGGGGTCCATGACACGTGGCTACTCGAAAAACACGCTCTACATTGAAAAACTTTGTGCTGCAAAATCGTCCGTGAAAAATGTTGGCAAGTTGCTTCTCTTGTGGGCCCTTGGCTCCATGGCTCATGAAAACTTGCTGGGTACCTACCTCGAACTTGGCTTTTTAGGGCCTGCCTGGTCTCCCGGAATCACCCTCAAAAAGGAGCATCCTTCGGACAAGGATTTCGCGTGCATCACCATCCCTTCAACCTATGCCGCCTCCGTCTATCACCAAGTCTTCAAGTACCAACGTTTATTTTCACTTTGTGATGAAGCCCTTGAAGAATTTGACAGTTATATTGGGTCGTGCATTGATTTGATTGCGGGTCAGTTGGTGGACGGGTGGCTCGACATGTCTCCTCGCCTCCAACGCCAAGTCAAGACTACCTTGGCTGAGCGCTACTCTCGCCTGCTTCACTCCAACCTAGACGTTTTTCGTACCTCTGCCCCCTCCCCCTACATCCACGCCTTTACTCCACCCACCTCTACCGCCAAGTATGAAAAAGACCGCCGGACCATGGTCAATCGTGGCGCTCTTGCCACCATTCACCAAGACGCCGACCTCACCAAAGAACCCTATCGTTTTATGCGTTACTTTATGTACCGTCCCTATCCAACGGAAACCCACCTAAGATCGATTTTTCTGTCACTTTAAGGTTTGACCTGGAGCCAAAGACGCTTGCGGAGGGTATTTACCCAAAAACCCCAGCATGGCGTACGACGGGAGGGTCTTGGTAGAGTAGTCCTCCAAAGCCTTGGTCAGTTCTTCCTCTTGAGCCACAATCCCCTCGACGAAGCGGTTGACACTGATGAAAAGGGCTTGGTCAAAAAATGGCAGTCTTCCAAGCATGGCAAATATGGATGTATTTGATGGTCACACGAATCCTTTTTTCGCATAAAAACCAACTGATTTATTCTTCAATTCATTCCTTAATCCAAATGGAGATCCACCTTCATCTTGTCAATGTTATTGACAATGTCTTTGGGTTTGTAGAGGAGGATGGCCTTGTTCAATTGGAAATCAACGGCAGAGGTCATGAGCAAATTGTCAAACTCACTCACCGAAAGTGACGAAGACCCGAACGAGTCCATCACGGCTTGATGAATTGTCGAAGGGTCACTCTTTGTCCCACCATCCGGATCGTCCATGTAGGCCGGATAGACCGAGCGGTAGACATAGACGTCAACCCACCACCCCTTGGGTTCCTTGTCGTAGACCTTGAGATGGGTTGATTTGCAAAAACGAACGGCACGCGCAACGGCTTGCTCCAGCGATGCTTGCGAGAGGGGTGGTTCCATCAGGTGAGTGTAACGGACATCATAGAGGTCCACACCCTCTTTGAACCCCGAGTCGGCAATAATAAACCTCACATCTTGGCCATAGGTATTGTCTGGCGAGTTAAACAGGTCAATAGTCGCCTTGGAAATTGTGCCACTCCGGCCAATCCCATCGATCGAGGTAGAGGCCAAAAGGGCAAAGGTGTGGCCCTTGGCATAGGTGTCCGCTTCCGCCTTGACCGTCCCCTTACATTCTTTTCCTCCTGCCTTGGGAGGCAAAATTTCCTTTTTCCGATCGTCCCAACACGCCCTCTGGAAACCCGCTGCCACAAAAGCTGCTGCAATTACCTTGGATCCACGTCCCGGACCTTGTGTGTCTGTGTAGATAAAGTGCTTGAAGAGGTGACCGTGCTTCTCCAAGTCTTCCTTGTCCAACTCGGCAATCTTGTCCATCAACTTTTGTACCTTGGGAGCATAGGACCCCATAGCTTCCACCATAATCTTTGGCGTGAAGGATTTCCCGTCAAAGGTGAAGGAAAAGGATTTCCCTTCCTTGGGCCTCGGAGTGGCCTTGGCCCTAAAGACAAATCCCTTGTCCGTTTCTCCCTTCAAGGTAGCTTCATACTTGGCTAGGGTTGCTTTGGTGGGTCGCCTTCCCTTGGGCTTGGCATCCATCTTGGCCTTTCGAGCATCCTCCTTGGCTTGCCACACCGGAAGCTCTTCAGGATCCTTCGGCATCGGTCCTGGGTGAGGTGCGTCTCCCATAGCATCCCATTCCTTCCATGCCTTCACCTTGGCCATGGCCTCTCCATCCAAAGAATTTTTCTTTCGCCACGCTTCACGTGCCTTGGCTTCCCTCTCCTCCTCCTTGGCCCGGTGGGCTTGGCTTGCCGCTGACAACTCGTGGTCCAGAGGCTGTAGCTTTCCACGAATTCCGGCCACATTGGCGACGTCCCGCATGCAAATTCCAATCTTTTTCTTCTTTGCCTCCGACAAGTCCTCTGGAATAACTACAGGCTTTACCCTGGCATGCCTCTTGGGTTCCTTCTTGACCACGGGGAAAGGTTCAGGATGATGGCCAGCCTTTGCCACTTGTTCTTTTTCACCAACCTTCTCACCTCCACCCTTGACCACCTCACCACCCTTTTCAGAAGATTCACTTTCTGCCTTGGCCTTTTGGAGACCTTCAGGAAGGTTAATCCCACCAATAGACGCGGGTTTCGTGTCACCCTCTTTGATGATCGGCGTGGGTGGAGGTGGAGCGATGTGAACTGCCGCATTTGGATCCTTGCGAATGCGTGCCAGATCGGCTTGAATGGCCTTGCGGGCCGCATCTACATTTTGTGCATTGGCGGGTGGAAGGACAATCACGGGTTCCGTCGGTTTTGGGCCCGGCTCGATGACGCCCTCGAGACGCCCCTTGGGATCTTCCTTTAGCTTCTTCTTCAGACCTCCAAATTTCTCCTTGAACCCTTCCCAAGACCACTTGTTGACATCCTTGGCCGCATCCGTCTTTTTCTTCTTTTCCTTCCTCACCCCGTTTGTTGCCTTGGCCCCCTTGGTTTCTTTGACCACACACTCTTTCAGGTAGTGCTCTTGGACTGCCGTGACGGCCACATTGACAATATGAAAACGTGTCATAGCAAAGAATTGGGGGTTACGGTTTCCGGAAAAGTAAGACAAGATGCCATTGGTACGTTTCATAAACTCATGCTTGGCCTCGGGGGTGATATGGCCCTCCTTGTTTACAAAAGGCTGGCCACCCTTTGTCCGGAAAGCCAAAAGTTCTTGGTGGGTCTTTGGAAGGCGGTCTTCGGCCTTGGGGATCAGCATGTTCAAGAGGCGAAACGCGTCCGTAGGAAGCGGCGTCATTGGGGTAGCCGTTGCCAATAAAACCCTGCAGGAATTGTCGCCAGACACCTTGTAAGAGTTGTAGATAGCATTGACAATGTGCTCACGACCTGGAATGTCTGTCCCAAAGACGCCCGTCTTTTTACCTCCAAGAGCTAGTGCCTCTTCTTGGGGCAAATCTCTCTCATTAAAGAGGTTGTGGGCTTCGTCAAACACGAGAAGAATCCGACGCAGAGGGTCAGGTCCTGAACGAAATACCTTGCGTGCCTTTTCGGTACAGCGTGGCTTGGAACACGCAGGAGACGACTTGGACTGCTTGTAGGTAAAGGCGTTGACAATCTGCGTGTAAAAGAAGCGGTTCTCCAAGGAAAATCCTTTGGCCAAGAAACGTTTCTGGAGGGTGTCCCAATTGGCAGGATCCTTGGCCCAGTGGAGTTTTTCTTCATAAGTTTTGGCAGATCCAAAATGGACCTTGGGGTCTTTGACGGCAGCACGGATGGGCCCCAAACACACGTCGCCAAACAACGACTTGGGCAACTCACTAATCAAACTCGCACGAGAGATCCAAACAATTTTCCAAGGTTCCTGACCGGGATGGGTTTCGTGAAAAGTCAAAAAGGTGGAGAGGGTGGCCACCGCAGCACATGTCTTTCCCGTCCCCGCTGCGTGGTACATCAGCAAACCCTTGACCGGGTTCAGTGGAGTCACAAAGGCTCTCTCAAACTTTTGGTGCTTGGTGTACTTGAGCAACTTGTTCTTTGAAAACACGCAGCCATTCTTCAACTCGGGGACGCCATACTTGAAGCGGGCAAAAATCCGATCAATTTCCTTGCGGTATTCGTCAGGTGGAAGGCTTAGGGGAGGGTAGACAATGGCCATCTTAAGAGCCATCACGTCCTTGGCCACGAGGGCACAAAACGCCTTGCGAATCTTTTGGTCTTTGGGATCAATCGTGAGATCGATGGGAGACTCGGATGTTCCGCCGGCCGAGGGCTGTTTGAGAAGGTGGCATAGGTAGGCCAGGATGCCGCCCTCCTTGTCTCGCTTGAGACGGTCGACGTTTCCGCCCACTCGCTTGAAACGCAGATACAAAAACGCAGTCCACTTGTGATTGTCGGCAAAGCCGTAGGGAGGTCCATTCTTGGCGAGGCAGGTGGTCAAGGCAGAACATATCTTGGTCTCCTTCCTTCCCAGCTCGGCTTCTGGCATGGCCTTCAGCTTGAGGTCTCGACAAAATTGAGGATCGCTCCTCATCTTCCAACAATAAAAAAGGCGACGGTCTCCATCAGAAGAAGGATCGTAAAGGCTGTCCAAGACGCCCGGCCCTGGATGGCCAGGAAGAGGCGGTGGAAGCCCCATCTCAATGGCCTTCAACGCCTTTTCCTCTTCTGCCTCTTGCCACCTTGCGACTTTAAAACCCTCCTCGTCAGACTCTCCAGGTAACTTTCCTCCGTGTGTCTCTTTCCAAAACGCGTCCAGATAGGCCAAAGAAAAGGGCATCTCCTTGGTGACACCCTCTTCACATCTTGCCGTGGTGGCCTTGGCACAATCAAAATCCTTGTAAGACGTCACAACATTCTCCTTGACCACCCGAGGTTCTTTTGGTTTTTTGGTTGGTGAGGGTGGCTTGGTCGACGATGGTGGCTTAGGTTGCTCTTGGGTACCCCGGGGGTGAGGTTCGGGATGGGAGGTTCCTTCCTTATCCTTTTGCATTTTCGCCAAAAGCTCCTTCATGTGACCAATCCCAAGACCTGACGAGAGGTGTCCACTGGCTTGGTTCGAGGACACTGTTGAATTCATTTACCTTTTTCGAAAGAAAACTCTCAGGAAATTTCGGGACCGACAGCACAATCATCTCTGAAAACGTACACTTTTATTTCAGTCCGCCCTTGGCACCACAGAATGGATTTTTTATCGGACGAAGTCGTCTTTGTTATTGAGAGCTTCTTGACCCTTCCATCCATTCATGTCTTGGCCTGTCTCTCCACTCGGTGGGCCGAACGTCCCGTTCCTCCTTGGCTCCGCACCGATGCTTCAGGCAAGACCCTTGACCTCCGCTTGGCATCGCTCCCCATCCAAGTATTGTTTGGCTACCTAACCTCGATGCCACGCCAAATCCATTCTTCCTCGACGGCTTGGATATCCTTTCCTCTCTACAACCCCGAAGGCTTGAGATCCCGTGATCCCGACGGTCATGCCATTACCCTCCGTCGGCCCTTTGTCCCCGCCACCACATGGCCCTCGACTGACCCTGTCTATTATGTCATCAAGACTCATCTTGCCGTATCACCCTCGATCTACTATACTCTTGACATCCCTCCCTCGGAGTTTCGAGTCACCCTGGCCACCTGGAACATTGTAGAGGCCATCCTTCGCTTTGCCGTCTCTTGTCTGCATAGACCATCCACACGGCCTCTGGCTTTTGTTTACAAGACACACACCCTTCTTGCCGCCATCACTGGCCGAGTGTTGTCGACTCCTCTTCCTCCACCCATTGTCTCCCTCCTAAAGACCCTTGCTTCGTCCCCTCTCTTGGGATGGCGCCATACCTTTTCATCAAGAGCGTCTTTTAACGATTTTGTCTTGGATCTATGTGCCACGTCACCATTATGCCTTAAACCCACCTTGACCCCTGCGACGGTAGCCGCTAATCCGTCAGCGGTTGTCACCTATCTCCGGTCCGCGTTTGCGGAAACGATGCATTCCACCGTCCCCAAGACTGAGTTTCGAAACGACACTCTTTATCCTCTTGTCAAGGCTGCCATGATTCCAAAGCTCCTTCCAAACGCCTTGGAAACCTACGACTGGGTATTTGCAGAAGTGGACCGTGGTGCACCTTTGGGTGCAACTGTGACTTACCACAACATCTTGTGTAATCTCTTTTCCAGTGACAAGCCGCCGGGATCCTTGGAAGTCTTGTCATCTCGCCTCTCCGTCATGGACTCGGCAGGTTCAACCGCAACCATCGTTTTGCCTCTTTCAACATGGGCCCGTTCCTCCCATCCGTCCTATTATGCGTTTGTGGTCCAGTTTCTCGATTTTGTGGCTGCCTCGCCGGCCCACTTTATCAAGAACCAAAAGTTGTGTCTTGAAATTCTCGGTACGATGGAAGTGTCTGGTGAGATGGCCGACAAGTCCTTGGCTGCCCTAACGGCCATTGATAGGGAAAAAACGGCTCATGACGACTTTGTGAATCAAGCTGAAGAAGACGTGGATGATGGCAGTGGTTCAGAAATGTCTTTTTATTTTGAGGAAGAGTCGGAATAAATTTCCAGTTTCGAGTACCGAAACTAAATAGGGCAAAGCCCGAATGGTTGGCATAAGCCCTACTACACAAGATTTCCTCTAACCAATACGATAGAGTCCGTCGAAAGAATTGGTTTGCAAATGTGGACCCTCCAATAAAAAATCTGAATGAATCATGGAACTGCAAACGTATATGCGTGGATTGATTTAGAAACCACCGACCTTGACCATACCAAAGGCGAGATCCTCGAGATTGCCCTCATTCTGACCTCTGCAAATGACTTGCGTGAAATTAAGCGCCAACACATTATTATTCATCACCCACCGCGGGTGTTTGACAAGATGTCCGACTGGTGTCAAAAACAACACCGCAAGCCCCGTCCCGACACGGGAAATTTTTCACTTGTCGACCTCTGCCGAACCTCTACCATTACCATGTCAAAAGCCGAAAAATTAATGGGTGACATTCTCGACTACTACCGCCAGGGCAAATGGGTGCTCATGTGTGGATCGTCTCTCCGCCTCGACTTTATGTTTCTTATGCACCACATGCCCACTATGAAACGCCGGTTTCATTACCGCCAGGGTGACGTGTCGTCCGTCATGGAATTCTGCAAGCGCTTCTACCCTGGGATGACGCTCCCCTCTACCCAACGCGAAACGACCCATTGTGCGATGCAAGACATTGAAGCCTCCTTGAATCTCATGCGATGGTTCCGCCAGGCGTGTTTTGTGATGCCTCCAACCGCCATGGCCACGGGAATTGCCAAGACATTTTACTGGGGATTTGACGGCGTTGGGGGAGCGTCTGCACCTACCTCGTTAGACTACTTGGACGATCCCAAGAGGATGTGGGAGGGGGAGCCAAAGGACGCGGACCGGCTTCGAGCACTTGAAGCTGAATTGGAGACAACGGCAAAGGCGTTTGCTGACCTTGTAAACCATATAATAAAGAAGGAAGTGGAGTAATTTGTAAGTGATAAATCACAGTTTGCGGAAACGAGCTATCTATCGGTTCGAGACAAAGTCTCAGACGGCGTAGCCGTCTTTAAGATTATGAGTGTCACCTAGAGTCGAAGCGATCTGACCCTCACCCTAAATTTATTTTCAAATTGAAACTTTCTCAACCAGACCTTTAAGTAACACCTTGGATTATTGATCAATGGGAGTGGCACGGTCTGTCCTTACGATTGGCTGGGTCTCTTCTATGTAGTATAGTTCTGTTTGCTTTCCCCTCATCCACACACACATATCCTTCCCTTTCCTCTTTCCCCTCACCCATTGGCTGGGTATCTTCTATGTAGTATAGTTCTGTTTGCTTTTCCCTCATCCACACACACACACATATCCTTCCCTTTCGTCTTTCCCCTCACCCATCCCCCTCTTAACCAAACCGACACACAAAAATTTCGGCAAAACAGGTAACGGCGGTACGACGACGACATCAACGACGGCAGTGGGCAACGGCGGATTCGACTACATGGCCAAGACGGACGACATCGTGAACCCAAGACCCCCAAAAAGGTACGTTTTCCCTCACCCTACCTTGCTTAAACCTTCTACTCACACACCCTTGGGGTAGCTTCGGCTACCCCCTTTTTTATCTTTATTCCTACCGTCGCCTCGTTTCAAAGGCGTCAAGGTTCATTCCATCCAAGTCCATTCGAAGGTTTGCCGCAGGTCTCACCCCGCCACCGACCCTTTCCAAGTCATTTGCAACCCGCTTCCTCAAGATAGAATGTTCCTTTGGACACTTAATCACCGTAAATTCAGCCTTTCCAGCCCCTTCCATCTTGGCAACCCGGTCCTTGTCCGTATGTTCTGCAAAATAGGCGTCTTGAACCCCCTTTTCAATGATGGCTGCCGAAGCTGCGGCGGATCGGGGACGCCCGTAGCGCCAATCCCACCACCACCACGCCCGACATCCTACACGAAAACGTGGAATTCCTCGGGAGGCTCTAAAATAAAACACGTGGTCTTCAATGGCTGTGGACTTGGAGGTGTTGTCCAAAACGAGGCACTCGTAATTGCCCGTACACGAGTCCATCACCTTGGAAAAATCTTCATACTTGTTGAACATTCCAAAAAAGTACCTCCACAACTTGATGCGGTTGTCCATGGAACTGTCTTGGAACGCAAATACGTAGTCAATGTTTGTTCGAAGATCGGGGCCAATGTCAAGACAGTACTGAAGCAGGTTTACAAAAAACACCTTGACGTGACGGCCATTCATAAAGAGACGGCGCATCTCCATGGATTTCATACACTTCTTGTTGTACATGCAGTCGTCCATAATCACAAACACATTGTAGTCATCTGCGTCCTCTGACCCGCCACGTTTTTCGATAATGTGTTGTTTAGCGGCCTGGGTGCGTTGGACTGCCTCGTCATTGTAGTCGTCGTAGCAAAACGATGAGGGCATAAACTGGCAAAATGCTCGGATCGAATCGGCGGTTGGTGACATGGCAATCCCCGAGTGAAGGCGGTTCCGCATCACGTACATGATGTGGGTGAGGAGGGTGGATTTTCCCGTCCCACGCCGCCCAATAAGGATACACACCTTGCCATTCTTCAGGGAGGTAATGTCAAATGAACGAATTTCTACACGCACCATACAGTCACTTTATTTCTAAAAGTCACAATGAGGGGTTTGGATCCCTTTGTGAAAAACCCCCTTTCAACTTGGATTCATGTTGAAAGGGAGGGGTTGAATCTCATGAGATTCAAATAAAAAATATGGAAACTGTCACGTTTGGATCCATTGACTTGGGTGTGGAAAACCTCGGTGTCTGGGTAGGAAAGGCCTCCGTCTCGATGGTGTCAAAAGCAGCAAAGGCTCCCGTGGAGTGTGTAGACTCTACCTTGAAAATCCACACCAGGGATCGCACCTACTCCATGGAAACCCTCTACTGGGACCGCATCAACCTCACCGAGGACTTGCCGAGCCAGATCAAGATTGTCAAGAAAAAGGGATCGGCAGCCCTTCACCGCCAGGTCATCAAGCCCTCCATCGAAGTTCAGGTGGCCTATGCCGTGCGGGACACCAAGATTCCAAGAGTCATTGAGAGGATGAAGGAACTCGGTGTCACCCATGTTTTGATCGAGTCCCAGCTGACCAACCTCATGTCATCTCACCCCTCCAACCGGTCGTCCTCGAGTGGCAACATCCTTATGAAGGTCCTCTCCCACATCATCCAGGCCTTCCTCATCCGGTCCATCCCAGACGTGGAAATTAGCTTTGTCTCGGGCCACTCCACAATTCCCTTTTGTGAAGACATCATTTGGGCACCCCTTTCTCAGTGGACCCAAACCCTCGGGGAGCAACGTGAACCCCGCGGAACTCCACGGACAAAACCTCAAAAGAAATCCCTTGCCAAAATGACAACCAAGTACATCCTTCAGCTCATCTATGGGTCTGCGGCCACGAGCCATGCCAAGGGTGTCCCCAAAGAGGCACGTAAAGCCGAGAGGGCTGGCTACCCGTCCGTATTCAAATCCTACCTCGTATCGAAAAAGAAGGATGACTTGGCCGATTCCTTCCTCCAGGTGATGGGCTTTCTACGACGGTCACGCTTGACGCCCGCCTCGGCCAGCAAGTCAAGGTCAGCCAAACCCAAAAAGAAAAAACGAGGGTCGGATGATGAGATCCACGAACCCCTTGAAATCACAACCTCTCGCATGGACAAGGGGATGTTCAACCAACTGACCAAAAAGATGAAACCTCCCAAGTTGACCATGGCCATGATGCGTGGTGCCTTGGATGCTTGGCATTGTAAAGGATTCAAGATGTTGAAAAAGGCAGAACTCACTCAATTTTTCGACAAGGCAAAAGAAGCCCGTGCCAAGGCAGGCAAATCGACAGACCTCCCTGACCTTTCCGCAACCCTTGCCACTACCTCCAAGAAGACTTCGTCGTGACATGAGGTGGGACCAAGTCGATCAAAGAATCTTACGGGTCGATCAAAGAATCTTACGGGTCGATCAAAGAATCTTACGGGTCGATCAAAGAATCTTCAAGAACCCAAGGTGGTTGACGTGACCTTGGGTCATCGAGACTCTAAACCATGGTCCGTCTATTGCATTGTATCGACAACGTCCCGCAAGACCTACATTGGCGCGTCGGTTGATGTTAATCGACGCCTTCGCCAACACAATGGCGAACTCAAGGGAGGGGCTCGGGCAACCCACTGGGGCCGGCCATGGCTACGTGTTTGTCATGTCCAAGGCTTTCCCTCTGAAAGGACCGCCCTTCAATTCGAATGGCGATGGAAATCCCTTTCTACTACGGGATCAAGGCGTAGAAAGGGCTTCAAAGCCAAAGGGAGACGCCCCCGCGAGGTCACCCCCTTTGACCCCATCCAGGTGGGTCATCCTGCTCTAAAGAAACGTCTCATTGGCCTCGTGCGCCTCCTTGGGTGTCCACGCTACACGTCCAAGGCTCCCCCCGCAACGTCCATTCCCCTCACCATTGTGTGGGAGGATGGCACCCGTCTAGCCTGCTGCAATGTCCTCAAGGGGTGTCTCCCTCCTCACGTCTGCCTGACCAGTGGGGATGCCAAGAAACCAACCTCAAATAAATAAAGATTGGATGTTCACCAAAAAATACCATCCCGATTATATAAAATGAAAGGCTATGCAGGTGTGTTGCCATGGGTCAAAGATCCCAAGGGCAAGCTATGGATCCTCTTGGGCCGTGAAGCTGATGGACCCGCAAAGGGAAAATGGTCCGACTTTGGTGGTGGAGTAGAAGCCAAGGATTCCTCGATACTCAAGGCTGCCTTTCGAGAGATGGGCGAGGAAACCATGGGTCTCTTGGGAAAGTCGGAGGATGAGGTGGACAAGATTTGTCCCTCCCTCACCTTTGACTATGGGTCATTTCATGGGACGCTTATCCTCGGAATGGTAGGCACGACCACCTCTACGCGCTTAACAAAGGCAGAATGGAAAAGTCTCCAAGGTCTCCCCAAAGCACTTGCATCCCACCATGAAGGAGCATGCAAAGCATCCAAGTCGCCGACATGTGAAAAGGACCGAGCCGAGTGGATCAGGGTTGACAAGATTCGAGCCATTGAATCGTCCCTTCTCATCTCTGGCGAGAGGAAATCTCCTCTCATCCTTCCCCTCCGAAAATCTTACGGCCACCTTCTTTCACGTGCCCTTGTTATGCTTTTGGCCCTTACCAAATAAACACTGTCATGTTTGTCTCGCCTTGTGTCTCTTGTGAAAACTCTGGTGACATCCATGCACCGCCTATCATGGGAGACCATGTGGGTGCTGGAGCCTTTGGAGAAGTTTACCTCGTTAACGTAGAGGCATCCCGTGATGCCTTGGCACATTTCCACGTCAAAGTCCCAAAAGATGTCAAGATCCTCATCATGAAACTCGCCAGGTTTTATCCTTCGACCGTCCCACCGTCGCCTGGCATGTCTTATGACGATCTCGACTTTAGCCAAAAAGAACACCTTAAGATGGAGGAAGCCGAAGTAAAATTTCAAAATGAGAGGGGAAATCTTTACATGTTGAACGACATGCCGGGCCTTGAAGACGCCTTTCCAAAGATTTATGCCTATCGAAAAATGTGTTGTGACACCCAAAGCGACATTGTATTTCTTGGCCTCTTTATGCAATACGCTGGCCTCTCCCTTGACGCCTACATTAAAAAGGGACTCCTGCCAGAGGGTGACGAGGCAAAACGCCTGATAAATCACATCATTGGCCGGCTTATTCACATCGTGGCAACCCTCCATGCCAAAGGCTACGTCCATGCCGACCTCAAACCCGGTAACATTGCCATAGAAGAGACAAAGGAAGAGGAGTTCCCCCTAGTTCGCGTTCTAGACGTGGGGTCCTTGTGTAGTTGGAAAGAGGAGGCAGGGGAGCCTTGCATGCCCAAGGCCGTCACGGCTCCCTACACCCACTTCCCCCTCCTCGCCAAAACGTGGACATGGGATGAATCGGGAGGACGCCTTCCAAAGATGGCCTATGCATGCCTCGGTCGCATCCACGACTGGTATGGTCTGATTGGAACGGCCTACTCCTTGATGCATGCAGCAGGTCTTCTTGATCCATCATTCAAGCCATGGATGGAATTTGTAGATACAATCTCAGTCATGAACATGCCTAACAAGGAATCCTACCCACGCATCTTGAGTGACCTTCGTGAGATTTTCAGTCGGGTTGGAAAGGAGTTTTCCTTTGCAAATTTGTTTATCAAGATACTGGATCTTGACCTTGAGGCTGTCATTGCTTTGCCTGAAACCCTAGACGACTTGCCACATGAAGTGGAAACCTTGTGTGGTGCCCTGGATGGAATTGATAGGGAAGGTGAAGGGAAAAGGCAAAAAACCGAAATTATTTCGATTCCGGGACCTCATTACCCTAGATCTCGATCTCGCCGTCCTCACCATCCCCTACCGGTTCCTCTCATAGATCCTTCCAGGCTACCTGCCGATCCTCGTCGCCGAGAACCCGTCCCGCTTTACGACCCGGAAGCCGTTTGATTGACATGCCGCCTTTTGTGAGGAAATCCGGTTCCTCCTCCCCTTTAAATAACACCCAGTCCCACTTATTTACAAGAACAAATGGCTCTGTAGTTCAATGGTAGAACGGTTGGCTGTTAACCACCTAACGAAGGTTCGATTCCTTCCGGAGCCGATTTGTAACGTAGTATAATGGTAGTATCTGTGACTGTCCCTCACAGGATCGGGGTTCGATTCCCCGCGTTACAGTACCACCTTAGCTCAGCGGTAGAGCGACGGCCTTTAAGCCGTTGGCCGTGGGTTCGATCTTCACAGGTGGTGAGTTTTATTATGGTTGGTCGAAAGACGGACATGATGTAGATTCTTTTTCTGCAAGGATTGATATTATCAATAACATTTTTTTTGTAGAGGTCTTGTTGTATTTTATGATTTACTTATATGGCTGTAGACACTGTTGTAGTTACAAATTGTGTGACGGCTTCCCGAATAAATTCACCGACCGAAGCACTTGGAATAGATGCTATAACATTATCTAGTTGACCGGTTGGAAGTGCAGCAAGAGAAGAAATTATAGTGTTCATGCCTGCCATCATTGTAATTTTACTTAGGCTTGGCTTTCCTACGGCATCACTAATAGCTTCTACGATGTAGGTATATCCGATAATGGCAGAAGCCGATGAATGGGCAGCACCCTTTAGTTTATGAATGGGTTCTCCTAAAAAATTATCTGTAGCTTTACCCAGTGCTGACTCACTATGTCCACCTAAATTAATAAGTTGTTCCCATACATATGCAAAAATTCCATCTGGCTTTGTCGCTGTCAATAGGTCTGTGACTGCAGCAATGAGATCATCCAAATTCTTAATATCGGGAGGTTTATCTGTCCACCCACACTTTCCCTCAAAAGATTGGGCTTCTCGGGTACCCAGATTAAAAGGATAGGGCAGGCCATCAGATCGTGTTTCCTTAACTCCCGCTAAAACAGACTTTACTTTTCCTAGGGTCTCACCTTTAGCGACAGGAATATTTCCTTTCTCTGCATTATCAATGAGACAGGTCGCATTTGTATGGCGATGATCGGGCAGTGGAGATTGCAATGGTGGTGGATCATGAAGTGTATTGTCAATCTTGGTGACTTTCGGTTCCAGTTTAGACCAGTCAAAAATAGGTTTATCTCTAATATCACAAATTCCCTGTGATGTAATGTTGAGGGTTTGAGTCGGGTGCTTCAAAGGTACCTCGGGAACTTGATACCGCTTAAGAGATTTTCGAAAGGCACCTCTAGGAGCTTTCAGACGTGGTTTGGTAGGAACTTTTACGGGCGGTTCAGAATAATGACCTTGTGGTAGTGGTTGAGAATAATGACCTTGTGGTGGAACTTCAGAATAATGACCTTGTGGCGGTGGAGAATAATGGCCTTGCGGGGGTGGTTTAGTTACGCCACCCACTGACGATGGTGGTGGAGGTTGAGAATAATGGCCTTGTGACGGAACTTCAGAATAATGACCTCGCGGTGGAGGTTGAGAATAATGGCCTTGCGGAGGAGGTGGTTTGGTTACGCCGCCTGGGGGTGGTGGTGGAGGGGGGTTATCCGTATACGTTGGAGGTGTTAAAGGTTTTGATGTCCATCGTTTATAGGCATTCGAGATTGTCTCTCCAAACATCTTGTAAACAACACACAATGGTGACAAAAGCTGTAAGCTAAACATAATAAATTGGTTGATACGTGTGAGGCTACGCAAGATTTTTGCATTTTTCTTTGTGTAGCGGCGTACCAAAATGTCCAGACCCATCATTGAAACCATAAAAATAAGACGACGCAGCCATGTCAAGTTACACCACCACACAAAAACACCCCACATTATCCAAAAGGTTTTCGACAAAAGTCCAAGTAACACACCGGCAAACCCAAGAGAAATTGCACCATAAGTCACCCCCAGAATCACCATAACCAATAATACCGTCTCCACAACATTTTTCCATACCCAGTTGTAGAGTCTTGTAGTATAATCGGCAGCCTTGTTAAAGAGCCAAACATAAGGAGCTGCCAATCCTCGAAGAATACCTGTCAATAAGGCAATAATCTGTGCAATCATCCATTTAAATGACCAAGTTGTCAGCTTGGATTTTGGAGACACCTTGATGCTCTGAATTTCTCTTTCAATCTTTTCAACCTCGCGGCCCACAGCCTCTACCTCGTCACCGGTTTCATCAAGACACCCTAAAACATCAGATGTTCGTTTTCCATGAACAATCTGACACCTCACCAAGGCTTTGTTCAAGCTTTCTACTTTTCCAATAACCTTGCTATAGTTTTTAAGACGTTTTTTCTCCTCTTGACTTGTCACGTAACCAATTTTAGTGACAACCCGTATCATTCGATTTGAGAAACCCTCCAAGAGCTTGATGCGTTCCATGACTACTTTGTGTGCCGCTGCCGGTTTGATTTTTGCATGTTTTGTGTCCCTGGATTCTTTAGTGCCCTCATCAAGAGAATAGTCTCTCGGTTTTTTTAATCTGGTTTGGCCATGAGGAAATGGTGGCGGAGGCTTGCCATCAGAAGAACCCGGAACAAAAACTGGAGACTTGTCACGAGGTGATCGTTTACGCATCAATGCATCATCAACAGTCCAACGAAGCCAGGTTTTCATTTTTCTGGCAACGACTCTTCCACGTTTGGCACGTCGAAAAAGTTTTCCCTCAATGTAAAAAGGAACAAATTCAAACCGTCGGGGTTGGAAGCACTCTTTTCCAGACTCCTTCCAGCAACTACTCACCTGTCTGCATTTTCCCTTAGATTTGATTCCTTTGATGACTCCTCCCGTGTTTTTGCATTGGATTTCAGAGCAGTCATTGGTAAGTGTTTCAAGTTCAAAAAGTAATGATTCCACACAAATACCATTGTAACGAACCGACCAGTCAATGGCCTGTGGGTTTTCTTTGATCCATCTGTGGAGGTGGTACAAGTCTTGACATGGTTGTATGGTGCGGAATGAATCAATCAAAATTAAAATCATTCTACGCCAAAATGTCAGGTAGTAACGTTTCAAGGAGCTTTTTTGCTTCGTGGGTGCCTTGTCTAAAAGGTAGCTCAAATAACTAAACGCTGCTAGTGGCCCGTTTTCTATAATCTCTCTCGTAATCTTTTCTAAAACATCGAGACGGTCGGAATACTTCTTGTAATAATAAGCTGCTTCAATCCATTTTTGATACCGTGCCTTGGAGAATTTTCCTGGGCTAACTACGTCCTGATTCCCATAGCTTATCATTTTATAAGGAGGGATGAATTTATTTAATTTTTACCTAAAACACTTGTGCTGTTTTCCATTTGTATAACCAATAACAAGTCTTTCAGGCAGTTGATGTCCCTTTTGTTTGACAAATGAAATTCGAATTGCACCCTTCAAAAGTCCAAGCCCCTTACATTTACAAAGGGTACAAAACTGCTTTCGCATTTTACTATTCATTCGAATCGCCGCCTTGAACCTAGCAATTTCCTTTTTACCCACAAGAACAACATTGCGCCTGGGCACATGTTGTCGAGACCATGATGCATTTCCGCCAGCTTCTGTTCGTCTACGTTCTGTATACGGTCCAGTCTTCACCGTATCTTTTCCACGCTGTCTCTTGGTACCTTGTCTGTTAGACGCCCTGGTCCGATCAATTTGCCCACTTCCCAGTACATTACCGGTGCCTGGGAAGTTAGTACCTTGTGGCCCCTTTCCGGTTACAACCTTACCAGCAACAAATCCTCCCCTACGCGGCGGGAACGCGTATGGTCCAGTCACCGATAGAGGTAAATGAGCATCGTCTGAAGATTGACCGGGTCCTTGGGCGGTAGTGGTCGTGGGATGAATGACCTGAGGTGGTGCTGGTGCGCGCGGGGGAGGAGGGGCAGGTCTTCTTCGGGCACACGGGCTTAAAGATCGAAGTCTGTTTGCAATCGCACGACACCCTTTTCCCACTCCTCTGACTGCTGCCCTGGCCACACGGTGCCCAATCACACCACCTGCTACCGCTCCAATAGGCGCACCAAATTCCCACCCAATCCAAGGATCTAAATAAATTGCACCCCCAACTCCTCCGGCAATTCCACCAACCGTCAATCCCATTTTTTCAACAACTACCCCCACTGTATCTAAAAACCAGAAACCCAATTTAGCACCTTGAGACGCCATAAAACTTGCTGTCCCCTTAGCAGCTGCAAGTGTTCCATCCGCAACCCACCGTGCAAATTGACCAGCCCAACTTTCCGTTAGACGCCCAATGACGGTTCTATCAATAAAAAGGCATCCCCTGTCCTTATATCTAGCAGGGAGTCCCGCGTCTACCTCGGATTGACCGACAGGCATAAAAGAGAGAGATGTGGCAGCTTCCTGTTGGTTTGTGGCAGGCCGCGGACACAAGACCATATAAGTTAATTTGCTACAGGCGTAAGTAATAGCGTATCCAAACCCCACAACAGCGTTTAACAAGGGTGACGTGTAAGGATCCACGCGAGTGTTTTGGTCAATATGGATCTCCGTGTAAAAGGGTAAACCGTCTTCATCTCCATCCTTTGGATGAAATGCGAGACATGCGTGTCCAACTACCTCCCTTTCATTTGCGGCTACAATAATGACTTGGGTTGTTGGGAATTGTTTAATGCATCCACCTAGTTTCTCTAGTTCGGTCTTTGTCTTTGCAACATCTGCCGCTTCCCCTTTATACACGGCACTTTCCAAACGATCCATCACCATCACGTTTCCCTCTTCAACATCAGTGCCGGCACCGGCGCCGGCGCCTGCGGCTGCACCGGCGCCTGCAGCTGCACCGTCTATCAGCCCGGCAGACACGCTATTCCCATTACTTGGCGAACAAGGCCCAAGAATAACACTTGCGAATTTTACTTCAGTTGTGGCCATTTTTACTTCGTGGCAAGATTTTATTTCCTTTGTGGTGGGACATCCAAACCATCACAACCTTATACAAAGACGGAAGAAAAAACCGCAAAGTTGTTCGAAGCTCGATTGTCTTTAATGGCAAACCACACCGTCTCAAAGTAACCCGCAAAAGCTCCAGTCAACAAGCTCTTAAAGACATGGGCCATTCCCTTGGGAGGGTTACCAAAGGCACCACACCCCCATGCGCCAAGAACCAAGTGGCGTTGACCGTGCTTCACACAGGCTTGAAGAAAGGAAGATACCTTGGCACGTGTGAGGCGCTCGTCCGCATCCTTGAACGCCTCGTCCTTGGTCCATGCAGGTCGTCGAAGAGCCGCCGCCGAAATGACGTTGGCCAAGAAGGGTGTCTTGAGGTAGGCATAGGACGTGTCGGAAAAGACAACCACACCTGGCGTGTAGACGCAAGTAAAATGGGTCGGCCACGAGTAATGGCGCCTCAGGGCTTCAAGTGCCGGGTAGAGGGTCGACCGTCGACACAACTCTTCTTCTTGGGCCGATGCGCCCTTGCTAACCCCTCCTCCTGGATGTCGATCCGACGCCATGTTCAAGACACAAGGCGTGACGCCCAAGGTCGTCTTCATCCTCTCGGCAATTTCAAACGAGTCACCCTTGACGACTTGGATGTCCGTGGTGAGGCGAGGACAAGGAGGCATCTTGAGCTGCGACGCATCGGGGTAAAAGACTTGGTGGCCAATCGACAAGCGGATAGGGTCGCGGTAGTGCCTTCGGCAATCTTCTTGAGTCCTCTGGAACACCTTGACGCGATGCATCTTTGCCGGATCGCTTTGTGATGGTCCTCCGAAAAAATATTTGGTCGGCCCAAAGGAAAACCCTTACCTAAAATAAAAACCATTCTTCATGCAAGCGGCGGCAACCCCAATGACGTCCGGGAATATTGATTCCCAAGCAGAACTTCAACTCATGGGCGACCTTGTCCACGAAACCAAACACTCGGAGCAAACCGAAGAAACAATTGCGTTTGCAACGAAAGAAATTGCCAAGTATGCAAAGAAGATGGATTTTATTATCATGGGCATCCTCATCTCTCTCCTTCTCCTTGTGGGCTTTAAGCTCCTTACCATCTTCCTTCAAAATAGAAAGATGGTGATGGGGATTGACGGAGCCCACGCATCCCAGTGGCCAAGCTCGGGTCTCGGAACGGCCATTGCCTACGCCATCCCGGCCCTGGCGGGTCTCTTGGGTTTTCAAAACAAATTCTTGCCCGTAGCGGCGTGGATGTGTTACAATTTTCCTTCTTTTTACGGAAATCCCTATTTCAAGGCCAACACCCAAAAATGCCTCAACATGATGGCCGTCCAATCCAAGACGGGAGCTCAAAACGTTCCAGGAGGATCCCTCTCTGCCATGTCGCTCATTTGTGGACCCCAGTCATGGGGTTCAGCCATCACTCCGCCCTTGGGGGATTGCTCTTCTCGCTGTCCTTCCGATGGAACGCCTGACCTCGGTGATATTGTGGCTTCAGGGGTGAGTGGTCTCACCAATGGATCCTTTGTCGGCCACGGCATGGCGTCGGCAGGAGGGGGCACCGCCGCAGGGATTGCAGGTGCTGTCATTATGGCTGGCATCCAAATCGGTCAGTCCTTCTTGGCTGCCCACGATTCAAACAAGGCGACACGGGATGCAAACAATTGTGGAACCCTAAGCTGAGAATGACAAAAATAATAAAACATCTTCATTTAAAACCTGCCTCCTTTGAGTCATGGGCAACTCTCTCTGTATAAAGTGTGGTGTTCCCCTCTCCTACTACGACGGTCACAAGAAAATTGGGGCCTCTTGCCGTGTCCATGAACCACGTGAAGATGCTTACCCTTGTGAACGGTGTGGGTTTTCATCAAAGGGGCCATCCTCCAATTGCTACCACACCTTTGCTTGGCGTCCCTTTTTCTGGTGATTAACTGTCTAAGCCCAAAGTAACCATAAATGGTTACTTCAGGCTTGACAATTATACCTCTCAGGGCTTACGCAGTTAAGTGTCATTCGGCTTGAGCACCGAATAGATAATGACGGTAAGTAGACCGACGACCCCGACAACCAAGAGAGCAATGATGGTGCCCCACTTTTGGGTCTTTGGTGTAGCAACAAGAGTTACCGACTTGGCTCCTGTGACATTCACTTGGTTGGTATGGTCCTTGACATGTAAATTTGCGGCATCATCAACGTGTTGAACAACGACAGTAGCGGGATGAGGAGCCTTGGGAGGGCTTGACTGAGAAGGTCCGGGGTCCGTTACGGTGACCGTTGCGGGTCCAGACACTCGAACATTGGGGCCGGGATTTTGAGCTTTAGAGGCTTGGTGGCCAAGTGAAAGCGCGGCCAAACCGCCAACAACACTGGTAGTGGAGGCCATTTTATTGATTATACATAAACCCATGTCCTTGTCTGGGAGTAATTCAACGGGTCCTCCTCCTCCTAGTGACTTGGATCCTCGCACAGGAATGCATCGCCTCTCTGTCCAAGAACTTGAAATGGTGGGCCAGACTGACCCTTTGGTCAAGGAAACCTTGGAGGCCGTCCACGACACACGGGTGAGGGGTCAATTTGAAGAAGTAACGGCACGAAACGCAATTTACCTCAAGGCCTTGGCACGCAAGTATTACATCATTCTTCTTGTCATTATTGGAGCCATCGTCATTGCCATTGTCATGGTCATTGCAGACGTCTACCTCAAGTATGGCAGCGTCGTCTCGATGTACTCCAAGTACAAGAGTCCCGGGATGCCCTCGGGTCTTCACTTGGGCATCGCCCTCCGTGTCCCCGTCTTGGCTGGGTGGATGGGCTTTACTGTACGAAATTTTCCTGAAGCAGTCTACATTTCTTACATGTCTTCCAGTCTGCATGACAAGTTTATGGATGACCCAAAGGGAAACATCCTTGACATGTGGAATTGGTCTCTTTTTTGGGTAGGTTCCTCTGGGTCAGCGTCAGCAAATGATTCGGCAATTGCCATTGTGTGTAACTCTTGGAATTGGCAAAACGGGGAAGAAACCTTGACCGAATGCGAATCACCATGCTCCAACGGCTCTGGCAACACGACGGCAGGGTGGACCTCGGCTGGCATTTCTGCCGTGACTCAGTTTGGAATGATGGCACCTATGGGTCCCGTGGGAATAGGTGTCGCAACCATCTCGGCAGGGCTGTCGTTTGCCACGGCAGGAGGCCTCTTTTCCCATCATCACCATCCCGAAAATTGTATTTCCTAGATAATGTCTCAAATAAACCCTCTTCACACCTAGAATGTTGCGCAAAACTATTGGATCCTTTAAACCTCACCAAGTTACTCGATTTGCCTACTCACATCCATCCTCTTGCTTCACCACAACCTCTCTGGCCGCGACTTCCTTCGAAGATTTTACACGAGAAGATTTGCGGAGCCTTGGGTATGGATCTGAAGCCCGACGGCTTGTCAATCTCCGCGACGCCTACATGGACCAAGGCATGGGCTGATCCCCGTCTCGATGAGGATGGTCACTCGGGAGGCTCCATGTCCTACACGGTCTCACTGTTGAAATCTATGCAAACCCAGGGGTGGGAGGGCTGGTCTTCTCGCCGTCTCCACCTAGACTATTCTACCATTTTGGACATGTGCTATGTCAAGGGTTTGGATTTCCCCATCCATCCTCGTCCCTCCCGAAAAAGCAAAGGAGCTTGTCTTCCTTCAAGACGAATTGAACCGTGCCATTCCGGTTGAAAAATCGCGAAGAGGAAGAACGAATCGTCGTCAAGGAATTTGTCCAAGACTACTTGATGGAAGAGTAGCGACTTTGGCTCCTCCAACGTAACCACCTATTAAATTTGTTGGCTCCTTAATAAAAATGTCCTTGTCTCAGATGCCCCACGTCTACCCAACTTGGTGTGAAATTGTGGCTGCCCGTAAGGTTGAACCCCACGCCCACACAGGATCGTCCAACTGGTGCTTCAACAAGTCCGTAAAGGACGCCCCCACCCCCCTCTGCATGAACCGCCAGTCGACCGTCCAATGCCCTGACCTGAAGCGCATCCTTTCTCCCCACTACATTTCGTATGATGTCTACAACAATTGCTCCAAGGGGGACCCCACTTGCTCGTCCCGTGGCGTCTTGCCCCACCACCTCTAATGGCGTCTTGCCTCACCACCTCTGACCTTATTGACAGAATAAAAAAAATTCTAAGTAAATATCATGTCTAATGAAAATCGAATCAAAGCCAAGGCACTGACTTTTGAAGCCCTTTGGACAATTGCGAATTTGTCGAGCCATCATGCTCTTTTGATCCATTGTGGAAAGAGGGACCTACGCCTCGCCCAAGGAGCCTATGTCTTTATCGAACGCGGAGATTTCTTGTTGGATAAATTACGTAAAAAGACGTTACCCGGCCAACTTGATTTTTCCGTGGCACGCTATGCTTCCCTGTCTCCCGATACAGAGTTTATCGAGTGTGCGAAAACTGAAAATCGGCATCTACTGAACGGCCTTTTGGACACACTGAAGCCCAGCGACTCCCCACGGATTCACGATTTCTGTTGTGACATGGCGAGATTTGCAACACACTTTTTCATGTACAATACCGACACAAGTGTTCTCTATGATTATGGCTCCTTTCCTCCCTTTGGAAGACGTGCCCATCACTACTTGTCCAAGATAAGTAAGGCTAAAGGGGAAGGCATTTTTGCCAGCGACAAAGCTGACCGACTTAGAACTGCGTATGCCAAACTAGATGAAGCCATGTATCTTTTGGGAAATTTAGACAAGGTCCTCATGTCATGCAAAGTCGATTGCACCTACATGAAACCCTCTGCAGATATTTTAGAGTCTCCCGAGGCAGCAGGCGCACACAAACGCTCAGAATTGTTTAGATGTCTTAAACAGGCAGCTAAAAAGCTGATGAAGGGAGAAACCTGCTAGAGATGGTTAGGAAAGTATTGTCAATACCTAAAGTAAATAAAACCACAAAACAAATTTTCGCTTCGATGACCACCAATCTTTTACAAAGCTACCTTCTTGGCGAAGCAAGCGTTTTCCAAGAGTCCCTCCCGCCCTCTTCTTCTCCCAACGCTTGGATTCCCGAAACCGTCATTTCTGTGCGCGTCCACGCTGATCTAGTCAAGGAAATGACCATGGGTACCAAAGCCCTAACAATGGCAATGCTCAAGTCAAACCTTGACGACATTCAAACTTTGGTGAATGAAGGGGTAAGCTTGGACCATTGGATGGATTGGGTGTCTTCTCCTGCCGTTTTCCACAAGCTCCAGGAATGTTTGGGCCATATGCCGTGGGCCAACGAGGACCCAGTGTAGCGACCCAATTAGACGATTTAGATTTTGTGTGAAGAACCTTCCACACCAATCGTAATAATGTGATAGTTTACTTACATCTCCACTCACACCTTATGGTCCTCTCCACCCTCCTCTCCACCTTTAACTTGTCAAGCGATTGGTCCTTGCACCAATCAAGCTTTACCCTTGAACCACCAAGCTCAACCGTCGGACCACCCCTCTTGAGTGAACCGACCCTTTCCTACCAAGGACGTCTCTACCATTCACGTAGCCGCTATGGCTTCTCCGGGGAGGAACTTGGGGAAATTTTCTCTACAGACACCACCTTTTTCGTCCTTTCCTCCAAGGGAAATCCTGCAAGGGTTGTAGATGCCTTTGACCGTGAAGCCTTGCCACCCTTCATCCTTGGGATTTGTGCGGGTCGTCCCCTCGTGTCTGCCATCGATCTCTTGGAAAGTCGTGGCTTTCACCCCATCGCACCTCACCTCCGCGAACCCACAAAGACGCGCAACCTCTCGATTGATTCCCACGACATTCTTTGTGATTCCGATGGCACTCCAGCCTTTCGTGTCGACTACCTCGCCGTCAAGGCATGTGACATCATCTCAATGCTCGAGAGTAAAGTCATCCACGGGGTGGTTTGCTACGGCGACATTTGGTATTCCTTGGCCAAGCCAAACTACCACATCAAGCCAGTTGGACCGGCAATCGACTCACTTGGCTCGGACGACACCCACATCTCCCTCGTGTACCGAGCAGGGTATGAACACTCTCCCTCTTCGACCATCCGCATCGCAAGCGAATACGAGGACGGTCTCCGCCTTGTCACTCCCTTCCTCGAAATCTTGGGTCTCACCGAAACTCCTCTCGAATTCATCCGTGTGAGTGGCTCTGTCGAAGGCTACCTCTTGAAGGGTCTTTGTGACTATGCCATCACAATCGTCCAATCCGGAGCAACCTTACGCGAAAACCATCTTGAAGTCGCGGCTCACCTACGCGAAACCAAACTGAACCTTTGGCTTCCCTTGGCCCCCCGCCCAACGACCCCTCAAGAGAAAATCTCCAAGTCTCTCTACTTTTCCTTGACCCCTCCCGAGTCTTGTCGTCGTTTGATCATTGAGGGAATTGACGGGGTAGGAAAGACAACCCTCTTGAAGGCCCTTGCGTCTCACTCTTGGATTCAGGATTGGGTTTGCTATGACCGTCTCGTTGCCATTTCCAAGGCGACCTTGGCCCACACCCCACCTTTTGAAGACCTTCCCACCCCTTCCCCTTCGACTGTCGTCGTCATTGTCGAGACCAAGCTTGACGAATGTGACCGTCGTCTCAAGGCGCGTGCGGCGGAAGGAGGCGAGGCCTTGGAGTCCTACGAACACGTAGATGCCCAATGCTTCTTCCGCCTGCGCTACCGGGAACTTGCCGCCCTGTGCGGCTACCATGTCGTCCCCAACAACAACGTCGTCGACTCGCTGGTCGAGAACATTTACAACATCTTGACGGGCGACACCTCCTTCCTCCTCCCGGCCCTACCTTCCATGACCAAGGAAATCTTTGACGGCCTTCCCCTCGTGGCCGAAGGCGAATCCAAGATTGTCCGGTCATGGAATTCCCGCTTTGACATTATCGCCTACAAACCCTCAGTCTACAGCCACAAGCAGCAGCGTGGCGGGACAGTCGAAGGAAGTGCCAAGGAACGTCAAGCCACGACACGTAACCTCTTGTTTCTACTGGCCAAGCATGGAGTCCCTCACACCTATTGGGCCCTCTATGGCGGCTACATCCTTGCCGAACGCATCCGTGATGTGCCTCCCGTTGAAGTTTGTGTCAAGCGCTACCACGTAGGCACCCACAAGCACATCTACTACGGGATGGCGGATCTTCCCACTCGCCACCGGAAACCACTGACCGATGGCGACCTCATGTACGAGAAGCCTCTTGTGCGATTTGACTGGCGCAACCCCAACCACTTGACCCCTCCACCCGGAACATCCCTCATCGAGATGCCCCATGCCCGCATCTTTGTCAACCCCTTGAGGAAATCTGGGATGGAAGATGAAGAGATTTCAAGCTTTTTGGCCAAGATGTTTCCGCACGGGATTCCCTTGGGAGACTTTGCGATGTGTGAAGACTTGGCTGACGAGTACATTGATGTAAAAAACGCCAAGGATCTTGTCCGACGTGCCTTTACGACCCTTGAGTTCCACTTTGCCGCCATGGGAATTCGCTTCAAGGACGTGTGCTTCATGCCAACCGTCAAGGGGACAAAGCTCTATGGAGAAGTGTCTCAAGATTGTGGACGCTATGAACCGATTGATTTGGAAGCGATGGGAGGCACGCCTCTTGACAAGGACATTTGGCGCGCCGGTGGCTCCTCTGACCTCGTCCTTGAAAAGTGGCATCGCCTCACCCTCCTCATTGAAGACTATGTCACGAACCACTTGGAGGCTTGGTACCGTGAAATTGGCTTGGTTCGGCCCGGTAATCCCTAGAAAAAATAAATAGCCTTATCAAAACCTCCCATGTCTCAACCTCTTGTAGAGGAACTTCGCCTTGATCTCCCAAAAAGTGGAGAAGGTTCATGCTTTGATTCTCACAAGGATGCCCGTTTAACGATTCACTCCATCAGTGAAAAGCCACTTGAAGGTGTTCTTGGGGAAAGGGCGGCCCCTGGGACCAACGTCTCACTTGGACGTATGGGTGAAGTGGTGCCAATGGATTTTGCTTGTCTCCGCAAGGGTGCCACCTTTAATGCAGAGGTGACTCTAGATCCGGACGGCCTGACTTGGATTGAAAAACGAAACCCTCTGAAAAATTGTTCCACTTGGTGGACCTTGACGTCGACCATTCTTCTTGTGAACTTGACTTCTCAAGAATCATGTAAGCGTTTTCCATCGTTATTTCCAGCCTCAACCGAGGATGGCCCATGTGTCGTCCCATGCTCTAGAGACATCCTTGGAAAATTTTTACGTGACCATGCTGATGGAAAAGTTATTCAAGGATTTATTTTGGTAACTAGTGGATGCCACTTGATTGGCCTTGTGTCACCCTCTTTTCTTGAAAAGATTCCACCACCAACCCAGCCACTCCTCATGCCTTCTCCTCCAGGTTCTTCCCCCCTCGCACTTGGTGGACGGCTTGGAGAATCTTCCCCTTCCTTTCTCGAGGGAAAAATTTCCAAGCTTCGTGCCGATTATTGTGAATGCCATTCTTTGACGCTTGGAGAATCATTTGATCTCGTTCTTTCATCCATCACCACCTCTCCCTACTCTGGCCTCCCAGTCAACCACCTCAGAAAAACACGTCATCTTTCCAAGGAGCATGTCATTCCTCTTGTGGTTTTTCAATTTCTTGGCAGTGCTGCGATAGATCCTTTCAATCTCCTTCCAATCTCCCATGCCCTTAACCAAGTGAGATCCTCAATTCGCTTTGGAGAATTTTCAGCAGAGGATAGGCCCAACTTCCAAGTGGAAGGTCACCACTACTGGCTTGACGAAAGTTCCCTCACCCCAGAGGTCACCACTTGGGTAAAAAGAGAATTAGCCAAGGGAAAGTTTTCACGCCAGTCCGATCCTTTCCATCCCTCCACATCTTCCTCGATCCTTTTACCTAAAAAACTTTACAAGGGGAAGAGGCACGGAGACGCCTTTATCTTGTGCACCAAGGACCCTTGCAAGTTTCAACCACCCCTCGCCTCACGTGGTCAAATTGCACGGTGTGTCTTGTGGACCTTTGGCGCCCATCTCCACGACGCTCTCCCTGGAGACCTCGGAAGTTACTGGCTCCACAAGGTCATTCCTACCATGGTTGCATGGGACCGAGATTCTCATGTAGGTGATGAAGAGGCGGCCTTGAACCGTGCCGTCAAGGAAACTCTGGGCTACTCGAATGCCTTTATCGATTTCCGTATCGACCACAAGGATGAACGAAGATCGCTGGGTGAAGACATTTTTATGCCACCTTCCCATCTTTCATAACAAGTCAAATTTGGATCCAATAAAATACTCTTCAACAAAAATGCTCCTCATCTTTCATCACCCCTACACAAGCGGTGCCCAGGATTGGTTACAATATATCGTGTCGACCGTGTCAAACGTCCACATTGTCGAGGCCTCCAAGTTTTCCGAAAAACTATGGCAGCATTGTCAAGCGAACCATTTTGCATTGGTCCTGACAACCATGGAAAAAGCGAGAGCAGAAATACCAGGCATGGAGCTAGCGAAAGCTCGATGCCTCATCTATGACCGATGGCGAGATATTGCCAAGGCCTTGTACCACAAACGCATGGCGTGGCGTCCTGAAGATATGATGCTATGGATTTCCTTTATGAAATCCAATTTTGAGCCGTGTCCCACTGACGATCTTGGGAGTCGTGTAGACACGATCTACCGCAAAAATTGGAATCATATGGTTAAGATGTTTCCACAAGTTTGCGTAGAAAAGCGTATCAAATCTTGGTTCAAGGCTTGGCACCTTGACCCAAAGGACCCAACATGGGACACTGTAGACATACGTCTACGCCGTGACAAGCGTCCCTTCTTCACCCATGTATTGCCAATAAACACCACACGCTCCAACCGACGTGTTGAACGTCTCTTGTGTGCCTAGGATAACCAATATGGCCCAACACGAAATGAAATGTCTGTGTTTCAAAAAGTAAATGAATAAAATTTCTGACCAATTCTTATAAAATTGTTATTCTTCATCGAGAAGCCTTACCAATAGAGGTGAGGGCACATAAATGTGATTTGACGGTTTTGACAGCTGCGCTGTCAATGCCTACGGCATGGAATCAAAGCCGTCAGACACCTTTGGTGTCTTATCACCTCACCCCTAGGGGTCTGGGCTTAAAACATTACAATACAAGACCATTTTACTTTAAATTTTTCAAGTGCATATTCAATTGGCCAGACCTCTAAAACCGTTAAAGAATCACTCCATTTTTTCTTCTCACCCATCCAAATGCTCCAAGCCGTTTTTGCCCTCATCATGTGTTGCTCTACCTGCCAGTGGACCATCCACGGCCTTTGGCCCCAAGACGGCGATTGGTGCCACCCCTCTTCCCTCAACAAAACCGCCCTCGAACCCCTTGTCCCCACCATGAAGACGGAGTGGCCGTCTTGCCCTAAGGCATTTTATGCCGATACCGATAAGACATTTTATGCCAATTGTGAAATCCTTAGTGTCGATGACAAAGGACCCTTTTTCGACCTTGCCGCCTATGACGACTGGGGATTTTGGTCTCACGAGTGGTCCAAACATGGCTCTTGCACCTCCATGGACCAAGTGGCCTACTTCAACTACACCCTCAACCTCTACTCCCACTACCTTTCCTCTCTCCCTACCCTTTGTCAACCTTCCACGGAAGCTTGTCGAATCAATGTGGAGATTCAGCCATAAAAATGAACTTGGGATTTGTCTGACATTAGGATAAGGCGTCAAGCCCCCTACGGGGCCTTTCGCCTCCTCCTGCCACTTTGCAACTTTATATTTCTTTGGTGGATCAATACATTTTTTTTATTTAATTTCAATCCAGTTGAGACTGACTGCCCCAGACGGGTTTCCCTCGACATCAGTTCCAAACACAACCAAGACACGGGAGTTGTTATCTCCGCCTGTCGTGACATCGGCAAGACCATAATTTACTCGTGGGGCCGAAAGATAGGAAGAAGCCGCAAAATTCGTTGACGAACGACCCGTCGCCATTCCCGACGCCAAGGGCACCCCATTTGGCTCACCTCCCGTTGATGCTATGACTATACCGGTATCCACAGCATATTCAGCAGCCGAGTTATCCAATACATTTGTGCTTACCGCAGTAAACGTTGTGACATTCTCCGGATCAACCAAGAACAAATCCCAACGAAATTCAGTGGTTGAACCTGCACTGTTTATCACTGAAATCTCGTTCAAATACAATGTTACCCGCCTAGAATCGTCATTGTCCTTCAATCGCAACGCGATTAGTGGCTTGTAGGTCGCTGCGGCGAGAGATATAGTCGATGCATTCCCCACCCCAAACGACGGGCCAGTCGGCAGGTAGCCACCTTCTGATTGGACTGAGGAGCAAATTTGAAACATGGAGGCTTCACTTCCAGTCGCCGTCTTTCGAATATCATAGCGGACTGGAAGCTTGGCGGTAAGGATGTAAGGCGCTGCAAAGGCAAGAGAAGACGGTGTCCCAACATCTGAGTGGTTCAAAAGATGCACGTAGCGGAACTCGCCATTCAAGACAAAGCCAAAACGTACACGTCCCGCCCCAAGCCACTCTTGATCCACGACGTAAATGACAGCCTTGTTAACAAAATACTCGGGTCCACCAACATTTAGACCAGAAGGACCCGTGCCATCCAACTTGTCATAATTCCAATCTGCCATGTTCACTCTTGTAGTCACTCCGTTGGCCGTGGAACGGACCTCCACCACATTCATCTCTGGATTGGTTCCTGATCTTGCCCACTCGAAAAAGTGACCATTTCCTTTGCCTCCATTGGGGTCTACCGTGGTGTCAAAAGCTCCTATGCGACATGTCGTCCCGTCAGTATTCGCATCAATAATAACACCCGTTATGAGTAACAATTTTGACTTTCCTGGCTGGTAGGGAACATACTCCCACGACTGCCTCACAGCATAATCACCATTTGTCGTCCCCGAGTTCAAGGTCACATAGCCGTTGGAATTGGCCGTGGATGTGTCCACCGTCCCACCTGACGTGGCAGTGTTCCACCGCCTCGTGTCTCCACCTGGATAGGGGTGAGAATCAAAAAGTGTCGTGACTGTCGCTGAAACACGAACCCGCTGAAAGGCGTCATAGCCTCCAAGAGGCGGAATTGTGGTAATTCCACTAGTTGGAAAAGGAATGAAGGACATTCTTTTTTTATTTAGACGGGGAGGAAATTCTATCTATGGCCAATGTTTATTTCGCCAAGAAGGACCAATCGGGGGTCAACCATCCCTCAGGCACTCCCATCTTGACCTCCAATTCCTTTTGCATCCTCGTCAGTTCTTCAACCCTTTCACCACCAGACCGCTTTTCAAAGTTTTCAACAACAATGTCCTTGAGAGCCAACATAAACTTTTCCACCGGGTCAGATTTCATCAAGCGTTCATCATAAAAATCCAATTCCACCGTGTCCTTGGAAGTTTTTCCCCCGTACCTGACAGCATGATTGACCATCCGGGCCTCTTCATGCTTCTTTGCCTGGAGCGCCCTCATCGCGTCTTCGACTGCATTGACATAGGCCAAGCGGACTATCCTCACGTCACGTGTTTGGCCAATGCGGTAAATTCGCCCAATCGCTTGTTCCTCCTTTTTCGGGTCCCAAGTTGGATCCAAGATGATCATTCGGTTGGCCCTTTGCAAGTTCAATCCAACTCCTCCCGTCCCCATCGTCAACAACATGACACGAGTTGGACATTCCTCATCTTGAAACTCTTTGACCAAGGCGTCTTTTCCACTCGAGGTCAAGCCTCCATGCAAGATAAAAGTTGGAATTCCTGCCCTTCTACATATTTCCATAAAGAGATCAAGGGACCGTTTAAATTCACTAAAGACCAAGACGCCCGACTTGCCTTCCGGGTCTTGACGTAGCATGGTCTGTAAAATACGGAGCGCGTAAAAGAACTTGGTCGATGTGCCAGGCGGTCCATTCATCCGGTGGTAATGGCCCAAGAGGCAACACGCCCCGCACGAGTTTGGGTTAAGCTTGAGGGGTGAAAACTGCTTAAAGTGTTGAGGAAGTGAAGCCAAGCATTTCTGGCACATCTTGTGTCCACACCCTAGAGCTTCCAAGGGATTGGCTGATGAGGAGAGACCAAAGCACCGGATACAACATTGAAAAATCGCCTTGGTAGATCCATGACCGAGATTCTCCTTGCCTCCAACCAAGTCTCCCGCGATACACCCTTGGCGTAACCTCAAGATGTTGACCAAGACCATTGCCGCCATGCGTGATTTTTCTTCAGCGGCCACGTCTGACTTTTTAATTGTTTCATTCTCTGACCAGACCATTGTCGCGGCATCGGACAACAAGTCGATGAGAGATGACTCGACTTGGGTCGGCACGACGGGTACCAACAATTCTTTCCTCTCTGGCAAGGCGTCCTTTAGGATAGACACCGTGCGCCTCACCATGTGCTTTCCAAAGTACTCTTGGACCGTCCTATGACTGGCATGTTTGAGCCATTGGGTCACCATTTGCATCTTGGCCGTGCCGCCATAGACGGCAACGTATCCCAACAAGTCATTCATCCCGTTGCACACAAAGGTTGCCGTCGAAAACAAAAACCCCTTGGTGCCCCGACCCACTCCTCCTACATCCCTGAACCGCCTCATCAAGCGATTTGTCTGGGTGTCGTGGTTTTTAATCTTGTGGGCCTCGTCCATGATGAGGAGGGTAATGGGTAACTTGAAGAGGGGTGAATGGATGCCGTCCGACCGCACAATCTCTGGGTTGCAAATCACAAAGGTTGGAAAGTCTGCATCGCCTGCGTGAGAAATCAAGGCCATGGCCTGCCTCAGCTTGCGGTGGCGTGCCGCCCCCGTGTAATTGATAAAACGTTCCTTGGGAATCCCTAAAAATTCGCCACCATTTCCAATAAAATTTGGTATAATTACACGAGGCACAACAATCACAAAGACACCACGTGTCAACGGAGTGGCATAGGATTTTTGGAGGAAATGAATGGCGACACAAGTGGCAAGAATTTGAACCGTCTTGCCAAGCCCCATCTCGTCACCTAAAAACACAAAAAGATCCACTCGTTCCTGGCGTCCCAACAAGACGTCGACCATAAACTTGACGCCTTCGTCCTGATGATCACGCATCTCAAACCCGTCCTTGGCATAACGGCCAATCAAACTTTCTAGCTTGAGATCTTCGGGGAGAGGAGCTTCCGCGCCTTTGGCACCTCTCACCAACTCGAGCGTGCTCAACAAATCCTGAATGTGTTTTGGAACCTCTTGCTGCTTTGCCATCCATGCCGGCAACTTGCGTTTCTTCTCTGGAAGAGCGACTTTCGGTCGCTTGGCTACTGGTTTCGACTTCTCTGACATGGTAAAGGCTTTATTATAAGTGGGGGCAACTGGCAAACCCATTGAATTTAGATTTTAGAAAAACATCCTTTCGTCATTAATTTCATGATTCACACACACACACACGGACAGTGGTGGCAAGAGGCCGAGTATGGTCCAGCGCCGTCCTGGTAGTAGATCCATTTCCCCTTTTTGGACGTGGACCCGACATGAACATGACCCAAGGTCGTACAATCTGTGGAAGTCGGGGTCGGGCACACCTGAAGGGCCTGAGTGCCCCCCCCCGGTAAATCAAACACCCACGATTGCAATCCGGAGGGGGCCCTGACTCTGGAAAGTGCCAACATGGGGTCCCACCCTGAGGGTAGGAGGAGTAGTAGCGTCATATTGTTGGGGTGTCAAGGCACCTGCAGGGTAAACACCCTATTTATTTCTCGAGAATTTAGGGACTTAATCCGAATAGACCGAGTAGAGAAGCGAGGCAGTCGTTTCCGATTGGCCTGACCATACAGACTCGCGGTCTGGCAAGGCACGTTCAAAGCGAAAGCGGGTGTTGAGGGCTGGCGGATCATAGTAATCTTCTTCTTTCTCTGAATCGCTGAATTCCATGGGCTCAGTCAGGGTGTAGAGCGCCTGCTCTTCACATTGGGGACAAAACCACTCACCCCGCGGGACACGCCGCAGTGGTGGCTTCAGGCAGTAGGTGTGTGCGGCCTTGAAACATTGGCGGTTGTCACACAAGAGTAACTTGGCTTCATTGTCTGATTCCCTACAATACATACATTGGGCAATGTCATGTTGTAGTTCTTCCTTTTCACGCCGGTCTTCCTCCGAGTCATACTCTTCCACATCATTCATCATTTCCAGGTAGCCTTCTGCGACTGCTTGGGTATTGTCTTCATGGATACGGAGGTTGGGTGAGATGGGAAACACCACCTTGTTGAACCGTACCCTGCAGATGGGACATGAATTTTCATGGGCCATCCATTCGCTAATGCATCGACGACAAATGCGGTGACCGCAGCCCTTGCGGCCACCAATGACTCCCAATTCATTCTTGAGCTCGCGGCAAATGGGGCAGGTTCCGTGGGTGGATGTCAAGCCTCCAGGTGTTCGGGTCCGTGTCGACCTTGACCTGCAACTCCCCACGCAATGAGAGGCATTTGATCCCTGCCACCTATGGGATGGTGTTGGATGGCGCTGGGGCATATCGATTTTTAATCAAAGGCGAGATTTCATTTTTTTTTGATTTGACCCATTTTCTTTGGCAAGGTATTCCTCGTCTGATTTGATTGGCCAATGGCATAATCAGTATTATGGCCCAACACAATATGAAATTTGTGTTGGTGTGGCCTCCGGCCAACCTTACAGGCTACGCCTGGTCGAGCCATATAGTTGCCTCAAAAAGTTTTGAGACAACACTATGATATTCAAAAAAAAGTTCAATCCCTCATCTGCTTTCTTGGGCCCCAAGTTAAATGAGTGAAAGGATATTTATTTCCATTCCATCCTATCGCGACCCGGAAGTTGCAGCAACTATCCGTGATGCGTGGGCCAAGGCTTCCCACTCCTCACGGGTCATCATTGGGGTATGCCAACAAATTGCCAAGGGAGATCTAGATGTTCGTCGCCTTTGGCCATCCCATCCCCGTCTCCGCGTGGACACCCTTCCCCATACCGAGGCCCAAGGTCCTTGCTATGCCCGTCAACGCATAGAGGAACGCCTCATGGGAGACGAAGATTTCGTCCTTGCCATTGACGCCCACATGGTGTTTTGCAAGGATTGGGATGTCAAGCTTCTCGAAGATTGGCACGCGACGGGGGATCCCATGGCCATCCTCACCACCTACCCCAAGGCCTATGGAGACAAGCGTGAATGGACAGAGGACACACGCGGAAACTTTTTGACGACCCACTCTTGGAAACAAAACGGCTTGCCTCTTTTTGCTCTCCACTCCTACTACAAGGCGCCACCCAAACCCGTTCCTTCTGTCGGGTGGGTAGCCGGTTTTTCCTTTGCTCCGCGACACGCCCATGTCGAGGTGCCTTACCTTGTCGACGTCCCCTATTTGTTCATTGGGGAAGAAATCACCATGGCTGTCCGTTACTACACCCACGGCTACAACCTCTATGCTCCATCCTTTTGTTGTGTCCAAACCACTTACAAGCACACGGGGAAACACAAGTTTGAAGAATTGAAATTCAATCGGGCCCATCGCCTTAAGGCGGAAGGTTTTGTAAGGGCCTTGATTGGTATTTCTTCGGCAAAGAAACTGAATTCTTATCCATCTCCTTCTCGCCTCGGCACCGCCCGTAGCCTTGAAGATTTCGAGGCCTACTCGGGCATCCGTCTCTCCCGCTCCTCCTTTACCAACAATGCCATGGCGGGCATTACATCAGAAGACGACGATGTGTCTCAAGCAGCCAAGTGGAAATCGCGGGACGAACGGGAATCTTTTGTGGGTCGTCGCTTCTTTCAAAAATAAAATCCGTGTCCAGATCTTGATCCCGGTATTGTCCTCTATTACCCCAAGGAAATGAAGGAGCTCACCAAGTGGGCCTTTCAAAAGTGTTTCAAGCAAAAACAGGCCCCACACATCTACTTTCCTAAGCCAGACTCATATTTGTGTCCTTCTTCCTTCACGGCCTCTTCATCCTTTGGGACTTCTTCAAGTGGACCATCCTACACCCCCTCCTTCACAACAACTCAAGTTCCGGCGTGGAAGGTCCCTTCCCCTCAGTCGGGTCAATGGACCAATGGTTGCCAGACCCTTAACAACACTTGCATTCCTTTGGACATGTCTCTGGTTTGGACCAGGATCCTACAATGCCAATCGTCAAGTCGGCAGCCGCTGCCACCCACATCATGACAATCCCAAAAAGGAGAACCATGCACCCCACAACAATCATTCCAATAAACCCTCCCCTGTGATTATCGTTATTTGGCAAGTGTTTCGTTCTTGCAACCACAATCGATCCAATCACAATCAAGATGACTCCAGCAATCAGACCCACGATACCAAAAATTCCAGCAAGATTCGCCTTTTTTTGAACAAGTGGGGCAACACCCTCCATCAAGTCTACAAGTATTTTATTTCTAGGTTGAAACCAAGCCTCTAATCGAAACGGTATTCAACCACCTCGTCTTCTCCCTCTGGATTCTTCTCAATCCTTTCACTCATAGTGTAACCGTAACCTTCATACTTGTCCCGTCGCTTCGATGAAACCCAGTAGCGCCTGTGTCTCTTCTGAAGCATCGCGTCTTCCTTGTGATCGTAGAGTGGAAGGCTCGAACCGGGATCTGCCAAGAGACCCAGTAGATCGTGAAGGGTGAGACCAGGCTGTGTCTCTTCCTCGGACGAAGAAACGCCAGGAAAGGCGTAAGTCTCCCCATCCGACGTCCACACAAAGCCGTCCCTGTCAAGGTAAAAGGAACGGCCGATGTGGAGAAAGCCGCCCATGAGGTTCTCCTGGACCTCGATAAACTTGTAAAGTTTCTGGGGAGGAGAAAGTCCCCAACCATCCCTCTTGTGAATCTTTTCAGGACCGTGAATGACAACGGGAGTTTCCTGGTCCAGGAGGTCTGCGTAAAAGTGGGGATCGACGTCTTGAAACATCGGATGGAAGCGAGAAGGTAGAAGCCAGGTGTCTGGTGGGGAGATTGGAAGAAATGGAATGACGGAGGCTGGGTCGTGGCCCTGAAGGGTGTGGATGAAGCGTGGCTTGGGCGTCTCCCGCTGCCAACGAAACGTCCCGGCACGAATGTCGTCCAATACGTCGATGGGACAGATGATAAACGTCCCCGGAAGGATCCACGGCCAAGTCTCAAAACCCTCTGGTGCCCTTTCCTCCTCCTTCAAGTGGACAATCTGAACCGATGCAACGGAAATGTCACATGCCTTTCGCACTTCGTCGGATCCCTTCCTCTTCAGCCGGTTAAAGTCAATCGAGACCTCATCTTCTCCAACCGAAAAGATCATCTTGTTTCCGCTAACCTTGTAATGGTAGCGAAAGAGTCGACTAAAGTAGGTGACTGCCTTTTCAAAATGGTTCTTGGAAAAGGTCGAAATGAAAAAGTCGAGGTCAGACGGGGCCCATGATGGAGGGGATGACGATGAAAGAATCTTCTCGAGACAGAAGAGTGGATATGACCCTTGAAGAAAGACACTGCCGGGTGCCGCTGCCTTGAGGGAAGCAAAGGCAATGACAGCTGCAGTGTCCATGTCAAAGGGAGTCTGCGCGAGTCCCGCTTCGCCAATCGAGTAGAGGACAGTTTCTTGGGAATAGTCGTCACGATACCCAAGGTAGATGATTTCGTCCTTCCTTTCTTCGTCGTCGTCCTCCTTTAGATCAGCATAAATGAGGCAAAAGGGTAGACGAGAGTAACCTGGGAAAGAATGGTAGGTGGTTTCCGAACCAAGATAATGATGCTTGTCTCTCAAGAAGTGGGTGTCTTGAGAGACAAGGATGTTGCCAAGCACAATGCCGTGGTTTCCTGCCTTGATGACTTGGGTTCTCACATCAAGGTCTTGGCAAACACCGCACAGAGTGATGGATCGCCTTGATGAAGTTGCCATGATAGACTAGGGAGAAAACCTGGTGTGTGTGTATTATTTTCATTATTTAAGAAGTTAATGCCTTGCGAATTACTAAAAATTCTTCCGTCAAGGCTTCCAACTGGATGGGTGTCACCATGATGCGGCCATTTGCCAACATCAAATCACCCAGAGCTTCAAGCCAGCGGATAATGGCTGAAGGCGGAATCCTGTGTGGACAATTTTCAAGCAAGACTTGTCTCAGGCCATACATAATGTCACGCGGCATGTACCCCGTGTCTAAAATCGCGGCGAGGGCCTGGCGTGCCTCTTTTGGTTTTCCAAACCAGCAGGCAATGACCCATGTTTCAATCATTTCACTCGACGACTCTTCACACACTGCTTGAGCCGTTATGACAGTAACTTTTCCTTGGGTGACGGCTACCGATTGGACGGCATTTGTGGCTTGGCGTAAATCCTGTTGGGCAAACTCCACAATTGCCTCCAAGCCACTCCTCTGAACCTCTACACCCTCCTTCCTGCATATGTCTTCCAAGTAGTCACACTGGTGGCCCAAGGATGGAAAGACACAATAAATCATCAGGCAAGCCGACTTGATGGATGGGGAAATCCTCCCAGCGTCATTTGCAGTCAGTACAAATTGAAGACGTCCAGAATATTCTTCAATCAAGAGTGCAAGAAGGACTTGAGCCTTGGGCGTCATGTTGTCTGCTTCGTCAAGAATAAACAGTTTCTTCAAGGTGGCAAGTCGTGGGTTTTTCCGTCGTCCAGGCATTGGAAGCGGAGCAAAATGCTTCACCTTGACAAATATATCCGTTGCGTTACGTTCATCGGACGCATTCACCATCATGGACGCGCCAGCCTTTGCAGCCTCTGGCCCAAACAAGTCATTGGCCAAACATCCTGCCGTAGTCGTTTTTCCAATTCCAGGTTTCCCCAACAAGAGGTAATTCATTTGGTGTCCCGCCTTGGTGAGGGCGGCCATACGATCCGCATAGCCTTGGCGAAGGTCGTCGAGAGATTTAGGGCGGTACTTTTCCGTCCACGGGACATAGGATCTTGGCTCTTCAGTCACTGCAAAAGACATTTTTGCTATGTGGTTTTTTGGTGGTCACCAATCCTTTTTCGGAGAAAAAGAAACCGGTATTTGAATTATCTTCTCAAATTGAATTGGCACCCGTTGAGGATTAATTTGCGAAAAGAGGAAACCTAAACAAACGGAACTTCACTTTTAGAATGGACATCGTTCCTGTCCCTCCATCCTCAAGGGGAGACGACGAGGGTGCAGTCCGTGAAGCTCTTGTGGTGGAAACCTTTGACTCGGACACCCTCTTGGCTGAACGTCAGGCCAGGGCCTTGAATGTCACCCAACACCTCTACCTCCTCCTCAAGTCTCAGAAATGGTCTGAATTTTGTGAAACTCTAGGTTCCTATACCCACCTTGTAGAAGGCTCCAAAGACACTGTCATTCTCCGTGTTCCCATGGCGGTCCCCCAAGGCGTCACTGCCCGCTCAGTGGCACCCTCTCTTCCTCTCCTAGAAGACGTTCCCGACCATCCGTCCGACGAACCTCTCGAGTCTCAAGGGGTCACTGTCGCGGTAAAGCTCCAAGCTGTCGAACACTCTTCAGTCACGGACGGAGAGCTCAAGCGTGAAGCATCTTTTCTTGAAAAGGGAACCGTGGCTGTGAGGGAAGGCGTATGTGCCCACTTTCCCTTGATGATGGCCCACATTGTCTATGACACTGGAGAAGCTGGTTCTGTGCGGTGGCATGGAATTGTCAATGAATGGGCGGATGGAGACTTGGGCGATCTTTTTGGACGTCACCGAGAGGACACCAATCCCCATGCCATCCACCCCTTCCATCGCCAAGCGACAATCCAAGCCATGATGGGCCTCTACGTCATGAACCTCTTGTGGTCTGTCTACCATAACGACTTGCACCCAAAGAACGTCCTCTTTGTCTACCTAGACACCCCAACAACCTTTGTGTACGACCTACCGTCGCTTGACAAGACCCAAGTCTACCGTTTGACCCTCCGCGACTCCAAGCTCCTTTGTCTCATTTGGGATTTTTCCAAGGCTCACAAAGAAAGTGAACTTGGATCGAATGATTTTTACGAATTCTTTTCCCAAACCGCAGACTATCACCCTGTCTTGGCCTCTGAAGTCCGCACCGTGACGTCCTTTAACCCGGCTCCACGCCTTGATGTTCTTCCATGGATTTTATCCCTCCTCCGCCATTGGGCTGACGAGGATCCTTTCGTGACTCTTGATACCCTTAGTTCCGCGGAAGCCGGAGCCCTACCTCTCCCCCACCCTTGTGTTTACTCGTCCATGGAGGAATCGTGGACCTTGCCCTCCGTCTCTTCCCCTTAGTCTAACTTGGTCTTTCTTCTCAAGTAAACCTTCCAATAAAGCAGTGATTTCTCTACTTATTTCTGCCTATCATTGCATTTTGCACAAGCAATGACAAAATCCTTTGGGACTCACTTAAGGACAAGCCTCGTGACCCTGGAGACCCGCAACGCGAAGTCAGGCGTTTGCTTGACCTCTTTCCTGCAAAAGACGTGGTTCCTATCGTTTTGGGAAAGTGGCGGTCCTATCTCAAAATCGGCAATTCTTACTATCTGGCGTGGTGGATCTACTCCAAATTTCCGCTTGCCGAAACCCATTCCCCCACCATCACCATCTTTGACGAGTCATCACCATCTGATGATTTCACTCTTCCCAAATCTGTCATCTACCACCCCAAGAATTCACTGGAACTTGGTCTCGCATTGTTCGCCGTCGCCATCAATCTCCACATGGGAGAAGATCTCAAAAACATTGTCGAGTCTTTGAACCGCGTGAAGGTTGGAAAGACCTACATGATCAGTCATAAAGGACAGAAAGCAATTGGTCGTGTCACCCATGTCCTCTACGGTCTATCTCACACCCGAGCCGGTTACTCTTATGGTTACGGTTGGTCTTCTCGAGATTGGAGTAACGTCTCACGGATTACATTCACGGTCGAGGAAACCATCGAAGGGGAACCCCTAGAAGAAACGGTTTTGGAAGTTTCATGTTTTGGAAGGGAAATTACTTGATCTGGTGAAAATTTATTTGTCCAAGGTTGCTCCCTGAAAAACAATGACATTTGAGAAAGATAACTTTTTCGTGTCCTTGGCTGAGCACCTCTCATAAGAAGGCGGCATAAAAATATGCCATTTCTTGGTCCACGATCTCTGGTTAATCTTGGTCATGTCGACAATGGCTTCCATCTCATGTGCATATGCATAGCTGGACAGGGTTGGGACAAACAACATCTTTCCCCCTTTAGGAATGGTGAGGCGGTACAAGTAGCCCAAAACATTGCCTTGACCTGGTTGTGCAAAGGATCTGGCCATGGCCCAATCAATGGAAAAAGAACGCAGGTTGGTATCCTTTTTGGGAGCTCCTATGATTCCTCGATAGACGATAATATCACGGTCCAAGGGGGGTGCACCATGCATGACCTTGACAAACCGGGCTTTTAATTGGCGGCGGAGTGAAGGGGCGTCACCATTGATTGCCTTTCCAATCTCACCCTTCAACTTGGTAAATCGCTCTTTGGTTTTGCCAAAGTCGAAATTATCCTCTGCCTCACTCCAGAGAAATTCGTAGGATTCATGCCTCGCATTTCCTTTAGGGACGAGGGAAATAAAAAGACGGAGAAGACCCAAGAGCCGTCGAATGCGTTCAAAAGAGAATTTAAGGTGGGATTTGACTTCTCTTGGTGGCCGACGGGACGAAGACTTTTTATCCTCTTTTTCTTCTCCATCCTTCTCACCACCTTCATCCAGGCCAAGTTCTTCTTCACCGAGGTGCAATTCCTTTACCGACCATCCTTCATCAACAGCAATCTCTTCAAGAGTCTCCACTAACAATTCCGCTGTTTTTCTATCCAAGTAGCCATCACTGCAAAAAGCCGACCCATTAACAAATTCAAAAAAAGTAGTGGTCCATTTTTCGATAAGATAGCGGGTAGAGGAACTTTGGGATGCAAGATAAGCCACATTGGCCCTTAACCATGCTTTGCTTGGTTTCTTTGCATAAAAGGCATCCATAATCTGTCGGCGTCGAACCACTCTCTGCCTCTCACTCAAATCTCCTTCCGGTTTCGCCCATCCAGGAGGTAAGAGGCGTGGCCACCTGTCAAGGGCCGCAGAAATTAAAAAGTAATCGGTCTTGTACTCCGTCTCGAGATGAAAGCGAGGATCTGCCTTGCGTGGCGCCAAGAGCTTACCACATCCCGGCAAGACGACCCTTTCCCATTGGGAGGACCATTTTGGGTTCGCTTCAAGTTTTGTGCCAGTCTTGACTTCCTCAATCCTATAGCCCATGGCATCACTCAATGAATTACCCATATAATTTGTTATGCTCATATATTTTGTTATGCCACCTTGTTAGGTATATAGTCACCAAGTTATCCGACCAACTTGTGGAAAACAATCTTGGGATCCATCTGCCTCACCATGATCAAGTCACACATTTCGGACAACAAATCCATAGCTTCCACCAAGGAGGCAGGGTCAAGAGGGTCATAGTCTTCCGCTTCCTGGCGTTCCACGACCAGGTCCGAAAGGCCATTCAAAAAAGACACGACATCATGTCCCTCTCTCGCCAACCGGTTCCACGTCTGACCAACCCGCCGCAAGGACACGGGAGGACTTGCGAGTTTTTTTGCCTCTCCAAGACCCCCCACCAAGATTTCATAGGCTTCATCAAGAAGTTCCCCATCAATTTCATCATGGACCAAATCGACAGGAAGGCCTGAGCGGATGACGGTGGCCAAGTTTTGGAGACGCCCAATAGCGCAGCGCAAATCACCACGTGTCACCTTGACCAGTCTCTCGAGTTCATCCTCGGCGACTTCGAGACCCTCCTTGGCACACACCTCCTTCAAAGAAGTCAGACTCGTTCCTGGAGCCAAGGGTTCAAACTGGTAGGCACAACACCTGGATTGCAATGGACCCAAGATACGTGCACGGTAATTGCAAATAATGCAAAAACTTGTCAAGGGTGCCTTTTCAATGATACGTCGCAAGGCTTTCTGGGCATCCGTCGTCATTGAGTCAGCCTCGTCAAGCACAACATACTTGTGGATCGATCCACGTGTTCGAATGAAATCCTTGACACGATTTCTCACCGTCGTAATTCCTCGTTCATCCGAAGCATTCAGAGCCAAGACACGTCGCTTGAGATCCTCGCCCCCATACCTCTCATTCAAAAACGCCATTATTGCAGACGTCTTGCCCGTCCCAGGAGGACCGTAAAATAAAAGGTGTGGCAAGAGGGTATCTTCGTCTAGGTACTTGGCAAGAGAGGCCACGACAGTTTCCTGTCCTTTGACTTCAGCCAAGCAAGATGGTCTGTACTTTTCTGTCCACTGCATGGCGTGAATAAAGTGTAGGTGGCTTTCGGTTTTGTTTCCTCTATGATTTTAGAAAAAAAGTTTATTCACAACAACTTTACCCACTTCAAAAATTTTAATGGACCTTTGGTACCGTGCCGGTTCTCCAACCGTCAACCTCAAGCCGTCACCAAGCTACCCCAAGGCCTTCCATCTTCATCAAGAGCAGCCCCACCAAGGAATTGGTGTATTTTCTGTCAAGGATGGCCGCCCTAACCTTCTTGTGGCATTTTATCCGATTGACACTTGGCCCACGACATCTGAAGACTTTAAGACCATCTACAGAATCAACCCAACCCTTCTTAGCTTTGCACGATCAGGCGATCACCTTTGTTACCTCTGTCCCATAACCTAAAAATAAAGTAGGGTTGAGGACAAATGAAATGGTAATCCGCAGGTGCTCATCACCTGAAAATTCCGCAACGCTATTAAATTGAAGGTAATCTATTGTAATTTTGACCGAAACACTTAGGGATGAGTGCTAACGGAAACGAGCTACCTAGCGGTTCGAGACGATGTCTCAGACGGCGTATAACGAGTTTCAACGTCTCGAACGAGAACGTCTCCTCGAGGAGCGTCGGGAACGCGACCTTGACTTCTTCTTGGCGAGAAGCCCTTGGACATACTTCAAGTCAGCCTTGGCACGGGCCAAAAGAGAAGGACGGTTCTTGTTCCAAGTCACCAAGGCAGTCACTTGCTTGATGACTCTGTGGACCCCCGAATTTTTCTCTGTGCATGGCTTGTGTTTGCAAGGTTCAACCCTGGCAGCCTCGGCAAGACCTCTCCGGCGGGACTCGGTTGACCCTGTCAGGGAATAGCCATAACGTTCCAAGGCACCCTTTTGAACGGCAGACCGAGGGATGACATTTCTCGACCGGGACCTGGATGAGCGTGATGACCTACGGTAAGGTGAACGGCGGTGAGATGAACGGCGGTGAGATAACCGATGACGTTTTATCGAAACGGAGCGAGATCTTGAACGAGCCATTTGTATTTTATCTTGACTTGCCGAAAATCCTTAGCTACCATGCTAAGTCGAGAGTTGAAATTTACCGGTATTTTCTCTTGGAATAAAAATGGTCTTGGCATCCACTCCTCCCTTGCTTTCACCGGCTACCCTCTCCAAAGAAACTTTGTGCTCCCTCCACAAGACACGTACCCTCCGCGTGGCCCGTATTGATTTTTCGAATGCCATCTTGACGGCCCACATCCGTATGTCACCCAAGCCAGACCTTTATCCTCCTTCCTCTTCCCTTCAAGTCAAACGACAGTGTAAGTATCAATGTGAAGACGGGTTGAATAGTGATGATCTCAACGATGGATGGTTTATTGTGACTTGGTTGTTTTGAGATAGGCCAACTTAAATACCTCTTCCATCCACGAGACAGCTCACCAAAAAGAACCTCGATTAAATTTCGCTCTGCGAAATCAAACCAAAGGATTTAATGCTTGATTCAATTGACCGTAGGTCAACCAAATCAGACGATTTGCACCTTGATTAAATTTCGCCTGCGAAATCAAACCCGAGATTTCATCTTGTCTAAAAATAAATGACGGATTTTGAAAATGACCTCTTTTCAAGTCTCCCCGCAAAACCCAAGCACACCTTTAGTTTTGAGAGGGCGGAGAGGGGAGGGTCAGGAAAGATTGTCTTGAAATCCTTCCAGCTCAAAAACTTGGAAAAGTTGCATGGGGAGTCTGGACCTCCTGGTGCCTCTCCCGCAATGAGGGCAGCAGATTCATTTCCTTGTTATGTCTCCTTGGCAGTCTTCAATGCCAATCTTAACCAGAGCCCCAATCAATTGTCTGCCATGTACATGTTGGGCGCCTTGCAAAACGTTGCCATGATGAAACGCATTTACCCAGGGTGGATTCCCTTGATCTTTCTAGACAAGACATCATATGACCGTTATTCCAAGTTTCATGACGACTATATCCAAAATATGCTCAAGGCCAATGATACCACGATTGTTCTTCTTGTCACTTGGAAAACGGGAATTCCCAAAGCGGCCGCCCTCTCCAAACGGTTCGGCATCCCAATCAAACCGCTTGACGACATGGCCGCTCTCATTGCGGCCTACAAGACAAAGAAAAAGATCAAGACGACGACCAAGATTCAATTCAACAAGACCATGTGGCGGTTTTTTCCCGCGGCATGCAAGGTGGTTAACATTTCACGGGACGCCGATTCACGCATCAATATGCGCGAAGCCTATGCCGCCAAAGAATGGCTAATGACGGACTATCCTCTCCACCGTATTTTTGACTCTGTCTTTTTCCAAAATCCCATCCTTGCCGGCTTGTGGGGTTCAAAACCCATTTGTCGTGGAATGATCCAAGAAGACGACAGGACGTGTTTTTCGGTGACGCCTCCCATCCCAAATCTTTCTTCTGTTCTTGAAGGCTTCTTCCTTCCAGTCAATTTGGGTAAAGGTTATGGCATTGACGAGTTGTTTATGGGGTTGGAAACGAAGCAAGCTGAAAAAGTGTTCAACACGAATTTGTTGACCTTTGGCTATGGGGCATTTTTCTCGTCTACCGACTCGAGTTTTACTCTCTTTAAAAATTTTCAATCCATCAAGTTGGGCCATAAGCTCTACTCCCTTCTTCCATGTAAGGGGGTAGACCCTCCCGCCCATCCCCAAAGCCTCTTTAAGAAACTACCGTCCGGGGCTCTCTTGGGTGACGAGACGTCCTTTGTTGGAGAAAACATTGAAATGGATAGTGGTATTCCGAAAGGATGGGTGGCCCTCATCACCGACCTGACCATGGACTATGCTGCAGGGAAGCCGCTGTCAAAAGACTGGAAAGCATTGTTTTCGCGTCACGGAATTCACAAACGGCCGCTGACGTTTCAAAGAAACTTGTCTTCTATGAAAATCGAGGCCTTTAAGGACCAATATGGTTTTGACAAACGGTGGTTTCCCCACCTTTGGTACGCCTTTGATCGCATCATCCAGGCAGAGACCTATACCTTTACGCGGATTCAGACGACCAACCCCGGCGAGTATGACATTCATGTATGGGAAGCCGCCTACCGTTCCGGAATCAATGCCATTCCCTCGGCAAGAAAGTTTGTGTTGAAAGAGCTCGACAATCACACCTATGAAACCAACTTTGCAGAACCCCTTCTAGATGTTTACTACGGGGATCTTCCCGAACTCAAGGGAGTGGGTCCAGAGGTACCCCATTTTTTCAAGCACGTCTTTGACTTTATCAAAAAGCATTCCCACGTCTTGAAATATCTCAACGAAGATCAGGGTCTCGAATATTGGTCTGGTGCCTTGGCTTACTACCCCTATTCGTCGATGCGAATGTGGAATTTGGGTTTCTGATCAACCCCGCGTGGAGCAAGTTGATTTCCTAATTTGGTCTTGATCCCTTTCACCCCTCTTGAATAAAATGACATCATGGTCTCACTCAATGCAAACTCTACTCCAGGTCTTTCATGCCGTTTCAGACCGGACCTCGTCACGCCCGGACGGTGGCGCCCGCTACTGGAATAAGGATTCTATGGATGATCTCCTGGCCAAACAGGATTGGACAAAGCTCATGAATCACATTTATGACGTTCTGGACAATCATCGCTGCAGGGAAGCGGCGGATTGGATCAAGGACAGGGCTATGGAAGGCCATGTGCCTCTTTTGTACATTTTTATACGTAATGGGATCAAATCCATCGGCTACCGGGTGTTGCGCTCCCAAGAATTCAAAGAATGGATCCAAACCTGGATGATGTTTTGTTTCCGGGTCGTGGAAGACACTGTGACGTGCTCGTCGGTCATGGGTCTAAACAAGGCGCCTCTGACCACCTGCCTCATCCAAAAGACCATGGGGTGGCTGGCCGCCTATGAGGTGATGGAGGACTGGCCCTCTCCCATCACGATGCTCCAAGAGTTGGGCTTCTCGACGGTCCTGGAGGAACCTGCCACCCTCCCTGCCGAAGGCATAGCCACCCTGCCCGCTGAAGGCATTGAAGAAGGTGACGACGTCTACTCGGAGGATTTCGAGGTAGAGTCTTCCTCGTCTCACCGAACCAAATCCCTCATCCACTTGACACCAACCTCCCATCCCAAATCCTCTCCTTCCCTCTCTGCCATCACACGGGGCACCCCTCCCTCTCCCCTTTCCCTCAGCGAACCCATGGCCTTTGCCACCGCTACATGGATTCCCGGATTCCAAGTGGCACGTGTGGGACACTCCGTCTACTTCCACACCTCGAACCCGCAGGCGAAACGTGCTTGCATGCACAACGACACCCATTTCCGGGTGACCCAACAACAGGTGCGCAAAACCTTTTTGCACCAAATGCTCAAGGAGCTCCAGGACAATAACTCGTGGGAGACGTGGGTCAAGACGATTCACCAGGTCATGGTCGACATTCCTTCGAAATAAATTTTAACTTCACCGAGCATTCATTTCCATTTTTTCTTCTGCCATGTCTGTCTTGGCCGAACTTGCTTGCCCCCACTTGGTGGACGTCACCCAAGACCTAGAATTTGCTATCCTCCGCGAGGCTATGCCAAAGATCATCCACTAAAAAATTAAACAATCAATTTTATACATGTTTCAGCCGCTTATCTCGTAAAGACGCCCTAGAGAAAATCGCCTCAATAGAGCTAAAGGCCTCGACACATACAGGCTTGTGTGTCGTTGAGGAAGGCGTGGAGACTCCGTCTTTATCGATCCCTCCGTCTTTATCGTTTCCTCCAGCCCTCTCCTCATCGCATCCAATGCAATAGGCGTGGCTGATGGACGTGAGGTCAGGAATCACCCATTCCTTCATAAAGGCGCCACACGGTGTCGCTGTCGGAAAACAAATGCGGGCACGGTGTTTGATGTCTCCTTCATTTCCGTCGTAGCGTTCCACAATCACTTGGAAGGCCTTGGTTCCTCCGGTGCGGAAATTGACAGAGGGTACCATACGTGTAAGGACCTCCTTGGCATAGGCTTCTTTTTGAGCAAGAGTCGACGCTCCGTCTTCAAGTTCAAAGAAGAACACCCACATGAGGCCGCCCCGCTTCTTCCGGCCGCCCTTGCCCCCTAGAGTGTTCTTGTAGGCGTAGTGGCGCGAAGACCGGATGATGTAGGCATTCTCCGCGGCGAGACGATGGACAAACCCTAGGGTTTCTTGTTCAACTCCCTTGTCAACAACCGAGTTGGGTGCTCGGGCGGAAATCTCCAAGACGTAAAGTGCTCGATGGGCAAACATGCGTCGGCGGAAAAGGAGAGCCATGTCATCGCGTGGCGAGTAGAAGCGATTGCCCTTCAAGGTGGCACACGTGTCTTGAAAGACAAGGTCAAGGTCAGTTCCCAAGGGATCCTCACGAAGCAAGAGGGTCTTGAGAGCCATCGGAAAGGCAGACACACCCAAGCCGCTGAGGGTGGCGCAAATCTTCTTGTCTGGATTGGGGACATGAATACGGCACGGAGCAAATCCAAAATCAATCAGAGTCTTGGACGAGTAGGCCTGTTCGGCGTCGAGAAGGAGGGCCGTTGCGTTGGCCCGAACCCCCATTCGTTGGAGGTCCTCAACAATCTCGTCATTGACCTTGGCCTTTTCAGGTGGCGTCTTGGTCGCGTATTTGGATGCCCATTCGCCATGGACGCCAAGTCTCGAGTCGTCTTCTTCGCCCTCTTTTTCAGAATCCTCATCATCACTCGACTCGTGGCTGACATTCGACTTGCGGCTGACATCTTGAGGGGTGAGTAGTACCGAATCTCCAGTCAACACCGGGTCCTTCAACAAATGGCCAAACCGCCCAAAAACCATTTCCCAAGAAGTGGCACCCAAGTCCGAGCGAACCTGGACTTGCCCATTGCCAACGAAAAACCATCGCTGGCGTGCATCCATGCCAAGACGTTTTGGAAGGTAGGTCGCTGCTTGGAAGAGACGCACAACTTGGGGAAGGGTCAAAAGCCATTCCTCCCCCATGGCGTCAACAATGGTCGAAAGCTTGACAGAGGTTCCTCGAAAGCGTTTGGCAAACGACTGGAGAAACACGGCGTCTTCAGTCTTTCCACCAAGGGATTGAAAAATGCCTCGTTTTTCGTCAAGAAACCAAGTAGACGGGAAAATGCATTCGTCTGGCTTGGCAACCAAACCATCCTTGGACCGCATCATCATATCCAGACCAATGTTGAGGGCAGTCGCTTCGACTCGAGTCAGCCACTCCAAGGAGGAATCTTTCTTGATCAGGGACGCGATGGACACCAAATCAAGCGCATCTTGTTCCCAAAGAGCCTCGACCAAGTGACCAAGTTGACTTGACGAAGGAATCATTTTGGGATGTTTGAAAAAGCGAGAGTAAGGTATGTGTTTTAGATTTTTTTTTTATTTCAGGGATGCTTTCTCACCCTTCCCTTTCGCGGGAATATGCCACCAAAGTGTATTTCGAAGACCCGTCGAGACGCAGCGCCTGAGACATGTGCCACATTTCGTGGTCCGTTTCACCGGCTACGCCGTTGGTCACAACAACGTTGTTCCATGCAATGGCAGTCCCTTGGGCAGGTTTCAACCCAGCATCCAACTTGTTAAAAATCGTCCGGCCACCCTCTTCGAGGGGAGGCAAGGCATTCAAAAAGACAATCATGGTGGAAAGACGTTGACCTTGGCGCCCTCCACCATCCTCGAGGACATCAATGTGTGGGGACACTTCATCACCAGGCAATTGGAGATGGACCTCCAGGGGTTCCAGGGTTTCGGTGGGACGTTGGAGGAGTTTAGCGATACGCCCTTCCAACATTCTCAACCAGGGTGTGGAACCCTTGGCAAGGCTTACTTTGGTGACCCCCTTTTCTAAAAGGGCCTTCAGGTAGGCACTTTCGCTGGGTGTCACGACGTCGTCAAAGGCCACCACCTTGTCAATGTTTTTGGCTTCCAGGGGGAAATAGGGGCCGTGAGGGACAAGAACGGGTGCGGCTTTGGCACTTGGAAAATCTCGCCAAAGATCGGGTTGACGAGTCACCGCCTTGACTTTTGTCCCCTCTTCTTCACCACCCACCTTTCTCAGTCGAAACCACCACACTGCAGCCGCCAAACCAATTAATAAACAAAATGCAACTAATAGAATTTGGATGATAGGTTTCATTTGACATTTACTCCAAGTTTTTGCTCACTTTCATAAACACATTTCTCCGTATGAGTTTGACAACTCGTTTTACCCTTGTAGAGCCAAGTGACCGTGTTGCGTCGTTGGCCATTGGCAAATTGCCCAGTGATCTGGCAACCCTAGCAGAGACAATTGTTGAAGAAGTCCGCACAGACATCCCACCATCTCCCTCCGACATCACCCCGCGCCTTTCTGTAAAGCCTCTCATCATGATTGGAAGACGTCCCTGCCGCCAGCGCCGCAATGTCGGCTTCTATGCAGCTCCTGGCGTCGTCGAGGGCTATCACTATTCCGGTACCGTGATGAAGGCATGTCCCTTGACTCCCTCTATGGCCGCCTTGATTGATGCCGTCTGAAAAACGTTTGGTTTCAACCCATCCAAGACGGGCATCTTGATCAACGAGTATGAACCGGGCGACTCCATTGGCAAGCACTCGGACGACGAACGTGACTTGGCCATTACTGATGCGGGGATTGTTGCCATTTCGATGGGTGCTTCACGGACCTTCCGTGTCAAGGCAAAAATGTCTATGCAGGTAAAACGAGGGGATAGCTTGTGCGCCTTTGAGGAGGGAGAAGTCGTTGACGACTTGCGGACTCGCTCAGGCCAATATCTTCAAATGGCAGGTCGCGATTTTCAATCGTGTTTTACACACCAAGTTCCTTCCTTGGTGCGTGACAATGCGACTCGATGGTCCTTGACCTTTCGTGAATATCGTTGATCTTTAAAAGTTTTATTCTCAACAAGCATGAGGAAATCCCAAGGAATTTAAATGACTTTAAATTCCGTCTTCCACCTCTTCACGCAGGGCGTCTACATCCATTTCAGCCAATTTGCGGAATTGGCTGCGCAGCCAAGCACGGGTAAGATATTCGGCCTTCATACCTTCCCTTCCAAAGCGATACCCTGCAATAAAGGCCTTGCGAAGCAAATCATCATCAAGTGATTTCTCGTCACCCAGGGCCTCCATGTAGCGAGCGAGTTTGCCATATGCGGCCTTATCGCCACCTCTTGCCTTGTATTGGAGCCGGACCAGACGGTTGAGTTCTTCCCGACGTTTCGTCACATCCATCTTATCCAAACGCTTTTGGACGTGCGGCGCAAGGCGGAGATAGAGAGCGTAGGCAGCATCAGCCTTTCCACCCTTTCCACTCTTTCCACCATTGTCTCGTACCTTGCGTGCCATTCTCTCAGCATGCTCCTTCATCCGTTGGCGGGCAGTCATGACTTCCCGGTAGACTTGGGCATCAAGATAGGCATGACGCTCCGTTTTGGTGAGATCCTTCAAGGCCTCTTGCACATCCTTGTCAAGTGACTTTTTGATGTGTTTCCGATGGTCCTTAAGGCTCATCCCCTTGTATCCTGGAGTACTTAAGAGTTTTTTGAGTGCTTCGTGGTCCTTTTTGGTCAGGCGGGGATGGCCGGGCAAGACTCGCTTGGGCTTCTTCCTTTTGAGTGTACGTGAGGTTGAGGCTTTAGTCTTGGTACCCACCGATGCAGAGCGTCCTTTGCCTTGACCCTTGCCTTGACCCTTTCCCTTTCCACGCCTTTGGATGTTCCCCCTTACGGAATCCTCAAAAATGTCACAAACTCCCTTGTACATCAGTTTAGTCAGGACGGCGCGGTAGTTTTTCCAATTGGCATAACGTTTCTTGACATTGTCCTTGGACCATTCCTGGTTACCCTTGTTCTCGTCCATGTGTTCCTTGACCAAGGTCTTCAAGGTCTTTTTAATCTTTTTGGCCGCCTCTGAATCGCCGAGCTTCTCGTCAAAAAGAATGGAAGGAATGATTTGGCTAGCCACTCTCCACGTGGTTGTGGGTACACCCGGACACTCGAGTTTCCACTGATTCTTGACGGTTCCCTTGGCAGGGGCCTTGCGTTTAGAAGCCTTGTAGCTGGTGTAGGATGCCGAAGAAATACCAGACGCTGCACTGACCTCATTGTCGACAAACTTTTTGAGGTGAAGACTCTTGACCATCTTCTTCTTCCTCTCAACCTCGTCAGCCACACGGGGATCATGAATCTTGAGAATCTTGTCGAGCAAGATGATGGCTTGGGCGACCGACTTGAAGGTAATTGACACTTTCTTTCCGTTGCGCTCAGCCACAATGACGTTCTTTCCTGCATCTTCGAATGCAATTTCCAACGCCTTGGCCTTTTCTACACTGGAACACATTAGTTCAATATCTGTGTAGCTGCCTCCGCCAGCCAATTTGTGTTTTTCAGCGGCCGTCCGCTCAGGACTTACATAATGGCCTTTGCCTTTTCCTTTTACTGGCTTGCCACTCATTTTTACTCTTTGCTGTGAAATTTTTCTCTCGTCCCAAATTTTTTTCTTCCTTTCACTTTATGCAAACAAATATGGAGTCTTCACCTTCTGTCCATGACCAGATTTTGCTTCGCTTGAAAATGTTGGACAATGAAGAACTTGCCCTCGTTGGAAAATTGGCAGAGCTCCGCTTGAACCTCAAAAAGGCACAAACCACCCTCTCCAAACACAAGGGTGCTGCTGCAGCCCTGTCACTCTTGGATCCACCAAAAGCTTGAGCTGAAGGGTTCGATTCTTCTGATTCTAATAAATGGTGTTTATTGCCCACCGGTGCAACTCACTGCGTAAGCTCAATGAGGCACATCACCAGAGGTACAAATGGATTGAAGTAGATGTGATTCTTCGGAGAGGAAAACTCGTCTTATTTCATGACATGGGTACCGTCATACCGCCATCCAAACATCATGCCAAACGCCCGATTCCTCTTACCAAAGCTCTGGAATGGCTTGAGGTCCATCCGTCCATCACTCTAATTTTGGATCTTAAATGCATGGCCCTCCACCGAAACTTGTACCGTACGGCACTCCTTACCACCTTGAAGCCCTATTCATCGCTGAAATCTCGTCTTGTTTTGACCTCCTTCAATCACCTCCTTCTGACATCTGTCCGTACAGCCTTGCCAGACTGGACCTATGGGGCTATCATTGAAGCGGCTTTAGTGGATCTTCCTACCTATCTCCAAACCCACCTCGGCTTTTGCACCTATGTCATGTTGTCTCACCACATTTACGACAAGGTGACGGTAAGTTCCCTTAAAAAGAATTTTCAAGTTGGAGTTTACACTGTGAATAACCCGGCAATGTGGCCCATCATTCGATCCCTCGGGGTAAAGTTTATTTTCCGTGATCCGTGATGAATAAATCCTAAAAGGCGTCAGCCCTAAAACTCTAAAAGGCGTCAGCCCTAAAACTCTAAAAGGCGTCAGCCCTAAAACTCTAAAAGGCGTCAGACCACGCTTGGACTCCCGTAAAACAATAGGTACATACCTTGGATCCCACGACGGTTTTCAATGCTTCTACTGAAAGGTAACGCAACGAAGTACATCCGATACGCCCAGCCAAATCACCCTCTCCCCATACATCATTCCATATCAATTCCTCCTTGGTGGGAATGTCAATCCCCTTGTCACATGGGTTGGAAACCGGGGGCGACGCGATACGCACATGAATTTCCTTGACCCCCTCCGCCCAAAGCCTCTTTAAGGTAGTCCCCATGGTGTTTCCCCTTACAAGGGAATCATCCACCAAAAAGAGAGTTGCCCCTTGAAGAATGTCTCGATCGTAGATAAATTTGGCTTTGCACGCTTCTTCACGGGCCTCTGGAGTTGGAAGGATAAAGGTACGTTCTGCATCGGGTGCTTTTTGGACTGCCGTCTCCATAAAGACAAGGCCTAGGGCGTCGGCAAAACCAGCAGCCATGGGTATAGCCGTACGGGGCATACATGCAACGATAGTGTTTTCACCTTTTGTGTCAATAGCTTCATCAGCAGCCAAGGCTTCACCTAGCTCATAGCGGTATCCGTAAACATTGGAAGAGGTGTGGTGCTGGAAATAAATCCACTCAAACGAGCAAAACTTTGGGTCACAATCTACAAACCTCCACAGGCGTTTCCACGATCTTCCATCTCTTTTCGCATAACGAATTTCTCCGGGTCTCACTTGGATCGGCGGTACATCCCTCCACCCCTCTTTGTGCGGCACTGCACAAGTTTCGGAGAATGCCATGTAGGTAGAGGTGCGTCCGTCAAAGGCCACCCAGAGGGGACGTACGCCGTGGCGGTCACGCGCAACAAAAATACCCTCCTCCGCGTCAATCACCAAAGAAAATGCTCCATGAAATTCTTCGATAAGTGCCCGGAGCGCCGCCTCCCATCCGCCTCGTTTTTCACGTTCCTCCCTTAACCATCTCCACATTTGAAAGGTATCCGTTGAATCGCCCTTGGCTTCTACAAAACGTGCAACATTACCGTTGTGAACCAAAGAATCCACGTGTACCCCATCCCCTCGTGGTGCCACGAGGGGTTGGATGTGACCCTCGACTCGTTTGGCCTTACCCCCTGCCGTTGAATAACGTGCATGACCAAGTGCTGAAGTCGCGACAAGGCTCCCATCCACCGCCATGGCATGCGAGGGATCCCATGCATTGACCTCTTTTGCATCCCACACAATGCCCGCCGTTTCTTGACCTCTATGGCGGAGGGCCCTCAACCACCCAACAAATTCCTGGCGGTAAAAGGGTCTTTGGGACCAAATCCCCAAGATGCCACACATGGAGGTTTTAATGACTCTTCTTCACTTGATCCGGCCGCCGCTCGGCGAAAATAAATAAAAACTTCCATCCTTTGTTGGAAGGTCATAAGCTTCAATCTGCCTCCATCACAAAACCCGATCCTCAACCCATAATGACTTCGGGTATAGAACGAATGTACCAAGGAAAAGTGCGTGACATTTATATTCTCCCCCATGTTCCCAAGAAGCTGGTCATGGTAGCCACCGATCGATTTTCATCCTTTGATCGTCACCTTTGTGATGTTCCCGGCAAGGGATGGGTGGTGAACCATGTTTCCTTTCTTTTTCAACGTTTGTTGGAAATTAACGACATCCCAACCCACTTCACACCAACCATACGCCAAAATGTGACTGCTGTCAAGGAGTGTATTCCCTTGCCACTAGAAATTGTCGTGCGTGCATACATCACGGGCTCGACCTCAACCTCATTGTGGACCCGCTACGCTGCTGGCCACCGCACCTACTGTGGCATTACCTTTCCTGACGGTCTTGTGAAGAACCAGGCCTTGGAGGAGCTTGTCATAACCCCCACAACCAAATCCGCGACCCACGACCGACCAGTATCTAGCGACCAAATTGTAGAAGAAGAACTCCTATTTACTCCTGAAGCCTTTGAGCTCTTCACAGGTGAAAACCTTGGGGACAAACGGAAGGAACCTGACTTTAAGAAGGTCTGCCGTCACTTGCTTAATGAAATCTACAACACGGCTCTTAGGATCTTCAAGATTGGTCAGAAAGTTGCCGCCAAGGCAGGTCTTATCCTTGTCGACACCAAATATGAATTTGGCATTGACCCAGATGGTCACATTTGTGTGATTGACGAAGTTCACACCCCAGATTCGTCTCGCTTTTGGGAGGCCGCTTCCTACAAGGAACGATTTGAAAGCGGCAAAGATCCTGTGTCACTTGACAAGGACATCATTCGCAACTACATCAAGGGCTCGGGCGTAGACCCCTATTCGGATGAGACCCTTCTACCCATCCCCCAGGACCTTATCGACCACACCTCAAAAGTCTACAAAATGTTTTACGAACGCATCGCCCCCTTTTTGGACCCCACCGGCCAGTATCCTCTTGGCAGGGAAGAGGACTCTCTGCCCGTTGACCATGTACTCAAAACCATTAAGCTTGCCGTCAGTGAAATTTTTATTGTAACCTCTAACCCTTCACATCCTAACCTTGAAAGTCTTCTTGGTCATTGCGTAGACCTTGGCCATGCAGTCTACCCTTTGGGCTTGTCAATCTTCCGCCAAACCTCTAGGTGTTTGGAAATCGTTGAAATGTTTAATAGCCTCATGGCATCCAAACCCCTTGTCCTTATTGTTCTTGAAGAAGCGGGTTCTTTTGCCTTGTCGGGTGTTTTTGCTTCAAACTGTGAACGTCTTCCAGTCATTGTTTGTACACCTCGACTCGGACCTTCTCCTCCAGAGGGTGTTCCCCTCATGGTGGTTGACACACCTCTGAATGCGGCCTTGGCAGCCGACCGCATTCTCAAACTTGCATTCAAAAATTTATTTGGTTGATTGGGTTGAAAACCTAAATGAGTGGCTTAAGGAACTCTACGCTCAATGCTCCCAACACGGGCCCAATGGCCAGGAGGAATAAAATCTGGTGATCCAATGACCAACATACCAAACCCACAATTGAATGTGTCCATCATCTCTTCGCGAGTCAATTTAGCTCTGGCCTTGATGTCTTCGTAGAGGGGAGAAAATGGAAACTCTTCCCAGGCGACACCACACTCAGAGTGTTTCAAGATACGGGCCGTGTTTTCATTCCATCCGCCACCTGTTACATGAACAAGTCCATGAATTGGTTGGGTCTTTGTGTTTTCGAGAAGAGGATAAATGTCCGGGAAATAAGAACGATGGGGTGCAAACAACTCTGGAAAGTCCACCAAGGCATCGTCACCAGGAGGGTAGAGTTTCGCCAATAGAGAGTAGCCATTTGTATGGGGACCGGAGGAGGCAATTCCATAAATGATGTCACCCTCCCTTACCGCCGAGCCATCAATAATGTTTCCTGGGCGGACTTCTCCCACAATGGTACCTACAATTTCAAGATCCAAGTCGGAAGTATAGACTGAAGGCATCTCGGCCGTTTCGCCTCCAAGAATCACACAACCGTGGCTCTTACATGCATTAGCCATGGCAGCCACAAGGGTTGACATTCTCAGAGGGTCGATCCGTCCAGCCGCAATGTAATCCAAGAAAAACAGAGGACGGCCGCCGTGAACCAAGATGTCATTCACCGAGTGATGGACAATGTCACGTCCCAACACATTGCAAGCCTCTTCAGGGCTGTCCATACGCTCCATCAAAAATCTCGTCTTTGTGCCTACTCCGTCTGTCGATGCAATCAGCGAATGGTGGGCCTTGTCGAATTCATATATACCGGCAAACTCTGCAAGTGTGACAGCGGGTGTATGGGTATCCCGTGTCATAGTCTTGATTGTACTTACGGCTTCAAATGCACGGTCTCGAGAAACACCTGCGTCTTCATAGGTCATCCTTGGACCTTGTGGGATTCCGACATAATTCCTTGTGGGCCTATTCCTCTTCATTTTTGTTGGGATTGGACCCACACCGAGCTTGTGGTCAACCCACCTCCGCAAGACGAGCCACGCCCCTGGGAGTTGGCCAGTAAAAGCCCAAGCGATCAGGGTGCTCCAAGGGACCAGCAGAATCAGGAAAAGCCACATCATAAAGATTTTGAGTATGGGAAGAGAATTCAAAGTAGGAGGAATAAACTTTTTTAAAGGTTGAGAAACGATGGCACAGTGGAAAGTTTATGTTCTATACCCCTTACCTAGGCTTCAAGGGCTCGTCAAGTCTTGCTTGGGCTTCTCTTGGTAACCAACCTTACAAGAATTTTCTTGGCAAGGCAGAATGGTCAAGCCTAAAGCTTGCCATTTTTCATGGTTCGAGAGAAGCGTCTGAAGCGGCAGTGATCCAAGGCAACGTAAATGGAGGACTTTACGAAGCCGCAAGGGGAGGCCACAAGGACCTTGTCGACTTTTTCATTTCCAAGGGCGCTTCGAACTGGGATTGGGGAATGTACGGTGCGGCAGAAGGAGGCCACAGAGACCTTGTCGACTTTTTCATTTCCAAGGGAGCTTCATCCTTGAACTGGGGGTTGCGTTGTGCGGCGAGAGGAGGCCACAAGGACCTTGTCGACTTTTTCATTTCCAAGGGAGCTTCGGACTGGAATTTGGGGATGTGGGGTGCGGCGAGAGGAGGCCACAAGGATCTTGTCGACTTTTTCATTTCCAAGGGCGCTTCGTACTGGAACTGGGGGATGTGTTATGCGGCTCAAGGAGGCCACAAGGACCTTGTCGACTTTTTCATTTCCAAGGGCGCTTCAGACTGGGATTGGGGGATGTTGCGTGCGGCCCAAGGAGGCCACAAGGACCTTGTCGACTTTTTCAAAGCTAAAATGTCACCACCCTAAATCACAAGTCATTTTGATGTTTTACACACCCTACCGGGGCTTCAAGGGGTCATCAAGTCTTGGATGGGCCACTCTTGGTAACCAA
>Ga0180432_10000408_pt1 | contig 69454 bp, 61 predicted proteins | sample SS_ome_10_FD_132414 | JGI IMG/M metagenome (GOLD analysis project Ga0180432, IMG submission 132414) | Hypersaline lake sediment archaeal communities from the Salton Sea, California, USA - SS_1_MS_2 metaG | ecosystem: Environmental > Aquatic > Non-marine Saline and Alkaline > Hypersaline >...
AACCTGAGCGGTTCTTTCGTGTCATCTCGGCGTTGCTCGGCGTCGCGGCTTGTGCGACGTACTGTACGTACTTCTCCGCGCCGCTCCTTGAGCGCCTTGATCTGACACGAAATCTCCGGCCCAGGAAACCTGAGCGGGTCTTGCGCGATCTCTTCGTTGAACTGCCTCACAGCTTGTGCGGCGTACGATGAGTACGCCTCCGCGCTGGAGAGGGCTCGGGTTTGATTCGGTGACTGCGGTGAAGAACGGAAGGGAATCAGCGGGAAGGGTGCGGGAATCCTCGACGGCGTCCTGTCAATGCGCTCAGCTCTTGCGGCCGGTCACTTCGTGCTTTTTCAGCCATTCGACCACGGCGTCGAAATCGTAGCGGACAGTCCGTCCCACCTTGATGTACGGCAGTCCCTTTTCTTTGCGCCAGTTGTTCAAGGTCGATTTCGATATGCCGAAGGCTTTGCATATCTGGTCGGTGTTCATGATGTCCGACATCCCGACATCTCCTCACCCGCCCGTGCAACAGAGGTGCATCGCGGCGTGCGTGTGAAAAGTACGTGACGCTGAGTAAGCGGCACGGTTGAACAGGTACAATAGAGCACACCTAAGTTTCTTGTAAAGTACCAGAATGTGTTTTCTTGTTGCAAGGTCTTACTTGCTTGCTGCCGTGAGGAATGCGCCTTACCTCCCCGGAGCGCTGTGGAAGTTCCCTTGTGATGTTGCAGCGACATGTACCCGGGATGAGTCAAACCGGCAGAGCCTGCGCCGGAAAGACACAGCCTGCGCACAAATGACACAATTTATGCCAATCCGGCAGGCACTTTCAAAGACCGCTCGAGCTCCGGACGTCGGCGGGGGACTGATAAAGCCATGTAATATCTTGTTTCGCAAAGACTTACAGGAATAACACCCCGGCACCGGGGAATTGGCACGGTCTTTGATCAGTACATGAGGTGAAAGAACAAAAAAGCCAACCCCTCCGCACTCCGGTGCGGACAATGAGTCGGGTGGAAGAACCACCTGGGAGGTGAAGTGACATGACTCTGGTTCGCTGGCAGCCGAGGAACGACATGTTCTGGAACATGCAGCGTGAGATCAACCGTCTCTTCGACGACGTCGCCCTGCCACGGCAGCGCCGCAACATGGAGCGCGAGTGGGTGCCGAGTGTCGACGTGGAAGAGAACGACAACGAGTACCTGATCTCGATGGATGTCCCCGGTGTGGACAAGAAGGACGTCAAGGTCACCGTCGAGAACAACGTCCTGACCATCAAGGGCGAGCGCCGGATGGAGCGCTCCGAGGACGAGGGCTCCTGCCATTGCTCGGAGAGGTACTACGGCACCTTCAACCGGTCCTTCTCGCTGCCCAACGCGGTTCAGGCCGACAAGATCCGGGCCGCGCACAAGGACGGTGTGCTCACAATCACGCTGCCCAAGGTCGAAGAAGCCAAGGAGAAGGAAATCGAGATCCAGGTCAAGTAACCGGGATCGAAGGAATGCGTGTGCGGGGAGGTCGGGAGCGTCCCCGCGGTCGGGATACCACCTCGACCGCGGGGACACGTGTGATGATTATTAAAGAATAGAGGCTCTGAGATGGGACAGAAAATCATCGGTATCGATCTGGGGACCACCAACTCGGTCGTGGCCGTCATGGAGGGCGGCGAGCCGGTCGTGATTACCAACTCCGAGGGCGGCCGGACGACCCCGAGCGTGGTGGCCTTCACCAAGGGGGGCGAGCGTCTGACGGGGCAGCCGGCCAAACGGCAGGCCATTACCAACCCGACCAATACCGTCTTCAGCATCAAGCGTTTCATGGGCCGGGCCTTCGATGAGGTGGGCACCGAGCGTGAAGAGGTTCCCTTCGAAACCGAACGCGGACCCGCGGGCGACGTGCGGGTCAAAGCCGGTGGCAAGGAGTACAGCCCGCCCGAGATCTCGGCCATGATCCTGCAGAAAATGAAGCAGACGGCCGAGGACTACCTGGGCGAGGAAGTCACCGAAGCGGTCATCACGGTCCCGGCGTACTTCAACGACAGTCAGCGTCAGGCCACCAAGGACGCAGGTGAGATTGCCGGCCTGAACGTGCGTCGCATCATCAACGAGCCGACCGCCGCCTCGCTGGCTTATGGGCTGGATCAGAAGAAGGACGAGAAAATCGCGGTCTACGACCTGGGAGGCGGGACCTTCGATATCTCGATCCTCGAACTGGGCGAGGGTGTCTTCGAGGTCAAGTCGACCAACGGTGACACCCACCTGGGCGGCGATGACTTCGATCAGCGCGTCATGGAGTGGATCGCCGAGGAGTTCCGCAAGGCCGAGGGGATCGATCTGCGCAAGGATCCCATGGCTCTGCAGCGGCTCAAAGAAGCCGCCGAGAAGGCCAAGTGCGAGCTTTCGAGTACGATGCAGACCGACATCAACCTGCCCTTCATCACCGCCGACGAGAGCGGCCCGAAACACCTCAACCTGCAGCTCACGCGGGCCAAGTTCGAATCGCTCACCGAGGATCTGATCCAGAGAACCGTCGAGCCGTGCCGGCAGGCCCTGGCAGACGCCGGGCTGTCGAAGGGAGAAGTGGACGAAGTGATCCTGGTCGGTGGTTCCACCCGCATCCCGAAGGTGCAGGAACTGGTCAAAGAGGTCTTCGGTCGCGATCCCCACAAGGGTGTGAACCCCGATGAAGTGGTTGCGGTCGGAGCCGCGATTCAGGCCGGCGTGCTGGCCGGTGACGTGACCGACGTGCTCCTGCTCGATGTCACACCTCTGTCGCTGGGTATCGAGACCCTCGGCGGGGTCTTCACGCGGCTGATCGAGAGGAACACCACCATCCCGACCCGTAAGGCTGAGATCTTCTCGACGGCGTCGGACAACCAGACTCAGGTGGATATCCATGTCCTGCAGGGCGAGCGCGAGATGGCCCTGGACGACAAGACCATCGGCCGTTTCCAGCTCGACGGGATTCCTCCGGCGCCGCGCGGCGTACCGCAGATCGAGGTGAGCTTCGATATCGACGCCAACGGAATCATGCATGTCTCGGCCAAGGACAAGGCCACGGGCAAGGAGCAGAGCATCAAGATCGAAGCCTCGAGCGGTCTGTCCCGCGATGAAATCGACCGGATGGTCAAGGATGCCGAGGAGCACCGCTCAGAAGATGCCAGGAAGAAGGAACGGGTGGAGCTGCGTAACCGGGCCGAACAGCTGATCTACATGAGCGAGAAGCAGATAGAGGAGCAGAAGGATCAACTATCGAGCGAGACCGGCCAGGCGGTGGTCAGCGCGGTCGCCGATCTGAAAGAAACGCTCAAGGGTGAGAACCTCGAGGCGATCAAAGCCGATACCGAAAAGCTCGAGAAAGCCTGGCACGCCGCCTCGCAGGAGATGTACCAGCAGGCCGCCGCGGCCGGGGATGCCGAGGGTGCCGCAGCCGGTGAGGCCGCCGGTCCAGCCGCCGGGGCCGATGCCGATGATGGCGAACCGGTCGAGGCCGATTACGAAGTCGTTGACGAGGAGGAAGACAAAGAGTAACGAGGCTGCCGGTTTTCGTTTGAAAGACGGCCGGAATCCGATACATTGATGCGTCCTTTTCGCCTGGTCGGTAACGCCGGCCGGAGAAACGAACGTGTATCGTGAGGCACTGCGGGGAGAACTCTGATGAACAAGAAGGACCGCGAGTACTTCACCCGGCTGATCTTGAAGGAGCGGGAGCGCAAGCTCTCCGCTCTGGGTCGATTGCAGGGCACGCTGGACGAGATCAACGACTCGCGGGCGGCCGAGTACGAGGAAGAAGTCACCCTCTCCGATGACAAGGAGTACCTCTCCAAACTCATCGAACAGGACTCGCGCGGCCTGGAGGAGATCAATCACGCTCTGGAGAAAGTTCTCGACGGCTCGTACGGCACCTGTGAGAGCTGCGGCGGCGATATCGGCCGTGAGCGGCTCGAAGCGATCCCAACCGCCCTGCTCTGCACCGCCTGCAAGCGACAGCAGGAGGAGGAGGGCATGGGGGGGCGCTATCAGCAGCGCCAGGAACGGGTTCAACGGACCCTGCTCCCCGGCGATGAGGAGGAGGAACAGTCCACCCTTGCGATTTCGGGTGAGGAGGAATAGACCCGCTTCCCGGCACCGGGATACTGCTGCTGGAAACGCCCCGTCATGGGGCGTTTTTCTTGAGGGGTGTTCAGAGTAGCTCGACCGACACGCCTGCTTCCGTAACCGTCAGAAGGGTGCCGTGGCCCCGGGCGGCCATGCCGCCGTTGACGATCGGGGTCTCGCCGATACGGTCGGTACCGCGGGCTTCGTGGATGTGTCCGCAGAGGACGAGTTCGGGCTTCTCTGCTTCGCAGAAAGCCCGCAATCCCTTGACACCCGTGTGCAGACCGAAGCGGGTGCGATCGCAGCGGGTGCGATAGGGAGGCGCGTGGTGAACGATGATGCGGGCGTCGAGTCCGGCGATATCCTGCCAGCCGGACTGCAGAGCCGACTGCAGATCGTCGGGGTCGAATTCGAGCGGGGTTCCGAAGGGCGTGTGATTCGAACCGCCAACTCCGCAGACACCGATCCCCGCGGCGATTTCGAGACCGCGACCGTGCAGAGAAATACCGGCTTCGGCCATCCAGTCAAGGATCGCGACACTGTCGCAGTTCCCCGGTACGCCGTAGACCTGCGGGCAGTGGGCCGCGATGTCATCGATGACCTGACCGGCCTCCTCGGGGCCGCCGAAATTGGTCAGGTCGCCGACGAGCAGGACGGCGTGAGCCGAACTGGCCGCAGAACGGAGTTCCTCGGTCCAGCCGATCCGGCCATGGATGTCACCGAGACTCAGAAAGGTTACTTCACCCATAGGATCTGGATCGCTTCCTCGAGCCGCCGGAAGGTGTCGTCGCCGGTCATGACCGGGCAGGTCAGCGAATCGGCCAGGCTGGCTGCGAAGCAGAGCCCGTTGGGCAGCCGGTACTGCTCGCGGAACGTGCTTGCCCGGCGGACCAGATTCAGGTCCATGTTCACGATGTCGATCGGGAGCTGATCGATGACGAACGTTGCCTCCTGAGCCCGTCGATCGCCCTTGGCGCGCAGGATGCTGTAATAAACCTCACCCCAGTTCACGATCGACATATAACATTCCAGTGTTTTCTGACTGGCCATACCCAGGGCGTTGGCCACGAAGTCAGCGCCGCGGTCGTTTTCGAGAAAAGCCAGCAGGGCGTGGGAATCGAGGACCAGCCGGCGGACCTGACCGTTCTCGATCGGCGTGCTCACGGATGCAGGCCCTCACGCCGCTCGCGGGTCAGTTCCTGCAGCGACGAGAGTCCCCCGCTGAAAAGCCCCTTGGCCTGGGTGACGGCATCCTGCAGAACAGGCCGCAGGATGATCTCGCCGTCGCCGTCGAGAACGTTGAGTTTCGTCCCTTTCTCGATACGGTATTTACGGCGCAACTTTGCCGGAATGACAATCTGTCCTTTAGATGAGGCATTGACGATCGGCATGCGCACGGCTCTCCGGTCGTACAAACAGGACAACGAACCACGGGCGGATTCCCTGATCTTCAATGTAAGGCATGACGACGACAGAAGGAAGGAGTAAGCGGCAACATACGAATGTAAGACATCAGAAACATGGGTAAGACGAAAAAGCCGCCTGTCTTATTTTTTTCTTGGGGACTCCGATATCGACCGCCACCATATCTGGGGGGCAGCCGGAAACGCGACGCAGGGCGATCAGCGGCCCGGTGGAATCCGATCCGCACGGCAGGTATCGCGGTACCGGTTCCGAGAACCGCGTCGGCTGCAGGTACGCCGGATCTGCTGCTGCGCCAGGGTGGCACCGCCGCAGTCAGACTGATATGACATGACATCTGTCATGACGGTATGATATCCTGTCGGTATGAATGGATCGGAACTCAACGAACTGCGACGACGGTTGGGACTGTCCCAGGAGGCGACGGCACGGGTGATCGGCGTGAGCGTGCGCACGGTGGCCCGGTGGGAAGCCGGGCAGAGTGTTCCCAGTCCGATGGCCGCGCGTCAGCTGCGGGCTCTTGCTGATCTCGCTCGCCGTCTCGAGCGGCTGTTCCGCCCCGATTCGATACCGGATTGGATGGAACGTCCCCTGAACCGGCTCGGCGGACGCACCCCTCACGACGTTCTGCTCGGCGAGGGGGCCGGGGCGCTGCTGCGGGTGGTGCTCGAGATGATCTCCGGGGCGGCGCCCGGTGAGGGATAGGTTCTATTTCTTCAGGGCCCGGGCGGCGTGAACGGCCAGCACGACCGCCAGGACGAAGAGCACGACGCTCAATCCGCTCAGCAGATATTCCCCCGCCAGCAGATGGTTGTACGCAAAACTGAGCAGAGCCGTCAGCGTGACGGCGAACATGAAGTACATCGGCAGGCGCACGAAGGTGGCGCCCCGGCCGCGGCGGGTCAGCCAGACACTGACGGCCAGCAGGGCCAGAGCGGCCAGGAGCTGATTGGCGCTCCCGAAAAGGGGCCAGAGTGTCTCCCACTGCCCCGAGAATATGAGCAGGGCGCTGACCGCCACCACCGCCGCACTGCCCAGATAGCGGTTCTGGGTCCAGGACGGGGGGGGTGCCTGCTCCGTCTCACGACCGTGGATAAATAATTCGGCGAAGGCGTACCGGGCCAGCCGGGTGGCGGTATCGAGGCTGGTCAGGGCAAATGCGCTCACCGCCAGGGCGGCGAACGAGGTCCCGACCACCGGGGCGATTCCCAGCGTGCCCAGAAAACCTCCCACCCCTTCACTGAATAGTGCCACCGGTCCGGCCTCGGCCAGCCGGGCGGCGTGATCCGAGGCGGTCAGGATCGATACCGCCAGCAGAGCGATGACTGCCAGCAGTCCCTCGGTCAACATCCCTCCGTAGCCCACCGGTCGGGCGTCACGTTCGTTGTTGAGCTGTTTGGCGGTGGTCCCGCTCGCCACCAGGCTGTGGAAACCCGAAATGGCTCCGCAGGCCACGGTCACGAACAGGACCGGGAACATGAATCCCAGCGAGGTCCGCAAACCGGTAAAGGCCGGCAGATGAATAGTCGGCTGCTGGATCAGGATCCCGATCAGAGCCCCGAGGAGCAAAGCGTACAGAAGGAAAGAGTTCAGGTAGTCGCGGGGCTGCAGCAGGGCCCAGACCGGAGTGATCGAGGCGACGAAAACATACCCGAGCAGAATCCAGAGCCAGGTGCCTTCGCCCAGGGTCAGGGGATGGGACACACCCAGCCAGATGCAGAGAAAGAGCAGTATCACCCCGATCGCGGTGGCGATGCCCAGCGGCAGTCGCAGGCGGTAGAGGGCCTGACCGAATATGACCGCCAGGAGGATGAAAAGGACTGAAGCGCTGGCGGCTTGCGGCGTAGCTGCAAAGGTCCGGGCGACGATCATGGCGAAAACGGCTACCACCAGGACCAGGGTGGCCAGGGCGAAGATCAGAAAAAGGGTCTTTCCGCTCACCCCGATGTTTTCTTCGATGATCTCGCCGATCGAGCGGCCGCGGTGGCGGATGCTGGCCACCAGACTCGACATGTCATGGGCACCCCCCATGAAGATCGAGCCGATGAGCACCCAGAGGAAAACGGGGATCCAGCCGAATAGCGCCGCCGTGACGGGACCGATGATCGGAGCCGCTCCGGCGATCGAAGCGAAGTGGTGCCCGAAGAGCACCGGGGTGCGGGCCGGCACGTAGTCCACTCCGTCCTGCCGGGTGTGAGCCGGGGTGCGCCTTTCGGGATCCAGACCGAGCCGGCGGCTCAGAAACCGCCCGTAGAACAGGTACCCGGCGATCATGGCGAGAACGGCGAGAAGCAGGAGCAGGGCGGCGTTCATGGCACGTTAACCTTCCCCAGGCGTGGTTCCGACAGGCTAGGCCCGGGCCCGGGGAGTGTCAAGGAGGGGGGTTGACCCCCCCGGGTGCCTTCCCTATACTCACCACGCTTTTCAGCCGGTTGAGGTGCAGGCCGGCGGATGAGGTGGACTGACGCGCGGAGGGGAGGTGAGTACCCCGCATGGACATGACCTTTCCTGAATGTCTGAAGTGTAATAACGGAACTCTGCTGCCGCTTTCCGATTACGGTCGTGACGGAGCGAGTATTATGTACAAGGCCTGGGTCTGCTCGAATCCCGAATGCGGCTTTCACATTCGTATCGACAACGGTGAGGTGAGTCTGGGGTACGAGCTCGGGAGAGCGCCGGTCAAGAAGTAGGCGGACGGGATTCCGCCCCCCATGGATCGTAACTGGTTGACACACAATCTCGGCTTGAAGCTCGGTTCTCTGGCGGTCGCCCTGCTGCTCTGGTTCCATACGGCGACCGAACGGGACTATGAGCTGGTACGCAGCATCCCCTTCGAGGTCGTCGGGGTCGCGGCCGACCTGGTGGTGGCCCGAGAGGTACCCGAATCGCTCGAGGTGCGGTTCCGCGGCCGGGGCAAGCGCCTGCTGACCCTGCGCTGGCGGGATGTGAGAGTCCAGCGGGATGCCAGCGGGGTAGAGCGACGGGCCCGCTACAACCTCGGGGTGGAAAACGTCGTCGCCCCCGAAGGTCTCGGACTCGAGATCGTCGAGGTGCTGCCCCCGACCGGGGTGACGATCGTCCTCGATGAAAAAATCACCCGCCGTGTTCCCGTCCGTCCCCAGGCCCGGATCTCACCGGCAGCCGGTTTCACCACCGTGGGAACCCTGCGGGCCATGCCCGATTCGGTCACTCTCACCGGGCCGCGTACTGCCCTGCAGGCGATTACGGCCGTGGAAACCGACACCCTGTTCGTCAACCGGGCCCGCGCTCTGGTCGAGGCCGAAACCGCTCTGATTCTACCGGCAGTGTATAACTGCCGGTGCGAATCCGAGACGGTTCGCATCCTGCAGGACGTTCAGGAAATCGGTCAGCGGACCTTTGCCGACATTCCGATCACCTTCACCGGCACCACCCGGCCCGAACGGTATGTGACCGAGCCCCGCCGGATCACCGTGACCGTCAAAGGCGGGGTCGGCGTGCTGGCCGAGATGGTCGCCTCGGATATCACCCTGACCGTGGATCTGAATACTCATTCCCCCGATCGTATGGTTGCGGTCGAACCCCTCGTCGAGCTCCCCGAAGGCATCACCCTGCTGCGGCTCGAGCCAGCCGCCGTGCGGGTGACCGAATACTGAGGAAGGCTCCGCATGGTGCAGGCTCAGGGCGTGGACCGTCCCCGGGTGCTGGGGATCGAAACCTCGTGTGATGAAACCGCTGCAGCGGTGGTCACCGGTTGGAGGAGCATCCTCTCCAACGTGGTCGTCACCCAGGAGGTCCACACCGACTGGGGCGGAGTGGTCCCGGAGGTCGCTTCGCGCGAGCACCTGCGGCTGGTTCTGCCCAGTATCAGACAGGCCATGGAAACGGCCGGAGCAGCCTGGTCCGATCTGGACGGTATAGCCGTCACGCGGGGACCCGGTCTGATCGGAGCTCTCCTGGTGGGCCTCTCGGTCGCCAAAGCCCTGGCGCTGGGCACCGGACTGCCCCTGGTGGGCGTCAACCACCTCGAGGGACACATCTTCAGCCTCCTGCTCGAGGATCCCGAATGGCGCCCCCCTTTTCTGATCCTGATCGCCAGCGGAGGTCATACCGAGCTGCATATGGTCGAGGATCTGGGAGCCTACCGCCGTCTCGGCGCCACTGTTGACGACGCCGCCGGAGAGGCCTTCGACAAGGTCGGGGTCATGCTCGGTTTACCCTATCCGGCAGGAGCCGGAGTCGACCGGCTGGCCGAGGAAACACTCCGCACCGAACTCTCTTTTCCGGTCGCCTCGGTCGATCGGCCGGGGCACAATTTTTCCTTCAGTGGACTGAAGACGGCTGTCATGCAGGCCTGGCGTCAGCTGTCTTCCGCCGGGCAGGAGGAAAAGCGCGGGGAGGTGGCGACGGCTTTCCGCCGTGCCGTCGTGGCAGCTCTGATCGCGGGGATCGAAGCCGCCCTGGATGAAACCGATGCCCCCCGGGTTGGAGTAGCGGGAGGGGTGGCCAACAATCGGCTCCTGCGCCGCGAACTCGTCGACCTGGCCCGCCGCCGCTCGATCGAAGTCGCCTTTCCCAGTCCGCGACTGTGCACCGACAATGCAGCCATGATCGCCGCCGCAGGTGCTTTCCACCTGGCGGGGGGTGAGGCTGACGGGCTCGAACTCGACGCCGATCCTTCGATGAAGCTTCCCGCGATCGAGCTCCGGCCGGCGGAGGAGGAACCTCCCGGCGGACCAGCCTGAGCGGCTCGGTCCGGAACCTCGAATCACCCCCCCGTACACTGACCCCCCGGTATCGCCCGACTGACACCCTCCCCCCGATACCGCCTCCCCGATACCGCTCCCCTACCGGCCTTCCCTCCGGCCGTCACCGCGAGAGAGGTCAATCATGGCGCGGCTGTCTCTTCTGGTCTGCCTCGTCGCCGGGGTGTGGGTGGTGCCGGTTCCCCGGGACGGCGATCAGGCCGGAGTGCGTTTCAACGAGGTCATGGCCGACCCCTCCGGACCGGAGGGTAACGGTGCCGGAGAGTGGATCGAACTGCGTCACGACGGCACCAGGGTCGTCGATCTGGAAGGCTGGGTACTGGCCGATGAGGGAGACGGACGGGATCGTATCCGGGTCTGGTCCGGTGGCTCGGGTCGGCTCGAACCGGGTGGCTATGCTCTGATCTGCGATCCCGAAGCTGATCCCCCTTCTCTGGCCCTGCCGGCCGACGTCCTGCTCCTGACGGTCGACGATGCCTCGCTCGGTAACGGGCTGGGCGCCGAATGCGATCGGTTACGGCTCTGCGACGAGAGGGGGAACATCGTCGATACTCTCAGCTGGTCGGAGCCGATCGCGGAGGGGATCTCGAGGGAGCGGGCCGGGGGCCGGCCGGGGTCATCGTCGCAGATCGGAGGTCTCCGCTGGAGACCCTGCCGGGCACCCGCCGGCTCGACACCGGGCAGAGTCAATTCGTGGACACCGATCCCCGGCGACCGTTCCCTGCGCCTGACCGGCGCCGTCCCCTCTCCGGCCCGGGCCGGAGAGGCCTGCACCCTGATTGCCAGCCTGGTCGACGAAGGACAGGCCGGACTCGATCCGCTCCACCTCAGTGTGAGAACGTGGTTGCCGGACGAGAGGGGAGAAAAATCGGAGAACGAACGCTGGTCAGGAACCCTGGCACCCGGCGACAGCGTCCGCATCACCTGGCTCTGGACTCCTCCCGAAGGGGGCCTCTGGAAAGTACGGGCGGCGATCGAATCCCCCCCCGCTGAACGTTCCTGGTGGGACGCCGATACGCTGGACCTGGCGGTTCGTTTCGCTCCTCTGGTGCGGATCGTGACCGAAGCCCAGCCACGTCCGGTCAGCGGCTGGGAAGAATGGTTCGAGATCGGCCCGGGGCCGGGGAGCGTCGCTCGGTCGGCTCCGTCCTGGGTCGGGTGGCGGGTCAGGGTGGGGTCGGTTTCCGGGGCGGCGTGGGCGCCCCGTGAATATCAGCTCACCCCTCCGGCCGCCGCTCTGGTGCTCGTCGGAGCCGGAGAGAGGGTGCGGCTTCCGGCGGCGGCACCGCTGGCGGAATTGCGGGCGCCGACCGAACTCTGGCCGGGACTCCGCCTGACCGACACCGGCTGTGCAGTGGTGCTCATCGATCCTTTCGGTACGGTCGTGGACAGTGCCGTTATCCGGCCGGCCGCCGGTCTGCCGCGCGGTCACAGCTGGCAGCGCTGGGAAACCGACCTGGCCGGCTGGCTGCCGAACGCCTGGGGATTCGCCCGCTCGACCGAAGCGGTCACTCCGGGCTGGCTGGCGGCTCAAGACACTCTGACGGCCGGGAGCGAGAGCGATCGGGGATTCCGGTTCCAGTTCGATCACGGTTCCGACGGGACGATCACCTTTATCTGGCAGGCGGGTGCGAGCCGACTCTGGCTCGAAGCGGACCTTTACGATATGAGCGGGGCCGGTATCGCTACAGTTCTGCCGCGCACTCTGGTCAGGGGCCGGGATGAAACCCGCTGGCATCCGCAGAGGGCCGCTCCCGTGGTGCAGGCCGGGCTCTACCTCCTCGTTGTGCGGGCTGAAGCGGCGGAAACGGGACGGGTCTGGACGATCCGCCGGGCTCTGGGGGTGCGGCCGTGATGACCGGTCGTTCCCGGATCCGGATCGTGATGGTCTTCGGATTTCTGATTGCGGGGGCTGACCCGGCCTGCGGCCAGCACGGGATTGCGCCGGGACCGGGGTGGACCGCTCTGGGGGCGGGAGCTCTGATGAGCCGGCTCTCGTTCGGAGGGTCCATGGTCGCCCCGGGAGCCGGGATCGGCTGGCGGATCTGCACCCAACGCCCCTTCGGCGTGCCCGATCTGGAGTACCGGGAGGGGTGGCTGACAGCCGGTACCCCGGCTGCAGTCGCCGGAGTGTGTTGGCGTCAGCTGGGTGGGGATGGCATGCGGATCTCGAGTTGTGAGATCGGGGTGGGGCGGGCCGGAGCCCGCTTCTTCATCGGGGGGGGCTGCGATCTGCGCCGGCTCAGCGCTCCCGACCGTCCGGTGCTGCTCAACGCCGTGCCGGTTCTGCGCGGTGCCTGGTTCGGGCCCGAGGGCTGGCGGGGGGCGGTCCTGCTGCGGGGCGGCAGCGGCGAACGTGGCTGGACCGACAGCGGCGGTCACTGGGCGCTGCAGCGTGATATCGGAGGGGCGGCGGCCGGGATAGGGGGTTCCTTCGGACCGGGCCGAACCCATACCCTGGCCCTGTACGTTACCCTCGCCCGGCCCGGATTGACCCTGTCGGCGGGACTGTGGGGCGATCCGCCCGCCCCGGGGGCGGTGCTGGCGATCCTGGTCGGAGCCCTGAGGTGGGCAGGCGAGTTCAGGTGGGTGCAGGGTCCCGGAGTGAGTCTGCTGTGGAGCGTGGGGGTGGGGCGGGAAACGCAAAGGAAGGCGGGAAGGGGGGCGGGACGGTGAAATGGCTCAATACGGTTCTGCTCACCCACCTGCTCCTCGGCGGCGGGATCAGCGAAGCGATCTGGCAGGCCCGGGTAGCCGCCCTGCTCGAGCAGGAAGGGATTGCGGAAAGCGCTCTGCGCCATGCTCCCGGGTTCGACCTGCGGTTGACGGTCGAAGGGGGGGAGGTGTCGGGCCGTCTGGGGACAGGGATAACCGGAGGACGGACCGGCCGGGCGTATACCCTGCAGGGTCTCTGTCTTTTTTCCCGTTCCCGGGGCGTTCCCCGGTATGAACGGATCAGCATCGCGGGCCAGTTCGAGTTCGGACGGGGCCGTCTCGGCTTCGGGCCGGCCCGGGGAGGTCTCGGAGCGGGCCTGGTCTGCGATTTCACCTGGCGGCTGCGGACCGGAGCGCAGGCCCGCGGCGCCTGGACCGGACTGCCGCATGGATTGCGCACCGCCGCCGGTGTCGCCCCGGAGCCCACACAGCTGCTCACCTGGCAGCGCCGGGACGGCCGGGGACTCGCGTGGGCTGTCGCTTTTCAGCCCGATCGTTCCACAACCCTGCTGGCGGGCTGGACGATCGGGTCGGGGCTGCGAACCATGGTGCTGCTCGCTGCCGATCGGCGCGCGGTCGAGTTCACAGCCGGGTGGCGCCAGGGCGGCGACGGTATTGAAGGGCGGTTTTCGGGAGCCCTCTGGGAGACTCCGCAAGCGGGAAAGGGTGAGAGACGAGGCGGGGCCGTGGAAGGTGTTGTCTCCCGGCGAAGAGACGGAGCGGCCTGGGAGATCAGGTTCTGGACCTGGAGCGGGTCGCGGCCGCCGCTGGCTCCCCTGGTGAACTCGGCCACTCGAAGCCGGCGACGCGGCCTGCGGGCCGGCCTGGAACTGCGGCCGCCGTTCGGGGTGAAGCTGGCCGTCTCGAGTGAGATCGCCGGCGGTATCGGCACGCCCGGAGAACGCTGTGGGTGGTGGCGGAGCGAGGGTCGGATCGCGGGAGGAGGGAAAGAGGGGGCGGTATGGAACCTGACCCTGCGCCGCACCCGGGAGCGCGAACCACAGCTCTGGATACCGGCCCTGAATTCGACCGCGACGGTGACCGACCTGCGGCTGCAGAGCCGGCCGCAGGCGGACCGACGATGGCGGGTCGGTATCCGGCAGGTGAGGGGAGAAACCGGCGCCCGCAGCCGGGGGGCCTGGGTGCAACGCGATTTCATCCTGGGAGGCGGGAACGGATACCTGCGCGGGTCGTATGCACTGCCGGGACCGCGGGCTCCACTCTACTGGTATGAGCCGGCCCCCTTCCCCGGACGGAATCTCCGGCGGGTCACGGCCGCAGGTCCGGCTATAATTCTCGGCTGGACCGACCGCACCGGCCGGGTGGGGGTTCGTTTTCGGTTCGACGAGAGCGGTGCGGGTGAGTTCCTTCTTCGCTTTCACCGGTATCGGTGATGGACCGATCGGACCGGGGAGTATTACTTCGGGCAGTGCTGCCGGTCTGTGTCGGCGGTACGGTATGAGGGAAGGGAAACGGGTGTGAGATCAGCCTGGTGCGACATCAACCTCGGTGCCATCGAACGCAACGCCCGGGCTCTGGCCGAGCGGGCGGGGGCACCTCTGCTCCCCATCGTCAAAGCCAATGCCTACGGTCATGGAGTCGGTCCGGTCGTGGAGCGGTTGGCGACCCTGCCTGCGGTCTGGGGGGTCGGTGTCGTCCTGGTGGCCGAAGCCACCCGTCTGCGCGAACTGGGGTATGACGGTCGGATCGTCATCCCCGGCGGACTGATTCCCGAACAGGCGGCCGAAGCCCTCGATTCGGGTGCCATTATCGCCCTGTCGGATCGGGAGGTCGCCCGGGCTCTGGATCGCGAAGCGCGCCGGCGCGGCACCCGGGCGCCGGTTCACCTCAAGGTCGACATCGGCATGCACCGGCTCGGCTTTCCCTTCGCCGAGGCCGAAGAGGCCGCCGGCGAGGTCGCTTCGCTGCCCGGGCTGCGCCTCGAAGGAGTGCTGACTCATCTCGCCGCCGCCCATTGCGGCGATGAGGTCTCGCGCGAACGCACCCGGAGCGAGGTCGAACGCTTCACCGCCCTCGTCTCGAGGCTTGGCGCCCGGCACGGTCCCCTCATCGCCCACGCCGCCAACTCCAGCGCCGTCATGGCGGCCGGCGACGCGACCTTCGATCTGGCTCGTCCCGGCCTGGCTGTCTACGGCTGGAAACCCGCGGCCTGGCTGCCCGATCTGCCACCTCTCGAGCCGGCCCTTGCAGTGCGAACCCGGGTCGTGGTCGAAAAGACAACCGTTCCCGGCGCTTCAGTCGGATACTCGCAGACCCCCCTGGGGGCCGGGCGGAGGCTGGGGGTGCTGCCGATCGGGTACGCCGACGGTATACCGGCTGCCTGGGGGCTGGCGGGCGGCTGCGTTCTCTTCGCCGGCGGCCGGGCGCCCCTGGTGGGTAGTGTCAGCATGGACAGCTGTGTGGTCGATCTGACCGATCTGCCCGCCGAAGGCGTGGGCAGTATCGCTCTCGTCATGGGGGAGGGTGAGGAGGGGCGACTCGATCCGCACGATCTGGCGGCGGCGACCGGACGATCGATATACGAACTCCTGGTGGCTCTCAACGGTCGTCTTCCCCGGCGTCACCACGGCTGAGGAAACGGCTGCGGTCAGCCCCGAGCCTCCACACGGCTTGCCACCCGGCTCTCTCAATGCTTACCTTTTCCAGACCGGGCAGCGCCTGTGTCCCCAACTCCGTGCCGGAAGAGGAACGTCATGTCCGATCATCCCCCTGCCAAGAAGACACCGCTCTACCAGACGCATCAGGACCTCGGTGCCAAACTGGTAGACTTCCACGGCTTCATCATGCCGGTGCAGTACAGCGGCATCCAGGCCGAGCACCGGCAGGTCAGAACGACGGCCGGGCTCTTCGACATAAGTCACATGGGTGAGTTCGAGGTCTGGGGGCAGGACGCTTTCGAGTACGTACAGAAGATGGTCACCAACGACGTCGGTGAACTCAAAGTCAATCAGGTCCAGTACACCGGTCTGTGCTACGAGCACGGCGGCCTGGTCGACGACCTGACCCTGTACCGTTTTCCCGACCACTACCTGCTGGTCGTCAACGCCTCAAACATCGAAAAGGACTTTGCCTGGCTCGCCGAGCATGTCGAGGGTGATGTCGACCTGCGCGACCGCAGCGACGAGATGGGGTTGCTGGCCCTGCAGGGACCGCGCTCCGAAGAGATTCTCGTGAGGCTGACTCCCACCGATCTGCCCCGCATCGGTTTCTACTGGTTCGTGCCCGGTGAGGTGGCCGGGATCCCGGCGGTCATCTCCCGCACCGGTTACACCGGCGAAGACGGTTTCGAACTCTATGTTGAGGATCTCGAGGCTCTGCCGCGCCTGTGGGAGGCCATCATGGAGGCCGGAGCCGGAGAGGAAATCCTCCCCATCGGTCTGGGGGCGCGCGACAGTCTGCGTCTCGAAGTGGGCTACAACCTGTACGGCAATGATATCTGGGACGAGACCAACCCGCTCGAAGCCCGAATGGCCTGGACGGTCAAACTCGAGGCGGGCGATTTCATCGGGCGGGAAGCCCTGCTCAAAGTGAAGCAGGAGGGAGTGTCCCGACGCCTGGTGGGTCTCCGGCTCGAGGGCAAGGTCTTCCCGCGCCAGGGATACCCGATTCGCCACGAGGGTGAGGAGGTCGGCGTCGTCACGAGCGGGACGGTCGGTCCCTCGGTCGGCGAACCGATAGCGCTGGGCTACGTGCGGGCCGACCTGGCGGGCAGGGGAACCGCTCTGTCGGTCGACTGCCGCGGTCGCATGGCCGGAGCCGAGATCGTCGCTTTGCCGTTCTATGCCGAAGGGAGCCGGAAGTAGCCGTCCGACGGCTTCTGTTTCCGGAATGATGGAAGTCAGGGTCTACTTCATACCCGCCGAGGCGCCCGACGAGGAACTGCGTTCGCGCACCGCTGTCGTCATCGATGTGTTACGGGCTTCGACGACGATCGTCACCGCCATCGCACACGGCGCCCGGGGTATCATCCCCGCAGAGACTCTCGAAGGGGCCACCGAGATGGTCACCCGTCTCGGTATGGACGATGTGCTCCTCTGCGCCGAGCGTGACATTCAGCGGGTTGAAGGGTGCGATCTGGGTAATTCCCCGGCCGAATACACCCCCGACGTGGTCGGCGGTCGTCTGCTGGTTCTTTCCACCACCAACGGAACCCGGGCGATCACCCGCGCGGGAGCGGCGGCCCGGATCCTCATCGGCGCTTACGTGAATGCCGCCGGTATCGTGGAGGAACTCAGCCGACTCGATGAGGCGGTTTTTCTCTGCGCCGGCAACAGTGGGGGTTTCGCCCTCGAGGATGCCGCCTGTGCCGGATTCATCCTGCAGCGCCTGGCTCAGGTCACCGGACGGGAGATGATCCCGGCCAACGACGGGGCATGGGTGGCCCTGCAGCTGGGGCGGCGCACTCCCCGCAGTCCCCTCCGGATGCTGCGTCGCTCGGCCCACGGTCAGAGGCTCGATGAAGCCGGTTTCGCCGCCGATCTGCACCTGTGTGCGGCGGTGGATTCCCTGCCGGTCGTCCCCCGGGTGCGCGATCGGATCATCACGGGTGACGCCACCGGGTTCCCCGGCTGACAGCGCGGCGACCAGGCCCCGCCCGCCCGGCTGTGACGGCTCTGTCGGAGCGTATATGGATACTGCCCGGGAGGAGTCACCATGAGCACAAAGACGGGCACGAAACGGCGTTCACGGCGTACCAGGCGATCGGGGGGGCACACCCGGGAGATCGTCGGGGTTGTCGTCCTGGTGGCCGGTCTCATCCTGCTGCTGAGTCTGCTCTCCTACCGTCTGACCGATTACCCGGCCTTTGATTCCGCCGCTGGAGCGCCCCGCAACTGGATGGGACGGCTAGGCGCCCTGCTGGCCTGGGGCATGGTGACGAAGATGGGCCGGCTCCCGCCTTTCCTGACTATCGGTCTGATCCTGCTCTGGGGCTGGCGGATCCTGCGCCGCACGGCCGATCGGCGGCTGGTGATCCTGTCGGTTCAGGTACTCTTGGTCCAGGTTCTTCTCGCGGTTTTACTGGCCTTTCCCCACCACCTGTTCAATCCCGATCTGTCCACCAACCTGGCCGGGGAATGGGGGGGCTGGATAGCCGGGGTGCTGACCGATTACACCGGTGTGGTCGGAGCCCCCCTGGTCTGGCTGGTGGTGGTTCTGATCTTCGCCATGGTCGCCTTCGGGCTCAAACCGGGCGAACTGGCGGCGGCTCTGGCCCGGGCGGGGATCTGGATCGGGCGAGTTGCTGCCGCCGCAGCCGGTGGCGTGATGGCGCTGGCGAAAAAAGTGAGCACCCGGCGGTCGGCGAAAAAGACCGCCGCCCGTCCCCGCCGGACGGCACGTACCCCGACGACCAGGAAAAAGACCGCCGGGAAGCCGGCCGAGCCGGCACCGGCGGCAGAGACGGCCCTGTCCGCTGCCGGAGATGGGACTGCGGCGCCGCCTCCCGGGGAGGAACCGCTCCCGCCGGTGGGGCGCGATATGGAACCGGCCCCGGCCGCTGTTCCGGAAGAGGGTTCCGGGACGGCCGACGTACCGACTCCGGATAAAGACGATCGACCCCCGGCGCTCGAACCGCGGACGATACCCGGCTCCGAGACCTACTCGCCACCGCCGCTCGACCTCTTCGTCGCTCCCTCCGAAGATGAACTGGGCCCCGACGAAGAGGAGGTCCGGACTGAAGCGGAACTGCTGCAGGAGAAACTGCTCAGCTTCGGAGTGCGGGCCGAAGTGGCCCGCTGGAAGACCGGTCCCGTCATCACCCGTTTCGAACTCAAGCCGGCCCCCGGGGTCAAGGTGAGCCAGATCGTCAACCTGGCCGATGACCTGGCTCTGGCGATGCGGGCGCAACGGATCAGAATCGTGGCGCCGATCCCGGGTGAGGCGGCGGTCGGGGTGGAGATCCCGAACGCCCGTCCACGGATCGTCCGCCTGCGCGAGGTTCTGGAATCGAAAGACTTCGCCGAGGGACCGCACAAGCTCCCCCTGGCGCTGGGCATGGATATCGCCGGGGCTCCCGTGGTCGTGGATCTGGGCGGTATGCCCCACCTGCTGCTGGCCGGCACGACCGGTTCGGGCAAGAGCGTGAGCATCAATGCCATCATTGCCAGTCTGCTGCTGCGGATGGGCCCCGAGCAGTGCCGTTTCATCATGGTCGATCCGAAAATGCTCGAACTGGCGATCTACAATGCCATTCCGCACCTCATCACGCCGGTGGTGACCGATCCGCGCAAAGCGGTCGATGCCCTGCGGTGGGCCGTACTCGAAATGGAGCAGCGGTACGATCGTCTGGCCGGGGTCATGGTGCGCGATCTCGAGCAGTACAACACCAAGGTTCGCTCCCTGCGCGACGCAGCCGCCGAGAACGACGACGTCGAAGCCGCCGACGTCCCCGAGCCGCTGCCCTACATCATTATCGTGGTGGACGAGCTGGCCGATCTGATGATGACCGCTTCGGCCGATATCGAAACCCTCATCCAGCGTCTGGCCCAGAAGGCCCGGGCGGTTGGAGTACACCTGATCCTGGCCACCCAGCGACCCTCGGTGGATGTCATCACCGGACCGATCAAAGCCAACTTCTCTTCCCGTATCGCCTTCCAGGTGCCTTCCAAGATCGATTCGCGCACCATCCTCGACTGCAACGGGGCCGAAAAACTGCTCGGCCGGGGCGACCTGCTCTTCATGAATCCCTCTTTCCCCGAACCGCGCCGGGTTCACGGTTCCTTTATCAGCAACGAGGAGATCGAGAGCCTTGTGAACCTGGTCGGCGGTCAGGAGTTGGATACCGAAGAGGTGGACATCTTCGCGCCGGCTGCGGGCGATCCGGGCGGCATGGGGGCGGCGGGTGAGGCGCTCGACGACCAGCTGCGCGATGCGGCCTGGATCGTCGTCACCCACGACCAGGGCTCGATCAGTCTGATCCAGCGCCGCCTGGGGGTCGGATACACACGGGCGGCGCGGATGATGGACCAGCTCGAGATGCTCGGTATCGTCGGACCTCCCGACGGAACCAAAGCCCGCGAGGTGCTCCTGGACGAAGAAGACCTGGAAGATATCTCATGGGGTGGACGATGACGTGTTTGCAGACCGGTTGGAGCCGGCGCCGATACCCCGGCCCTTCTCCGTGTGGCCGTCACCTGGCGGCCGTGGCCGCGGCGGCGATCGTGCTCGCGATCCCTGCAGGAACCGGAGCGCAGGAACCCGATTCGCAGCTGAACGCTCTCATGGAGCGCCTCCGGACCAACTGGGAATCGCTGGATGGTCTGACGGCCCGGTTCACCCACACCTTCGAATGGGTTCTGGCCGGTGAAACCCAGGTCACCCGCGGCCGGCTCTGGATCGCGGGCCGAACCCGCTTCCGGCTCGAACTCGAGGGCCGGGTCATGGTCTCGGACGGGGACACGATCTGGGATTGGGATCAGGAACAGAACCAGGTTCTCATCTTCAACGCCGATCCCGAGCGCGGCATTTCCAATCAGCAACAGCTCTTCCTGGCGTATACCGAGGGGGTGGATGTCGAAGGGCTCAGCGAGGAGACCGTCGATGGTACTCTCTATGTATCGGTCCGGATCCACCGGCAGGCCTGGGAAGATCCCAGCAGTGTGGATATCGTGATCGACACCGACCGTCTGCTGGCGGTGCGGGCCGATTATGCCGACGGGGCCGGGAACACGCACGCATATGTCCTCGACGATATCCGCACCGGACCGCAGGAAGAGACACATTTCACCTTCTCCATCCCGGCCGGGGTGACGGTCGTTGACATGCGGCCGCCGGGGGACTGAGGCGTGACGGAGTGGCTTGCAGTCACGGCTCTGGGGGCGGTCGCGGCAATAGACACGACGGCCTTCTTCCAGGGGATGGTCCACCAGCCGCTGGTCATCTGTTCCCTGGCGGGAGCGGCCCTCGGCGTCCCCTATGAAGGGGCCTTTTTCGGCGGTCTTCTTCAGCTCCTCTGGATGGGAGACCTGCCGGTCGGGAGCCGCCTGAGGCCCGAAGTCGGTCCGGCCGCGGTCGGGGCCGCCGGCGGGGTTCTGATCGGCATCAAGGCCGGCTTTCTCGATCTGGGGGTCGGCGGTCTGGTGGTTCTGCTGACTGCCCTTCCGATCGCCTATCTGGCCGGGTATCTCGTGAACTGGCAGCGGGATCGACGCAGCCGGATGGCCCGCCGGGCCCGGGCCGCGGTGGCGGCGGGGCATCCCGGGCGTCTGAGGTGGCTGCTTGTCGAAGGAGTACTGCAGTGTGCCGGGCGGGGTGCAGTCACCGCACTCGGTGCGGCCGCGGCGGCCCGGTTCCTGCTCGAACTCAGCTGGCTCGAACCGCTGGCAAGGCAGATCCCGCCGTACGCTCTGCTGGCGGGAATGCTGGGAATCGGTCTCGGCGGCATGCTCGGCCTCTTCCGGAGCCGGGAACTGCTGGCCTGGCTCGGTGGCGGGCTCGTGCTGGGAATTGCAGCCGCAGTGGTGCTCGGATGAGCTGGCGGGTCAGAATGTCTAGCCGCTTTGCGGCTTTTCTCACCAGCCTGGGATTCCAGGCCGGATTCAACTACGACGGATTCCAGAATATCGGTCTGGCGGCCACCCTCCTGCCGGCCCTGCGCGATCTCTACCCCGAACCGGACGACCTGGAGCGCGCCCTGGAACGGCATCTACGCTACTTCAACACCAATCCCTACCTGGCGACCTTTACGGCCGGAGCCCTCATCGCGGCCGAAGAGGAAAACCTCGAGCGGGGCGGCGGACTCGAAGCCGACACGACCTGGCTCGACCGTTTCAAGCAGGCCAGCGGCAGTGTGCTCGGCAATCTGGGCGACCGTTTCTTCTGGGCTGGTCTTCAGCCGCTGGCCTGTCTGGCCGGTGTCATTGCCTTTCTCCTGTCGCCTCTCTACGGCATCCTGGTCCTGTTACTGCTCTTCAATATTCCCCACCTCCTTATCCGGGCCGAGGGTATGCGGCTGGGATGCGTCGCCGGCCGGGGAGTGGTGACCATCGTCGCGGGAGACCTCGGCGCCCGGGCGATCCGCTGGGTCAGACGCCTGGCCGCGCTGGCTCTGGGAGCGGTCCCCCCTCTGCTGCTCGTCCACCCGAGCACACCCGACGGGGTGGAGGGCGCGGCGCTGATAGCCGGAACGATCGGGGTCGGCTGGCTGGTTCTGCGCCGGGAGCGGGGGCGCTTTCCGTCCCTGCTCGTACTGACCCTCCTGCTCACGTCGCTCCTGGTCGTGTTCTAAATGGCGATCGTCAGGACAGTTATCATCACCAACCCCCTCGGTCTGCACGCCCGACCGGCGGCTTTATTCGTACAGGCCGCCAACCAGTACACCTGCGATGTTCACGTTACCCGTGAGGATATTCGCGTTAGCGGCAAGAGCATCATGGGGGTTATGATGCTTGCGGCCGAACAGGGTGCCGAGATCACGATCGAGGTCGACGGCTCGGACGAGGAGGCATGCCTGGCGGCCCTGCTCGAACTGGTTACCGGCGGTTTCGAGGAGATGGAGGCATAGTCGGTTTTCGCCCTGGAGTTCCGGACGGGTACCGGCATGGTTTCCGGAGTACAATCACATCATTGGCCGCTTCCGGAGTACGGCGTATGGACAGGTTGATAAGCGGTATCTCGGCCTCGCCGGGATTCGCGGTTGGGGAAGCATATCTGCTGGATCGGGGTGAGCTCGTTATCGAGGAGCGGAGCCTCGAAAGCGACGAGGTGGAAAACGAAATTGCCCGCTTCCGGCGGGCTCTCGATGCTGCCCAGGATCAGATCACCGTTCTGCAACAGAGGATCTCGCGCACCATGGGCGAGAATGTGGCCCGGATTTTCGGGGTTCACATGATGATCCTGAAAGACGAGATGGTCGTCGAGGATACCATCGAAGGTATTCGATCCGGCGCGCGCAACGCAGATGCCGTCTACAACGAGATCATGTCCGGGATGCGTGACCGGCTGGCCGGAGCCGAGGACGAGTACCTGGCTCAACGGGCCATGGATATCGAAGATGTCCGGCACCGGGTTCTGGTTCAGCTCGCGCCAGGAGGCCGGATCTTCCTGCGCCAGCTCAGTCGACCGGTCGTGGTGGTGGCCGAGGATCTGACTCCGTCGGAAACGGCGATGCTCGATCCCGAGCACGTGCTGGCCTTTGTGACCGAAGCCGGCGGTCGGACCAGTCACGCGGCCATCATGGCGCGCAGCCTCGGCGTTCCGGCCGTGGTCGGGGTTTCGCGGATAACCGAACGGATCCAGAGCGGCGCCCTGATCGCCGTCGACGGAACCTCGGGGCAGGTGGCGGTCAATCCCGACGAACGTCTGATCAAGTTCTTCGAGTCGCAGAAGGCCATCTTCGCCGAACTCGAACGCGAGTTGCTCAAACTCAAGAACCTGCCGGCGGTGACCCTCGATGGTCGCGAGGTCGAACTCTCGGCCAACATCGAGGTGCCCGAAGAGGTCGAGCGCGCAATCAGTTTCGGCGCCAAGGGCATCGGATTGCTGCGGACCGAGTACCTCTACCTCGGACGGGGCGAGCTCCCCGACGAGGAACAGCAGTATACCGATTACCGCCGGGTACTCGAACAGGCGGCTCCCGATTCGGTCATCATCCGTACCTTCGACCTGGGTGGAGACAAGATGGGCCTGGGGCCGATCGGGCCGCTGGAGCGCAATCCCTTCCTGGGTTGGCGGGCGATCAGGGTTTCGCTCGCCGAACCCGACATCTTCGACACCCAGCTTCGCGCCATTCTGCGGGCCTCGGCCTACGGCAAGGCCAAGCTCCTGCTGCCGATGATCGGCAGTCTCGAAGAGCTGCGTCAGGCCAGGGCGGCTCTCGATGGAGTACAGGCCGAACTGCGGGCCGAGGGGGTCAGCTTCAACGAGGAGATTCCGGTCGGGATCATGATGGAGGTGCCGGCGGCCTGTGCCATCGCCGATCTGCTGGCCCGGGAGGCCGACTTCCTTTCGATCGGCACCAACGATTTGATTCAGTACTCGCTGGCCGTGGACCGCGGCAATCCCCGGGTAGCCTACATCTTCCAGGAGCTTCACCCGGCCGTTCTCCGGCAGATCAAGATGACCATCGACGCCGGTCACCGGCACGGCCGCTGGGTGGGGATGTGCGGCGAGATGAGCGCCAATCCCCTGGCCACCATGATTCTGCTCGGTCTGGGGCTCGATGAATTCAGCATGAGTCCGGCTCTGATTCCCGAGATCAAGAAGATCGTACGGTCGTGTAAGCACGCCGAGGCCAAGGCGTGTGCCGAGGAAGCCCTGCTCCAGGAGACCGTCGAGGGAGTCGTCGGCGTAGCCCGCCGGTACACCAAGGGCAAACTCGGCGACCTGGAAACCGACGCCATCGAAAGCATCCCGAGCTATCCCGCCGCAGTGACTGCCGAGGAGGCGGGCGGAACTGCCACCCCCGCCGCCGAGGAGGAGTAAGACCATGCGAGACGACCCGCGCACCCGGCTCGATGCGCCCGAGATTCTGGCCGAAGCCGATCCGGGAGGCATGTTGGGCCTGATTGAAGGTGCGGCCGTGCAATGGCGGGACGCTGTCCGGGCGACGACCGCCTTCGAACTGCCCGATGCCTGGCGTGAAAAACGCCGGGTCATCGTGCTCGGGATGGGAGGATCGGCAATCGCCGCCGACTTCGCCGCCGTTGCTCTGGCCGACACCTGGCCGGTAGCCCTGCATGTCGTGCGCGATTACCACCTGCCCGCCTGGGCGGGTGACGGCGATCTGGTCGTGGCCTGTTCCTATTCCGGCGCCACCGAGGAAACCCTGAGTGCCTGGCACGAAGCCGCCGGGCGGGGACTGGATCGGGCGGCCATAACGACCGGCGGCGAGCTGGGCTCGGAAGCCGAACGCGAGGGCGTCCCGCTCTTCGCTCTGCCCGAGGGGCTGCCCCCCCGGGCCGCCTTTCCTTCGGCCCTGGTTACCCTTTACGGCTTGTTGGCCGGGATCGGGCCCCTCGACGAGAGCGCCCCGGGCAGTGAGGAGAGCCGGATCGAACTGACTGCCGTAGCGGACCTGCTCGACGGTCTGCGGGAACGGTACGGCGGCGACTCCCCCCTGCTCGAGAATCCGGCCAAGGAACTCGCCCTGTGGCTGGGCGATAACTGGCCGGTCATATACGCACCGGCCCGGCCGCTGGGACCGGTGGCGTGGCGCTGGCGGGGACAGTTCGCCGAGAACGCCAAGCGCGTTGCCTCGGGGCACCTGCTCCCCGAGATGAATCACAACGAAATCGTCGGGTGGGAGGTCCAGGAGGTGATCTACCCGGCCACCCGGGTTCTGCTGATGGAAGATCCGGGGCAGAGCCCGAAGATGCAGCGTCGGCTCGATGTTACCGCCGAGCTGCTGCAGACCGCCGGCGCTCCGGTACGCCGGATCAAGGCCGAAGAGGGGACTCACGGGCTGGCCCGGATGGTCGCGCTGGCCGCTCTGGGCGACTACGTGAGCGTGTATCTCGCCCTGGGCTGGCGGGTCGATCCCACCCCGGTCGAGAAGATCGATCACCTGAAAGCCAAACTCGCGGAGGTGGATTCATGAAGGCGCTCATCCCGGTCGCCGGTATCGGTACCCGCCTCCGGCCGCACACCCACACCATCCCGAAGGCCCTCCTCCCGGTCGCCGGCCGGCCGATCCTGGGACACATCATCGATGCTCTCCTGGGGGCCGGTATCGAGGCCTTCTGTTTCGTGACCGGGTATCGGGGTGACGAGATCAGGACGTGGGCCGAAGCGACCTACGAGATGTCGATGGACTGGGTCGAACAGGAGCAGATGCTGGGTCTGGGGCATGCCGTCCTCACCGCGGCCGACTCGATCGCCGGCCAACCGGTTTTCATCGTCCTGGGGGATACCCTCTTCGAGGCCGATCTGGAGGCCGTGCTCGAGAAAGGCGGCAACAGCCTCGGGGTGATGGGGGTCGACGATCCCTCCCGCTTCGGCGTGGTGGTGGTCGAGGGCGAACAGGTCGTTCGACTGGTGGAGAAACCCGCCGAACCGATCAGCCACCTGGCCATCGCCGGACTCTATCACATTGCCGAGACCGACCTCCTGCTCACCCAGCTCAAGCATCTCGTCGAGGAGGATATCCGGACCCGCGGGGAGTACCAGCTGACCGACGCGCTGGCTCTGATGCTCGAGGCCGGGGCGGTCTTCCGAACCTTTCCGCTGCAGGCCTGGTACGACTGCGGTTTGCCCGAAACGGTGCTGGCGACCAACCGGGCCCTGCTCGATCGGGCCGCCGGGGAAGGCGCGTTACCCGACCATGAGCCGGGCAGCGAGGCGATCATCATCGAACCGGTCCAGGTGGGGAACGAGGTGGTCCTCGAGAAAGCTGTCATCGGACCCCACGTCTCGATCGAAGCCGGGGCGGTGGTACGCCGGAGTGTGGTGAGCAACAGCATCGTTGCCGCCGGGGCCGTGATCGAAGGGGCGGTCGTGGAGGGCAGCCTCGTGGGACCCGGGGCGCAGGTACGGGGACAGCCGATGCAACTCAACATCGGTGACTCCGCCACAGTGAATGGAGCCGGGTAAATGGCGAGCCCCGAACTGCTTGTCGTCGGGAGCGTGGCGCTGGACAGCGTCACCTCGCCCGCCGGGTCGGTGACCGAGGCACTCGGCGGGTCCGCGACCTATTTCTCCGCCTCCGCCGCCGCCCTGACCCGGGTCGGGATGGTGGCCGTGGTGGGCCGGGATTTCCCCCCCGATCACGTCGAACTGCTCCGCGGACGGGGTATCGACCTGGGCGGGCTGGAGACGGCTCCGGGAAGAACCTTCCGTTGGGCAGGAGGTTACGAGACGGATCTCAACCAGGCTGTCACATATGACACTCAATTGAACGTATTCGAGACCTTCGAGCCGAAACTGCCCGCAGGATGGGAGGATACGCCGTTTGTCTTTCTGGCGAATATCCACCCGCGCCTGCAACTGCAGGTCGTCGACATGGTTTCGGAGGCGGCCTTTATCGGGGCCGATACCATGAACTTCTGGATCGACGGTGAGATCGAGGCCCTCACTGAACTCGTCGGCCGGGTGCACTGCCTGACCATGAACGAGGCGGAGATCCGCCAGTTCTCCGGGGAACAGAACCTGCTGCGGGCCATCAGGTCCGCCGCCCGGCTCGGCCCCGACTATATCATCGTCAAGCGGGGCGAGTACGGCGCGGTGCTCTGGCATGCCGACGACCTATTCTTTCTACCCGCCTGGCCGCTCGAGCGCGTGGTCGATCCCACCGGTGCCGGGGATACCTTCGCCGGCGGGTTCTTCGGATACCTGGCTTGGCGCGGAGAGGTCACGCCGGCCACGGTCCGTCACGGTCTGATGGTGGGCAGCGTCCTGGCTTCCTTTACCGTCGAAGACTTCAGCCTCTCGGGTCTGCTCGGGGTCGGACCCGCCGACCTGGCCGAACGGGTGCAGGCCTTTACCGCGATGTTCGCCGTCGACGGCGCCGGTCCGGTCCTGCCGGATTCCTCGGGCTGAATTCCCCGGCAGACCGGAGCCGACCGGTCGCAAGCCGGACGGCGAGCCGGGGTTTGACCTGCGTCGCCGGAGAATGTTCTTTAGAAACGATCACCGCCCCACCAGGTATCGGGCGCCGCAATACCACTCTGCCGGCCCCAACGAACGGGATGTACGCATGCACTACATTTTCACGAGCGAATCAGTTACCGAAGGCCACCCCGACAAGATGGCCGACCAGATCTCCGATGCCATACTCGACGCCATGCTCGTCGACGATCCCTTCTCGCGGGTGGCGGCCGAGACTTTCCTGACCACCGGTCTGGCCCTGGTCGGGGGCGAGGTCACGACCCAGACCTACGTCGAAGTACCCGACGTGGTCCGGGAGACGATTCGCGAGATCGGCTACACCGACGGTTCGATCGGCTTTGCCGCCGACACCTGCGCCGTGCTGACCTCGATCCACCAGCAGTCGGCCGACATCGCCCTGGGAGTGGACCGGGATGGAGCCGGCGATCAGGGCATCATGTTCGGCTACGCTTGCCGCCAGACCGAGGTGTTCATGCCCCTGCCGATCCTCCTCGCCCACCGGCTGGCCGAACGCCTGGCGCAGGTGCGCCGGGAGGGCGTGCTCGACTACCTGCGGCCCGACGGCAAGACCCAGGTCTCGATCGCGTATGAGGGCCGCACCCCGGTCCGTCTCGACACCGTGCTGATCTCCGCCCAGCACGCCGAAGATGTGACCCTGGCGACGATGCGGGACGACCTGATGGAACAGGTCGTGCGTCCGGTCGTGCCGGCCGACCTGATGGATGACGAGGTCACCTTCCTGGTCAACCCGACCGGTCGCTTCGTGCAGGGGGGTCCGCACGCCGATACCGGGCTGACCGGCCGCAAGATCATCGTCGACACCTATGGCGGCTACGGCAGCCACGGCGGGGGGGCCTTCTCGGGCAAGGACGCCACCAAGGTCGACCGCTCGGCATCCTACATGGCCCGGGCGATCGCCAAGCACCTGGTCGCGGCTGGCCTGGCCGACGAGGTGGAAGTGCAGCTGGCCTACGCCATCGGCGAGCCCGATCCCGTGAGCGTACACGTCAACTCCTACGGCACCGGGGTCACGCCCGATTCCCGGCTGTCCGACCTGGTTACCGAGGTCTTTCCCCTGCGTCCCCGGGAGATGATCGAGACCCTCGGACTGCGCCGGCCGATCTTTCGCCGCACCGCCGCCTACGGGCACTTCGGCCGCGAGGAAGAGGATTTCACCTGGGAGAAGCTCTTCCTGATCGACGATGTGACCGCCGCCGCCGAGCGGCTCTGAAAAACCGCCCCGAACGACGATCGACCATGACCGGCGCCCCGGGCGCCGACAGAGAATCGGATACCGTGATGACCGGAAAACCCGCTTTCGATATCGCCGATCCCGCCCTGGCCGACGAGGGAACCCGCCGCATCGACTGGGCCGCGCGCCAGATGCCGGTGCTGGCCCGGGTCAGAGAACGTTTCGCGGCCGAGCAGCCTTTTGCGGGCCGGCACCTGAGTGCCTGCCTGCATGTCACCGCCGAGACGGCGGTGCTGATGCGCACCCTGGCCGCCGGTGGCGCCGAGCTCTTCCTGGTGGCCTCCAATCCCCTGAGCACCCAGGACGATGTGACCGCGAGCCTGGTGGAGCGGGACTCAATCACGGTCCAGGCCATCCGGGGTGAGGATACCGAGACCTACTACCGGCACATCCGGGCTGCGCTGGATCACCGACCGGTCGTCACCATGGACGACGGCGCCGACCTGGTCAGCACCCTGCACCGCGAATACGGCGACTCGCTCGAGGGGGTGCGCTGTTCGATGGAGGAGACCACCACCGGTGTCATCCGCCTGCGGGCCATGGCGGCCGACGGAGCCCTGAAGATTCCTGTCGTGGCGGTCAACGACGCCATGACCAAGCACCTCTTCGACAACCGCTACGGGACGGGCCAATCCACCGTGGACGGCATCATCCGGGCCACCGACATCCTGCTGGCCGGCAGCACCTGCGTGGTGGCCGGCTACGGCTGGTGCGGCCGGGGAGTGGCGACCCGGCTGCGGGGCCAGGGTGCCCGGGTCATCGTGACCGAGGTCGACCCCGTACGAGCCCTGGAAGCGGCCATGGACGGTTACCAGGTCATGCCGATGGCCGAAGCGGCCCCGCTCGGCGATCTCTTTGTCACCCTGACCGGGGACAGTGCCGTCATCAGAGCCGAACATTTCGAGCGCATGAAGGATGGCGCCCTGGTGGCCAATTCGGGGCATTTCGACGTGGAGATCGATCTCGAGGCCCTGGCCGATATGGCCAGCGAAGGGCCCGTTGCCGTGCGCGAGCACGTCGAGGCATACCGTCTGCCCGACGGCCGGACCGTTCACGTGCTGGCCCGCGGGCGGCTCATCAACCTGGCCGCGGCCGAGGGCCATCCGGCGGCGGTGATGGACATGAGCTTTGCCGTGCAGGCCCTGTGCTGCGAGTGGGCCCTGCAGCAGGACGGCCTGGCGATCGAGGTCCACACCGTCCCGGCCGAGATCGATGCCTGGGTCTCCAGGCTCAAACTCTCCTCGCTCGGGATCGGGATCGATACCCTGACCCCCGAGCAGGAGGAGTACCTGCGCTCGTGGCAGTCGGGAACCTGAGGGGCGGTCGCTTCAGGCTGCATTCGAGAGTCGCTTTTCTCGGCAATATTTATTAATAATTAATACCAATAAGACTGGCGGTTGCCGTTCTCCGGTGTTTGGCGTTATTTTTAATGCGGCCAGCCGCCACCCCCTGTAGCGGTTCCGGGTCTGAATCCCTGGGATCAACGATGAGGAGTAAGCATGCGCAGAGTTCCCAGCGCGCGCGCCGAACAGGGCGCAGGTCGACGTATATCTGTCGTCGTCCTTCCCGTCCTCGTGCTGCTCACGACAGCCTGCACGATGCCCAAAGAGCCGACCGCTCCCTCGTGGGAGGTCGAGTACAACATTCCTCTGCTCAATCAGTGGATCGATCTGGTCGATCTATTCGATGACGAGGATTTCGAAACGGTCGGACTCGACAGCGTCTACACCATCGATTTCGAGGAAAGCCTCGACCGGATCGAGATGGGCGAGGACATTACCATTGACGGGCTCGACGAGTCGGTGGCGCAGTCAATCGGTTCCTTTACCGTACCCGCCGCCCCGGCGGTCTCGGCCACGGTCCAGTTCGACCAGATCTACCCCATCCTGGTCGGACTGCCGCCTCAGCAGGTGATCATTCCCCCGTTCTCGATACCGGCCGGTCTGACCCAGGACATCCCCTCGCTCAGCTCCTTCACCCATGTCACGATCGATTCCGGCACCATGTCGGTACGGGTGACCAACCGGACCGAAGTACCCTTCGAGATCATGGGCGTGAAGCTGCTCGATGATGCCGCCGGCGACACCCTGGTCGTGGATATCGATGTCACCGCCGGCGGGACCGACGTTCTGACGGACGGTGAGATCCACATCATCCCCGTCATCCTCGACGGCCTGAGCCTGAGCAACGATCTCTCGATCGAGCTCTACGGATCGTCGAGCGGCGAAACGATGTACTTCGATGGGGATGAGGGCATCGATGTCGAGGTGGAATTCAGCGCTCTGACCGTCGCTATGGCCACTGCCCAGGTGGATCCAATCAGCTTCCCTTTCAGCGAAACGGTCACCCTGCCCGGTGATGCCTCGATCACCAGCGCCACCCTGGGGGGCGGCGACCTGACCCTGAGCCTGGACAACCAGCTCCCCATCGATCTGAATCTCGTGGTCAGCCTGCCCAACCTGGTCGATTACTGGGGCGATCCGCTCAACTTCAACCTGGCCATCCCAGCCGGACAGACCCAGAGCGAGAGCCGCGATCTGACCGATGTTACCCTGACACCAGATGGCGTTGGTGCGGGCAACCAGACCCTCGCCCTCAATGTGACCGTCGACTCCCCCGGCTCCTATGGATCGCAGGTGACGCTCTCGGCCCAGGATTCGGTCTCCGTCCGAGCCCTGCTCTCCGAACTGGTTTTGCAGTCGGTCACGGGTACCCTCGACGCCACTACGGTCGACGTGCCGGCCGACAGCTTCAGCCTGGCCGAAGACTCGGGCAATCTGCTCGACGAGCTGCGCAAGATTTCGCTGGCCGATGTCGACCTCGACATCACCGTGGTCCATACCATCGGTTTTCCCGCCCACCTCGAGCTGCACCTGGTCGGCACCGGGGGGACGCCCGATCCGGTCAATCTCGACATCACCTTCGACCTGCAGCCGGGTTCGGAGGCCGCACCCGACACCAGCACCCTCAGCTTCGGCGATGATTCGGCCCTGCTCACTTTCCTCAACGCTTTTCCCGAGGAGATCAGCTATTCGGGCTCGGTAACGGTCGGGGACGGGGTGACACCGGGGACGCTGTCGAGTACTTCCTGGGTCGAGGCCGAGATCGCCTTCTCCACTCCCCTGAGCTTCAATATCGATCAACCCATCAGCATCGAACTCGACAAGGAGTTCCAGGCCGAGGGGATCGATGTCGAGGAAGATGTCGTCACCTTCCAGGAGGCTTCGATCACCTACCGCTTCGCCAGCACACTGGGGCTGGGGATTACCGCCCGGTACACCACCGCGGCCGACTCGGGACTGGTTTTCACCGATCCCGATGTGGATCTGGTGCTCACCTTCCAGCCCAATGCCGCCACGGCTCAGGACACGGTCGTGACGCTGACCCGTGATCAGTGGCAGGCGTTGCTGGAGCCGTACTGGTCGGGGATGCGGATCACGATACCACCTACCGGGACCGAACCTTTCAAGGTTGCCAAATCGGATCGCATCTTCGTCAAGGCTTTCGTCACCGTGAGGGCAATCATCGATCCCGATGCGGGCGATGACGGAGAGGGGAGGTGATCGGGATGACGCGGAGCATGACTCTACGGCACCTGCTTGCAATGCCGGGCCTGCTCGTCCTGCTGGCCCTGCCCTGCACCGCTACTGCTCAGGGCACCTACAGCGTGGCGGGCTACAGCCTGGCCGGAGCCCGCGGCACGGCGATGTACGACATCGACGCCGCCCTGGTCAATCCGGCCCTGCTCGGTCTGCCCGGACGCCGGCACTTCAGCCTTCGCCTGGTGTCGGTCAACACGCACGTTGACCAGAACATCATGTCGATCGGCCGCTGGAACCGCTGGATGGAAGAGGGGTTCATCGACGAGGACGAGAAAGACAGCTATCTCAACAGTCTGGGTAAGGCGGCCCGGGTCAGCGCCAATGTCGAAGTCGGCACCTTCGGGCTGCAGATCGGCCGGCTCGCTCTGGGGACCTACCACGTGGTCGATGCCGAAGCCCGGATGCCCACCGACCTCTTCGAGCTTCTCCTGCGGGGTAACAGGCTGAACCGCACGTACCACTTCGGCGAGTTCGGCGCCTCGACCGAAGGGATTTCGGTCTTCTACGGCACCTATGCCTTCCGTGCCCCGGCTGTCATCGACTCCTTCTTCCGCAACTTCATCGGTGGGCGTGAAATCTACGGCGGAATCGGTCTGAAATACTATGCCGGCCACCAGTATGCCGGCATCGACGAAGGTACGGTCGATTTCACCTTTCTCGAGGACGGCATCTTCGGCCACGCCGACTACCGTTATCACACCGCCGGGATTCCGGGTTACGACCTCGACCCCGAGTCGGACGACCTCGAGATTATCGACGATGACGAGTTCGAGCCGGTCAACGGTTCGGGGATCGGGCTCGACCTGGGTGTGGCCGCCGTTATGAACGATCACTGGACGGTGCACGGTGCCCTGCTCAACCTCAGTCCCGGCATCACCTGGAAGAACTCGACCTACAACGTCCACTTGATCGCCGATGCCGACACGATCGGCATGGGAACCTTCCTGGAGTTCGACGAAGAAGCCGAGACCACCGATCTGGACTCTCTGACCAGCTACGATGTGGAGCTGGAACGGATTGATTCCTTCCGCACCCCGGTGCCGGTCATCTTTCGGGTCGGGACGACCTACCAGCTCGGGCGACTGGCTCTGAACGCCGAATTCGAGCAGCCTTTCAGCCGGGGATTGGGATTCCGGGCGGTACCGCGCCTGGGGCTGGGTATGGAGTGGCGGCCGATCTTTTTCCTGCCCCTGCGGGCCGGCCTGAGCTTCGGCGGCCGCCACGGCCTGGTGGGTGCGGTCGGCCTCGGACTCGATTTCCGGATCCTCTGCCTCGAGGTTGCGGTAGCCAACACCGGCATCACACCCGACGGCATTCGCGGCTTCGGAGCGGCGGCGGGACTGAAAATCACTTTCTGAGCGCTTTCTGAGCGCTGCCTGAGATTATCATCGACGGCCCCGTCGGCGATCTGCCGGCGGGGCCGTCGGCGTGATGCCTGGTGAGCACCGCAGCCGCGGACCGATAAAGTTGAAGGTTGCTTTCGCCCTGAACACATACACTATGATGGCCGTTCCGTATCAGTTGTAGGCAGGTTCACTTCAGCCCGCCGGGGAAGGGATCGTTGTCGATGGAATCACTGGATGCAGCCTCGCGTGACACCTGGGGTTCGAAGCTGGCCTTCATCCTGGCTGCGGCCGGGAGCGCTATCGGTCTGGGCAATATCTGGGCCTTCCCGACCAACGCCGCCGCCAACGGCGGGGCCGCCTTTCTGCTGATTTACCTCGTCTGCGTGGTACTGATCGGCGCCCCGGTCATGCTGGCCGAGTTCACCATCGGCCGGCGGACCCAGCGCAACCCGGTCGGGGCTTTCTCGGCCCTGGCACCGGGCACGAAGTGGAAACTGCTCGGCGGGCTGGGGGTGGTGACCGGAGTCATCATTCTCTCTTTTTACGCCGTCATCGCCGGCTGGACGGTGGCCTACATCGTCAAGTGCATCAGCGGCACCTTCCAGCCCGGGGTCGACACCGCCACCATCTTCGCCCAGATGTCGGGCAATCCCCTGAGCGAACTCGGCTACCTGCTCTTCTTCATGGGACTGACCGTGTACGTGGTGGTCGGGGGGGTGCGTTCGGGGATCGAGCGCTGGACCAAAGTGCTCATGCCGATCCTGCTCATCCTGCTCGTCCTCCTGGCCGTGAGGGCGGTCACCCTCTCGGGGGCCGGAGCGGGCCTGGCCTTTTATTTCAAGCCCGACTTCAGCCAGATTACCGGCGCCACCGTGCTGGCCGCGGCCGGCCAGGCCTTCTTCAGCCTGAGCCTGGGCATGGGGACCATGATCACCTACGGTTCCTACATTGCCAAACGCGACAACCTCGAGAGCTCGGCCCTCTGGGTCTCCTCCCTGGACACCGGTATCGCCATCCTGGCCGGTCTGATCATCTTCCCGACCCTCTTCCACGCCGGCCTGGGGTTACAGGAGGGCGGCCCCGGCATGGTTTTCGTGGTGCTCACCAGCCTGCTGGGCGAAATCCCGCCCGCCCCGATCGGCGGTATCATCTTCGGCACGGGCTTCTTCGTCCTGCTCGGGATCGCCGCCATCACCTCGAGCGTCTCCCTGCTCGAGGTCGGTACGGCCTACCTGGTGGACGAGAAAAAGATCAGCCGCAAGAAGGCCTGTCTGGTCCTGGGGGCGCTCTCCTTCGTGCTGGGCATCCCCTCGGCCCTGGGCAACGGGGCGGTCTCGTGGCTGACCGACCTGCCCCTGTTCAAGATCGACTTCCTCAGCCTGCTCTTCGAGGCCTTCGGGCAGTACTCGCTGGCCATCGGGGCCCTGCTGATCAGCATCTTCGTGGGCTGGAAGTGGGGCGTGGACAACGCCGCGGCCGAGGTCGAGTCAGAGGGCACGGTCTTCCGGATGCGCAAGATCTGGACCTTCCTGATCCGCTACCTCTGCCCCATCACCCTGATTCTGATCCTGACCAACAAGATCGTCGAACTCATCAGCGGGCAGGGTATCCTGTAGGGCAGCAGCAGCACCGACAGCATCAAAACCGACGTCGGCGACGTCGGTTGCGAAAACACCCTCTCACAGAAAAGGCCGGGAGCGATCCCGGCTTTTTCATGCGGTCAGGTCGCTTGAGTCGCGGTCAGGAATCCCGGTGGCGGGCAGCGGCGAACAGGGTCGCTCCCAGCAGAACGGGGAACCAGATGACCGGGGCAAGAACAGCGGGCTCGATCAACTCCCCCGCCATGGTCCAGGTTTCGATATAGAGTCCGCCGCTCAGGCCATAAGGTGAAAGGAGGAGAAGGCAGATTTCTCTGACGGGTGTCACATTGGCGAAGAGCTGCAGCAGGAAGAAGAGCATGCCGATGGCCGGAAGATAGATGAAGAACCAGACCAGGGGACGTCTGGTCGTCAGGCAGATCAGCGAGGCGAGAAGGAAGACATTGACATAGGAGAGGAAACGGGCGGCGTGAATTGCCGGGGGGAGGAACCCGGCGACGAGTCCGGTGACATTGACCAGCAGGCCGTTGATGCCGGTACCCAGATACCAGGCTGAGATATCGGCTGCCATGAGGATCAGGGCGCCGAGAAAGAGCCGGGAGATACGGATGAATGTCCCGGAAATCGGATCGGTTATCGAGCTGTGAATGCTCACCGCGTCCGTGTCACGCCAGATCAGATAACCCCACAATCCGGCTGTGACAGCCTTGATAAATGTGTGGAGATACAGTCCGGTCCAGACCGCCCCGTACCGATCCGGATCGGACAGATCGATAGTGATTACACTCCCGAATCTTATGAGGTAATCCAACCACTGGGAATCGTAGAGCAGCAACCAGTGTTCAGCGACGAAGTAAGCCAGAAAGAGCAGGGGGATCGTCCACCGGTACTGCCGCAGAAGAAGCCGCAATTCGGCTCCGATGACGCTCAGCCGGGAAGGGGGATCGTGCAGACGTTCGGTTAGAACCGACACGCTCATGCCTCCCGGTGGCGGGCAGCGACCAAGCCGACCGCGACAGAGAGAATCACGAACCAGACAACCGGGGCCCAGAATCCGGGCACGCCTGACGACCGTTCCATCTCGACCAGGATCAGACCGAGCCCGCCGAAGAGTTCCCACCAGTGCCGCCGCAGGAGCAGCCTGAAATCGCTTCCCAGCAGGGTCAGGAACCGAACCGGGTGGTGCGAGAGAGAAGCAGAAGCAGTTCCCATAAGGTGCTCCTATCTCCGTTTGCGACTTGCCAGCAGAACCGCTGTGACCAGGATGAGCGTACCTCCGAGCATGATGAGGATATCGGGACGCCAGCGGGGATCGGTGAAGGGAGTACCCAACAGAGCCAGCACCGAAAAGAAGCCGAGAAAGACGATCCTGAACACCGAAACAAAGAATTCACTGTTCAGTAACTGGGCCGTGAGGGACAGGACAATGAAGCCGACCGGTATCCAGACGAAGAACCACAATTCGGGACGGCGGCAGAGCAGGGCGAGGCAGGTGCCGAGAAGGTACGCATTCACCAGCCCGAGAATGGAGATGATCCAGCTGCTGCCATACAGCAGGGTATTCGTGTACCAGTTCAGTTCGGGGTTGATAACTGCGCTCAGAGCTGAGCCGATGAGCCAGAAAGTGACGAGAGTGATGGAGAGAAGAACCAGGCCGGCGGATACCCGCAGGCCGTGATGGAGCGTGCGGTCGATGGGGTAGGAGTGGAGCGTTTCCCGCGAGCCGGGTGAGAGTCCATCCCAGATCCGAATGGCCCAGAAGACAGCTAAACAGGAGAAGATGAACGCTCCGGGAAAGCCCGGACCGCCGATGGTCAGGATATCACTGGGAAGTTCTGCATCCGCTTCGAGGATCAGAAACTGGTAAATCCAGACAATCGCTCCTATGGCGAGCAACTCCCACCGGTGGCGAGTGAAGAGGGTCTGGATGTGGGGAGCAATCAGGTTCCTGAGGGTCGGCGTCGATCGCAGGATGCTGGTGGTCATGGCCTCACCTCTCCCTGCGAAACCGGCTTGCCGCCGCGAGACCCAAACCGAGAATCACGGTCCAGAGCAGGACGATGGTGAGAGCAGGCAGGTGAGGTGTCAGACCTGCGAAGGAATCCGTTGCCGCCAGGCTCGGCCATGCTATCCCCAGACCCGAGAACAGACCATAGGGATACAGGAGAATGTAGCTGAGGGGATTGACCATGATCTGCCAGAGGAGAGTATCTGGCGCAACGGCGAGGATGAAAGGCAGGTTGACGATAAGTATGCCGAACATAAACCACAATATCGGTTGCCGGAAGAGCAGGGCGAAAATCGACCCCAGCAGGTAAGCGTTCACGATCCCGATCAGCGAGATGGGCCAGCCGCTGCCGCGGAGCAGGGGATCACTGAACCAGCTCGAACCCGGGTGTATGCACTCGACGCACAATCCGCTCAGAATCCAGCCGGTGATGATGATGGCAAGCAGCAGTCCGAGCCCAGCTGCCATCCGCATGAGATAGTGAACGGTCCGATCGACCGGGTAGGCAAGGAAAGTCTCCCGCTCCCCGGGGGGCAGGTCGTTCCAGACCCTGGAGGACCACAGCAGAGTGATGAGAGTCATGATGATACCCCCGGAAAAACTGAGACCCCCGTTCACGAAAAGGGTGATCTCCGCTCCACCGGGATCGCCGCGTAGGGTGGCAAAGTGATAGATCCAGACGGGGATGCCGATGGCGAGGAGTACCTGCCAGTTCCGGGAGAAGAGAACCCGCGTGTAGTTGACGAACAGTCGGTCGAGAGCTGGCCGGGCCTGCAGGGAAAGGGCGCTCATCACGGTTTCTCCTGACCGGCGAGCAGGCTGACAGCGGTTTCCTCCAGAGCCAGGGCCGAGACCTGCCTGACGGTCGAGCCGCTGCCGGCCAGAGCGGAGGTCACGGTCGCTTCCTCGCCCCAGATGTCGAGAGCCAGTTCGGGCCCCGAGCCGTTGCGCCGGACGATCGCGTCGGTGAGCGATTCGGGCGCGGTCCAGTCGGCTGCGGCCTCGATCCGGTAGCGCTTCAGGCGGGTGTGCAGGGTGGTCGTGTCGCTCTGGGCCAGAAGGGTTCCCGCCCTGATCACGCCCAGGTGATCGGCCAGTTTCTCGAGTTCCTGGATGTGATGGGTCGAGGCCAGGACGGTGGTGGGGGTTTCGGCCAGGTGAGCGGCCAGCAGCTCGATGACCCGGTCCCGGACCACCGGGTCGAGACCGTCCATCGGTTCGTCGAGCAGGAGCAGGGGCGGGCGGTGGGCCAGGGCCATGACCAGCTGAACCCGGCGGGACTCCCCCTTCGAGAGTTTCTGGAATTTCTTCTTCAGGTCGATCTCCAGGACCGTGATCAGGGAACGGGCATAAGCCTCGTCCCAGGCGGGATAATAGACCGCGTGATGGGCGAGCAGGTGATCGATCCGCATCCATTCATAGCCGGGGATGCGGCCCTCGGGCACGTACCCGATCTGGGCCCGGACCAGGGGGCCGTCCGCGATGGGAGAGAACCCGAAGACTTTTGCCGAACCCTCGCCGGGGCGGACCAGGTCGAGCAGGATCTTCATGGTTGTGGTCTTGCCCGATCCGTTGGGGCCGACCAGGAGGTAGACGGCTCCTTCGGGTACGGTCAGGTCGAGCTTCTCCAGAGCCCGGTTCCGGCGGTAGTACTTGCGCAGTCCGGAGGTGATGACGGCCGGATTGTCGGTGTCGATGTTCACAGGGATGGGAGAGCTCATCAATCGGCTCCCTTCGTATCGGTCTTCTCGGTCTGGTCGGTGATATCGGTCTCGGCGGGTTCGATCTGTTCGAGTTCGGTGATGAGTTCGGCGCGGGACAGACCGTGGCGGAAGGCATCGCGCAGGGCACGTTCGGCCACCTGACGGGAGATGATGGTTCGCTCCCGATCGGGTCGGGCGGTCCGGGCGACGAAGGTGCCCTGACCCCGTCGTACGTAAATCAGTCCCTCGCGCTCGAGCTCGCGCCAGGCCTGCTGGACGGTGTTGGGATTAATGCGCAGTTCGGCCGCGAGCTGGCGTACAGAGGGGAGTGGCTCGTCGGGCGCAAGTGTCCCGACCGCCAGCCCGCGGCGAACTTCATCCATGATCTGGACATAGATCGGCCGGGCGTCGGCGGGATCTATGGTGAAGACGATCGGCATGGGCGGTGCCTCGTGAGTCCCGCCATCACAGGTCAGCGGGGTCTTCATCGGGACTTAGTGTATTAGTTAACCCATACACTAAGACACCGAATCGGGGTGGTCAAGTCTTTTTTCAGAGAAAAACGGAAGCCAGCTCTTTTCCACGAGGTCGGAAAGGACGACGGGTTCCGCGGCTGCAAAGGACTGCAGTCGCTTGTTGAGCGATCAATCAAGAGCTAGGATGCAGAAAACGGCCATATAATCCGAGGTCGTATTGTTTTCGAACTTATTGACCCGGGTGCATCAGGATTGTTGTCGAATGTTTCGATCAAAGTTTCTGAACAATTTCTCAATCGCAATCGCCTGCGTGATCCTTGCGATCTTCATTTATCAGAAAGTGAGGCCCCAACGCCAAACGACTCCCGAGACAGCGGCAAGAGAATCATCCAAGAGCGAACCGATTCAGCCACGTTTCACCATTCCGATTTTCCAGTTCGAAGAGGTACTCTCGATCACGTCAGATCCTGCTGTACCCGGTTCGTTGCTGATGTACCCGACGGGCATCATTCAGGACAAAGATGGCTTTGTGTATGTTAGTGATGCAGGAGATGAGCAGATAGTGGTGTTCGATTCTGCGGGGAGGTATATCAATTCATTCGGCGGTTATGGGAGCGGACCGGGGGAATCCCAGAATCTCAGGTTTTCAGCGCTCCGGGATGGAGAAATACATCTCTTTGATCCCAATCTGAATCGCATTACTCGATATCGTACCAGTGGTGAACTTATTGGTGTAATCGCATTGCGAGCAGGTGTAGGGGAGATGGCATTCCTGTGTTCGGAGCTCAACAGGATTGTCGCTATCCGATATATACGTGGCCGTATCGATGCGCGAAATGATGACGACTACAACTATCTCCGTGCGATTGTCACAGTACTGGATTCCTCCCAGACCGAGATCAGCTCAATTGAATCTGAGTCAGTACGTATCATGGCTTTCGGTAGGAGAGATAGAAGTCCACAGCATCTCTATTTTGCGCCTTTCCCCAGTGCAGCGTTCTCTCGAGAGCATGGAATCGTCATGACAACAGGAGCTTCACCTGTTGTTACCCAATATGACCTGTCGGGGAACCTCACCAGACGGATTCAGCTTGATCTGCCCTCAGAACCTGTGACCCAGGCTGATCGCATCAGGACTCAGGAATATGTACGAGATCGGTTAGCACACGTGCCGACTCCAGAGCCAGTCAGGAATATTGACCGAGAGTTGCTGTTCGCCGAGAAGATGGCCTTCTGGCATGATGTCATACTGGATGAGTACGGATATATCTGGCTCATCCGCCAGTTGGATTTTCATGCTCTGGATCAAGGACTGGGGAGAACCTGCTATGTGATTCATCCCAACGGAGAGTGGCTGGGGACGTGCTATTTACCGAATGCAAGCGGTCGGTTCTGCAATGGGAATTATGTGACATTGGTCACTGACGATGAAACAGGTGAGAGGATACCGACGGTTTTCCAGGTTTTACCAGCTGTAGAGGGCATCGCATACCCGGTCAGTTGATCGGACATCCAGACTGTTTGAGATCACCAGTCTTCCCATGGATTGATGTCATCTTCAAGATCGGCCGAGATGCCGGGGAAAGACCGTTCGGTTAAAAGCGGGCGCGGAAGAGGAAGTACAGGCTCAAAACCCCGAAAATCAGATTCCCCGCCCAGGCCGCCAGCATCGGCTGCAGGTCGCCGTTGTAGCCGAAGGCCTGTCCGGTGCGCATGACCACGTAGTAGGTGAAGCAGATGATGATGCTGGTCGTGAAACCGACCGCCAGGCCGGTCCGGCGGCGGGTGGCGGCCAGGGCCGAGCCGAAGAGCACGATGATCAGGTTGGCAAAGGGCAGGGCGACCTTCATGTGCAGATCGACCAGGGCCCGGGTGATGTAGCGGCCCCGTTCCCGGCCGCGGCGGACGAACTCGAGCAGGTCGCTGAAACCCATCTCTTCGGGGTCGCGGTGCCGGGCGGAAAGTTCGTCGGGATCGAGTCCGGGCAGGTCGGCGATCCAGCGGTCATGGTGGATATAGGTTTCGGCACCGTCGACCCACTCCCTGATGGTGGCATTGTCCAGGCGCCACTGGCCGGCCTCGGTATGTCGTATCCGTTCCGCCTGGATCACCCGTTCGATTCTGATGCCTTCGCTCGAGGACAGGGTGGCATGCTGACCGGCGGCGGCCGCCGAATCCCAGTTGCGTAGGAAGAGCAGGGTTCCCGAACCCAGATCGAGGGTCCGGTTCACGGTCTCGGTCCGGGAGATGGCGCCCTGTTTCGTTACATATCGGTTCCAGACCATCTCCATGCGTTCGTTGGCCCGGGGCACGATCAGTTCGCTGACCAGAAAGCTGAAGGCGGTCACGAAGATCGCCAGCACCGTAAAAGTCCCGATGGGGCGATAGATACTCACCCCCGAGGCCTTGATGGCGGTCAGCTCGTTGGAGCGGACCAGCCCCCCGATGGTGGACAGGCTGGCCAGGAGCATGCCGATCGGCAGGGTCAGGACGAGAATGAAGGGAGTGAAATACAGGTAGTAGAGCAGAACCGCCCGCACCGGCACGTTCTCGTCGATGAAGCGGTCCATCTGCTCGGTCAGGTTCATGATGATGAAGATGGCCACGAAAGCCACCATGGAACCCGCGAGGACGAGCAGAAAGGTGCGGGCGATATGCCGATCGAGGATCTTCATGGCCCCTGCAGTTTGCGGACCAGCCAGCGTCCGGGAGGGCCCGGAATCCGGCGGGCCACGGACTCCCATCTGAAGATGGTCTGTTCGTGGACGACCCGGATCATGAGCAGAACCCCGGCGGCCCCCACGATCAGGTTGGGCGCCCACATCGAGATCCACGGCCGGACCATGCCGCGGTTGCCGAGTTCCTCGCCGACGATCAGAAATACCCAGTAGAGCAGATAAAAGGCCAGGGCGTACCCGAAACCGGTGATGGCTCCGCTGCGGGTCATCAGGGCCAGAGGCACGCCGATGAGCACGAATACGAGGCAGGCGAAGGGGATCGAAAACTTCTTGTGGACTTCGACCATGTCGCCGTTGCTCCGCTGTCGGGACAGGAGCCGGCTGCGGTCGGCCGAACGCAGGTTGTTGGCCAGCGAGCGGTGGGTCAGCAGGACCCGCTGGGGTGTGTCGGTCGCATGCCCGGCCCCGGGCAGGTCGACCGCTTCGCCCCGCAGAACCCGGGCCAGGTAGGGTTCGGGCAGCTCGGCCAGCTGCCGGGCCGAGCGGATCGAACTGGAATCGCGTTCGGCGGCGCGCGCGCGCAAGGCGGCCACACTCATTTCGCGATCGCCCCGCACGCCGGTGTCGCTGCGCTGCAGGGTGGTACCCTCCAGGGCGATGAAGGTCTTGAGCCGGCGGTAGTCCTGCACCCGGGTTTGCCCCTGGCGCACTTCGGTCACTGTTCCCCGGCGCAGGTCGAGGTTGAGGGTCTCATCGTCCGCATCGAAAGTGATTTCGCCCCATTCAGCCCGGATGATGCGGGGGGGGCCGGGAGCGGGAAAGTTGACATACTGGATGATGGTGACATCCTCGACCCGGTTCGATTCCGGTTCGACCCCGCCGAGGTAGAGGGTGTAGCCGCTGACCGTTTCGGTGAAAATCCCCGGTTCCAGAACGACGGTGGGGCGGGTCATGCGGATATCGGAGGTCAGCGATTTGGTGCGGTAGTTGAATTCGGGCAGGATCCGGTCGTTGAAGTAGATCTGACTGATGAAGATCGCCACGGCCAGGATCATGATCGGAATGATGAGCTTCAGCAGACTGATGCCGCTGGCGCGCAGGGCGGTGATCTCCGAATCGGTCGAGAGGCGTCCGAAAGCGACCATGACCGAGACGAGCACGGCCATCGGTACGGTCAGGGCCAGCATCCAGGCCAGGTTGTAGAACAGGAGTTCGAGGACGATGGTTACTTTGAGCCCCTTGCCGATCACATAATCGAGGATATCGAGGAGCTCGTTCATCAGGAAGAGCAGAGTCAGAATCACCAGGGAAAGAACAAAGGGACCGACATGCTCCCGGATGATATAGCGGGCCAGTATCCGCATTGCTGCCTGCTCGCTTCCCGATTCGGGCCGGTGGTGACTGCCTGTCATTTCCCCGGCCGCGCAGGACCGTTCTTTCCGCTTGTTACCGCTCAGAGTATAACCGTACACTGTACAGGCTCTCACGGGGAGTTTTCTTCTCCCGCCAGGAGGTGAACCCCGGACTCTTGCGCGCGTTACATCGTTGGTGAGCCAGGATCGGCGCTCCCGATCCGGGCCTGAGCGCAGGGAGATCCCGGGTGGCTTCCGTTCCCGTCCGCACCGGTGCCGCTGTCGCGATCCTGTTCTGCCTCGGTTCCCACCCCCTGGGTGAGGTCCGGGCCTTTCAGGATCCCGGCCAGGTGCGCCCGCGGCTCGGGGTTCGCGAATACCTCCTGGTTGGTGTATATGACAACCTGACCCGCCCCCGGGTTCCCGGCGGCGCTGGTATGCGCGGTCTGCGGGATCGCGGGGTCTTCGAATCGGGGGCCCTGCCGGGCATGCGCCAGCAGGTCCAGGTCGAGCCCGGCCACAGCACCATCCGTTTCCAGACTCTGGTGGGGGAAATCGAGATCAGGCGCCCGACCGTGCTGGGTTTCCAGGAGTATCTGCAGGCGGTCCGGCGCGATCAGGCCCGGCGGCTGCTGCGGGCGCGGTTCCAGGCCGCGCGGGATGAAGAGGAGGAGCGCCGCAGCCTGCTCGAGTTCGAGATCCCGATCACCGTCCCCCGCGGTCTCGAGAGGGTGGTCGGTGAGGGAGGGGCGGGATTGCGGGTCACCGGGAACCGGAACATCCGTTTCAGCGGCAAGAGCGAGTGGACCGAAGGGGCGGTTTCGACCGCGACCGCTTACCAGAGCCGCTTTCCCGATCTGAACATGGAGCAGGAGTCCCGCTTCGCGATCATCGGCAATGTCGGGGACAAGGTCGAGGTCTCGGTCGAGCAGGATACCCGGGCCCTGACCGACCTCGAGAACTCGATCAATATCGCCTACCGCGGGTATGATGACGAGATCCTGCAGGAGCTGGTGGCGGGGAACACCACCTTCAACCTGACCGGTTCGCAATTCGTGGGCTTCAGCAGTCAGGGGGCGAGCGGGCTCTTCGGGGTCAAGGGAGTGGCCCGGCTGGGACCGCTGACCTTCACGGCGCTGGCCAGCCAGGAGAAGGGCTCGGGCGAGAAGGCCACCTTCCAGGCCGGAGCGCGGCAGACCGAAGTGCGCCGGCCCGAGATCGAGCCCCTGCTCGGAACGTATTACTTCCTCGATTACGTCTACCGCGACCGCTTCGAAGACCGGATATACGCTTCACCCGATTCGATCGTGTCGATCCACGTCTTCGTGGACGACCAGCAGTACGACAACGATGCCGAGAAATCGGCCCTCGAGAATTCGGTGGCCTATTTCGATCCGGACAATCCCGCCTCGACCGACTCCCGCGATGCTCACCTGGGATCGTTCCACGAGCTCGATCCGGGGGAGTACTACATCAACCGGGCGGGGGGATTCATCGCTCTGAACCGGAGTCTGGGGCCGAAAGAGGTTCTCGGGGTGGTGTATGAAACCCAGCAGGGACAGACCTTCGGCCAGCGTCCGACCGAGGACGATGCCACGCTGGTCATGAAGCTCATCAAACCGCAGGATCCCCGTCCCACCGACTCCACCTGGGACTACGAGTTCCGCAATGTCTATTACCTGGGTGCCCGGAACATCCCTGCCGGGGGTTTCAAGCTCAGGATCTTCTATGACACCCCTTCGGGGGAAGACGAGTATACCCTGGAGGGAACCGACTACCTCGAAATTTTCGGGCTCGACGAGTGGGGGGAGGTGCCGGGTACGCCTCCGGACGGGAACATCGATCTGAACGAGAACTACGTCAACCTGGCCCGGGGGGAATTGATCTTCCCCGCTCTCGAACCTTTCATGAAGGCCGAACTGGCCAGCGATCCGGCTGACCCCGCCAACGTGGAAGACCGGACGGTAGAGATGTATGACACGATCGACCGGGCCAAACTCACCCGGGAGTCGCGCTATTATCTCCTGGTCGAGATCGCCACCCGCTCGGTCACCTACACCCTGCCCGCCACCAACATCCTTGAGGGGAGCGAGTCGGTCACCCTCAATGGCCGGCGCCTGCAGCGGGGTACCGATTATCGGATCAACTACCTCACCGGCGAACTCACCTTCCTGACCGAGGACATCCAGGATCCCACCGCCGACGTCAAGGTCGACTACGAGTACAGCCCCCTGATCCAGCTCGAGCAGAAGACCCTGCTCGGGGCGCGGGCCGAATACAGCCTGGGACCGTACGGTACGATCTCGGGGATCGTCCTGAGCCGCGGGGAGCGGACCATGGATCAGCGCATCCGGCTCGGACGGGAACCCAACCGGACCCTGGTGTGGGATGCCGCCGCCGTGCTCGCCTTCGAACCGCGCTGGCTGACCCGGGCCGTGGACGCTCTGCCCGGGATCGAGACCGAGGCCCCCTCGACGCTGAACATCGAGGCCGAGTACGCCCGCTCTTCACCCAACCCGAACACCCGGAACGATGCCCTGGTGGATGATTTCGAGGGGGTCAAGAACAGTACCGGGTACGGCATCGGCCGCGGGCGATGGTCGCCGGCGGCGGTCCCGTCGGAACGCTCCGCCGAGGAGAGAGCCCGCCTGCTCTGGTTCAATCCCTACCGGCGGGTGGCCAGCCGCGATATCTGGCCGGGCAAGGAAACCGACCTGCGCAGCGATCGGGTCAACGTGCTGACCCTGTTCATGATTCCCAACCAGCCTCAGCCCTGGCCGGCGGGGGCGTATGACTGGAACACCACGTCGCTGAATCGCCGCTGGAACGGCGTGCAGCAGGCCGTGGCCGCGGGGGCTTCCGATCTGACCCAGTTCTCTTATCTCGAACTCTGGGTTCGGGGCGATCGGGGCGAACTGCACGTCGACATGGGAACCATCAGCGAAGACACCGACAGCAACGGGCAGCTCAACAGCGAGGATGTACTCCGCAACGGCGTGCGCAACGGCGTGATGGATGAAGGCGAGGACATCGGGCTGGACGGTCTGAGCGATGAGGAGGAGCTCAACTACTACCTCATCCACGCCGGGGACGATCCCTCTCTGTACCCGGACCTGGAAGGGAAACAGGCCCGCTTCTCCGAGCTGTATGCCGACCAGAGGTGGTACGGTTTCCGCACTCCCGACGACCCCAGCCACGATAACTGGCGCTATACCAATCCCGACACCTATACCCGGGTCAACGGGACCGAGGGCTCCCAGCTCGACCCCGACCGTCTCGGCAAGCCCGATAGCGAAGACATCAACCGCAACGGCTATCTCGACCGGACCAACAACTATGTATCGTATGTCGTGGACCTGGGTCCGGAGTCGGCCGACAGCATCTACGTCGCCGGGGGGGATGTCGACCGCGGCAACTGGAGCGAGCCCGATTCGTGGCGTCTCTACCGGATACCGCTGACGGATATCGCCGCCAGTACGGGCACACCCGACCTTTCCCTGGTCCAGAGCGTGCGGGTCTGGCTCACCGCGCCGCCCGACACCACCGCCTTCGATGTCTCGATCGCCACCATCGAGATCGTGGGCAACAACTGGAAGGAACGGCCGATCGAGGTCGACGGCACAACCCTGCCACCCGAGACGGTCCGGGCCAGCGTGCGCAACACCTTCGACAATATCGGCGAGTACAGTCCCCCCCCGGGGGTCGGAGCCATACGCGACCGGATCACCAACCTGCTCGGCAAGGAGCAGTCGCTGGCGGTCGAGTTCACGCAACTGCCGCCGGGAGTGGAGGGAGAGATCTTCCATGCTCTGACCAAGGCCGAGGATCTGACTCTGTATCAGAGCCTGCGCATGTTCCTGCACGGCCGGCCGGCCGGGAGCTGGATCGCCGATCCCGATACCAGCGTGATTGAAACCTTTCTGCGTTTCGGCGCCGACGAGAACAACTTCTACGAGTATCGCACCCGGGTCTATCCGGGCTGGGACGAACGCAATCACGTCGAGGTCGACTTCGCCGAGATCACCTCGCTCAAGGAAGCGCTGCTGGCTCGTTGGGGCACCCGGGGTGGGGTGCCCGATACCAGCGCCGGGCACTACCGGGTGCGGGGGCGCCCCTCGCTCACCAATATCCGGCGCATGGCGATCGGGGTGGCCAACCTTCACGAGACGCTGCCGATCGACGGCGAGATCTGGGCCGACGAACTACGGGTCATCGACGTGCGCCGCGATCAGGGCACGGCGGCCCGCCTGGCCGTGCGCAGCCAGTTGGCCGATGTGGGGATCTTCGATTACCGGATGAGCCGGCGCACGGCCGATTTCCATGGTCTGCGAGAAAAACGCGGTACCCTGAGCACGACCACCAGCAGCAACCTGCAGTTCAACCTCGGGCTGGACCGCTTTCTGCCCGAGCAGTGGGGACTGCAGTTGCCTCTGGTTCTGACCTCGCGCACGAACCTGAGTCTGCCCAAATACCAGCCCGGATCCGACCGGATCCTGCCCGAAGGAGAGCGCGAACTCTACCGGACCGAACAGAGCGATCAAAGCCTGCGTCTCTCGTTGCGCAAGACGCTGCCGAGCGAAAGCGGGGTGCTGCGCTGGACCCTCGATCGGTCCACGATCGCCCTCACGGGAAGCCGGCGCTCGGGACGCAGTCCTCTCAATCCCGTCAACGATTCCTACCAGGTCCAGGGCACCTTCGGCTGGAACCTCTGGTCGACCCGCGACCAGGTGCCCGAACGAGCCTTCTACCCTTTCCGCTACCTCATCCTGCTGCCGCGCTTTATCCGGAATTTCAATTTCAATGCTGTTCCCACCCAGCTCTCCTACGGCCTCGACATGGTCAAACTGGGTGAAAAAGTCGCCGACCGAACCGGCACTCTCCGGCTGCGCAACGCCTGGACCGCAGTCGAAACCTGGAACCTGGGCCTGCACCCGGCTCCGCCGTTGCGCGGCACCTATACGCTGACGATGAACCGCGACCTGCCGATGGACTGGAAACCCGCCGAGTTCAACCTGGGACGGGAAGTCCGGCGGCGGCAGCTTTTCAACCTGACCTGGGATCCCGAGTTCATTCCCTGGCTGACCCAGCGGTATACCTACGCTGCCGATTACCGCGAGAACAACGATCCGCGTTTCACCACCCGCCTTGATCCCAACACCGGTGAGCTGATCAAGATCGGCCGCAATGCCGATACGGTCGCCGAGGCCACCGCCGGTTTCACCCTGCTGCCCGTTCAGGTCCTGGGCTCGCCCCGTGACCTGCCCGATGCCACCGGACTGAAACGCCTGATCAACGATCTGCGCAAGCTGGCCGGGCGGATCACCCCGGTCATCATCAACCTCAGCTCCGAAAGGACCGGCCAGCAGTACAACCTGCTCTCGCGTCCTTCACTCATCTATCAGCTGGGTCTGCGCAGCGATCCGGATGTGGCGCGTTCGGCCGTGGTGGCCACCCAGCAGTCGACCGTGCTCTCCAACCGCCGGATCGACGTGCGGACCGGGATCAGCCTGCCGTTGCAGACCTTTTTCGATGTCAATCCGCAGTGGCGGTGGATCGATCAGCTCAGCGAGTCGCGTTCCACCTTTCAGACGAGCCGGACGTGGCCCAACTACACCCTGCGGTTCCAGGGGCTGCAGGGACTCTGGGTTTTTCCCGACCTGACCTCGACCTTTTTCATCACGACCAGCTTTCGGCGCATGCGTGACCGGGTCGACCGTCTGACCGATGCCGGTGACGGCGAGCGGGGACTGCGGGAGAAGTACTCGACCAGCAGTACGCGCATGCACCAACCGTTCTATTCGGTGCAGCTCGTCTTTCTGAACGGGATCGGGTTGACGGTGGGGCGTAACCGCACCGTCTCGCTGCGCAAGCAGTTCGGGACCGCCCTGAGCCGGACCCGAACCCGGAACGCCGACTTCTCGGTGGATATCTCCTATCGCTTTTCGGCTCCCGAGGGAATCAAGCTGCCCTTCTTCCGCAAACCGCTGCGCATCCCCAGCGAAGCCGAATTGCGTCTGGGAATCTCGCGGCGTGAAGATCTGACGGAAGTCGGTGTCCTGGACATCGCAGCCAGCAAGGGGCAGCGCCTGATCTGGCGCGACTACGTGCCGACCGTCTCCACGGCGACATGGTCGCTGCGCCCGCGGGTAGGGTATACTTTCAGCCGGATCATCGAGGGAGGTCTCGAGATGCGGTTCGAGGACATCCAGGACCGCCTGATGGACCGGACGCGCAAAGTGCGCGAAGTGGCCATCTGGGTGAACATCACATTCAGGTAGTGGTGATGATGACAAGACGCACCGGCGATTGTGACAGAGTCCCCCCGGGACATGTCGGTTCGAGGACGCTCACAGCGGGGGCGGGCGTGCTGCTCCTGCTGGGAGCCGTCGCCATGGTCGCGGCGACCGGTTGCGGCTCGGGAGCCGCCGCCGGCGCCAGGCCCGAGTTCGACGGCCGAGCGGCTCTGGCTCTGGTCAAAACCCAGACCGACTTCGGTCCGCGTGTGCCGGGCAGCGAGGCTTCGCAACAGACTCTGGACTGGATGGAGGAGTTTCTCACTCCGCTGGCGGCGGTCGTGCAGCGCCAGCCCTTCGACGGCTACAATCCATACGCGGAAGAGACCTTTGAAGGGGTCAACCTCTTCGCCGGCTTCTGGCCCGAGAAGCGCCAGCGGATCATGCTCTGCGCCCACTTCGACTCCCGCCCGGTGGCCAATGCGGAGAACCCGCCGGTCGATGAGCCTATCGACGGTGCGGTGGACGGTGCCGCCGGCACGGCTATCATGCTGCAGATGGCCCGCATTCTGGCCGAGAACGAACCGCGCTACGGGGTCGACATCGTGCTCTTCGACGCCGAAGACACCGGGCTTCCCGGCACCTACGATTTCGAGTACTGGTTTCAGGGCAGCCGGGCCTTCGCCCGGGTGGCCCAACAGATTGGATACGAACCGTGGTTCGCGATCCTGGTCGATCTGGTGGGCTATGCCGGGGCGCGCTACCGCCCCGAGCAATTCAGCCTGCAGTACGCCCCCGACATCGTGGATATGGTCTGGAGCAAGGCCGACGAGCTCGGGATCGACGAGTTCACCCGCAGCGGGACGAGTTTCACTCTCTACGACGATCACTGGATCCTCAACCGGGACGCCGGCATCCCCACCATCGATATCACCATGGACGTGTCGGGCGATTACCCCTATTGGCACACCCGCGAGGATACCTATGACAAGGTGGACGCCGGCAACCTCGAGGCGGTGGGAACCGTCCTGGTGGCCGTGCTCTACCGCTGACCGGGCGCCCGGCCCCCGGTGCCTTCCGCATACCCGCCCCCCGGAGGGACAGAACCATGGTGCAGGGACTCAACCCTGCCGAACGGAGGCTGGCCTGGCTGGTGGTGGCCGGAGCGGCTCTCGGACTGATCTGGAACAGCGTACCCGAGCTGCAACCGCCGCCGCCCCCCGTCACCATCGAACGCGGCGGCCTCGCGCCCGATTCCAGTGGAGCACCCCCCCTGAACGATACCGCTGCTCCGGACGTCTATGATATTGTCGGAACCACTGCCAATGAGCCGGTGGATCTGCTCACGGCGGATGCCGGTCAGCTGGAGAGCCTGCCCGGGATCGGACCCGTTCTGGCGCGCCGGATCATGGAATGGCGTGCCCGACAGAGCGGTACGTGGAGCCTCGACGACCTGCTCGAGGTGCCGGGAATCGGCCCGGTCACGCTCGAACTGTTCCGTTCCCGGGTCCTGGTCGGCAGGCCGGCTGATGAGGTCGTTCCGGCCCGTTCTCACGAGCCGCCACAGGGCGGTGAATGCCGTTGACGCTCAGGGGGGCGCTCACTATGATACCGCGCGGTTTCACCGGTTCCGGCCCCCTCACGGGTCGTGCCCGTCATGTGCCGATGGGCTTTCAGGAGGTTGTAGAGTGAAGCAATTCGTCGACGAAAGGGGTTCGGTCTTCTGGAAATTGATGGTCCTCGTTTTCCTTGCCGCACTGGTGGCGACGATCATCATTCCGCAGCGCCAGCGAGCTGAGGAGCTGGCGAGGATCCAGCTGACCCGACAGCATCTGATCGACCTGTACCTGGCCGAGAGGTTCTTCTTCGAAGGTCGCCAGTACTACACCTCCGATCCCGAGAGCCTGCTGAGTTACGTCAACAATGTCCGCAGTATGAGGGTCGACACCCTCGAGATCGGCACCGTCTACGCCAGGGGTGATTCGATCGCGCCGACCGACGAGTGGAAGATCGTGGGCCCCCGTCCCCGCATCACGCGCATGTACGTTTCACCGGTCGATTCCTCCTCGTATATGCTCATCGTCAAGAACGACGGCGTTTCGATTACGGTGAAAGACCGCAACGGACTCGGGCGCATTGAAGACGGGACAGCCGACTGGCTCGAAGGCCGTAACCGGTAGCGGATGGCTTCCGGTGTGCTGGGTCTGAAGATAGCCGACCGCACCTTCCGTTTCGTACATCTCGAGAGTACCGACAGCGGCCTCCGCCTCACCGGGGCGGGGGCCGGTCTGCTTCCCTTCACAGCCAAACGCCGCGGGCAGATCCGTTCGACCGGCAGCGAGGATCTGGCGCGGAGTCTGGAGCGGGCCATCGCGCGTGCGGGGGTAACCGGGGGCGACTGCACGGTCGTTCTCGACGGCCGGAGTGTGCAGCGCACCATCCTGCAACTTCCCGCCGACCTGGCCGGAACCGAGGCGCTGACAGCCCGGGTTCGAACCGAGCTGATCCGGCGGACCGGAGCCGGTGAGGACGATCTCGAATGCCGGCACTGCGAGCGGGGCGTGTATGAAGACAGGCTGCAGGTCGATGCCTGGGCTGTCTGGCGCGAAGTCCAGGCGGGATATACCCGGGTGGTTGAGGACGCCGGGTTCACCGTCGCCGGATGGGATTGCGACGGCTGGGCACTTCTGCGGCTCGGAGCCCGGCGGTCAGGTGCGAACGATACCGAAACGGTAGCGATCATTCACTTTGAGGCAGAGGGCCTCGAATGCGCCCTCTACGGTCCCGATGGAACGGCCGGGGCGACCGTTATGCAGGGAGCGCGTCCGGGGACCTGGCAGCGGGCCTGGAATCCCGACGACGCGCACGAGGTTGCGGCCGAGATCATGCTCTGGATCGAAAGACTCGCCGGCCGGTGCGCGCTCGCTCCCGAAGCGGTGGACCGGATCGTTCTCACCGGTTCGGTCGAGGATCCGGAACGGCTGCTCGGAGCACTCATGACCCGGACTGCGGCCCGGGCTGAAATCCTCGCCCTGCAGGATTTCTTCACGATCGATCCCGACCTGGCCGACACTCCCCTGCTGCGCAGCAATCTGGGCTCGTTCGCCCTGCCGGCCGGCGGCGCCCTGGCTGGTTTCACGCACTGAAAGCAAGGACAGCGGAGATGCTCCGGATTACCGGTGGACAGTGTCGGGGTATGAACCTCGTCTCTCCCCCCGGTCATACGGTGCGGCCGGCCACCGCCCGGGTCCGGCAGTGGATCTTCGATGTTCTCGGGTCTCCCGAGGGCGATACCGTTCTCGATCTTTTCGCCGGCACGGGTGCAGTCGGTCTCGAAGCGATGAGTCGGGGCGCGGCGCACACCCTCTTCGTCGAAACAGCCCGGCCGGCGCTCGTCGCCCTGGAGCAGAATGTCGTCCGGACGGGGTATGGGGAGCAAACAGAGGTCTGGCAGGTGGACGCCGAAAGAGCCCTGACCCGTCTGAAAGAGGAGGGACGGACGTTCACCCTCTGTTTCTGTGACCCGCCCTACCGCTACGTTCGGTTGGCCCGGCTCCTGGCCGAGAGTATCTTGGAGGTTGTTGCCCCGGGAGGTACCTTGGTTGTTGAACACCGGGGAGCCGAAGAGCTCGCCCCCGGCGGATTGACCCTCGTTCGAGAGAAAGCCTTCGGCGATACCGTGTTGAGCATCTGGACGGCGCCCGAGGCGGTCGAGGAGGCGTAGAAGTGTCCCGACTGGCGATCTATCCCGGCACCTTCGATCCGATCACAAACGGTCACCTCGACATCATCCGTCGGGCCTCGGGAATCTTCGATAATATCATCATCCTCATCGCCCACAACGTCACCAAGGAACCTCTCTTCGACGTCGAAGAGCGACTGCGGCTGGTCACTGAAACGATCGGAGACATGCCGCAGGTTTCGGTTGAAGCCTACGCTGGACTTCTGGCCGAATTCGCCCGCACGTGCAGCGCAACCGCCATCATCAGAGGGCTGCGGGCGGTGAAGGATTTCGAATACGAGTATCAGATGGCGTTGATGAACAAATCGCTCTATCCGGAGGTGGAGACAGTCTTCTTCATGCCCTCGGAGCGATTCACCTATGTCAATTCCTCGATCGTGCGTGAGGTCGCCCGCCTGGGCGGCAACGTCACCCCGCACGTGCCACCGGTCGTCGCCGAAGCCCTGGCGGCCAAGTTCGCCGCCGGGATCGGGTGACAGGCCCCGTACGAGAAGGTCCTCTACAATGCATGTCTCCCAGCGACTTTCGACTCTGAAGCCTTCCGAAACCCTGGCCATCTCGGCCCGGGCCGCAGAACTCAAACGCGCCGGGCACGATGTCATCGCGCTGGCGGCGGGTGAACCCGATTTTTCGCCTTCGCAACATATCCGCGAAGCCGCCGCCAAAGCTGCTCTCGAAGGTTCATCCCGGTACGGAGTGAACCCGGGGAATATCGAGCTGCGTGAAGCAACGGCGAGTTTCCTGAAGCGGACCAAGAACCTGGAATACGAACCCTCCGAGATCATCTTTTCCAACGGCGGAAAACAGGCCCTCTACAATGCCATGGTCGGACTGGTCGATGAGGGAGATGAGGTGATCATCCTGGCACCCTACTGGGTGACCTATCCAGCCCAGACCGAGCTGGTCGGCGGGATTCCCGTCATCCTCCAGTGCCGCGGCGAAAACGGCTTCAAGGTCGACCTCGACGAACTGCGGGCGGCCATCAGCCCGAAAACCCGCCTGCTCATCTTCAATAATCCCTCTAATCCCTCGGGGGCATACTACCCTCCCGATGAGGTCAGGGAACTGACCCGGATCTGCACCGAGGCCGAAGTGGCCATCATCTCGGATGAAGTGTACGACGCCATCGTATATACCGATGAACCCTATCTCTCGCCGGCGGCTGTTTCTGATGCAGGTCGAGCCTCGACGGCCCTGATCGGCAGTCTGTCGAAGACCTTTGCCATGCCTGGCTGGCGGATCGGATATCTGGCCGGACCCGGGGAGTGGATCAAGAAAGTGGCCGGCTTCCAGAGCCAGTCCTCCCATCACCCCAGCCTGCTTTCCCAGGCTGCGGCCCTGGTCGCCCTGCAGGGCGGCAGTGAAGAAGCCGAGGAAATGTGCGCGGCGTTCCGCGAACGCCGTGACTATCTGCTGCCCGAGATTGAACGGATCCCGGGGCTGCATGTGAAGATGCCGCCGCAGGGAGCGTTCTATCTGATGTTCGATATTTCCGAGGTTCTGGCAGCCCGGTCCGATCTGGAGGGAAGCACCGGCTTCTGTACATGGCTGCTGGATGAGGCTAAGGTTGCACTTGTCCCGGGAGCGGCGTTCGGCGCCGAGGGCTACACGCGCCTGTCGTACGCAGCCTCGATGGATGATCTGAAAACGGCTGTGGAGCGAATCGGGGATGCGCTCGGCAGTCTCGATCTCTGAGTCTGGAGGAGTTACGCTGACATGCAGATCAAGCACGCCACCAGTGGTGATATTGCCGTTCTGCACCTGCAGGGCAAGATCATGGGTGGGCCCGATGCGACCACCCTGCACGAGAAACTTCACGAGCTGATCGAAAACGGCACCCGGAGTGTTGTCGTCGATCTACGGGATGTTGACTGGATGAACTCATCCGGTCTGGGAATCCTGATCGGAGGGCTCTCGGCTCTGCGCAAGAGCGGCGGGGACCTGCGCCTGTCGACTGTGACCGAGAAGATCGAGGAGGTTCTGCGAATCACCAAACTGGATCGGGTTTTCGATATCTATGCGACCATCGAAGACGCTATCGCCAGCTACGAATGAAGAAAGTCATCACCAAGCGGTATCGGAGCCGCCTCAATGCCGTCGTCAAAGCCGAGCGGCTGACCGAAAAGATCGCCCGGCAGTGCAACCTGGGCCAGGGAATCCGTGCCGATCTCTGTATTGCCGTCACCGAGGCCGTCAATAACGCCGTTCTGCACGGGAACAAACTCGAGCCCGACAAGTTCGTTACCATCAGATTCGACTGTTCCGATTCATCCATCCGGATTGTGGTGACCGATCAGGGGAACGGTTTCGATCTCCAGGCTGTTGCCGATCCTCTGGCACCGGAGAATATCACCAAACCAAACGGACGGGGGCTGCTCATCCTCGAATCTTTGATGGATGAGGTGAAAGTCCGGCCTTCGTCGCAGGGCACCCGGGTGGAGATGGTGCTCACGAAGAGGTAACCATGTCACTGCACGGGCTGCAGGTCGGGATATTCCTGGCGAGCGGTCTTCTCCTGATCCTGCTCGGAGTGGTGATCGTACGGGAGGGGCCCGGGCGCCGTCTGAACCGCACTACGGCGGCCATGCTTATTTTCGGGGGGCTCGGATCTCTTCTGGGTGCGCTCGGGGCCTCGCTGGTGACACCCGATACAGCCGGGGCCGCCACCGACGCAGCCGCCGCGGCCGAGACTGTCATCAGCCTGCACAACCTGCGCGAGTTCACGGTCATCTGGGAATTATTCTTCCCGACCCTGGTTCTCTTCAGTCTCATCTTCCCGCGCGAGAACGACGTCATCCGCCGCCACCCGCGACTCTGGATCGTGCTCTACCTGCCGTACGTGCTGCACCTGCTGCTGGTCATTCTGGTTCTGGTGTATCCCGACATTCTGGAGCTACGCGACCTCGGTGGGGGCCGGGGCCTGCTCGGGCCTTTCATTGCGGTACTGCGTTTCGCGGGGGTTCTGCTGAGCAACCTCTTCCAGGTCATCTACAGCGCCCACATCGAGCTCTGGTCGGCGGTCAACGTTCTGTATGTCGCGATCGCCCTGCTCATTCTGCGACGGACACGCCGGAGCCTGGAGAACCGCAAGCTGCAGATCCAGGTTTCGATCCTGCAGCTCGGTATCGGCGTCAGCGTCGGGATCTATATCGTGGTGCAGATTCTGCCCGTTTTCCTGCCCTTCCTGCGGATGCCGGAGTGGATCTCGGCGATCATGCTCAGCGTGGCCCTGGTCGTGGGATGCGGAGCGATCGCCTGGGTGATCATCAGACATCAGTTCCTCGACGTGCAGGTTCTGGCCAAGCGCGGTCTGATTTATTCGGCCGCCACCGGGGTGGTGGTCGGATTCTTCTTCCTGCTCTTCAAGTGGTTCTCCGACCTCTATCTCTCCCTGGCCGGTACGGCCGATGAGTCGAACAGCTTCGTCATGATCATCTTTCTGGTCATCGCGGTGCTCGCCTTCCAGCCGCTGCAGGGCCGGATCGAGTTGCTGGTAGACCGCTTCTTCATCCGCGACGAGACAGACTACCGCAACGTGCTGCAGCAAAGTGTGACGAACATCATCGGCATCCTCGACATGGATTCGCTGATGCGGGCGACATACCAGACGCTGGAGCGGGCTTTTCTGGTGGACGAAGCGGCGATCATCCTGCTCGAGCGCAAGACCGGTGCGTACCGCTTCATCCGGCGTGGACCGCCGCCCCTGAAGCAGAAAGAATGGGCCCTCAAACCTCCGAAGGCTCTCGAGGAGGACGATCTCGCCATCGCCGAGCGTCCCGAGGACGCCCTGCTCGACCTGCGGCGTCGGGCTCCCACGGGGCCGGGCCGGGCCATCTTCCGGAAAGGTGATCCGGTGGCCGAGATCCTGGCCCGCACAACCGGCCCGGTACGGTTCGAGCTGGTGCAGGAAGAGCTCGAGGAAAGCGGCACGACCGAAGTGGTCCTCCAGGGACTCACTCCCCATCTGCTCATCCCCCTGCGACAGCGTCAGGAACTGGTGGGTGTGATCACCCTGGGGCGCAAGCTCGCCGATACCGGCTTCAACTCCGAGGAACTGACCCTGCTGGCGGTCCTGGCCAGCCAGGTTGCAGTGGCGGTCGAGAACGCCTGGCTGCATGAAGAGCGGCTCGAGCAGGAACGGATCAGGGAAGAGCTGGCGGTTGCCCGGGAAATCCAGCAGACCCTGCTGCCCGACCGCTTTCCCCGCGGACCCAGCTTCGAGATTTCAGCCATTAACCTGCCCAGCCGCGAGATCGGGGGGGATTACTTCGATTTCCTCGTTACTCCCCCCGACGAAGAAGAAGAGATCGAAAAAGTACTGATGGTGGTCGGGGATGTCTCCGGCAAGGGCACCCCGGCGGCCCTGCTCATGGCCAGCCTGCAGGCCACCCTGCGTGCGGTCTATGAGACCCAGCCGGAACTGGCCGTCGCGGCCGGCAAGGTGAACACCGTCATCTACCGCTCCACCAGCCCTGAAAAATTCATCACCCTCTTTCTGGCCGAGTATGACCTTCCCGGGCAGTTGCTGACATACGTCAATGCCGGGCATAACTTCCCAATTCTGACCCGGACTTCGGGGGAACAGCTCGTCCTCGAGAAGGGGGGCCTGCTGGTGGGGGTCATCGAAAATGCCGCCTACGAAGAAGGGCGGGTGAAGATCGAACCGGGCGATGTCCTCACGATCTACACCGACGGGGTGACCGAGGCTCTGAACCAACGGGACGAAGAGTTCGGCGAGGAGCGGCTCAGAAGCATCCTGCGCGACCGTTCCTACCTGGCGGCCCGCGAAATCCGCGACGAGATCTATCGCGAGGTGCTCAGCTTCACCGGCGATCGTTCCCAGAGCGACGATCTGACCCTCGTGATCCTCAAGTGCCTGTGAGACCCGCCGGCGATCCGGGCCGGCACGGTTTCGGCCCGGTTCCCCGGGCGCCGGATCGGAACACTCCGGACTGATGGGGGAGATGATGAATCCGCACATTTTCAGGGAATACGACATTCGCGGCGTCGCCGACACCGATCTGACCGACGAAACCGGCTTTGAGATCGGACGGGCATACGGCACGCTGGTGCGGCGCGACAAGGGCACCCGTGTGGTTCTGGGCCGCGACGCCCGCTTGAGCGGTCCCCGCCTGCACCGGGCGGTGGGAGAGGGCCTGGTGGCAAGCGGGCTCGAGGTGCTCGATCTGGGAGCTGTTCCCACGCCGGTGCTCTACTTCGCCGAAGTGCATCTCGAGACCGACGGCGGGATTCAAGTGACCGGTTCGCACAACCCGGCCGAGTACAACGGCTTCAAGATGACTCTGCGCCGGGCTTCGGTCTACGGCCTCATGATCCAGGGCCTGCGCGAGGCGATCGATGAGCGCGCTTTCGAGAGCGGTGAAGGTTCGCTCGTCCCGGTCGACATTCTCGAGGCCTACCGGGCCGCGGTGACAGGGCGGATCTCGCTCACGCGGCCGCCGCAGATCGTGATCGATGCCGGCAACGGCATCGCCGGCCCGACGGCCCGCGAACTCCTGACCGAACTGGGATGCCGGGTCGAGGCCCTGTACTGCGAGCCGGACGGTACCTTCCCCAACCATCTGGCCGATCCGACCGTCCCCGCATTCATGGCCGACCTGCAGGCCGCTGTGACCGCGGGGGAGGCCGAACTCGGCATCGGTTTCGACGGTGACGGTGACCGGATCGGGGTTGTGGATCGTCACGGCAGGTTGCTCTTCGGAGATCAGCTCCTGGCGATCTATGCCGCCGACGTGCTCGAGCGGCTGGGGGAACAGAAAATTCTCTTCGATGTCAAGTGCAGTCAGGGACTGGTGGAGTATATCCGGGCCAGCGGTGGGGTGCCCCACATGTGGAAGACCGGCCACTCGCTCATCAAAGCCGAAATGAAGCGTTCCGGGGTTCCAGTGGCGGGCGAAATGAGCGGTCATATGTTCTTCGCCGAAGGCTGGTACGGCTTCGATGACGCCATTTATGCCGCCGCCCGCCTGCTGGGTATTCTCGACCGGTCCAACCGCCCCCTGGACGAGATGGTGGCCGAGATACCGGCCTACGCCTCGACCCCCGAAATCAGAGTCAGCTGTGCCGACGAGGACAAATTCGGCGTCGTGGAACAGGTGCGGGACCGCTTCCTGGCCCGCGATGACGTCGAGGTGGTGGATATCGACGGCGCCCGGGTGATCTTTGAAGACGGCTGGGGGCTGGTGCGGGCCTCCAACACTCAGCCGGTCATCGTGCTGCGGTTCGAGGGGCGCGATGAGGCGGCACTGGAACGGGTGCGGGCCGAATTCACGACCGTATTACGTGATTTTCCCTCGGTGGCCATCGCGGACCTCACCGGCGGCGGAAGCGGCCACTGAGCAGACCCGTTGCAATCCGGGGCCGAAAAGGAGTATGATACATATCTGGCCCTCAACGTACCTCTGTGGGTCTCCCCGGCCGTATTCGGGGGCGTCCCCCTGTCCTCCTGAGGAGGTGGATGAGGTGAAATCGGTGTCCAATCGTGTCCCGCGGGTCAGAACGGCGGTATTGGCGCTGTTCCTGATTCTGCCGCTCGCGGCTCTACCGGTCACGGTCGTTGCGCAGGGGACTTCGACCGCCGGAACTGATACTACCCGCGGTTCGCTTCATACCGTCGTCCCGGGCGATACCCTCTGGGATCTCTGCGGCCGGTATCTGAACGACCCCTGGCTCTGGCCCGAGATCCACCGGGCCAACCGGGAGGGCATCGCCGACCCCCACTGGATCTATCCGGGACAGAAGATCTGGTTCCCCGTCGGCGGCGGGCCCCCGATCATTCTCAGCTTCGAAGAGGTCTGGCCCGACCGGGAAACGGGGCTGCAGGTTCTGCAGGAGCAGGCCGAACAGATACCGGTCCCTGAATCCGAACCCGAGCCTGCGGCGCCGGAGCCGGAGCCGGCCAGTACCGAACCCGAGACCACCGAAGTGGCAGAAGCCGAGCCCGGGCAGATGGTGACGCAGGCGCGGGTGAGCGGTTTCCGGGCTTCGGAACGCAACTACTTCCCGCTGGCGTCATCGAGCGCCGTGCTGGCGGCAGGTTATATCGGCGATCCCCGCAAGTGGCCTGAGGGACAGATCATCGACGGCGAGGGAGCTGAGATGAATATGTCGCTCTACGCTCAGGTTTTCATCGATATCGGTGAGGACCGGGCCGAGCCGGGCGACCTTTTCATCGTGGTCGACCAGGGGGATGTGGTGCGCCACCCTGAATGGGGTCAACGCCTGGGGCGGCACATCAAGGTCAAGGGCGTGATCGAGATCGTCGACACCGAGAACCGCACCAGCCAGGGTGTCCTGGTGGCGGTTTTCGATGCCGTGGGTCGCAGAGACAGGGTCATCCCCGCTCCCGGGGTCGACACCCGGCCGTGGAAGGAATTCATTCCTGTTCAGGGAGGTCGGACGGGCTTCATCGTGGCCCGGGCCAAACCGGTCGGCAACCAGCATCCGTATGACATGCTCTTCATCGACGGGGGGAACGAAGAAGGGCTCCAGATCGGCGATCTCTACGCCGTGACGCGGCCCCAGGAAGAGCGGGGGCGGCTGCGATTCTACGAGCAGGTGCTGGCCCGGGCAGTGGTGATCGCGGTCGGCGACCAGACCGCCACCGCCATGATCCTGTATGTCGCCGATGCCCAGATCGATGCCGGCGACAGCGTTCAGTTGATCGGGCGTTCGGTGTTCACGTCGGCCGGATCCGAGCCGGGCGGTCTTCCGGCACCGTAGAGGAGTGGGGTTTTCCGTAGCGTTCTCCCCTCCGCAACTGCACATTGAAACCCCGGGCGAACGGCTGTGAACCGTCGCCCGGTTTTTCTTTCCGGGGAGAACGATGGGGATCGAACTCAATCCAAACCAGCGCGAAGCCGTCACCTGGCTTGATTCCCCCCTTCTCGTCGTCGCCGGAGCCGGCAGCGGGAAAACCCGGGTTCTGACCGCCAAAATCGCCTGGCTGATTACCGAGACCGATATCGAGCCCTGGCAGATCCTGGCCGTGACCTTCACCAACAAGGCCGCCGGGGAGATGGTCGGACGGGTGCGCGACCTGGCCGGTGAAGCCGGTGAAGCGGTCACCGCCGGTACATTCCATTCTTTCTGTGCCCGCCTGCTACGCCGCCACGGCGATACGCTCGGATACTCGCCGGGCTATTCGATCTACGACGAAAGCGACAGCCGCACCCTGCTCAAGCGGCTCATCTCGGAACTGGGTCTTCCCGAACGCAGCTTCAGCGTCGGTATGGTGCGGGCGCGTATCGGACAGGCGAAAAACGAGATGGCCGGAGCCGGGGCCCAGAGATGGACCACCGGGAACTGGATCGATGAAGGCGTCGGACGGGTCTACGCCGCTTACGAGCAGGCCTTGCGTGACCGCAACGCCATGGACTTCGACGATCTGCTTCTCAATGCCGTCCGTCTCTTCGAGGAAGAACCTGCAATCGCCCGGCGTTACGCCGAACGGTATCGGTACGTGCTCGTCGACGAATACCAGGACACCAACCGGCCCCAGTACCTGCTGATCAAGTCTCTCGCTGCGGTCCACCGCGGGGTGTGCGTGGTCGGCGATCCCGATCAGAGCATCTACAGCTGGCGGGGGGCCGATATCAGGAACATCCGCGATTTCGAACGTGACTACCCCGATGCCAGGGTGGTCGTGCTCGATCAGAACTACCGCTCCACCACGACCATTCTCGGCGTGGCTTCGGGTTTGATCAAACAGAACAGCGGCCAGCATCGCCGCCGGTTGTGGAGCGAGCTCGGCACCGGCGAGCCGGTCCGCGAGCTGGTTTTCATCAATGACGAAGAGGAAGCCCGAGGCGTGACGCGCATCATCGCCGCCAAGGTGCGCCAGGAACGGCGCAACCTGTACGAAATCGTGATCCTCTACCGCACCAACGGCCAATCGCGTCAGTTCGAACATGCCCTGCGCGAGGCCGGTCTCGGATATACCATCGTGGGCGGAGTGCGGTTCTACGAGCGGGCTGAGATCAAGGATACTCTGGCCTGGCTCCGGCTCCTGGTGAACCCGCGGGATACGGTGAGCCTGGCCCGGGCGCTGGCGGCCCCCCGGCGCGGAATCGGAGAGGTGAGCCTGGGCCGGATCCTGCGTCACCTGGCCGAATGGGCCGGCGATCCGCTCGACGGTCTGGCCGCCGCAGCCGCTGTGATCGGGCGGGGGGGACCCGGGCTGACCGCCTTCGTCGATATTCTCAAGCGCTTCACGGCCCGTCTGGAGGATACAGCCCCGGCCGAACTGGCCCGCGGGCTTTTGGAGGAAAGCGGCTATCTCGACATGCTCGCCGCCGAGGGAACGATCGAAGCCGAGGCTCGCCGGGAGAATCTCGGTGAGCTTCTCTCGGCCCTCGACGAGTACGGCGAACGGGCCGGGGCCGAAGCCAGCCTGGCCGACTTCCTGGCCGAGGTGAGCCTGCTGACCGACATCGATGAATGGGAAGAAGCCGAGCCGGCCGTCACCCTGATGACCCTGCATGCCGCCAAGGGGCTGGAGTTCCCGATCGTGTTCATGACCGGTCTGGAAGAGGAACTCTGCCCGATCTTGCGTGAAGACACCGACGCCGAGGCTCTGGAGGAAGAACGCCGGTTGTGCTACGTTGGAATGACCCGGGCCCGGGAAGAACTCTACCTGGCCAGGGCCCGGCGCCGGAGGCGCTGGGGAAGCGTTCTCGACCGCCTCCCGTCACGGTTCCTGGGGGAGTTGCCCTCCGAACTGGTCCAGACCATCGATCAGTTGCGGCTGGATCCCGTGGCCCGGGCCGGCAGCCGGCAGCGGGGAGAGCGGAGAACGGATGCCGCCATGGCCGAGATCCCTGATTACGAGAATGAGAACCAGGATGCACCCACCGAGCTGGTTCCGGGGCAGGAGGTCGAGCATTCGATCCTGGGGCGCGGCCGGATCCTGGAAGTGTCGGGGACAGGGGAGCAGCTGCGTCTGATCGTCGCTTTTCACGACGCCGGCACCCGCCGGCTGATGGCCAGGTACGCCCGGCTGAAGGTGCTCTGATGCCGATCGATCCCGAAACGGTCCGTACCATGGCCGCTCTGGCCGGGCTCGAGATCGCTCCCGAAGACATCACCGCCCTGGAACGGCAACTCGAACAGATCGTCGTCTGGGTGGACGAACTCCCCCCGTTCGAGCCCGGGACCGGAGCGCACGCCGCTCCCGATGCAGCCGGAGTGAATGCCTTGCGTCCCGATCTCGTCGAGCAGGGATTGAGTTCCGAAGAGGCGCTGGCCGGAGCCCCGGCGACCGATGGTGACTTCTTCGTCGTGCCACGGGTGCTGCCGCCCGCGAAAGAGGAGAGCGGATTCTGAAAACCCTGGGTGTCATTCCGGCCCGCTATGCGAGCACGCGTCTGCCCGCCAAGGTCCTGCTCCCGATCGCCGGCATACCGATGATCGAGTGGGTGGCCCGGGGGGCCGGGACCGCCCGGAATCTGGACGAGCTCATCATCGCCACCGATGACGAGCGGATCGCCGAAACGGTCCGGGCGTACGGCAGGCGGGTGCTGATGACGGATCCCGGGCATGAGTCGGGCACCGACCGGGTGGCCGAAGTCGCCGCCCTCACGGCGTGCGATCTGGTCGTCAATATCCAGGGTGACGAGCCCCTCGTGCGCGGTGAGATGATCGATGCCCTCATCGAGGCGCTCACGGCCGACTCAAGGCTGCAGATGGCGACCCTGGCCCACGCCTGTCCGGCTGCCGAGGCAGACGATCCGGACGCCGTCAAGGTCGTCGTCGACGCCGCCGGCCGGGCCCTGTACTTCAGCCGGGCGCCGATACCCTGCCGGAGCGGGGGGGCGACGCCCGAGCCCGGCTACCTGCGCCATATCGGTCTCTACGCCTACCGGCGGGATTTTCTGCTTCGCTTCGCCGAGCTCGCCCCCACCCCGCTGGAGCGGACCGAGGCTCTCGAACAATTGCGCGCGCTGGAGCACGGGTTTGCCATCGGGGTGATCGAAATCGCCGACTCTCTCATCGGGGTCGACACTCCCGCCGACCTGGAGCGGGTCAGAGCCATCCTGACCGCAGGCGCAACCCGGGCGGATGGCGGCCCGGTACCCGTCGACGGTGAGAAGGAAGCGTTGTGAGACCGATCAGAGAAAGGAGTGGACCGGCATGAGCGATTCGGCTCCGCAGAGCAGGTACATCTTCGTCACCGGCGGTGTCGTCTCTTCACTGGGCAAGGGGGTCGCCGCGGCCTCGCTCGGGGTTCTGCTCAAAGCCCGCGGTCTCGATGTGACCGCCATCAAACTCGATCCCTATTTGAATGTGGATCCCGGGACCATGAGTCCCTTCCAGCACGGCGAGGTCTTCGTGACCGATGACGGAGCCGAGGCCGATCTCGATCTGGGGCACTACGAGCGCTTTCTGGACCTGAATATGTCGAGCCGGAACAATACCACGACGGGGCAGATCTACGAGACTATCATCCAGAAAGAACGGCGGGGCGACTACCTGGGGGGAACAGTTCAAGTCATTCCTCATGTGACCAACGAAATCAAGGATCGCATTAAGGTACTGGGAACGGGGGAATCGGCTTACAGTATCGTCATCGCCGAGATCGGCGGTACCGTCGGCGACATCGAAGGTCTGCCTTTTCTCGAAGCCATCAGGCAGTTCCGGCACGAGGTCGGTCGCCGCAACGCGATCTTCATACACCTCACCCTGGTGCCGTACATCCCCAGCGCCGGCGAGCTCAAGACCAAACCGACTCAGCACAGCGTGAACAAACTGCGCGAAATCGGTATTCAGCCCGACATCCTGCTCTGCCGCACGGCCTATCCTCTCGACCGGGCCCTGAAAGCCAAAATAAGTCTCTTCTGCAATGTCGAGCAGGAGGCGGTGATCGAAGCCCGCGATGTGGAAAGCATCTACGAGATCCCCCTGATTTTCCACGCTCAGGGTCTCGACGAGCTGGTCTGCGAGAAGCTCGAGCTGCAGACCGGCGAACCCGAGCTCGAAGGCTGGGAAGAAATCGTGTCGCGCATCAGGGAGCCGAAGCACGAGGTGGTGATCGCGGTTGCCGGCAAGTACACCGATCTGCAGGACTCCTACAAGTCGATCGACGAAGCCTTCATCCACGCCGGAGTGGCCAACAACGCCCGGGTCGTGACCCGCTATCTCGATACCGAGCAGATCGCAGGCAACAGCGTGGCCGATCAGTTCGCGGGGGTTCACGGCCTGCTCGTTCCCGGCGGGTTCGGGGTGCGTGGCATCCCGGGCAAGATCGAAGCGACCCGTCATGCCCGAGAGAACGCGATTCCCTTTTTCGGTATCTGTCTGGGATTGCAGACCGCCACGATCGAGTTCGCCCGCAATGTCTGCGGTCTGACCGAGGCCAACTCGATGGAATTCGATCTGCAGACTCCACACCCGGTCATCAGTCTCATGGCCGATCAGGAAGAAATCTCGGATATGGGCGGGACGATGCGTCTGGGGGCTTATCCCTGCCAGCTCGAGAAGGGCAGTCGGGCCAGGGAGGCCTACGGTACTTCGCTGATCAGCGAGCGCCATCGCCATCGCTACGAGATGAACAACGCCTATCGCGAGATCCTGGCCGAACACGGGATGATCTTTGCCGGTCTGAGCCCGGACGGGAAACTGGTCGAGATGATCGAACTTCCCGATCACCCATGGTTCGTCGGAGTCCAGTTTCATCCTGAGTTCAAGAGCCGGGCTCAGCGCGCCCACCCCCTCTTCCGCGATTTCGTCCGGGCGGCGCTGGCCTTCTCACGAAAGAAAAAGAAAGGGTAGGCAATCGTGGCGGAGGTGAAAGTCGGATCGATACCGATCGGGGCAGAACATCCCCCGGTGCTGATTGCCGGGCCCGATGTGATCGAGTCGCGCGAGCTGGTCATGGAGACCTGCGAGGCACTCGTGGCTCTGGCCGCCGAATGCGGGGTGCCGTTCATTCTCAAGTCCTCCTATGCCAAGGCCAACCGGTCGAGCGGCACCTCGTATGCCGGTCCCGGTCTCGAGGCCGGGCTGGCGGTGCTGGCCGAAGCGGCTGAACGTTTCGGTATCCCGGTCACAACCGACGTGCACGAGACCGGCGAGATCGCTCCCGCGGCCGCCGTCGCCGACCTGCTGCAGATCCCGGCCTTTCTCTGCCGCCAGACCCCGCTGGCCCTGGCCGCGGCCCGCAGCGGCCGGGCGGTGAATATCAAGAAGGGGCAGTTCATGGCCCCGGCCGGCATGCACGCGCTGGTCGCTAAAATCACCTCGGCCGGCAATCAGAACGTTCTGGTGACCGAACGGGGCACCTCTTTCGGGTACAACAATCTGGTGGTCGACATGCGGGGCCTGCAGGAGATGGCCCGCCACGGCACTCCGGTGATCTTCGACCTGGCTCACTCCACCCAGCTCCCGGGGGGGGCGGGGGAGCGGTCGGGGGGGGAGCGCCGCTACGCCGCTCTGCTGGCCCGGGCCGCCGCCGGTGCAGGGGTGGCCGGATTCTTCGCCGAAGTGCATCCCGATCCCCCGACGGCACTCTGCGATCCCGACTCCCAGGTCACACCCGATCAACTGCGGGCCATCCTGACCCAGGTTCTGGCGATCGATGCCGCCCGCCGCAGCACCGCTGGCGATGAGGCCCGGGCGCTGCCCACACCCGGGGAGGAGTTCTGACGTGGCCGGCATGCACGATCGGCTCAAGGCGATCGAACTGGTCATTTTCGATGCCGACGGAGTGCTGACCGATGGATCGATCTGGCTCGACGACGAGGATCGGGAGATGCTGCGCTTCAGCGTCCAGGACGGGTACGGTATCTTCCGTGGTTACCGGGCCGGGCTGACCTACGCGATCATCACCGGCCGGACCAGCAAGGCTCTGCTCATCCGGGCCAACCGCCTGCAGATCGAGCGGGTCTACCAGGGCCAGACGGTGAAGCAGGCGGCTTTCGACGACATTGTCGCCGAGAGCGGTCTTCATCCGCGACAGATGGCCTATGTCGGTGACGATCTGAACGATCTGGGCCTCATGCAGCAGGTCGGGGTATCGTGTGCGGTGGCCAACGCCCGCGACGAGGTCCGTGCTGCAGCCGACATCGTTACGACCGCCCGGGGAGGCGAGGGGGCGGTCCGGGAGTTTCTGGAAATGATCATCGCCGCGAAAGGAGGGGTTCCGACCCCATGATCGACGAGGCGGGCGGCACCACCGATCCGGCTCCGGGATCCGATCCCGGCCGGACAGACGTTGATGACGATCAGATCGCGGAGTGGGGGCGCCGGGTTGTCGAACTGGAGGCCCGAGGCGTCGGCGCCCTGGCCGATCGGATCGGGACCGATTTCTGCGCCGCCGTCAAGATGATCCATGACTGTCCCGGCAAGGTCATCGTGACCGGGATCGGAAAATCGGGTCTCATCGGCCGCAAGGTGGCGGCCACTCTGACGAGCACCGGTACGCCGGCGGCCTATCTGCATCCGGTCGAAGGACTTCACGGCGATCTGGGAATGGTCGGGCGGGGCGATATCATCCTGGCCATCTCGAAGAGCGGCGAGACCGAAGAGCTCGAGACCATCATCCCGGTCCTCAAAGAGATGGAATTGGCCATCATTGCCATGACCGCCCGGCGTGATTCCACCCTCGGCGCTACGGCCGATATCGTGCTCGATATCGGGGATACCGAAGAAGCCTGCACCATGGACCTGGTTCCGACCACCTCGACCACCGCCACCCTGGTGCTGGGTGATGCTCTGGCCGTGGCGCTGCTCTCCCTGCGCGGATTCGGCCCCAGCGATTACCGCCTGCTCCACCCCCGGGGTTCGATCGGGCGTTCCCTGCTCACGGTTGGAGATCTGATGCACACCGGCGAAGAACTCCCCACCGTCGAACTCGGAACCGGGGCCGATGAAGTGCTGCTCGAGATGACCAGCAAACGGCTGGGATGCACCTGCGTGGTGGACACCGACGGACGGCTGCAGGGAATGATCACCGACGGGGACCTGCGGCGTTCCCTGGAGCGGGGTTTCGACCTGGGAGCGGTGATTGCCGCCGACTTGATGACCCCGGGACCGAAGACGATCGAGGCCGAGGATCTGGCGGCCGGTGCCGTGAACCGTATGGAGGCGTTCCAGATCACCCAGCTCATCATCGTGGATGAACGGGGTGTCCCGCAGGGGATCGTGCACCTCCACGACCTTTTGCGGGCCAAAGTGGTCTGATCGAGCCGGAAGGGGCGACTTCGCGATGCCACTGAGTCGCCGTCGACTCAGACGTGCCCTGGCTGTGGCCGGGATCCATCTCCTGTACCGTTTCCTCGGGCGTCTGCCCCGCTTTCCGGCTCTGGGGCTGACCCGTACCCTCGGGCGGCTCGCCTGGATCGTCGATACCTCCGGCTGGCGCCGAACCCTCGACCATCTCGCCCTGGCCTTCGGTGATGAATCCGACCCGGCCGAGCACAGACGGATCGGGCGCCGCAGTTATATCAATCTCGCCGCGGGTCTGGCCGATCTGGCCCGGGTCAGGCGGCTCGACGCCGACGCGCTCGACACCCTGGTTTTGACCGAACCCGAAACCCTGGCCGGGCTCGCGGGTATCAGAGAACAGGGCCGGGGAGTCATCCTGCTCACTCCCCACATGGGGAACTGGGAACTGCTGACCGGCTGGCTTGCCGCCCGGGGCTTTCCCGTTCACTTTGTGGGTCGACAGCCCTACGATGAACGTCTCGAGCGGCTCTATACTGCCGTGAGGACGGCTCAGGGAGCGAACTGGATCAGCCGGGGAGGTGCCTTCCGGAAAATCGAGGCGGTCCTGAGGGCCGGCGAGATCGTGATCCTGCTGATCGATCAGGACACGGCCAGGGTTCACGGCACCTTCGTCGACTTCTTCGGCAGGGCGGCCTGGACCCCGACCGGGCCGGCGGCACTGGCCCGCCTGACGGGGGCCGCACTCCTGCCCGGGG
>Ga0180432_10000409_pt1 | contig 69399 bp, 67 predicted proteins | sample SS_ome_10_FD_132414 | JGI IMG/M metagenome (GOLD analysis project Ga0180432, IMG submission 132414) | Hypersaline lake sediment archaeal communities from the Salton Sea, California, USA - SS_1_MS_2 metaG | ecosystem: Environmental > Aquatic > Non-marine Saline and Alkaline > Hypersaline >...
ATTTGCTCTCCTCGCAACAGTTTTTCTTACACCTATGTCAAAAGCTGCTTTTTGGAACTGGACCCACGTATATGTCCGCAATAACACTAACTGTGAATTTGTTCGAGGCAAAACAACAATCATCTCCCAAAACTACCCACGCACCAGTATCATACACAAATCAACTTCAAAAGATAAAATAGATATTAAGCCACACTCTCGACAATGGATATTTTCTATTCCTAGAAGACATTCGGGTGCAGGGGTGAATTTTGCAATACTCTTGGGGCAAGGACCAGTGATGGTCACCAATGTTATAACAAATTTAATTCAAGAATCAAGCAAAAAATACCAAAAACCAAAAGCAATTGTACGTTCATCAATATATCTAAAATCAAAACCCCGAATACATATTGGAGTCAATTTGGAATCTAGAGCGAGGAAAAGTTCTGCCGGACAGTTTTCATACATATTTTATCAAAGTAAAGCCCAATTTCCTCCACCATTAGGCAAGAAATTTAAAGTTTCTTACAAGTGGTATGGACGATTCGGTCAAATATACAAAAATCTTTTTATTACCATAGATCCTGTTGATCCAAATGTTTGCAAAAAAAAGGAATCTAAATGATGAAAAAATTTAAAATTGCACTTGCACTAACATTAGTAACAATTCTACACTCTTTTCCCACAACAGCACGATCGGCACGAGTGACCTTTAGAGAAATATTATTGGTAAACAAAACACCTTATAAAATGGTACAAGAAAAAATGTTAACAATTTCACCAAAAAGTAGAAAAAAAATCTATCCTTCACAATTAAAAACAATAGTCCTACAGCTTCACAGCGTAAAAAACAAAATTGTAGGCAGGATACTAATAAAGTTAAAATTTGGCAGAAGAGGAAAAAGCTTTACAGTACGAAAAATCAAACCATCCACAGAACTTAATAATAAACTAGATATCATACTGACACCAAAAGGCAAAACAAATAAACGCGCAAATAAATTCGGCCAGATAATTCACAAAACAGCGATTATAGGAATTTCAGAAAAAAAATAAAGAGGCGATAATGAGTCCTTTTTCAAAATCGTTTTTTATACTATCTTTGCTCGCACTTCCCTCCCTACATGCCGTTGATGTTTTTAAAAACATTGATATTACAAACAAAACGGGATTCAACATAGAAAAAAAAGGATGGACAATCGCTCATGACACAAAAAGAAAAATAAATCCCAAAACATTACAAACGATAGTCTTAACACTTTCAAAAAACGGAACAGAAGAAGGTGCTATAATATTCTTTTTACAGTTTAACATAGGTGGAACTTTAAGATTACAAAAAACGCATATCCCTCATCATCTAAGCCGCAAAATAATTGTTTTGAGAAAAAAATTTGGTCACAGAACAGACGATGGATTTGGAAGGACAATATACAAAACATTATCCATAATAATTCAAGAAAAAAATAAATAGCCAACACATTTAACGCTGTTTTTTAAACTCGTCGTGTCGGCCAACCATCTTTTTTTGATCTTGAAGCTTCTTTTTATGCTCATGAAGCTCCTTGTACATTACATCAATCACACGATCAACGGTGCTATAAAAATCTGTCCCTTCGTAACTTGATACAAGGTGATAGTTAGGACTCTTTACTCTAAACTCAACAAGATGATGCGCCCGTAATTTTGAAGGTCTAAACATAAGATCAATATAAATTGGAGTGCGCTCATTACTCAAAAATTCGACTACCTTTGCAATCTGATCATTTGCATAATTTTCAACAGCAGGTGAATGAGCTACCCCCTTAAACGTAATCCTTTTGTGCATCACACCCCTTTCTCTTTTAATAAAAACAATCTACGGTAAAGTATAAAGAATAAGAACCCGAAAACAAAGGGTCATAAAAATCTAACCTTTTTTACGTACAACAAATTTAATCGGAACACCCCGAAGATCTTTAAAACGACGCAATTGATTTTCAAAAAAAGACAACTGAGATTTGCCAAACCACTTTGGCTCATTGGCAATAATAAGAAGAGTTATAGGGGAAGTAGCAATTTGGCGAACTCTCAAGACACGCAAAGGATTTGTTTTATGGTAGAGCGGCCGCTTGACCAAAGCCTCTTTAAAAAGAACTGAAATTTCGTCATCAGAAAATTTTTGTGCGTAGCGTTTGCACAGTACATTAATTTTAGACAACAACTTGCCAACATTTTTTTGAGTTATGCAAGAAATATTCATCTGCTCAACTTTTTTTAATAAATGTTGATGTGGCTCTAAATTAAATGCGATAGACTGCTTCATTTCTTCATCAACCAAATCATATTTGTTGAATAAAATCATAAGCGCTTTATGATGCTCAAATGCATAAAAAGCAAGTTTTAACTCTTGATCAGACAAACGTCCATGTGAAACATCAACAAGCAAAAGTACAATATCCGCATCTTTCAGCGCCTTGAAAGAACTTTTTACCATCAACCCTTCTAGGGGCTCATGAATAGATCGCTTGCGGCGCACTCCAGCTGTATCTGTTAGAATAATATCTTCTTTAAAAAAACTTACTTTTTCTACAACCGCTTCACGAGTCGTTCCCGGCTGATCGGCAACAATAGAACGCTCCTGCCTGACAAGAAGATTCATCAATGATGATTTTCCAACATTCGGCTTACCAAGAAGCACTACCTTGCACGAAGGTTCTTGCTGTTCTGTAATCAGCGCTCCTAAAGACAAATTAGCAACAACAACCTCAAGCAGTTCGCCTATCCCAGTCCCATGATGCGCAGAGACCTGAAAAACTGTCTGGTGCCCCATTCTGTCAAACTCATATATGTTTTCACCAGCTTGTGAACTGTCGATTTTGTTAACAACAATAAGCGTTGTTGCAGAAAGCGTGTGTAAAAATTTTGAAATCTCTCTATCTTCCGGTAAGACACCAACCTTGGCATCACAAACAAAAAGAACAACGTCAGCAGACCGGACAACTTCAAGCGCCTTTAAACGAACAGTTTCTAAAATCGAATCTGATGTCTTTCTTAAACTGATGCCACCGGTATCGATTAATTCAAATTCTTTTCCTTGCCAAAAAACGGTATCCTTAATGAAATCACGAGTTACTCCGTCATAGTCAAGCGCTAGACTTTTAACATTTGTTGCTAGCCTATTGAATAGCGTGGATTTTCCCACATTCATCCGGCCAACAATAACAACTCGCGGTAACCTCTTCATTTTTTATACCTCACTAATATCACTAAATGTCCCTGAAAAATAACGCGAAATCATAGCTGCCTTTTTCCAAATTTCAGAATCGGAAAGATCGATTTTTTTTCCAACCTGTTTTTTGACTCGGGAATTATAGCGAGAAGCTCTTCTTGGCTCTTGAACTTTTGCAACAGGAGCCTTTACCTGGACATCCGGTTCTACCACAACTGATTGTTTTTTATTTTCAACAACTTGAACAGGACGCTGACCAGTAAATTTCGGCTCAAAAGTAACGTTTTCAGAAAAAATATTCTTCAAAAAAGGAAGCCAGGAGCCAGTTGTCTCATCAATTGTTTCTTTAAAAAAAGAAAACTGTTGAGCAAACTCAACAGACAGCAATCCCGTTTTTTTGTCAAATTGAACCACTGTTCCATTTTTAAAAATAGAACTCAACAACGGATCATTTAAATCATTGAGAGACACTAAAAACTGTTTCCACAATGCAACGTCAGCCTTAACCTCCTCTTCCTCTTCAATCTCTTCTTCTTCCTCAAGCTCATCTTCCTCTTCATCTTCAAGGTCATCTTCAACTAAAGGAGAAGCCGCAGTTTGAGAAGCAGGAGAAGAACTTGAATCAACACTTCCCGCATTTTTCTGACAAATTTGAAGCAAAATCATCTCGAGTAATGAATGCTTTGCGGTTGTTTTAAGAAAAATATTTTCGTTGAGATAAAAGAGTTTAAGTATATTGTTTAAACGTTTTACAAAGCAACCTTCAATTGAATCTTTTAGTTGATCCGAATACTGCGGAAACCAATCCGGCTCAACACCATATTTAAACCAAACCGCAGCCCTGATAATTTCAACAAGTCGTCTCCAAATGAATTCTGCAGAAAACAGTGTGAACTTTAGTTCCTGCAAAGAAAGCAATAAGTCCTTTGGCGATCCCTTTAATAAAACAGAAAACAGCTGCAACATTCGCTCATCATCAACATGTCCCAAGACATGCAGAACGGATTCTTTTGTCACACGACCACGTGCAAAACGAACTTGCTCAATAACATTGAGGGCATCACGCACAGAACCTTGCGTCTCTTTGATAATTAAACCAAGCGCAGAATCTTCATACGTAATTTTTTCTTCATCACACACATGCTTGAGATGCCCAAGCAGAGGATCATGTGAAACTGGTTTAAAAAATAATTGGAAGCAACGGGACTTGACCGTATCGATAATTTTTTGCGGATCAGTTGTTGCCAAAATAAACAGAACAGATGACGGTGGCTCTTCTAATATTTTCAAAAAAGCGTTGAACGCAGCTTTACTTAACATGTGAGCTTCATCAATGAGATAAATCTTTTTGTCTCCCATCAGAGGAAGCAACTGCGAAGCATCCACAATCTGCCTCACATTATCCACACCGGTATGAGAAGCGGCATCAATTTCAATAAAATCCGGATGCTTTCCCGCAAGCATAGCCTTGCACGAAGAACACTCAAGGCATGGAACAACACTATTTTTTGGTTCTTTCCTGAAAGTAGAAAGCTTATTACAATTGATCGCTGCTGCAAAAACACGTGCTGTTGTAGTTTTCCCACAACCGCGCTGCCCCGAAAACAGATAAACTGGAAAAAATTGATTCAGGTACAAGCTATTTTTAAGCATGCGCACCGATAACTCCTGACCAACAATTTGATCGAAGTTCTTAGACCGCCACTTTCTAGCTAAGTTAAGATGTGTATCATTCATAATCAATCTCAATTAATCAAGTACCTGAAACGAAAGCGGGGAAGTGTATACAGAAAGGAAGTTGTTCTTGCTGCTTCCTTTCGGACCTGACAAAGTAAACAACTATTTCTTACTCACTTCCCCAAATTTATCGATCTTCTTTTTAGATCTTATTAAATCTTCTACAAAAGTTTTTTCAAAACCTTTTAAAGAAGTCTATTTCAAACTTTATTTTCCAATCAAAATTTTCTTTAATCCGTCTTCGCCTAACGGCTACGCCGGACTGAAGAAAGCTGGCCTGCCAGGCGTAGCTCCACAGGAGCGTAGACTGGTGGAGAGAGAGGGATTCGAACCCTCGATGCCCCTTTCGAGACATACACGATTTCCAATCGTGCTCTTTCGACCACTCAGACACCTCTCCCAAATATTTCAATCTTATGTGCAATTACTTTTCTGTACTTTTCTTGCCTTCAGAAACCTTTTCTTTCTTAGTAGAACTTGCACTGGTCTTTGCTGCGACTGGCTTTGTGGCAACAGACTTTTTAGTCACGCTAACACTCTTTTTTTTACTCGTCTTTTTTGCAGGGGCAGATGTCTTTTTCACTGCTGCACCAGAAGCAGCTTTTTTTGCTGCCGGTTTTTTTGCAACCTTTTTTTCACGAGCTGGATCTTTTTTCTCCCCCTCAGCCTTCACTTTTGCTCTTTTCGCTTCTTGCTCTTCTTTCTTTTTTTTCTCCAGAGCTTTGACTTCTTTTTGTCCCTTAACAACAGCGTCACTCAAGCGATCCATAACCAAGGTGATCACACGCGCAGAGTCATCATTAATAGGAATAACATAGTCAACCATAGAAGGATCGCTGTTTGTATCAACAAGCGCAACAACAGGAACCCCAACTGTAACCGCCTCTCTGAGAGCCGCACCCTCTTTGATAACATCTACTAAAACAATTGCACCGATTGGCCAAGTTAGGTTTCTGATACCACCAATATTCTTTTTCAACCTATCGACCATCTTGCTAAACGTGTTGAGTTCTTTTTTTGTATAATAAGGATTGTCTTTGGACTTTTCTAAAATATCTTCGTAGTGCAAAAGTTTGGTCACAGATTTTCTCACCTGACTGAAGTTACTCAAGGTACCTCCAATCCAACGGTGATTTACATAAGGCATTTTAAGCTTTTCTGCTACGGCAAATATCGCATCTCGCGCAGGCTTTTTGGTTCCAACCCACAAGATTGTTTTTTTATCCGCCGCAATCGATTCTAAGAATTTCGCCGCAGACTCAATAAGCCTCGCGGTCTTGGAAACATCAAAGAGGTGAACGTTGTTCTTAACTCCCCAAATATAACGTCCCATTTTAGGGTGAAGACGACGCTTGATGTGACCAAAGTGAGCACCAAGCCGTACAAGTTCTCTAAAATCTATCATATCAAACCTTTCAGGGTTATAACTTTTGCCTCCTGGGCCTGATCAGATCGACCGATCAGCAACCACCCTAATGATAAGAGACAAGTGTTATCAAAACAGTAATTTCAGTAAAAATATCACTCATAGCGAGTATAGCAAATACGAACGAAACTGCAATAAATAAGCCTTTTTATTCGTCGTCTTCTTCTGGCTTTTCATCAACAAGCCCGATCACCTCGTTATTTTTAATCGCTTTTTCATGCCGGAGTCCGAGCAAGAAGGCAACAAAGAACCACAGACCTATTACTACAGTGAAAACTCCCATCAAAATCGGATAGAAAAAAACACCCCCAAGTTTGTTGGCCGCAATCACAATACTTGAACCAGTCGATTTTGCAAATTTACCTCCAAAAGCATCAATCCATGATTTTGACTTAAACTTGATCTCTTTCAGAGTCGGTATGTATAGCAGCTCCCTAACAGGGTAACTAAAGGCATAGTGAGTCGTTTTAGTCATAATATATGCAAGCATTATCAAGAAAGCTTTGCTTGTTGAAAAAAATACAAGCGAACCGATAGCCATGAATGCAGGAATCATCAGCAAGCTAATTTTCATATTAAAACGCTTCAATATACGAGCTGTTCCAAACACGGAAAAAACAAATCCTACAGCCTGCATTATAAAAACCCACTTAAACAAGAAGGCTGAAACACCCGCAACAGAACCACCTGTTGTTTGAGCAACATGCAAACGAAGATAACTCAAAATAGCATTCAGCATCTCATAAAAGAAAATCATACAAAATATCCCTAGAACATAAGGATATTTGAAAAACATTTTCAAGCCAGCAAAAATACCCGTACCTGAAGAACCCTCTTTGCTTCGCTTTTTTTCTACCTTATACGCAGCCTCATAGCCATGCAAAAGTCTTCCTTTGACCCTTCTCATGAGAAAAGCTATGGCAAGCGGTATCATAAGGAGAAAGAACGTAACAGCAACCAGAACAATCTGGTGTTTGACAATATCAGACACGCCCCCAATGATAGGAAATGCCGTGGAACCTAAAAGAATCCAAGCCATACCCGCACTAAACATTCCTCCAAGTTTAGACCCACCGACCATCAGCCCATAATTTTTCTTTCCTTCATCCGGTGTCGTCACAGAACTTACAAAAGACCAAAAAACACTCAATACAAATGGAGAAAAACCTTCAACAAGAAAATAAAAGATCCAACCAAAAAGTCGATATGGACTTTGATCGGTGTTGCCAATACCTATAGTCGGATGCGCTATAAAATAAACTAAAAGAGCCGATGCCGCCGCAAAAAACAGGCTATAAAACACCAGCAATCGATATCTACGAATTCTGTCAACAAGCTTTGAATAAAATAGTATTGCAGGAACCAAAACCAAAAGAACGATAATTTTTGCCCATGGTATGTATTCCTTGCCCACAACGGCCATGAAAACAGAGTTTTTGAGATCCCTCAAAATAGTATAGGCAGCAATGATCAAAAAATAAACTGAAGAGAGAAGCAGTAATTTTAGTCTTCCTGCAGTCTCCTCTTTCCTATCTGAACCACCCCCAAAAATACGACCCAGCATCCCGCTCATGAAGACCTTTCCCTAAAATTTGGTCAACCTCTCTCTTTTGCCATCCCTTTCACTTTAGTACTTCTCTTCTTTTAAAAATTCCCCCAAGCTTGGAAAACCAATACTTGGGGGAAGCTTTTTACATCATCCACATGATTATTAAATCGCAATCTGTCTGTCGCGCTATTAACATACTACCTTGTCCTCAGCAATAGCTTTGTTGTACACGCGAGCAGCATATATAGCAACGAGGAACCAAACACCGATAAGACCAAACGATACACCCGTGCTCAGCGTAATAAACAACGCAACACCAGCTTGCGCCCCCATCGAACTTTTGAGAAACCCTCTAAACAAATTGATAATCGAGCCCATAGCCTTGGATCCTCGAGAGCCAAACATCTCGATCCACGCCTGCGCCTTGTACTTGGTATCTTTTGTTGTTGGAATGTAAAGCTGTTTAATTGTTGGCTGGTTCAACGCATAGTTGATAGCTTTTGAGAACACCATAATCCAGAAAGCTGCGGTCAATGTCGGACTAATACGTAGAGTAAGAACTGCAATTCCAACTAAGGCTGGAAGTAAAAGAAGCGATACTGCCGTTCCAAGCTTTCTGTGAATGTTGTTGATACCAAACAATACACACAACGTTGCAACAATACCGGTCCAAACACCATAGTCTGCCAAATAACCTGAAAGATTTTTTTCAAACAAACCAGCAGGAGATACTGATCTGAAGTGATCTGCCGCAGATGACTTGAAAAAGAAATCGAGAATGGTTACGACAATTTCGTAAAAAATAATGATACCGGTAATCGCCAATAAATACCCATGTTTAAACAAGAGCTTGAGGCCATCCAGGAATCCTGGTTCTTCCTCTTTTTTCTCTTTTTTCTTCTCCACTTCTTTTGCCTGATATCCCTTCATTTGCGAAGTAGGCGTTGTCTTTACAAAAACCCACATCAAAAATCCGGTCACGAACATGAGAACTGCTATGATCGCCATAACAGGGGCACTACTTGAAAAACCTAAACGATCTGCCCTCATAACCAGAGGGCCAATGAGGTTACCTGCTTGACCAAAAAGATAGATCAACGGGAAACCACGCTTTGCAGAGATAGGCATGGTAATATCTGTTGTAAACGCCCAGAACAACGCAACAACCAGAGAACCAAAGCTTTCAATGTATACATACCACAACCAGCCAATAACGTTATAGACTGATGGCACAACGGTAGTCAAATCGACAAAGAAGGAGAACAATAGAGAAAATATAAGAGCAACACATCCGTAAATGCTCAAAAGCACATAAAAAACTTTGTTTCTTGGGAAGATATCAACCAACTTGCTATACAAAATAACAAGAGGCGTAATAATGAACGGAGATAATATCTTCGCAAGCGGCTGATAATCAACACCAACAACACTTGCAAATACGCCGTCCTTCATCGGACGCAAACCCCAATAAACGCATATAACGAAAAAGAAAACGACTGCGAGCTTGGCAAACTTTTTAAGTTCTGCTCGATCATCAAATTTTCCCCAAATCTTATATGTGATAAATGAAAAGAAATTTGTGCCGACAAGAAAATCGACAAATAAAACACCAAAAACAAGCGCTCCTATTGTGAGCAGCATGTTAACAAAGGAGTACATTCATGAACCCTTTCAAAAGATGGAAACTATAACGAACAGTAAATTTCAGTGAGATCTTTGTACGCATGAATATCGTAACAAAAGATTCATAATCTGTAAAAATAAAACAAAAACCCAGTAATAAATCGGGCTTCTTTAACCACCATTCTTGATCCTAACAGTCAAGTCATGCCCCCTCCTCACGTAGCAACACACTATGCGCCTCTTTACAACTCAATGAACACAAAACATCCCATATGGCCTGTATATCGGCATACCCGCAATCCATACAAGGCCTAACAAGAACTTCAATGGCAAATAGCAAACTATTAGAGTATACTATTACAGGACCCAAGGAACCTGAAAAGCAATATTTTATAACAAAAATTATCCAGAATGGCCCCAAAAGGGGCCGAGGTTACCCTCATCACAACAAAAACTACCCTTATGAACTCAACAACCCAAATAAACTTGCAAAAATCTACCCAAAAAATAGACTATATATAGTAACTCAAAGCCCTTATTTTTCAAATAGAAAAGAAAAAAGAAGCAAATAATGGAAATAGAAAAAAACATTGAGCCTTCCGCTCAAATAAATATATCTGAAGAGACGCTAGCCCTCCTTCCTCTGAAGAACGTTGTAATGCTACCCAAAAGTATCATTCCAATCATTGTAGGAAGACGTGCTTCAATAAAAGCGGTTGAATATGCTCTAAAAAAGAATAAAACCATCTTCATCACTTCACAAAAATATTTTAAAACTGAGCAGCCGAAGCCTTCAGACGTATTTTCCTATGGGACAAAATCAACCATTTTGCAAGTCATGCGAATGCCCAACGGAGCTCTGAAAATTTTAGCTGAAGGAATCTCACGAGCAAAAATAGTATATGCAGAGTCAACTGATGGTTTCATAAACGTTCGTTACGAAACCCTTCCCACCACGAATATAGCAAATACAGTTGAAATCGAAGCTCTTTGGAGACAATTGCGAACACTGTACAATACCTATGCAAAACTCAATGAAAAAGCTCCGATCAATCTTCTTTCAGCAACAAAAAATATTGCTGACATAGATTACACAACCGATACAATTGCTGTTCACGTTAATCTATCAATTCACGAACGACAAGAAATACTAGAGACAGCTGATTTGCCGAAACGAATGCTCATCATCTGTAGACATTTAAAAAGGGAAATAGAGATTCTTCAAACGGAACAGAAAATTCGCGGAAGAATTCAAACACAAGTTGAAAAAAATCAGCGTGAATATTATCTGACTGAACAGATGAAGGCTATACAAAAGGAACTTGGCCGAGAAGATCACGCATCAGAACTTGATCAAATCAGAAAGAAAGCCAAAAATCTAGGACTTTCTCAAGAAGCTGCAGCAAAAGTTGAAAAGGAGCTCAAACGATTGGAGCAGATGCCTCCACTTTCAGCAGAAGCGGTTGTGAGTCGACACTATGTTGATTGGATGATATCGTTGCCGTGGAAAAAGATGAGCAAAGATAAAATCGGTCTTTCACAAGCTGAAAAAATACTAAATCAGCAACACTTTGGTCTCAAGAAAGCAAAAGAACGCATCATTGAATTTTTAGCCGCAAAAAAATATTCCAAGACAATGGAGCGTTCGCCGATCATCTGTCTTGTTGGACCTCCAGGTGTTGGTAAAACGTCGCTTGCACAATCAATAGCTCAAAGCATGGGTCGAAAGTTTGTTCGCATATCCTTGGGGGGTGTGAAAGACGAAGCAGAAATTAGAGGACACAGACGAACTTACATTGGGGCTTTGCCAGGAAAAATTGTCCAAAGTATGAAAAAAGCTGGTGTTAAAAATCCAGTTATACTCCTTGATGAAATCGATAAAATATCACAGGACATTCATGGAGATCCTGCTTCTGCGTTGCTAGAAGTTTTAGATCCGGAACAAAACAACAGCTTTGTCGATCACTTTCTCGATGTTGAATACGACCTTTCTAAAGTAATGTTTATTGCTACGGCTAACGTTCTTGAGGGAATACCGTACCCTCTTTTTGATCGAATGGAGATTGTAAATCTTGATGGGTACACTAGTGATGAAAAAATTGAAATTGCTAAAAAATTTCTGATTCCAAAAAACCTAAAAGAATACAACCTTACAACAAAAGAATTTAAAATCTCTCGAGCCCAACTGCGCAACGTCACAGATAATTACACCAGAGAATCGGGGGTCAGACAGCTTGAACGTACAATCACAAAGCTAATGCGAAAAACAATTCAAAAAATCTTAAAAAATACTTCTATTAAATCTGTCACTATAACAGACAAGCTCGTCAAAGAATGGCTCGGCAACCCAACCTTTAGAAAGACAAGTCTTAACAAACAAGAAAAAAAGATTGGCATTGCAACCGGTCTAGCTTGGACAGAAGTTGGTGGCGACGTCCTTGAAATTGAAACCTCTGCCATATCTGGCAAGGGTGGACTTACCATGACAGGACAACTTGGAGATGTGATGCAAGAATCTGCACAAGCAGCATTGAGTTACATTCGAGCTCGCTCTTGTGCACTTGGATTGAAAAGTTCGTTTTACACGTCAAAAGATCTTCATATTCACATGCCTGAAGGAGCAACTCCTAAAGACGGCCCTTCAGCAGGAATTTCTATGTGCGCAGCTCTGATTTCTGCCCTTACTAAAAAGCCGCTTATTCCCAATTGTGCAATGACAGGAGAAATCACACTTCAAGGTCGAGTACTTGCAATCGGTGGATTAAAAGAAAAATTGCTTGCAGCAAAACAACACGAAATTTCAACCGTTGTTGTTCCTCAGGAAAACTACGATGATGCTCAGGAAATACTCAAAGACACAGATCTTGGAAACCTGAAGCTTGCCTTTGCAAACAATATGGATGAAGTTCTTGACGCAGTTTTCGGTAAAAAAGCATTTGATAAAAAAAGGTCTGCTAAAAGAAAAACAACAAAGCGACGATCAACTTAATAATTCGACTCAATAAACAGCAGACAGCCAGTAAAAAACACACTCTTCACATAAAAAATCTAGCATCCGGTTTTAAGATAATGCTAGACAGTAACTGGTACCTATAAAAAAAATCAAAGGGAAAAAATAAAAAACCTTGAAATACGTTCTTCCGTGTTCATACCATAGACAAGAGAACGATTTTGAGTAAAAAAAGTAATAAAAACCTCTTTCTTACAAAAAAGGAGAAGATAGATGAAGAAGCAGATATTGGCGCTGTTATGCGTAACTGCTATTCTTGTTGCCCCCGCCTGTAAAAAACCTGAACCCAGATCAAAACCGATAAAGAAAACAACCAGAAAAATCAAAAAACAGATGCCCGCAAAAGAAAATTTTACAAAAATTGAAACCAAAAACAAAGTAAAAGAATATACAAAATACAAACGATACAGACAAAAAAAGAAACATAAAACCAACAAAATGATGGAAAAAGCGTCTAAGAAAAAACACAAAAAAATGCACAAAAAGCGCAAAAAAAACAAGAAGATGAAACGCAAGAAAAAGAAAAATAAGAAAGTCAAAAAGAAAAAGCACAAGAAAAAGAAAATCAAAAAGAAAAAGCGCAAGAAAAAGAAAATCAAAAAGAAAAAGCGCAAGAAAAAGAAAGTCAAAAAGAAAAAGCGCAAGAAAAAGAAAGTCAAAAAGAAAAAGCGCAAGAAAAAGAAAGTCAAAAAGAAAAAGCGCAAGAAAAAGAAAGTCAAAAAGAAAAGGCGCAAGAAAAAGAAAGTCAAAAAGAAAAGGCACAAGAAAAAGAAATACAAAAAAAACAAGAAGATGTCAGACGACATGATAATGGCGGAAGAAATATACTAACTTTTAGAAAATAAAAAAAGAGCGTTAGATACCAAAATATCTACGCTCTTTTTTGCAGAATAAAATTTTGCATCCACTGAACCGTTTGACTTAAATTAAGGTCAGAATTGTCAATCTCAACCGCATCGGCCGGCTTTATTAATGGAGCAACTTCACGCTCTCTATCCCGTTTGTCACGCTCAGTAATTATGGCAATCGCCTGGGCACGAGATATAGTACTTCTCTTTCTTAGTCTATCAGCCTTCCAACGATCAGCACGCACACCTACAGATGCGGTTAAAAAGAATTTACAAGACGCTTGAGGAAAAACAACAGATCCAACATCGCGACCCTCAGCAACAATATCATGTTTTTCTGCGCACATTCTTTGGATTTCAAGCAACATTTTTCGAACATCTCTGTTTGTACTCACAATCGATGCTGGCTCATCCATATCCCTTGTTTTTAACAAAGGTGTTAAATCACAACCATCAAAAAAAAGCTGCTCTTCTCGAGACGACTTATATTTATAAACAAAACGCTGAGGTTTAAGAAAGGCTTCGAAATCTTCACGATTAAGATGTGCCAGATCATCTTTTTTATATAGAAACTTATGCATCAAAATATAGGCGGCACCTCTAAACATAAGCCCCGTCCCCAAATAATAAATCCCAAGTTTCTCTGCCAATTGTTTAGCAACAGTTGACTTTCCACTTGCAACAGGACCGTCAATAGTAATAATCAGGCGATCATCGGAATCCATTTTTTTGTGCTCCTTCGATTGAAAAAAAGGGCTACTTGAACATGACATCTATGCCAAGTAATTCAACACTAACGCGCCCTGCCCAATGATTTTCTGTAACGTGTGCCGCTATATGAAATGGTTTTTCTCCATGATTCAGAAATTTTTCAAAAAGCTCTGGCCTATTGAAAAAAATAAGAGGCTTAATAACCCCATCGGAAAAAACAGAACATTTTACATGTAAATCCTTGAGCAATGTCGGCTTTTTCACCTGAACAACATCTTTGAGATAAAAAGCAGGTTGCCTATTTTCATTTCCGAACGGCTCAAGCAATGACATGTCATCAACAAACTTTCTTGTTAAATCACTTAACATAACCGAAGCGTCCAACTCTATTTTTTGCTTAAGATCAAATTCAGTTAACTGTTCAGAAACAAGCGTCTCAAGATGCTCCTTAAGATCAGAAAGATTGTCTATAGGCAAAGAAAGCCCTGCAGCAAAAGAATGGCCACCAAAAGATTTTAAAATATTGGAAGCAGACTTCAAAGCATCAAATATGTTAAATTCGGGAATCGATCGACACGAACCTTTTGCAACACCATCTTTTCCCAGATGAAACAACAAAGTTGGTTTACCGTAAGCAGAAACAATACGAGATGCCACTAAACCGATAACACCTGGCGCCCACGAACGACTTGCAGCAATAATGATATTTTCTTTATCAAGATCAATCCGTTTCTGTTCAATTTCCTGCTCCACTTCCTCAAAAATTGAACGCTCAACAGCTTTCCTTGCCTGATTTAGCTCAAATAAAATACGACCTACTTCATCGACCTCCTTTTTATCCGAACCCAAAAGAAATTTTACACCCTGACGCGGATCCTCAAGCCGTCCTAACGCATTAATCTGTGGAGCTATACAAAATCCAATATCGGTCGATGAAATAGAATCTTTTACCACCTTGCCATTTTTCTTTAGAACTGAAAACGGATAACTGCTACAACCATTAATGCGATTCAAACAGTATCGAACCCAAAAACGATTTTCTCCTGTTAAAGGAACAACATCCGCAATAGTACCTAAAAGCAAAAGTTCATACGCCTTTTCTGGTAGCTGCAGCCCCCTCTGTTCATACAAAAGAGAAAGCAATTTAAAAGCAACCCCAACACCGGCAAAATGTTTATAGGGATAAGTGCAACTCTTCTGGTTTGGGTCAACTATGGCAAAAGCATTAGGAAGTTTTTCGTGTGGCCGATGGTGATCTGTAATAATTAAATCGACTCCTAATTCTTTTGCCCGAATTGCTGGTTCAAAAGCAGTTATTCCATTATCAACAGTTATGATAAGCTTGTAGTTATTTTTTGCTGCCCGTTCGATAATTTTAGTTGAAATTCCATATCCATCACGCACACGATGTGGAAGAAAAAAATTCACTCGTGCGCCAAGTGGCAATAATGCAGCCATCATGAGCGCTGATGATGTGATACCATCAACATCATAATCACCAAAAATTAAAATCTGTTCTTGCTTCTCAACAGCATGCAAAATTCTGTCAACAGAAGATTGCGCACCCTCAAGCAACGAAGGGTGCGCAACATCTTTTTCAAATGAACTAAAAAGAAAGGAATCCAATAATTCATTTGTTGTAAAACCTCGAGAAATCAAAGACTGAACTACTGGAAAAGACAAATTATATGCCGCGGCCAACTTAAAAACAAGCTGTTTGTTTTTTAGTGGAATCCTCCACAGATATTTCTCTCCCTGAAGCATCTTCATGTGCGGCCTTTGCCCTGATGAATCCAAAATTTATTATTTGCTATAAAGTAGCCTATTTCACATGAAATGGAAAGATAAAAAACGTGTGCTATCTTTATCTTTCGCTTGATGCATCTCTTTTTTTCACCTCTGCTTGATTCGTCTTTTTTCCTTTGCGCTCCCTTTTGCTTGATGCGGGTCTTTTTACATCAAGTTTATATCCATGTCCCGTTGGTACGGAATATGAAGCAGGTGGTATTTTGGATTTCTTTTTTTCTTCACGCGATTCTCGTTTTATATATTTTTCGATAAAATCTCCCATTGCCCCTTTTATTTCCTTTTCATTTGCCAAAACATTAAACAGAGAAACTGCTGCAAGTTCTTGCGCACCTTTCCTTGTATACTTAAGGTTGAAAGTTGAATACTGTTTCTTCAACCTTTGGTCCATATTATAATCTTGCTTTTTTATCAAATCTTTAAAATCAGGATTTTTCTTATTTTTTTCAATCAACTCACGATCAATAATTCGAGGAAAGTAAAGTACAAGAATATCGTCTGTGGACAAAACACTCATAGCACGATCAGCAAATCCACCAGCTGCGGCAACCTTTGGAAATGGAAACTTCTTATTAAGTGGATTGTCACCCTCTGCAAACTCCTGAGCATCATGCAAACGCGGTGCACCAATCCCAGCGGAGGCGTCCGCAATTAAGAGTATAGTTGGAACATCTGGACGAGTACGCTCGAGCAATACCGGAATAGGATTACCCCATCTTACTCCAGGATCTGTGTACTTTATATTTGCTATTTCTCCCCACGTTTTTGATCTTGCAGCATCATAAGAAGGTAGATCCTTCATACCATAGAGAAAGTTGTTCCTATCTGAGTAAATAAGACGCAACTTGCTTAACGGAGACTCCTTTAAAATAGCACGTAAAGTCTTTTTTACTGGCCCTTCTTTCATCGAAGAAAAAAGATTAAAAAATACATCATCCGCGCTTACCGCTATTGCAGCTGAACTCATAGAAAGATAGTCTGCCAAGCTTACTCGAGCAGGATAAGGTTTTTTACCCACAGACTTGCCATCAAAAAATCTTCGATCAAACGACCAAACGGGAATATATGCATTCAAACTTGCGCAACCAAATTCGTGAGGAGTAACAGCAAACCACCGAATGTCAGGAACCGACATGGTTGTCAAAATAGGATATGGAATAGAAGCATAACCCAGCGCCCCATATAAAGAACTCATGTACACCTGTAAGGGATCATTGTTTTCTCCCATTCCATGAAACAATATAGATCCAAGACCAATTCCATAAAAATCAATAATTGACAACGTTCTTCCATACGCAAGCTCTCTCAAAACGAAATTTGCAGCATGAACAATATCTCGAGCTGACCTTAAACTTGGCCCATGCGTAACAGCAGAAAGAAGTTTTTCTTCATATTCTTGAACAGTAAGGCCACTTACTAGCCACGGCCACAAGAACCAAGTTGATCCAGATAAAGTAGCAACGTGAGTTACAGCATCAAGAAGCCCTATTTTTTCCAATGCTCGCATGAAGCCCCAAGAATAAATTGCTGCTCGGTTTCCCCCTCCACTTAGCGAAACCATTACATCGGGAAGAGAAACATTTTTAGGAAATTTTTTACCAAGAAATTTCTCTAGAACCTTTCTTGCCAAAGGACGACGTAATTTTAAAAACTCTTTTTCGCCATATGATAAGGGCCCACCCTCACGTCGAACCTCTGCCTTCATAAAAGCAAAAGGATTACGAGAAATCGGTGCATGAAATGTCTTGATACTTTTTTTAAATGGCCAACTGAGCGCCGCTCCTATTTTTCTAATAACGACTCTCGCCCCACGTTCAACATTTTCAACTCCTTTAACAATCTCTCGAAGAGCCTTGTCAAAAAAATTCATTTTCTCTTTTGATTTCGCCGAAACATCAACAGACCATCTAACACCAACAAGAGCAACTCCAACCAATCCTATTGCTAAAAAACCAAAAACCCGCCTTTTCACCGCCTCAATCTCCTATCTTAAAAATTTGAATTCTTTTAATGACGAATTCTTCTCTTGAGCTTCAGTCTTCTTTTGAGCGCATCTTTTATCTTGTAAGCTACGGCCCGAATATTAAATTCCGCTAGATCAGCAATAAGCTCTGCCTCTTCGCGCATGTATTCAAAATTAAATGTCCCTGCAAAACCTGACTTAATAGCCTCTTCTATGTCAAAATCTTGTAACTTTTGAACAAATGGTCCCAATTGCTCGTCCTTAGCGTATCGACCAAACATATACGGATCGGCCACTCGAGGTAGATAGATGACTACTGGTATGGATGGGTCATCTTTATCTTCAAAAATTGTTATTGCTCTTTGCTCATAGTTTTCTTCATCAATCTCAGGAAACTTTAGATTGTACTGGCAAGCATACTCTTTCAACAACTTTAGCTCCTCAATTCCTACAGCTCCACCAGAATCAAACACAAAAATAACATCTGGAGCATCGCCGTATGGAGGCTTCCTGTACGTAGCAAAAACTGGATTATTAAAATCAACTCCAGCATCAACGAGCTTAATATCTTTACTTTTTTTAAACGAAGATTCCTTCATTTTATACACATAGTTAAAGACTTGCCCCCATGCAACTCTCAGCTCCCCTAAATCTGAAAAATAAGCGAGCTTTGCTAAAGTTTTTTTCAATGCATTAAATATTAACTTTGCTCCAGGTACACCCTTGAGAAATTTTGGAAGCTTCATGTTTTTTATTCCCTTTTCGTACGCTTCCTCAAAACTCGCAGCAAAAGCAGAACCCCAGATTCCCATCAAAAACCCAAGACTCATTTCTGGAGCAGACGACTTCGATTTTCCGTTCTTAAACTTTCGGCCAAATGCCCACGATGGAACATAAGCTCCAAGCCAACGGCTACCAACTTCAAACGGAGTAAATTCAAACCAATAATTAGGCATATCACGATTGCCAAGCACGGCTGTATAAACAGGAAGAGGAAAAATACCATCACTTAGTGTTTTTTGTTGATCAGAAAGATAGACCATATTTTGCTTTACACCCAATCCACGCAAAAAATTATTAGCTAGAATGCCACCATACAAATCAACAATATTTAAGTGTTGGTTGTAAGCAAATTTTACCCAAATGGCGTCAAGCATTGTAACAATGTCTTTTGAAGAAGAAATATCGATACCAGCAAAAATTTCACTGATTCCTCTTTTTCTATATTCGCAAATTGGCAAGCCACTGGAAATCCATGGTGCAATAAACCACGTAGAACCAGAAAGACCCGAGATACACATAGCAGTGTCAAGCAATCCCACCTTGTCTGCTCCAACACAAGCTCCCAAAGAATACGCTTTTGCACGAACTCCACCACCACTTGTACAAAATGCTATTTCGAGAACATCTTCGTCATCAAGATCCATTTCCAAAAATCGTTCTTGTGCATCTTTTACAATAGTAAAACGCCGTTCACGAAACTCCATTTCTCCATCGCAAACCGGAGAACCTAACCTCACAGTTGCAATATCTTTTTTGTGTTGATTCTCTACTATCGCCTTCTGATCTAATTTAATTAACTCTTTTACGGGAAATAAAATAACGTTAAGAATATCTTCTGTTATAGAAGCAACACCTTCAAGCGCTTGTGATATCTGATTTATTAAACCCTTGCGAGTAATAAATTGACCGTCTGCCCGACCCGACTCTTCTATATTGAAAATATCATCTGCTGTTTTTACTTCCCCGCCTGTAGCACGATAAAATGACGAAACAAAAGCAAAAACAAAAATAAGATTCCGATATCTCATTCTCATAACCACTCCCCAAAAAATTACAAAAATTACGTGACAACCTGGTGAGCACTCTACAAAACAAAAAAGGCCCCGTTCAAGACTTTATGTTTGAACGGGACCATAAAAAAGTTATGAAATGAAAAAAATATTTATATCACCTTTTTTTTAGCGTTGGAAATAAAATCACATCCTTAATCGACGTAGTATTTGTCAACAACATAACAAGACGATCAATTCCAATTCCAACACCAACAGCTGGCGGTAAACCATGCTCAAGAGCAAGAATATAATCTGCGTCATAGTGATGCGCCTCAGAATCACCACGTTCTTGAGCTTTAACTTGTTGCCTAAAACGTTCAGCCTGGTCAAAAGGATCATTCAATTCGTTAAAAGCATTTGCAAGCTCCATACCAGCAACAAACAACTCCCAACGATAGGCAACAGAAGGATTGTCTGGATTTCGCTTGGCCAAAGGAGAAACCTCAATTGGAAAATCCATAATAAAAGTAGGTTGAATTAGCTTTGGCTCAACTAGCTCTTCAAAAAGAGCAAATAATTTGTGCCCCCACAAACTATCTTTATCATCCAATTCAATATTATTAGCAACCAACACCTTATCGATATTTTTTTCCGACAAATCATCTTCCGTGCAGTTGCCATACTCCATCACGGCTTCCTTCATCGTCAACCGCAGAAATGGCTTTGAAAAATCAAGTGAATGTTTACCAAATAAAACATTTTGCTCGAGCCCACTATTTATAATGATCTCTCTTAGCATCCTTTCGGTGATATCAGCCGCAAAATGGTAGTCTTCATGTGTTGTATAAAACTCAAGCATTGTAAATTCAGGATTGTGCTTCGTGGAAATTCCTTCATTTCTGAAGTTTCTGTTAATTTCATACACCCGATCAAACCCACCAACAACCAAACGTTTTAAATATAGTTCTGGAGCAATTCGAAGATAAAAATCAGAATCAAGTGCATTGTGATGTGTAATAAAAGGACGGGCTGCAGCACCCCCAGGAATCGGATGAAGCATCGGAGTCTCAACTTCAACATACCCATTTTGATCTAAAAACGAACGCAAACTACTAATAATCCGAGACCTCTTTCTGAACTTCTCTCGAGAATCAGGATCACTAATCAAATCAAGATAGCGTTGGCGATATCGAATCTCGACATCAGCAAGGCCATGAAACTTTTCTGGCAAAGGATATAGGCATTTACTCAAGAGATTAAACTCTTGCACCTTAATAGTTATCTCTCCCATCTTTGTTTTGAACGAACTACCTGCAAACCAAACAATATCACCTAAATCAATATTGTGCTTGAAAAGCTCAAACTGCTCTTCTCCAACTATATCTTTGCGGATATATATTTGGACTCTACCGGAGAAATCCTGTATCGTAGCAAAGCCAGTCTTACCATGCAGTCGAATTGTTAACAGTCGTCCAGCAACTTTGTAGTTTTTTTCTTCACCTTCTTTGTATTCGTCGATCACCTGCTGACACGTTGCATCAACTTCTTTACGATAAGGCCACGGCTCTATGCCGCCCTCTCGCAGTTTTTTTACTTTTTGAACACGTACTTCATGCTCGCCAGAAACTTGTAGTTCTGCTTCTTTTTCGTGAGCCATAATCTTATAATCCCTTACATATTTTTTTCTGAACAGATTCCACCAATCAGTCCGGTGAAACAGATGTGTAAAAACAGTCTTTGATTAGTCTAAAACAACGGTTTACTCAGTATAACAACTAGAAAAATGTTTCCAATAAAAATTTTCCGAGTCACTGCAGATAAAAAATCTCATCACCCCTTTTTGCCATCTGTAGCTGTTCTCGTGCAATCTTTTCCTTATAAAAATCATCTGACTGCCAAACTGCAATCTTTTGCTTACAATTAAGAACTTCTTGTTTGAGCTGCGCAACCTCCTGATCAAGCTCCCTATTCTCCTTTTCCAATCTAAGCATTGTTTGCAATCCCCTTGGCCCAAAAAGATAAACCCCCACAAAAATACAAATTTCTACGGCAAAAAAAATTCTTAACATTGTTCTTTTAAATGTTTTCATTCTCTACCCCTCACCAAACATTCACTCATTTAAACATGATTTTTTCACAGAACCAATTTGAACCACAAGAAGCTTGTTAAAAAGTATATTAAAGGAACAATAAAACAAGAGTCTTCACTTAGTAAGAGATTTGTCTTTACGCTCTCAAAAAGAAAGATGACAAATCAATATCAAAAAGGGACGACTCGATGAAGATCGCAAAAATTTTGGCTCTGGGAATACTTGCTAGTTGCACGGTGATCGCAGACAAAAGTGAAAAAAAAGAGGTTGTTTTTGACGATGTAGTTTTTGGCTGGCTTGACACATTCGGAACTGTTTTAAAATTAGCCAAAGATAAACACTACAGCATCTCCGATCCGGAAAAGGCCATGATTAAAGCCATTAACGGATTTTTGTCCACATTAGACCCTCACTCAAGCTTTTTGGACCCAAAAACTTACAGAATAATCTTGGAAACAACAAGTGGCGAATTTTTCGGAATAGGAATTGTGATAGATGCAACTCGCAAACCAAAAGATAGATTCTTGATGGTCTTGGACGTTATTCCTGACGGCCCATCTGAAAAAGCTGGACTTTTACCTTACGACAAAATTATAGAAATTGATGGAAAGACCCTAGAGGGAATGACAACAGAAGAAGCCACAGCTAAGCTCCGCGGAGAAAAAGGAACAACAGTTCACATCAAAGTACTCAGAGAGAAAAAACCCGAACCTATGCCGTTTGATATTACTCGTGATGTAGTCAAAGAACAAACCTCTCTTGCTTTCTATCTCAAGGATCATGATATCTATTATCTTTCTTTGACAAGTTTTACAAGCAATGCTGTCAAACAAATAGAAAAGCTTCTGAAAGAATCAACAAAAAACAGATGCCGCGGCCTTATTTTAGATTTACGAAATAACTCAGGAGGCCTTCTAAACTCTGCAGTTGATATCGCAAGCCTATTCTTGCCACAAAAAAGTTTGGTTGTAACAACACGAAACAAATTCAACAAGGAAGTTGATCGCTACGAAACAAACAAACCGCCAGTCGCCAACAACGGTCTGCCAATATTTATTTTAACAAACAATTTTACAGCATCTGCTGCAGAAATTCTTGCTGGATGCCTAAAGATACACTCAAACAATGATCAGAAGATGATGGTTTTTCTTGTCGGATCTCCAACCTTTGGCAAAGGTTCTGTTCAAGAAATCATACCGGTTGGAAAAAATTCTGCGGCAAAAATAACCACCTCACTTTATCACCTACCAGACGGCTCAACAATTCAAGGAACAGGAATAGAGCCAGACTTTAAAGTGGATAAACAATTTCCACCACCAGAACAGGTTGCATGGTTCAAAAAGTTTTATGGCCGCGAACAAGCACTAAAGGACTATATAAAACCATTTGGAACAAAAGAAAAACAATCGGATGAAAAGAAAAAACCTGAGGACAAAAGACCTAAAAACTGGTCTGATAGAATGAGAAAATCACTAGCCAAGGACAATCAATTTTTGAGTGCAATAACACTTATTAACCTTCTTGATAAAACGACAAAAACAAATCCTAAATTTGTCGACAAGCGAGCAAAGGCAATTGATTATCTCAAAAGCATCTTTGCAATTAACGGTAAACTCAATATGGATGAAATAAAAGCCTAAAAATACACCCATTGACAATCTCAATCGTAGGAGTACTATAAACGTGAAAACCCTAAAAATACAGGGTTCTTTGGTGTTTATGGTGGATATATTGAGGTTTTAAATGAAGTTATCGCTGAGCAAACGTTCCCGATACCACTTGTCAGTGAGCTTAATCACTGGTGTTGTTGTTGTACTTCTTGTTGTTCTAACAAACAATAATCCTCCGCATAAAATAACGGACGGAAACCCCCTCAGAAGGACTCCTCAATTGATCGAATAAACCTAATAGATCTTCTTTTTTCATTCTACAGTTACGGATTTTGCAAGGTTTCTTGGCTTGTCGATGGGACGGTCTAGTTCGCGAGCAATATGATAAACCAGAAACTGCATGAGGCCTGTCATGGCAAGCGGACCAAGAAGCGGATTTACCCGTGGAATGGTAAAGGTCAGGTCAGCCAACTCATGAAGCTCATCTTGCCCCTCAAACGCAAAAGCAATAACATGCCCCTCTCGAGCTTTTACCTCTTGAACGTTTCCCACAATTTTTTGATAAATCAACTGGTTTTGGTGCGAGAACACAAAAACAGGCGTTTCACTATCAATCAAAGCCAGCGGACCATGCTTTAATTCGCCTGCTGGGTAACATTGGGAGAAAATGTAGGAAATCTCTTTCAACTTAAGAGCAGCTTCCATCGCAAATGGATAACTAATATTTCTGCCCAAAAAAATACTTTTTTTGTACTGTGCGTACCTTTTGGCAAGCCCTTGCGTAATATCGAACTTATAATTCTCTATACTATTTTCCAATACTTCCGCAGCAACAAGAAGATCATCTTGTGCTAAAATCATTTGTTCATGCGAGATAATACCTTTTTCAAGCGCCAACCTATTTGCCAGCCAAAAAAGAGCTGAAATCTGTGTAGAAAAAGCTTTTGTTGAAGCAACTGCAACTTCTTGTCCAGCTTGAGTCAACAAAAAACCTCCAGACTCGCGAACCATCGAGCTTGAAGCCACATTAGTAATAGCAATAGTTGGCAGCTCGGCTGAATTAATAAAACGAATTGCCTCAAGCGTATCTGCCGTCTCACCAGACTGCGAAACAGCAATATATAAAGATTTTTTTGACGGGAAAAAGCTCATATACCGAAATTCTGACGCCAAATACACACTCGTCGGCACCAAACAAATTTCTTCGAAAAAAAACTGAGCAATACGAGCAGCATGCCAAGATGTTCCACAACCAATAACGGAAATATTATCAAGTTCACAAACTTGTTCCAACGAAAGCCCCAAATGGTCCCAAACATTAGCAGAAACAGACTTTAAAAAATCTAAAGTTCCTGCAACAGCAGTTTTTTGCTCATAAATTTCCTTGAGCATGTAGTGCTGGTACCCCTTTTTTTCGTGAGCATCAACATCAATGTCTATTTCCTGAATTTTAACCGGAATTGAATCACCAGAAAAACTGTAAAGCTCTACCATCTCGTCACGAATAATAGCAAAACTTTCATCCGGCATAAAAATAACCTTCTTAGTTCTACCGGCAAAGGCAATCAAGTCTGAAGCCGCAAACATCTCACCATCACCTACCCCAATACACAAAGGAGAACGCTTACGAACCAGCACCATAGTATTTGGCCGGTCCTGCAAGATGCTAATAAATGCAAAAGCACCCTCGAGCCTATTGGCAAGCTCAACAAGTGCATTTTTAAATGTTTTATTTGAAAAAAGAAGACTCTCAAATAGATGAGCGATTACTTCAGTATCTGTATCAGAGTGAAAAACGTGCCCAGAATCTAGAAGTTGTTTTTTCAAAAAACGACAGTTTTCAACAATCCCATTGTGAACCACCGCAATTTGTTTCTGACAATCAAAATGTGGGTGTGCATTCTTTTCAGATGCTGGACCATGAGTGGACCAACGAGTGTGCCCGATACCTATAAATCCATCAACCGAGGAGTCAGAAAGTTTTTGAACCAACTGGCTTAACTTGCCCTCTGATTTAAGAAACAAAAGTCTCCCATCTTCTGGATGCAGACATGAAAACCCAGCCGAATCGTAACCCCGATACTCCAAACGTCTTAAACCGTCTAAAACAAACTCTTTGCAGTAATCCTTACCTATGTAACCAACAACACTACACATCTTTTGCATCCTTTTTTTTGTTGATTAAAACATGATCCATAGGAATCAACTGGCCGGGAAAATTAAAATAAAAAAGCGAATTAACGCTTTACAAATTGGAACTTACGACGCGCTCCCCGCTGACCGTATTTTTTACGTTCTTTAACGCGAGAATCGACCGTTAACAACCGATACTTTCTGAGCGTCTTTCTCATCGCTTCGTCAGAATCAACCAGCGCACGAGCAATGCCAAGCTTAACCGCTCCGGCCTGTGAATTAACCCCACCACCAGAAACGTTTACATCAACATCATAAACCAGGCCTTTTGGAAGAAGAGAAAGAGGAAGAGAAAGCTGCGCTCTATTGAAATCTGTGTCGAAATAGTCATTCGCAAGTCTGCCATTGACCGTAACAACTCCTTTTCCACGACGAAGCCACACACGCGCGATAGAACTCTTTCGACGACCTATACCATGAGCAATTGGAGCTCCTGGTTTTGGGCTAGAAACCCGTCCTGACTGCTTTGTTTGAGTCTTTTCTGCACTTTTCATTTCTTTTTCGACCTTTTACAATTCGATGCGATTTATCAGAGCTAACTATTTCAGATACTACCTAAAAATAGGCAAATGTCAATGTTGGCCCCACAAGCTCCTTCAACTGATTTCATTCATTTGGGGCCAACTCCGCTTTGAGTTTGTCGAGAGAGCGGACAGCCTACACCCCTGCTCTTATTAATTGCTAAAATCATTTCTTTTAAGGAACTGGCCCCGCCAACCGTAGCTCCACAGGAGCGTAGGTTGGAGCCGATGATCGGATTTGAACCGACGACCTACTGATTACGAATCAGTTGCTCTACCAGCTGAGCTACATCGGCCTTCTTGCAAGATACTTTCAGAGGTTAAATGGTATCAGGAAAAAATAAATTATCCAAGGCTAGTGCAAGCTCTTTTTAACAGATTATGGAGACTCTTCCGCTGCTTCTTGACACAAAAGACATCGGACCGCATTGGGGAAAAGCTTCAATCGCTTCTCTGAAATTGCCTGACTACAATCCTCGCAGATCCCATAAGTTCCATCATCGATCATCTTGAGAGCCTTTGCTATTCGCTTGTACTCCTCAACCTCAGCATTTTGCAAAGAACTTCTGAGAGTTTCCATAATTGAAGAAAGGGCTTGATCGCCCTGATCCTGCACCTGCCCATCTGACACCTGCTCACTTGAAAGATTATCCAACTGCTCTTCAAGCTCAATCTTACGAGCAACAAGTTTTTTTTTGATGCTCTCCAATGCACCCTTCGACCATACAGGCCCACGATCCTCACTCACCCTTTTTTCCTTTTATTTTTAAAGAAACGCTTCAATAAACTCGCCGCTTTTTCTGCACAGATTCCCCCCACAATCTCTACAGCATCTCTGTTGTATAACCGAAGCCCTGTATCCTTGTCAAGATGATACCCAAAGAGCGGAGACTCCGCACCATACACCAATCCAGCAACCCTGCTGAGCTTCATAAAACTCATACACATCGAGCACGGTTCAAGGGTCACATACACCCAATATCCATTAAGACGCCAATCTCCGATTTTTTTACATGCTTTTTGTACAGCAATCATTTCTGCATGCGCAATCTGACACCCTAGCTTTTCAACTTGGTTATACCCACGCGCAACAATTGCTCCCTGAGGATCAACAACAACCGCCCCAACCGGAACCTCCTGCTTGGCCAAGGCTTTTTCCGCCTGCACAAGCGCATGTTCCATATAAAAGCAATCTTCTTTATCAAAAGGTCTGTTCACAGCTTTATTAAGTCTTGAAATATGGTCAAAACGTTAACTATTTTATATAATCTAAGGATAAATCAGTTTTTAAAACCAAACAACGCCTTATTCACCTATTTCGGGGACAGGAGAAAACTTTATGGCGAAAGATAGTAAGTCTACCGGCAAAGAATACAGAGCAACCTCTATTCGAGTGATGGAGGGCCTAGAGGCCGTGAGAAAGCGGCCCGGCATGTATATTGGCAGTACCGGACCACGAGGCCTTCACCACCTAGTCTACGAAGTTGTAGACAATTCTGTTGACGAAGCCATGGGGGGACACTGCGATACAATCAAAGTTATTTTGCATGAAGACGGCTCATGCTCTGTTGAAGATAACGGACGAGGAATCCCAACCGGCATCCACCCAAAAGAAAAGGTTTCTGCTGCAGAAGTTGCAATGACCAAGCTGCACGCCGGAGGAAAGTTCGATAAGGATGCTTATAAATACTCCGGTGGCCTTCACGGCGTTGGTATTTCCGTTGTAAACGCCTTGTCCAGCTCGCTTGATTTGACCATTTTTCAAGATGGAAAAATTCACCAACAATCGTACAAACGCGGAAAACCAGTCGGTAAACTTGAAGTTACTGGTGACACAGATAAACACGGAACATTGATTCGGTTCATCCCGGATCCAAAAATTTTTACCGAAACAACGACCTTCAGTTTCGATACTCTAGCAGCTCGCCTGCGAGAACTTGCTTTTTTAAACAAAAAATTACGCATCACTATTGTTGATGAAATTAACAACAAAGAAAGCGAATTTTTCTTTGAAGGCGGTATTGTTTCTTTTGTGGAACACATTAACAAGAAAAAAAATCCTCTGCACAAAGAGATTATTCATTTTGAGCAAAGTGATGATCGGTATGTTCTTGAACTCGCAATGCAACACAACGACGGTTATGGCGAGCAACTTTTTTCATTTGTAAACAACATTAACACGATAGAAGGTGGAACACACGTTTCAGGATTCAAATCAGCTCTGACTAAGGTTTGCAATAGAAAAGCTCAAAGCATGAAAATACTCAAGTCAGGGGAAAGCCTCTCTAGTGATGACGTGCGAGAAGGACTTGTGTGTGTTATCAATATCAAAGTTCCAGAGCCGCAGTTTGAAGGACAAACAAAAACAAAACTCGGCAATAGCGACGTAAAAGGAATCGTTGACAAGTGGACCTTCGGATTTTTGGATACTTACTTTGAAGAAAATCCTTCTGTTATTAAAAAAATTCTGCACAAAGCGGAAGTCGCCAAACGAGCACGAGAAGCAGCACGCAAAGCACGTGAGTTAACTCGTCGTAAAACAGTATTAGAATCCGCAATCCTTCCTGGAAAACTTGCTGACTGTTCAAACGAAGATCCATCTGCAACAGAACTATTTATAGTTGAGGGTGATTCTGCAGGCGGTTCTGCCAAACAAGGACGAGATAGATTTAATCAAGCGATTTTGCCTCTCAGGGGTAAAATTCTGAATGTTGAAAAAGCTCGAATTGACAGAGTATTGTCCAACGAGGAAATCAAGGCACTTATTTCAGCAATTGGGGCTGGCATTGGAACGGATGAGTTTAATCCAGACAAAACTCGATACCACAAAGTTATTTTGATGACAGACGCCGATGTTGATGGTGCACATATCAGAACGCTATTGCTTACCTTTTTCTTTAGATACATGAAACCTCTCATTGAGCGCGGCTATCTTTACATCGCACAACCACCCTTGTACAAAGCAAAAATAGGAAAAAAAGAACAATATCTTAAAGATGACAAGGAATTTAAACAATTTCTTTACGACTGGGCGCGAGAACAAACAAGACTCATCATTAACAATAAAGAGCTACCAGAAGATAAATGGACAACGTTACTCAACAACTTAATGCGCTACGAAGAACAGCTAAAACACACAAGCATAAATTTTCATCTGACCTATACAAACGCGCACGCACTTGCAACCCTGATAAATCAAAACCCTTGGCAACTAGAAGAGGGAGTTGAAAAACTACTTGAAATCCTAAAGCAACGCTTCAAGGATCACGAGATTTTCCTTAAAGAACCAGCGCCCACAGACGAAGGCGAAGACAAAGAACTGATGGAACCTGAAGGAAAAAAAATACGCATTATCTTCAAGTTGCTCAACACTCAGTGGAATGTTGAATTAGATTTCTTCAAGTCAGAAGAACTACATAAACTAATTAGTCATCTGAACAATCTGATGCTGAGCCAAAATGAAAATTGGACACTAAAAGTTGTTAATAAAGATCGCAAAATAGATGACAGTGGTATTTTACAACTGATTCGACGTATTTCTGATATCAGCAAACCGTACATGCGAATACAACGTTATAAAGGTCTTGGTGAAATGAATCCTGAGCAACTGTGGGAAACCTCAATGGATTCAAAGACACGAACGTTATTGCAAGTTACCTTGGAAGATGCAATTGCAGCTGATGCATGGTTTAATACTCTAATGGGAGATGACGTTTCTGGACGAAAAAAATTTATCAAAGAGTTCGGCCACTTTGTTAAAAACTTAGACGTCTAGGCGTCTTGATTGTCTCATAGAATTGACCTTAAATTTTAATTGCTATAAGTTGTAGCAACGATCAACAAATCGTATTGTGACCATATTTTTTAAAACCAGTAGTAGTTTGGAGATAAATAAAAAATGAAAAAGCTCGCTACCATTCTTGTATTTTCAATTGCGTATTCTGCAAACATGGTCGCAATGGAAAAAAATAAAGAAGAATGGATAATCATTGAAAAAAAGAAAATCAAACGAAATCCTAGTCTAAAGGAGTTTGCTCAGGCTAATTTTGAGGAAAATTGTCTAAAAAAAAAATTCGTTTAGATAAATGGTTTGACGGGGGATTGAAAAAAAATGATCGACAAAAAAAATGTAGCAAAAATAAAAAAAAGAAAAAACGTAAAAACAAAAAATTAACAACTTCTCAGTGGACTCGAATGGCCCAACAAGATGATTGGACGAGCAACGATAGGGACGATTAAAATAGAAACAAAAGTGATGCTTTCAAATATTGAACGTTTTATTGAATATAACAATCTCATTGAACGACAAGCAAAAATAGTAGTCGGGCTTTCTGGCGGGCCCGACTCCGTTTTTTTGCTACACCTCCTTGCTCATAAACAAAGACAAGGAGAAATAAAAACGTTGATCGCAGCACACCTTGACCATGAATGGCGAGAAGATTCTGGTAAAGACGCAAAATTTTGCCGTAAATTGGCAAGTTCGTACAATGTTGAATTCGTGGATTCAAAACTATCAGAACTTGCAATCTCGTTAAAATTTAATGGCTCAAAAGAGGAATTTGGGAGACGTGCTCGTCGCTTTTTTTTTGAAACACTTTGCAAAAAACACAATCTTGATCTTATTGCTCTTGCTCACCACGCACAGGATCAGCAGGAAACATTTTTTATTCGTTTGTTGCGCGGCGCAACGCTAACCGGCCTGACAGGAATGAAACCAAAAAACGGTTCTTACATTCGCCCGCTACTTGAGACTAACAAAAAGGATATTATCTCATTTTTGAAAAAAGAAAACATCCCCTATATAACTGATCCAACGAACGAATCAGAACAGTTTTTGCGCAACAAAATTCGAAAACATGTTCTACCGGCTCTAAAAAAGTGTGACGAACGTTTTGACACAAAATTTAAAGAAACACTTGAGAGTTTACGAAAAACAGAAACTTATCTTCAAAAAGAAACCACAAAAATATTTAAAGAAATTACCATTCAAAACAAAATCGGCCGGTGTATAAACACGGAAAAACTTTTCGCTCTCGATTCTGTTGCTCAAAATAGAGTTCTGCTTTTCTGGCTCTGCACTGAAAATATACAATTTCCTGTGAGCAAAGGATTTTTTTCTGAATTATTACGTTTCCTGAAGCAACCTAGCGGAGGATCTCACAAATGTTGTCCCGACTGGAGTATTATAAAGAAAAAAGGAATCAGCTGGATCAGTAAGTCCTCTTTGTAACAAAGGCAAGGGAGTATTGTAAGAGGAGCATTGTAATACATGTACGACGAACCGAAACGCGAACTAATTCTGATCATTATTGTATCGTTTTTTCTCCATCTTGTTCTTATTACTTTTTTTATGCTATCAAGGTTGGACAGTTCAGTCAGACAGTACAAGGACAAACTTATTGCGTCAAAAAAACTTGCCCAGAAAAAAAAGGAAGCTCAGGTTGTTTTTAAACAACCACAACAAAAAAAGATCTCAAAACCTCTGCCCAAAAAACCAAAACCTAAAAAAAAGCAAAAACCAAAAGAAAAAAAGCAAATCATTCCAAAATTTACATCCGGGGCTCCGGCATTACGAGCTCAACACATAGTCCCAGAAGTACAAAAACCTATGCCAACGAAACCACAACCTGTAAAAACATCTCAGCCCATTACTGTTAAAACAAAACCTATAGAACCCGAACCAAAAAAATCAGAAAAAAGCGGGAAAAAAATTCTCAAAAAAGAACCGGTCCTGAGAAAAAAGCCTAAAACAACAACCTTTATGCAAAGAACACAAAAACTTCAACAAAAAAAGCCTGTCACATCAAAACAAGAACAAAAAAAGGTAACGCTTGCAGATATTTCAAAAGGCTTTATGGAATTTGCGCGCAAAGAAGGAGCTATTAAAAATTCAAATTCAAACCATCTTGTTCACGTCACAGGAAAAAATATTGGACAAGCAACAGCGGAGCAGCTCAGGCACGAACGGTATGTTAAAAAACTATTTGATTGTATAGATGTTTCATTTAAATTTCTTGGTAGACAATTCAGATTTGCCCAAAGACCAAACACTGATTCTTTGAGAATATTTGTCCTGATAGACTTGAATAAAGCAGGAAGAATTGTTTCGTTCAAAATAGTGGAATCTTCTGGAGATAATCAATTTGATCTTTTCATGAAAAAGGTCTTTAAAGATGCAGCTCGTTCTTTTCCGCCGGTACCAACATATTTTAACACAAGCATTTACTCTCTCCCTATTCAATGTAATATTCCTGTTGCCACACTGAGATGAGCCTTTCATTCATCACAATGTGAAAATATTATACAAAATGCTTCACGACAAAAATCTCAGTGTGCTATGATTGGTAACAGATGAAATTTGTACATCTAAAAAATGGATATGTTGATGAAAAAACTACGCTATGCGCTCCCGTTCGGCACAGCACTAGCGTTTTTCACAATTCTCCCGAAACAAGAACCATACAAAGTCATTCTTGAAGCAAAGTGGCAAGACCTTGAGACAGATCCAAATCGAAGGCAGCAGTTTGGAGGAAAATGGATTCTTGCAGGAAGCATAACTTTTAAAAAAAGATCTTCAGATATAGTATTTCTCGATGAAATTCAACTGAGTTGGAAAGGAGAAAGCTTAGATAAGTTGATTGGTTCTTTATACGAAAAAAATGACAAAACAGCATCATTCTTGCCAATCGAAAAATATCTCGTATGTGACAGCATCTGGAAACGTTCAACGCAACAACTTCTTCTTCGCTTTAATCGCACACTTACACTTGGTGCAGTTAACACATTTTACCTCGTTCTAACCGTTCCTGAAACAATTGAAGACAAGCTCAAGAACGGTTATTTTTATATTGAACAAAACGGCCTACCAATGCCATACAGAAACTATGTCAAGGACCACAAGCTTTCTTTAGCTCTCAATGACTTGAATATTCCATCGTCTACATAACTCATGTTCATACAACCCTAGACATTAATTTAATTTCGTCCTATAACTACTGCAGCACAAACTAAATATTCTCGATCATAAGAAGGAGCTGCATGGCAAAGATCGTTATCCTCGGAGCTGGCCTAACTGGACTTTCAACCGCATATCACCTAGAATCACATGGTTTTTTTGATTATAAATTATTTGAAAAAGAACAGTATATTGGAGGTTTATGTCGATCCTCTTTTCATGACGGATTTACCTTTGACTATGCAGGCCACCTTCTTCATATCAACGATCCGTATGTATACGATTTAATCAAAAAAACGGTTCGTTTTAAAATGTTTAATGAACTAACACGCAATTCGTTCATTTACTCAAATGGGGTTTACACAGACTACCCTTTTCAGACCAATCTTTTTGGATTGCCAGAAACGGTTATCAATGAATGTATAGACGGATTTATAAAAAGAAAAGTAGCATCAACAAAATCTACAAATTGGCATGAATGGATTTTGCAAACATTCGGAGCTGGATTTGGAAAGCATTTCTTTTTTCCCTATCAAGAAAAGCTATTTTCTTATGACATTAAAAAGCTCACCAGCTCATGGACCGGACGATTCGTACCCAACACGACACTAGAACAAATCACAGAAGGTGCAAACCAAAAAAATAAAAAGAAAGTCGGCTACAATGCCACATTTTTCTATCCAAAGGCAGGCGGAATTATTAGCTGGGTCAAACAATTTTCTCAATTTATTATCAACCAAGCTCACACCGGTTTTTGTGCAAATCAGATTGATTTGAATAAAAAAACTGTGCACTTTACAAACGGCCACGTCGAACCATTCGAACAACTAATCACAACTATGCCTCTGGACAAACTTTTGCGATCCCTTAAGGAAACATCAAAAACAAACCTACAAAAGGTACACGAAAAACTCCTGTGCACTTCAGTTGTCAACTTCAACTTAGGCCTTGCGAGAGAAAATGTTTCTGACAAGCATTGGGTTTACTATCCAGAAAAAGAACTTTGCTTCTATCGGATTGGATTTCCACACACATTCTCGCCAAAAATGGCTCACAAAAAACGCAGCTCACTCTCAGGTGAGCTTTCTTATTTAAATCTTTCTCTTGTTGAAATCAAAAAAAGAATCGATCTTGCATTTGATCAGACGATGAAAATGTTCAGTATAGAAAACTCAGAAATAATTAGCAAAACTATAACCGCTATTCCGCACGCATACGTCATTTATGACGCTTGGAGAGAAAACAATATCAAAACAATACATCAACGGCTAAACGAGCAATCAATCTTTTCGGTCGGCCGTTATGGAGAATGGAAATACTCAAGCATGCAAGAAGCAATTCTTGATGGAAAAAACGTAGCAGAAAAGCTGCTAACAACAAGCGGCCCACAACTATTTCCAGCTTCAACCTCATTGGACAAAACAAAGGAACTAAAACAACAAGGAAAATAAAAAAAGGTTTTTTAGTATGAAGCATTTTTATAAAAATAAGCGAATCCTCGTTACTGGGGGGGGCGGCTTTATAGGCTCACACCTTGTAGATTCTTTAGTATCACTTGGAGCACAGGTTACCGTTCTTGACAACTTCGAAACAGGAAGTCAACACAACCTCGAACAGATCGATGACAAAATTGAAACAATAAACGGAACCGTCACTTGCCCCGATACCTGTATGCAAGTAACCAGAGATAAAAAAATAATCTTTCACCTTGCTGCTTTCATTTCTGTACCAGCATCAGTGGAAAATCCTCGTGACTGTTATGAAATCAACGTCAACGGAACATTCAACCTTTTAGAGGCCGCTCGCCACAATAATGTCGAGCGGTTTGTATTTTCTTCATCCTCAGCGGTGTATGGCGCACAAAAAGGTACTACTTGCTCTGAGGAAATGGAATGCAAGCCACTCTCTCTTTACGGCACCTCAAAACTCATCGGAGAACTATTGTGTCGACAATACTCGCAAACATACGGCATCAAAACAACATGCTTACGATATTTTAATGTTTTTGGACACAGACAAAATCCAAATGGCGAATATGCTGCAGTCATTGCAAAATTTAAACATTTAATGAGTCGCAATAAACCAATAACCATTTTTGGCGACGGCTTTCAAAAACGAGATTTTATACCGGTAGAAAAAGTTGTTCAGGCAAATCTTTTTTTGGGAAGACAAAACAAATCTATTATGGATGGCCGACCATTCAACATTGCAACTGGAAAAGGCAAAACCATACTGGAACTTATTAAACAGTTAAAAAAAGAATTTCCAGCCTACAGCAAAAAACCGGTTTTCCAGCCTGCTCGCTGCGGGGATATAGAAAATTCTGTTGCAGATATAAACAGATTGCAAAGTGTTGAATATTTTTAACCATCTCAAAAACAAAGGAGAAAATATGAAAAAATGGATCCTCCCCCTGACATGCGCAACACTTATTATTGGAATTGCTCAACAGATAAATGCTACCAAAACACCTAAGAAACAGAAAAATCATGGTTTATGGGAGAACACTACCTTTCAGGATGGTGTCGCCACAGCAAAAATTTTAACAGGGGGTTATTTCGCAAAAAAATTCTTAAATTGGTTTGAACAAACTATCAAAGATAAAACTGACAACACAAAAATTAGCAATCTAATCAGCTACGGAATAAGCACCATCGGATTGACAGCTCTTTGTATTAGTGGCATCTATGACCTGTACAACTCCTACCGCGAAAAATCGTATAAACAAGAAGAGAAAATTTTAAAATCCAAGCTGAACATCTCCAGAAACAAAAACTGACTCTATCATCAATAGAAAAAATCCTATTTTTGTGCTATTATTAGACCTTGTTGGGTGGTTTAAAACCACCCTTTTTAGGTTAATAATTGAAGTAAAAAATAGTGTGAAAAAATGACACAAAAACGGGACTATTACGAGGTTTTGGGGGTTTCTCGATCTGCCAGTGAATCGGAAATCAAAGCCGCTTACCGTAAAAAGGCGCTCAAATACCATCCAGACCGAAACCCAGACAATAAAGAAGCTGAAAATAAGTTTAAAGAAGCCGCACAGGCTTACGAAGTTCTTTCTGACACTCAAAAACGCAAAACATACGATCAGTTCGGGCATTCTGGTGTTGATAGCAGCATGGGAGGCGGTGGAGCAGGAGGTTTCGGCCAAGGAATGAATATGGATGACATATTCTCCAATTTTGGCGATATTTTCGGCGATATTTTTGGTGTCGGAAGTCAGCGACAACGCCGTAATTCTGGCCCTGAACCAAAAAGGGGGCATGACCTCTCTAAGGACGTCTCAATCAGCCTTAAAGAGTCCTACACCGGTACAAAGCAAGAAATTCGATATTACCACTTTTTTGCCTGTGAAACCTGCGACGGTAAAGGAACCAAAGCTGGAACGAGCCCAAAACAATGCAATAAGTGTAAAGGAACAGGTCAAATTAACCAGCGTCAGGGCTTTTTCATGTACTCAAAAACCTGTGGGGCCTGCGGTGGACAGGGGTACACTATTCCATCGCCGTGCGACAGCTGTTCAGGGCAATCAAGAACACAAAAGTTCGATAAATTTTCTATCAGCATCCCAAAAGGAATTTTTGACGGAGCGGAACTCCGAGTAGCTGGTAAAGGTGATGCTGGGGTTTATGGTGGATCGTCAGGAGATCTTTTTTTGCGCATTCGCGTGATGCCAGACAAAAAATTCAAGCGTGTTGGCGACGATCTTGAGTGCAGCGTAATGCTCACCTACCCTCAGCTTGTTTTTGGTGCACATGTTGAAATAGAAAATATCGACGGCACAAAAGAAACCATAAAAATCCCAAAGGGTTGCCCGGTTGGTGAACCTATCATTATTGCAGGAAAAGGATTTGAAAAAAGACGCGGCAGCAGTCGTGGTAACCTTGTTATCATTCCGCAATGCCACATTCCGAAAAAACTTGCTGCAGATGCAAAAAAAACACTCAACAGCTACGCAAAACAGATCGGTAGCGAGGTAAAAGACAGCAATGGAAGTATTGGAGGATTTTTCAAAAAGTTTTTGGGCTAGAAGCTAAATGAAAAGAGGGGCGGGAGCAATTGTTTGTTGCTCCCGCCCCTCTTTTGTTTAACTCTTTTTATTCTTTCACGTTTTTCTTTTTGAACAAAAGCTTATTAAGACCAAATGTATCTTTATTCTCGATAGTGTACTTACGAGATTCATTTAGCAAGATCTGCAACGGCCCTAAGTTGGTAACTTTAAAATTTTGAACCTTTGTCTTAAATACCTTAAGCCAGTTAGAAATCTTGCCAGGCTTGCCCTTCATTGCCCCAGCGTTTGATACGCACAAAATCGAACAAACAAAAACACCGAGAAAAAAACTTTTATTCAACCCCGATTTTAAAAAAGAAATCATATAAAAACCCCTTATTATGATACACAGCTGTAAATATAAAAAATCAAATTCCTTGTCCCGAAGGATTACTTAAATGAGCGAAATTATTAGCTTCGTTCGCTATATTTTCTACTTTTTGGACCTTTTTTTTCAGACGCATAATTTCATTGCCAAAATCTTTTGTGATTCTCTTTATTTCTTTATCCAAAAAATTCTTAGATGAACATATCTTAAGCTGATGACTGAGAACTATCTTTCCCAATCTGCCCATCTTCTTTTTTTGTAGCACCACCTGTTCTCTAAAACACTTCAACTCATTTTCTAATTTCTCAATTCGCAAATCTTTTTTCTTATCATTCCTCAACAGGATCTCCAAAGAGAAAAGTTTGCTCAGAAAAATAGCTAGGTATGGTTTACCCAAATCAATCTTGTTACTCTTTTTTTTATTCGAATAAACAAACTTGAAAATTTTATCCAATTCGTTATCCACAAATTGATTTGATTCTTCAAGCTTTTTCACCCGTTTCTCGACTCCCTTGACACGATTCAAAACATGACGCAAATCCTTGGCTAAAGACAAATCAACAACCCGCTTTAATTGCATAGCAACAGAATCGCCATGGGAAATAAATATACCGGTAATGAAAATACAATGAACAATACGGTTTAATTTCATTTTTTCTTCTTTTTCTTTTTTTGTCTATTTTCAAATTCTTTCAAGGTCTTTTGAGTAAAAGACAGTTTCCTTTTCAGCTTTTTTCTATTCTTCTTCTCTCTTCTCTTATTTCTTTTTTTTTCTCGTTCTTCTTTATATTTTTCAATATTTAATATCCGATTTTCCTGATCTTTCGTCATTTCGATAAAACACTTAAAATCATTGCGCATTGTTTGAACGTCTTCAGCAAGTATAGATATTGTATGCGACTTCTCGTTGATCACTTTTTTTTGGTATTCAAAAGAATTTTCATCTGTTCTTCAAGATTCTGTATTCTATTCAATTGATCAACAGAATCATTTCCCAAAAGATTCTGATCTTTCTCCAATCTGTCAATTCTATTCTTTTGCTTAAGAACTATCTCTTCGAGATTATCAGTTTTTCCTTTTTTCTTCTTGCTGTAAAGGCAAAAACTTTTAAGATTCGCTTGATGAGATGAATTCTTAATGTCGTTTTTAGACAAATTATTAAGCTTGCTGTTATCCTCGTCTGTCTCTTCATCAGAAGATAACGGATCTACACCCAAAACTTTTTCCAAACTGATATTATTAATATCCGCTTCTAAACTTTTTTGTTTGTCTTCTAAACTTTTTTGTTTTTCCCGTGTCGCATTGATTAGTTTTTTGAATGTTTGCATCTGCTTATTGCAAGAAGTCACAAGGCTCTCTAAAACTTGCAACCTCTCATTTTTTTTCTTTTTCTTAACTGACATTGACAGCTCATTGATCGATTTGACATTTTCATCGACCTTTGCGTTCAATTTTTGCAGATAATTGTCTTTTTTCTTGGGGGTGTTTTTTATATATTCAGGCTCTTCCGCTATATAATCACTGCGTATCAAAATCTCTCTCCCATAACTATTCAAAACCCTCTCAAATGAATTCTTCATCGCACCCGAGTCCGAACAAGTACCCAAACAAATAAAACAAAAACAAAAGAGTGCACATTTTTTCAATTTCATATCACAATTCCCCTATAACTTTTGCTTGTAACTATTTCTATTCAAGACAAAAAACAATACCAGATGATAAAGAAAAGAAAGATACAAATCAATTGTTCTTGACAGATAAATGATTTTCTCACAACATTATTCACGATATCAATGCAACATAAAAGGAAACAACTATGAAAAAAACAGCGTTGCTCATTCTTCTTTTTTTTATTTCGAAGAGACAATATTTGTCTTGTATGGAGGAATTTTTTCCTGATTTAAAAACATACAAGATCGAAAAACCATTCGAAGATCCACAAGACCTGACAGAACTATATCCCATTTTAAAATACTTTCAGTATAATGATGACTCCCCGCCACTCTCTCCGATTGATCTATCAAATAAAAAATCAGATCCTCTGCCGTATTTTTACTTTCAAGAGACAGATAAAGAACTCGTTCCGTGGATTGACTTAGAAAAATACGAGATAAAAGATACTTTAGAAGATCCACAAGACCTGACAAAAAAATATCCCTTTTTATTAAAATACACTCGACAAAATGATGAACAACCTAATGTTACTCCTCCACCCCCTCCGGTTAAACTATCAAATAAACCAATAGACAAAAAAATAATCGGCAAAAAAAGAAAACGAAAAACAAAAAACTCCAAAAGAAAAAAATATAAAAAAGAATTGGTACAATATGAAACAAATGTACATAAACTTTCCTCTATTCTTAATAGAGGAAAATGGATTATCTATGAAGAAAATCCAAAACCAGAAATGCTTGAACAAAAGACCTCTGAACTTGAGAATCTCAACAATAGAATAAATTGGTATATAAAAATTGCTCAAAAAGCTCGCAACCATGAAACTGAATATGACAAAAAAAAATGGGGCGACAATGATACAGTATTGCACGACTGATCAAAACCTCATTCCCCGTTTTTTCCTAACCTTTTGTGAAAATTTTTGCACATGATTTTTTGACATCCCCACCTTTTTTATCATCTGATAGAAAAAATCACGATCTGGCCCCTTCACCACAGCTTGCTCGTGAGCCTCGGCGAGCACAATCGGGTATCCATCCCCTTTGCAACACTGGTCTACAATCATCAGAGAAACAGACTTAACCAAAGACTCATCCTCCGCTATCCAAAAGGGAATCTCTATTCGAACAATTTCAGCTCCAACGTGTAGGTAAAAAAAATGTGGATGTAAATGCTGAGGATAGTGCTTTGTGATCGCTGAGTGATTTTTAAAAATGGTTGTTCTTGTGAATGGTTTTAAAAAAAAGCGTACAATTTTGGCATCAGTCATATGCTCAATAGAAAGATCCATGTATTTAGTAAGCTCTTCAAATCCAAAATATTCTGCAAATTCTGTTAAGGCAACCCGCACTAGATTGACCAGCTCTTTACTCTTGGTCAAACTAATGTAACCAGCCGTCAAGATTCCCGCCTCATATAACTTTTGTAATGAGTCAAGATAGCTTGCCAAAAATCGAAGTTTTACCGTCCTGTCTTTTGACTCCAAATGCCAAAAAATAATAGATCCATCAAATAAAAAAACAAAAGAGATCTCGCCATCACAAAATTTATGAATTTTTAACGATTGCTCAAGACCGGCAATGAATTCTAACTCCTGACGACGACAATTAACAAGCTCATGCGGTGTTTCATTCAGTCGATCATCCTCTTGATCCCCAACAAAAATAGTTGGCTCAGAATCTAAATAAACATTCTTGCAGCCAACTCCATAACTCAAGTGAACCAAACCGATATTAATTAGTGAACAACCAACCCCCTCATGTCGATCCGGATAAATTTGTGAACCATCAACAGAAAGTGCATGATAACAATCCAAACGCTGAGACACAGAATAAAAATCATCCAATCTTCCAACCCAAGAAGGAATTAACCATGGAACATTTAACTCTTTTAATTTATAAGCAAACGTTGAATCATTCGCTATTTTTGCCCAAACAAGACGGGCAAGATGAGCTTCGTGAGAACTGTCGGTAAAAAGACGATCTGCTACCCGCTCAATTTCACGCATTACCTTTGCATGATTCAGCATCCTAAAGCCTAGCTAAAAGCTTCCTTCACTGCTTCCACCTTTGCCTTCATTATAATCTTTAATTCCCTGTTGTAGGGCCTGCAGAGGCAAAAGAGCACATCGAATACGCATTGGACCGAGTGGCATACCTATAAGCTTAAGCATAAAATCTTTATCAAGCTTTAAAAGCTCTTCAATCGGCTTACCCTGAGTGGACTCAGTAAGCATAGAAGCTGCAGCCTGACTCACAGCACATCCGTCGCCAGTAAACATCAACTTTTTGAGCTTGCCATCCTCAATGTGAGCATCAAATCCAACAGAGTCCCCACATGATGGATTAAACTGACCAGTAGAAAAATCTGGATTCTCCAGTCTTCCACGATTTCTAGGATTATGGTAATGATCCATAACACGCTCTTTGTATAGCTTCATTATCTCCCCTCAGGATAAATCATCTCGTTTTCACTATTCATAAATATTATGGTACCAATTTCAATTAGGCACAGCAAAGAGCCAACACAAAAAAGCACAGCTGACAATGTCGCCAGCTGTGCTTTTCGTTATCCAATAAAACGAGAAAGAACCAAAGAACTACTACTTCTTGTCAAGCAGTTTTTTCAGCCCTTTTTCAAAGCCTGGGTCGATCTTCTTGCTTCTGTTATCAATCGACTTTTTGATCCCCGAAACCTTGTACTTTTGTAAACGTATCTTGGCTTTTTTAACAAGACTGTGAATAAATGAAAATCTTCCACTAATAAGTGACGTTTTTAACTCATCAAGCTTCTTGCTTTCTGAATCAAGATCTTTTTTTGCCAGATCACGCTTTTTGATCACAAGGCGCAGAGCTTTATGTGAATCAATAACCTGCTTGATAGCGTTCAATCCTTTAAACGTATCACCCTGAGCTTCTTTCAACTGTTTTTTGAGTTCTTCAATTTCTTCTTTAGATAGCTTGCCTTGCCCTGCACGCCCAAGGAGATCTTTGAGTTTTTCTTTATTCTTTAGTTTAAGGCCATCAATAATATTTCCAGCTTCTGAGCATACATCCTTGAATGTTGGCATAGTAAAGAGCAGCTTGCCTGTTATTTTTGCATACATCCAATCAAGCAATTGATGGAATACACGAACGGCCCAAGCCCTCTCTTTGTAAGCATTCAACGTCGTTCTGCTATCAAGACGCTTGATTGTGCTGGCCAAACTTGCCAAAACCTTAACGACAACCTTGTTATCTTTCCATGATGATTTTACAACGGCTTTTTCTTCTTTCTTATCTTCTACTTTTGCAGGCTTTACTTCAACTTTTGCTTTCTCTTTTTCAAGCCGCGCTTTTTCTTTCTTCTCTTTCTCTATTCTTTCTTTTTCAAGCCGAGCTTTTTCTTTATTTCTAGCTTCTTCTTTTTCCTTTGCCAACTCCTTTTCAGGCTTTGAAGCATCCCCATTTTTTTTCAAATCTTTTTTTATAATTTTTGTTCCAATTTGCGAGGGAAGTTGCTGTTCCATGGCAAAAACCGGACAAACCATTCCTGCGACAATTAGACCAGAAAAAACGCCCCATCTTGTTTTTAGTGACTTATCCATAAATTATGTTCCCATCATTTTGTAATTAGTACAATAAAACAACGCGCTAAAAATCTATTCCGTCCCTTAAATGCCCTATAACCGGCTACATATATTCTGCATGCATTTGGACGACATCTTTCAGATCAGAAAAAATTTCACTTCAAAAAAGCAGTATAGTTACTCGCAGCGTGAAGTCAAGTGGCAACCTGAACATCAAAAACCCCTCTGAAAGGACAAAAAACCTACCCGATTGACTTTCTGCGCCCAGAACGTCATGTTGTAAATAAGGTATAAATAAGATATATAAAACCTGAAAAATACTAAGATTGGACATATAAATGGGAAAATTCGTGTTTTCTGCGCATACATGCGCGCTCATTGGCCTTTTATGCATTTTTACAACAGTCTTATTTCCCCTTGTAAGCGCAACACTCGAATCAGCACAACAGACACAAAAACAACAAGAAATCAAAACTATTATTTTCGATCTTGGGGGCGTTCTGTTTAATACAGACAAAACAAGTGCCTTTAAGCAAATCGGGATCATAAAAGTTTTGAATTATCTTTTAAGACTTCATAATCCATTTCAAATTACAAAAAAACTATACAACATACTCGATGCTGTATGTCCTCTTCCTGAGCAAGCACCCCGAGCTTTGACGCCCGACGGATCTCGTTTGTTACCTAAAGTTTTTCATGACTGGCTTTCGGGACGACACAGTCCTGCACAAATAAGTGAATCTGTGAGTCTTTTTATCAGTCAGCATCCAGAACGCTTTGCCAGCGCAACGGAGCAACAGTTAATCAAAGCCGCTGCACAAATGACCTTTACCCCACAATCGATAGCCAAAATCCAATGCCCTGTGCAGGCAGGAGTAGAATTCGTAAAAAAATGCAAAAAACAAGGATTTGATGTCATGATTCTTTCCAATCTTGATGCTGAATCATTTAAACTTTTGCAAAAAAAATATTCGAATGTATTTGAATTGTTTAAAAAGGAAAATATTTTTATTTCCGGCAAAATGGGACAGATAAAACCAGATCCAGCTATTTATGAAACTCTTTTGAGAGATCGATGTCTTGATCCGTCGTCATGCATTTTTATTGATGATCAGAAGGAAAACATAGAGTCTGCACGAAAATTAGGAATTCACGGAATCTTGTGCAAAAAGAAAAAGGGATTACTTTGCTCCTCTCCAGACTTTGCGCATGTGCAAAAAGAGCTTGATAAAATTGTAAAAGGAACTACTACTATCGCTTCAATCGTTTGAAAAAAAGTGGCACAAGGGCAAGCAACGCCAATCCTATCAATAAGGCAATTGTAGAAGTAGAAAAAATATCTTTCGCAGATTTTATAAAAACAAGCTGTCTTCCGGCCAGAGCATAAATAAGTGAACCAGGCAAAATTCCCACCGCTGTGGTCCACACAAAAGTCCAAAACTTCAGTTTTGTCATCCCTGCAAAAACATTGATCAACAAGGTTGGCGTCACAGGCAAAATCTGAAGTGTCAAAAGATAATGATGTCCATGTTTCTCTATGTTCTGATTAAAATGCGCTAGTTCTTGTGAATACCATTTTTGCACAAATGAACCAAGAAGATATCGAAACAACAAAAAGGAAATAGCCGCTCCAATTGTTGCACCAACAACCGCATACAACGTTCCGGCTGCCGAACCAAAAAAATATCCTGCTGCAATGGTCAGAACAACTGTAATTGGAATTCCCATCACAGCAACGCACACAAAAAGAAAAATATAAAGTACAACAGAAAGCGAATATCGCTGTTGAATAAACTGTTCTAGGTGCAAACGATATTCCTGCAAATGTTCTAGAGTCAACAGCTTTCTCCCACCTAAAAAATAAATCCCTATCACAACAAGAAGAAAGGCTATACCCCATGAAAAACGATATTTGTGTTTCATCTACCACCTACGCACCATACAACTTCACCTATGCTCAAAACTAAAAATTAACACTACTATGGACTATGTGTTTTATGCAATTGTTGTTCAGCCTTTATTTTTTACAAAACAGAACGTTCAATTCTCTTTGGTATCCTGTTACGATGTTTGTTAAAATATAAAAAGTTAAAATTAAATGAAAATGACCAAGGGGCGGACATCGATAACGAGGGTATTTTATGGGAAAGCTAAAGCTAAAACACGAACAACTTGTCTCCGCACTTGACAGGTTAGTAGAATCTATCGAAGATCTTGAAAATTTTGAAACACAATCCAAAAAACTCGGAATCGAAGATACAGAAAGAGGTTATCGATCTTTAAGAGACTCTTTAATACAAAGATTCGAATTAAGTTCAGATCTCTTTTGGAAATATCTGAAACGATACATGATAGATGAACAAAAACAAATGGTAGATGTAAACTCCCCCAAAGGAGTAATCCGAGATGCGATCAAAGCAAAGTTGCTAACCGAACTTGATGGAGAAAGATTACTTGAAATGATCGATGACCGCAACATGTCCTCTCACATCTACGAGGAGGAAATTGCCGAACAAATTTGCTTTAGAACTGCTGGTCACTACAAACTCATGAGAACTATAACAGAAAAATATGCCCCCACTCAAAGGTGAGGATCACTTAAATCTTTAATTGACCTCAACCGCTTCCAACTTTTGAACCATCGTGCAAAAAATGGTACTAACGACAAAAATAAGAAAAAAACAGCTACAAGAATAAGTTGGGGTGAAAACACCTCTCTTAAAGATTGAATCGTCATCAATTGTTTGCCTGCAAAAGCAAAAATAAAAGTTCCCGGTATCATGCCAACAAACGTTGTCCACACAAATGTCCAAAGCGATACATTAGCAAGTCCGCCAAGAACATTTGGAACAAAAAGCGGTACAATCAAGAAAAAATGCAGCGACAATAAGTAGCTGTAGCCATATTTTTTAAACTCTCTATTGAAGGCACGCAAGCGATCTTTATATTTTTCGTGTAACACTTTTCCAAAAAGATGTCGTATCAGCAGAAATGAAACAGTAGAACCTAATGTTGCGCCAAGATTTGCAAGCAAGGCACCACGAACTACCCCAAAAAAAAATCCTCCTGCAATGCTCATCATCACAAACACAGGCAAAGACAACGTTATGGCAGCGGCATACGTTCCTACATAGCCAACAACAAAAAGCCAAAAATTTTTATCAATAAGATTTTGCAACCATTTTCTGTTTGATTTAATCGATTCTAAACTGATGTACTTCCCAATATTTAAGTAACGCAGCAGCAAAATGATGCACACAATAAGTAGACCAATAATAATTCTTTTTTTATGAGATCCCTTCATAAAAGTTTCCCCCCTCTCAAACGCTGAATGACCAAAGGAATTAACATAACCAAAATCAAAAGAATGAATGCAAAAATAACATTAAATGAAAAAATCTCACTCATAGACGTTATATTTGTGAATCGACTACCTGCAAATGTATAAACCAAAGAGATTGGTATACATCCAACAAACGTTGTCCAAATTATTGTCCACAATCTAATATCTGACAATGCCGCCAAAACATTAATAACCGCATACGGAACCATAGTCGAAAAATTCAAAATCAGCAGGTATGAAGCTCCATATTTTTTTATACTTTGTTCTAATCTTTCAAGTCGCTTACCGTATTTTTTGTTCACAACATCGGTCAGACCTTTACGAAAAATGAGAAATGCTATCGATGCTCCTGCAGTCGCACTTACTGTTGCATACAATGTACCTCGAATAAAACCAAATAAAAAACCCCCCAGAACAGTCAAAGGACCAGTTATTGGGAGTGAAAACGCAATCATGGCAACAAATAGTGCGATATACAGTCCAACAGAGAGCAAATAATTACGCTGCACAAACTGCAACATCGCTAAGCTGTTTTTTTGTAACCGTGCAAGACTAAAAAAATCATCGACATCAAAATAGTAAAAAATGGCTATACAGATGATAAAAAAAACCAGAACGCCCAGCCAGATCAATTTTTTCTTCTTCACAGATGATCCCCCTGCCCCAAAATAGAATTTCCCTCAAGCTCCACTTATCTTACATTAGGCGATTTTTACAATAATGGGCAATGGTTTTAAAATTGCTTGATCAAAAAAAGATCCGCAGCCGATAAAGACTGCGGATCTTTTTTTATAAAATTATTTTATCGGCTGAATTTAGATATTTTTTGAATCTATTTTTATTTTCTTCTCGAGCTCAGTCAGCTTTTCAAGCCCAACCTTAAGTTTTTCGTGTTTCTTTTTGAATTCATCGAAATCTTTTTTGAGCTTTTCCTTTTCTTTTGTAGCTTTTATTCTAAGGGTCTTACTAATATTCTTACTAATATTAAGATCTTTTTTCAATTTATCGCACTTATTGACCAGATGCTGATGGCGGAAATAATATAATCCGCTCAAAAGTCCACCAAATAGAACATAACCCTTACATTTCCACATATCCCAAAAACCACCTCGAAACAAAAATGGCAACGACGTTAGCACCGTACCTCCAAGCATCCATTTGAAAGTTTTGACAATTCTGGATTCGTTGAACCACCTCCACTTTTCTTTTGCCTCCTGCTCAAGCTTGTTGCGAATTTCTCTTTTCCATTCTTTTAGCTTTTTATCAAAACTATTCACTCCATCGAAAAGATTTTTTTCCAAAGTCTTACTAAACATTTTTACAAACATTTGAAGAGTTTCTTTAAGCCTAGGAGAACCTTCTTTTACAGCTTTTTTAAGCCTTGCGATTTCCTTTTCAACTTTTTCTTTAGCAATCTTCTCTTTGCCGCTGATTATTTCAGAAAGTTTACTTTCAACAGCTTTGATTATTGCATTGGTCAATACTTCCCAGTCAAAGTTAAAACCACCATTCCAAAAAACTTTATCTTTTTTCTTCTTTTTTTCTTCAATTTTTATGACTTCCTTCTTCTCCTGACTCGCAAACATTGGTTGCGCGGCAGAAAAACAGATTACTCCAGCAAGAAACAAACTTGAAATTTTTGATACCTTTTTCACGACAAACCCCTTTATATTCTTTATAACCTCACATTTTAATTGTTCGTAGAACCTTGCTGTTTGTAACCAATCTTACCTTTTGGGTCAATTAAATTAACCCACTCTGTATTTTGATTATTCAAATAATTGACCGTTTGTTTCAAACTTTCATTTTCCTGGCTCTTTTCTACAAGCACCTTCCACACAGCGGCACCTCCCACTTTAAACCGCTCACATTCTTGTCTTAACCGCCCGTAGTCACTAAAAAAATGATAAAAAGCATATCCAAGCACGGAGCCCCACAGCAGACCAAAAGCCGCTCCAGAAGATTCCGGCAACTTTAACCTGTTGCAAAACTTATTTATTAGATATCCACCGCCAATAAAACCCAGTGCAATCGGTACACTTTTTACAATATCCTTAAAAATTCCACCTATAACGCTAGATTTAGGAGTTTTTTTTGGCTCCTGACTTGCAAATACTGGTTGCGTAGCGAAAAAACAAACTGCTGCAGTAAGAAGTATTTTAGATATTTTCGATGCCTTTTTCATGGCAAACCTCCTAAAAACCATTTTCAACCTCACACTTTAATTATCTATTATGATATTAGCACGGCAGACGCAACCTCTCAACAGGGGGCGAAATATTTCAGATAGAAAAAAGGCAGGACAGCAAGCCTGCTGATTCGCCCTCCCAAAGGACCGATTGAAACTGCCGGCCTCAATTGGAAAAAATGGCTCTTTCGGGAAAAAAGCCTGCCCACCGTAGCTTTATACTGAGATGAGAAAAATCAGCAACACCTCGATAATGAGATGCTGCTGATTTTGAGTTGCTGAAGTGGGAGGCAAGGAGATTAATTCTTCACACTTCCTCTAGACGCGCTTAGCGAAAAATACTTCTTAAATAGGCTTTCCTGATTTTTTCCAGTCTTTTCAATTTTTTCAGTGAGAAAATCTTTAGTCTGCTGATTAAACTGATTTCCACGAGTAACCAAATTCTTTATATCATTCTGCCCATTGAGAATTTTCACCTGACCTTTGGCAAGTTCTGAAAGTTTGATGTTTGTCTTATTTGCAATTAAGCGAACATTTTTATCAAGATTGACGAGTTTGTTATCAACACCAAGCAATAAAATTGAATTTCCAGAAGTCTGGTCACTTAGTCTATCCAGCAAGTTAACTACGCAGTTATGCTTTTTTTCACGATCCTTGCGAGCGCTTACCTGCCCACTATTTAAAATTCCTAAAACCTTTTTTACATTTTCATTTATTTTCTTTTGATTTGTTGCAATTATCTTTTGATTTTTTGCTAACCTACTCTGCCCTTTGCTCCAAGAAGAGAGCAATGACCATCCTGCACCAAAAGTTCCAACAAACAAATATTGCAAAAGTCCTCCTCTTCCAGTACCAAGAAACCTTCTAACCAGCCGAGGAGAATAAGTGTAGAATCCCCATGCACAAACTACACCAAGAATCCCCCAAAAACTCATCTTGGCTCCATTGCTCTTAATACCATGCTTTATGAACTTACCGGGACTAAGAAATGGGTTTGGCCAAGGCTTTTTATCTATCAAATCCACTTTTGTATCTACTTTTCCCATCTTATCAATAATATCATTGATATTCTGAGTTCTCTTATTTTTTTTATTGAGAGGAACGCTTGAGACTCCCCCATTTTCAATTGGAAAAACAGAAATTTCACCCTGAGAACCCTTCATCCCGTTCATTTGACCACAAGAAGAAAAAAGAAGTCCGGTCAAAAGAAAAAGTTTTGAATAAAAGGTAAAATTTTTCATAAAGAACTCCAAAAGAAGCAGTAATTTTTTTGATCATTCAGATTGAACAAAAGTAGCAAGAATAAGGGATTAAATCAAGGTTTTGGAATTTTACAACTTCATGTCATTCATTGTTTTTAGAAATACATCCACTTCTTGCGGTGTGTTGTAAAACATGAAACTTGCACGAACAGATGATATGACACCTAATTTCTTAGCAAGCGGTTGTGCGCAGTGATGTCCTGCGCGTGTGCACACTCCAAAATTACTCAAATAAGCAGCAACATCATGAGAATGCAAATCATCAACAACAAAAGTAACTAAGTGTCCCGATTTTTTCAGCTGTTCAATTGGACCCAAAATACGGACGCGTTCTATTTGTTCTAGCCCTTCAATAGCCTGTTTGGTTAACTGTGCTTCATGTTTTTCTATTTCATCAAAATCGATATTGTCATTGTAATAATCGATTGCCGCTCCAAGACCAACAACTTGCGCAATAGCTGGAGTTCCAGATTCAAATTTGTAAGGAGGCATCTGCCACGAAGCTTTGTCATAATCAACTTCAAAAACCATACCTCCACCAAAATGATATGGAGGAATTGTTTCTTGTATGTCTTTTTTAATGTAGAGCACACCAATGCCTGTTGGCGCCAACATTTTGTGCCCAGAAAACGCAAGAAAATCACAGTCAAGCTCTTTGACATCCAGTTTTTGGTGCGGAGATGATTGCGCAGCATCAACAACAATTGTTGCACCAACTTTGCGTGCTTCTTTTGCTATTTTTGACACATCAACATGCGTGCCCAAAACATTTGATGCATGTGTAATTGCAACTAACTTTGTTTTATCAGTTATCAAATTTGAAAGATTAGAAAGGTCAAGTGAGCCATCCTCGTTAATAGGTATAAATTTGAGCGTAGCACCATTTTTTTTCGCCACCTGCTGCCATGGAATCAAATTGGCATGATGCTCCATTTCTGTCACCAAAATTTCATCTCCCGGCTTGATGTGTTCACGTCCCCAGGTTGCAGCAACAAAGTTCAAACTTTCTGTTGTTCCTCGCGTAAAAATAATTTCACCCGCATCCTCAGCGCCAATAAAATCTGCCATTTTTTGGCGAACCTCTTCAAACATTCCGGTCGCTTGTTCACTAAACGCATGAACACTTCTATGGATGTTGGAGTTAAATCGTGAATAAAATTCGACCAACTTATCGATCACCTGTTTAGGTCGCTGACTTGTTGCGCCACTGTCCAAGTAGATAAGTGGATAACCGTTAATTTTTTCTTTGAAAATAGGAAAATCATCACGCAAATTCTTCATACCATCTCCCGCATTTTTTCATTCAGCTGCTTCATTAGATCTTCTTTTAAAGTTTTATCACGCATAGCGTCACAAGAAAAGGTTAAAAAAGCTTTCAAAAGCATAGACCGCGCCATTGGCTCCGATATCCCTCGTGATTGCACATAAAAAAACTGATCTTTGTCCACATACCCCACCGCGCTTCCATGTGAGCATTGCACATTTTTCTGCCTCACTTCAAGTTCCGGCTTTGAGTTCACCTGCACTTTGCGAGAAAGCAAGATTGTCTTATTGTAATGCGAAGCATTCGTCCTTTCTGCACTATGATCAACAAAAATAACACCTTTGTGATCTATCTGCGCACCGTCCGCCAAAACACCTCGAAGAGTAACTGTACTGCTCGCTCCTGGGGCATAATGCTCCTGTCGAGTTATCAAAGAAACCGACTGGTCCTTATTCAAAAGATAAATACCATAAACGTTTACCAAAGCAGATCTACCATTTAAAATAAATGTTACTTTTTTTTTCATAGGTACAGTTGAAATAAAAATATAGGTCAGCTTGCTCTCTTCATTCAACTCGTAGACAATTTCTTTTTGCCATGTTGTATCATAGGCCGTTATGTCTGCCCCTGGTGGCAATACTATTTTTTTTGCAGGATCACGAGAATTTTCGAGCAAATGCACTTTTTTGGCCATCTTAAACTTATCCAACAGATTACTCCATCTCCAAAGAAACCAGCCTATTAATCTCGACGGCATACTCCATCGGCAATTCCTTAACAAATGAATCGATAAAGCCATTCACAATTAACGCCTGAGCCTGTGTTGCGCTCAAGCCGCGTGATTGCAAATACAAAATCTGCTGCTCATCAATTGTACTTACTGAAGCTTCGTGTCCCACCTGCGCGTCATCTTGTTTTATAATAATTGTTGGCTTTGCATCTGCACGAGATTGCTCACTTAATAAAAGTGCGTCACATCGCACATGCGATTTTGTACCATATGCTTTTTCATCAACCCGCACCAAACCTCGATAAGTAGCATGTCCATCTGATGTACAAATTGATTTGGAAACAATACTTGACGTTGTATTTGGTGCCACATGAATAATTTTTCCTCCTGCATCTTGTTGTTGCCCCCTTCCTGCAAGAGCAACCGAAATAATCTGTCCCTTTGCTCGTTCCCCCTTAAGTACTATGCAGGGATACTTCATAGTAACCTTTGACCCAAAGTTTCCATCAACCCACTCAACAGTCGCATCTTCATCTACAACAGCACGCTTGGTAACCAAGTTGTACACGTCGGACGACCAATTTTGAATCGTTGTGTAACGAATCCTTGAGCCAGGCAAAGCAATTACCTCAACTACAGCACTGTGTAGCGAGCTTCTTTGATATACCGGAGCACTACACCCTTCAACGTAGTGAACAGAACTTCCAGGCTCAGCGATAATCAAAGTTCTTTCAAACTGCCCCATTTTTGGCGAATTAATCCGAAAGTACGCTTGCACAGGCAGCTCAACATGCACACCAGTAGGAACAAATAAAAAACTACCACCCGACCAAATTGCAGAATTCAAAGCAGCAAATTTGTTGTCATCCGGTGCAACAATGGTTGCAAAATATTTTTTAAATAGTTTTTCGTGTTCAAACATCCCTGTCGATGTATCAACAAAAATAACACCTCTTTTTTCCCATTCATCTTTTAAATTTTTGTATACAACTTCAGATTCATACTGTGCTCCAACACCTGCTAAAAAAGCCCGTTCCGCTTCTGAAACTCCCAGATATTCAAATGTTTTTTTTATTTTTTCGGGCACATCGGTCCAAGAATTCCACTGTTTTTCCGCTGGCCGAATGTAGTACGACAGATCATCAAAATTTAAACCACCTAAATCAACACCCCAGCTTGGCATCGGTATGCGCTCAAAAATTTCAAAAGCGTTTAGTCGAAAATCTGTCATCCAGCCTGGTTCATTTTTCTGATCAGAAAGATCGGCAATAAATTTTCTGTTGAGCCCCACCGAAAAAGAATCGTGAAAGCCTCGAGCATTACGAGACAAATATTTCATATCCATCCCGCTCAACGGCTGCTACAACTTCTTTGCCTCCAGAACAAACAATCGATCCATTGCAAAAAACATGAACGTGGTCTGGTTGCAAATGCTGCAAAATATTTTGGCGATGTGTGATAATCAAAAAAGACAGATCTGAATTTTCTTTTTGTGCCTTAACAAGAGAGTTGGCAACAACAGAAAGTGCATCGATATCAAGACCAGAATCGATCTCGTCAAGAATTGCTAGCCGCGGATTAAGAACAAGCAACTGCAAAATCTCTAGCCTTTTTTTTTCTCCTCCAGAAAATCCTTCGTTAACTCCACGAAAGGCAAACAAATAGTCAATGCCTAGAACATCCATTTTTTCGTACAAAATCTGTCTGAACTGATCCACTTCAACCGTTGTTGCAAATCTAGAATTATAGGCAGCCTTTAAAAAAGAAAAAACAGTCAGCCCTGGAATGGCACATGGATGTTGGAACGCACAAAAGAGGCCAAGACGAGCACGCTCGTCCGGCCTCAACATTTTTATATTCTTACCGTTAAATAAAATATCTCCAGATGTAACAGAACAACACGGATCACCAATCAGTGCACAAGCCAACGTACTTTTTCCAGAACCATTTGGCCCCATCAAAACATGCACCGAACCCGGAGCAATTGAAAGAGAACAGTTTTTTATAACTGATACGTCATTCACGTTAACAAAAAGATTATTGATTTTCAGAACTTGTTTCATAAATAAAAACGGCCACAAAAAGAACTTTTTACCTTATGATAAAGGAAAAAGAAAAGATTTACAAAACCACCCGTCCAAGCTCTTGCAGAGAAATAACCCCATCCTTTACTTTTTCAATTCCATCATTAAGAAGTGTCACCATTCCATCGTCTCGAACTTGTCGATAAATTGCGTCAAAAACTGGACGATGAACAATCAGAGATCGCAAACTACTCGTCATCACCAGCAACTCAAAAATTCCAACCCGCCCCTTGTAGCCAAGATGGAAACAACTATCGCAACCTGCACCAACATAAAGAGTATCAAGAGATACTCCTAGACGATCCAAAACTTTTTTTTCTTGTTCTGTAGGGGAAACAGCTTGTTTGCAATCAGGACATATTGTACGCGCGAGTCTTTGGGCCAAAACTCCAGTTACTGCAGCATTAATTAAGAACGGCTCAACCCCCATGTCCATTAAACGCATGATTGCACCGGGAGCATCGTTGGTGTGCAATGTACTAAAAACAGCATGACCGGTCAGCGCAGCTTCGATAGCAGTCTGAACTGTCTCTTTATCTCTAATTTCTCCCACCATTGCAACATCAGGATCTTGACGCAACACGGCACGGATACCTTTGTCGAATGTAAAACCAGCTCCGGGATGAATTTGACCTTGCGTGATACCACTCAAGTTATACTCAACGGGATCTTCCAAGGTAATAATATTTTTTTCTGGTGTGTTTAACTCAGAAAGCGCCGCGTACAATGTTGTTGTTTTCCCGGAACCGGTTGGACCTGTAACTAAAAAAAATCCACTAGAACAGTGGATAAGCTCATTAAATGCTTTTCTTTTTGTGTCATCAAAACCAAGAGAATCAAGATCAAGCATATTCTTGGCTCGATCTAAAATCCTAACCACTACCTTTTCGCCATAAATCGAAGGAAACGTAGAAACCCGCAAATCAACTTCATTTCCGTCAATGGAAATTCTAAATTTTCCATCTTGCGGAATGCGTCGCTCTGCAATGTTGATGTTCGCAAGAATTTTCAGACGTGAAACAACCTGTGCAGTTAAAGATGGATGTAATATCTCTTGATCGTATAAAACTCCATCGATCCTATACCGAACTCGCGCTCCTTTCGGTGTAGACTCAACATGAATATCGGAAGCAGAACGTTCAATCGCAACACGCAATAGCTCATCTACCAAATGTACAACTGAAGCATCATTACGCTTTGACACTTTCAATCCAATAATTTCGACTTGGACAATGAATCTATTTCACTTTCAAGTTCTTGTCCCATCCTCCGTTCTTCACGCAAATCAATATCTTCGTCAACCTCCGACGGCGCAAGATCATAAAATTCTTTAACTGCATCACAAATGTCCCTTTTAAGCCCAACCATTAGATTGATATCGTATGAAACAAAATCCCTTATGGAACTTTCTAGACCAGAAATATCGGGGTTACTTGCAACAACAATTAACATGTTTTGATCAACCTCAAGTGGAATTATCCCGTTACGCAGCAAAAAACCCTTTGGAAACTTTGTAATAAGATGATGATCAAAAAAATAACCAACTACATCAAATGATGGAAGTTGATAGTACTGACTCAGCGCCTTGAGTAAATCGGATTCCTCAATTAAGCCTTCTTCTAACAAAAAATCGTCAAATGTCTCTTTCGTGCTGTCTTTAAACATCTCTTGCATTGATTTTGCTTCATTTGGATCAAAAATTTTGTTCTTGACCAATATTTCTGCAAGCCCCTGCGTGAAAGCCTCCCTTTTTTCCATGAGGATGTCCTTTTGCCAGTTTCAACCGACCTTAAACCCTACAAAGAAACCAACTGAAAAACTCAATATTACACCAAAATTCATCTTGATCCATTGCCAATAAACGGACCACATATCGGCACCTTCTGAGACCGATACGGGTTGGATACCCTGAATTTTATTCCAATTTATAGTTACGTCAATAAATTTTAACTGTTGAAGCAAAATCAAAGCAACAATGGTGATCACAACAATAACAAGATATTTAGCATATTTTTTAAAGAGAAACCCGGCAAGAAAACCTATTCCTAAATAGAGGCCTATCTCAATAATTCTGTCCCGAGAAAGACTTAACTTTTTTGTAATAGATTCGAGATTCAACTTCTCCTTAATCGACTCAAACCATCCCTTATCAGCAACTGCAGCAATCTGATCCTTCACAATCGTCTCCTTTTCAAAATGATCTACCCACCTATTGATGATAGTATAGCTTTAGACACAGAAACGGTGCAAGTAAATCCAACATTCGAAAGCATAAAAAAAGGAGACATCACGATGATGTCTCCTTGCGTCTTTGCGTAAACAAAGCTTCTATTTTTTTTCCGCGACCAAAGCTTTTAGTGCTTTACCTGCTTTGAATTTTGGAACTCTCTTTGCGGCGATTTCCATCTTTTCACCAGTCGCAGGATTCACGCCAATCCGCTTTTTGCGTTTCATAACCATAAAGGTTCCAAAACCAGTCAAAACGACAGGCTTACCACCCTTAAGCGAGTTGCTAACAACAGTGATGAATCCTTCAAGACACTCTCTACAGGTGGTCTTAGGAAGCTTGGTAAGTTTCGCCATGGTTTCAACTAACTTAGCTTTATTCATAAAAAATCCTTTAAGCTGTAACGTCTGCTCATGAACGAACAAAACTAGTACTATCTGGTAAACTATTCACTCAATCGTTTTTGTCAAGTCTACTTTAAAAAAAAAGGCAAAAAAAATACTTCTGATTTCATTCGTCCAAGATGAACTCATACCTTAACTTCTTACGGAGTTTATCTCGAGTACATCGAAAGAGCGGGCAGCCTTCTTCCTACGTTAAAACTACGGAGGACAGGACGCCTTCTTACTGGCCATGCCAAGAATTTATCCTGAGTAGCGAAGCGTATAGAAGGGGAGCCTTCTACTTCGTGCTTCGCACTACGAAGAACGCAGTTGGCATAGGCTGGTGCCGGGAGCCGGACTCGAACCGGCACAGGTATAATTACCCGAAGGATTTTAAGTCCTTTGCGTCTACCAATTCCGCCATCCCGGCATATTGAAATCCCCAATTCCCCTAAAAGTTTATTTCAAAAAAAAAGGCTCTTTAAAAGAGATAGTGTGTTGTCTAGTCTTTTTATTTTATAAAAAGTCCTTTAAAAAAGCGACTTGTCCGCCGTAGCTTTATGCGAAGGCGGAAGGTTGGAGGCGGCACCCGGATTCGAACCGGGGAATCAGGGTTTTGCAGACCCATGCCTTACCACTTGGCTATGCCGCCCAATCGAATTATTTCAAAGCCCTTTTTTCGTACTCATCAATTTTCTTCTTCAACTCCTGAGCTGTTAGCACATACGGCTCTTTCTCATCAGGAGCCCGCATTTTCTTTTTAAGATAAGAACTTTCAGCCGGCCCCACAACAGGATAACCTAACTGATACCATTCAGCAGTTCCACCTTCGTAAACAGACAAATTTTTAAATCCTATCTGAGCTAAGCGTTTTCGAGCAAACCCACTCGAAGAACACATATAATTACTGCAGTAAAAAACAATATCTGCATCCTTATCTATTCGACTTTGTGCATAACGCTCAAGATCTTCCAGGGATACGTTAATTGAACCCTTAATATGACAATCATTATGCAATGTTCTGTCAAGCACATTGATAACAACTAAACCTCTTAATTTTTCCAATTTATTGCCACCATCAGACCACCAACAAGCTGGCAACATTATCAAAAAACATAAACTCGAAAAAAGGATACCTTTAAATGCACTCTTGTGTACGCTCACCTGTCTCTTTCCTAGCTTATAGAGAGTTAATTAGCACCATTAATGTAGCACAACCTTCTCAATATGCAACAAATCAACGCACTCTTTGGAAAAATCTACGCCAACGAACGCGACGCCAAAAATCTATTGGATGCTTGATTAGATCCCAAATCCACCAAGATTCATCGCTGTCAACCGACCAAATTCTGTACAAAATTCTGCCATGAATTAGCCTTCCGTCCAGCGGCCCGAACCAACGAGAATCCTTACTTCCAAGCCTATTGTCCCCCATAACCCAGTACTGACCTTCTTCAAGCTCTACATAAAATTCGTCGCTTCCACTCCAGTAATTTTGACCTACCTCTCGCTCTTTTTCCTCCGCCGGTCTAATTGGAGTTCCTGGGTACACAACCGATCTACCTTCGCCATCGGTCACAATCCTATCTTCCTTGATAATATAAAACGGCTGCTTGTTCAAAGAAAGATGAGGATCAAATGATTTTGGACAAATTAAATCCCAGATACGCTCTGAACCGCCTTTTTTTAAGTACGCGGAAATATCTTTTGGATCAATCTTCCAAACGCGAATTAACGGATACTTATTAACATAAGGCTCATCAAGTTTTTTGCCGTTCAGATAAATAACAGGTTTCCCATCTTCAATTGTTCCACGAATACGATCTCCAGGAATACCAATAACACGCTTAGTCCAGTTTGAAGGGCCCCACACATACTCCTGAAAGAGCCTCCCGATCTTATTTTTTGAATAAGAAAAAAGAGGATCATTAAATGCAATGATCTCTCCTCGCTTAACACTCGAAAAATAAGGCGTTAACTTATCCGCAAAGAAACGCTCCCCAACAAGCATTGTTGTCTCCATAGAGCCTGTTGGAACTTGATATAATCCAAAACCAAACGTTCTTATTAAAAAAACAATAAAAAGAAGAAAAGCAATTTCTCTAACATTCATCCAAAAACCGGACTGACTACTTGATGCTGTCGACATATAATGTCCTCATTTTACTCAAAAATAATTAAAAAGTTGTTTACATTTTTTATTATAGCAAAGCTTTTCATCCAAAAAAGACTATTTTATATCACTTTATTAAAAATTCTTTTCCACCGAACCCTTCTCCAGAAATCTATTGGATGCTTGATCAGATCTAAAATCCACCATTCCTCGTCTGTATCTATCGACCAGATTCTATACATAATTTTGCCATGAATTAATCGGCCGTCAATTGGTCCAAACCAACGAGAATCTGTGCTTCCACCCCTATTGTCCCCCATTACCCAAAACTGATTGTCCCCTAACTTAACGGAAAATTCATCACTTCCCGTCCAATAGTTTTCCTTGCATTCTTCACTTCTATTTCCTAATTGAGGATATATTGGCGTTCCTGGATATACAACTGAAGGAGTGCCTCCTTCCATAACAATTCTGTCTTTCAAGATTCTATAAAATGGCTGATCACTAAAAGGACGACTCGGATCGAATGATTTGGACACAATAACGCCCCCTAATTGTTGCACATTATCTCTCCGGATATACCGAGCAATTTTTCGAGGATCCTTCTTCCAAACTCTCACAAGTGGATAGCTATTCAAATACGGCTCATTAAGTTTTTTTCCATTTAGATAAACTACTGGTTTCCCATTTTCAATAACACCTTTTACATGATCACCAGGAATGCCGATCACCCTCTTGGTCCAGTTGGTTGGTCCCCAGACATAATCTTGAAAAATTCTTACCAATTTATTTTTTGAATATTGGTATGTTGGATCGTTAAACGCAATAATTTGACCATTTTTGATACTGGTGAAATATGGAGTCAACTTATCCGCAAAAAAACGCTCCCCCGCAAGCATAGTTGTTTCCATGGACCCTGTTGGCACTCTATAAAGACCGAAACCAAAAGTTCTAATCAAATATACAATAAGCAGTAAAATCGCAATTTCTTTTATATTTGACCAAAAACCAGCCTTCCGATTACGTACCGCTGCCATATAAGTTCCTTTTTTAAACCATTATCCTATTAAATGGTTCATCATAGCACATTTTATGGCAAATCACCCAAGCAACTTGCTCCTAGCCTTCGATTGCCACTTCACCGCGCAAAAGTTTTTTATAGTAATCAGATTTTTTCATCAACTGATCACGAGAATAGAATATAAGATTTTTCTCATGAGCAACCAGAGAAACATCAAGAATACCGACTGCCTTCTCAAGGGTATGTAGTCGGTGTGCAATCACAAATGTAATAGCATAGCGGGCAAGCTCATCAATCATATCAGTAATCGCCTGCTCACTCACTTCATCAAGAGAACTCGTCGGCTCATCAATTAAAATAAGTGATGGTTTAAAATAGTTAGTACGCAAATAAAGAGATGCGAAATTAAGGCGCTGTCTTTGTCCAACAGAAAGATTCATACCACCTTCACCAACCGCCGACTCAAGACCCTCCTTTTGTTCAAAAATCATCCAAACGCCAACTCGCTTGAGCATATTTATCAATATATCGTCAGGAAAAAGTTCATGATCTTTAGGAAGACCTAGCAATAAACTATCACGCACCGTGCCACTCATGTTACTTGCCGTTTGCCCTTGCATCGCAACCAATTGACGACGATCATCATCGGTGATTTCGTACATAGAAACACCATTTATAGCAACATCCCCCGTTGTTGGACGAAGCTGCCCTCCCAAGATAGAAATTAACGTTGTTTTACCAGCCCCCGATGGTCCGATAATGCCATATAGTTTCGACTCTTGAGATCGAGGAATAACAAGACTCAAAGAGTGATCTTCAAAAATTTGTGCTTTCTTCGTGTAGTAAAAATGAAGATCCAAGGCTTGTATCGTTATTTTTTCTGTTTTTGGCAATTCAATTTCCGGTGCATCTTGAGCCAAAACAGGAAACGTTTGTAATCCAAAACCTTGTATAAACGAAAAAAGATCTTTGATTCTAATAAGATACCGCATCAATTTTTGTGCTCTATGCCCGATCCGCATAACTTTGTAACTACCGTGCAAATACGTCGCTAAAAAACTTGCACCTACAAGAGAATCTATGCGCCCCTGCGTGACCATAAACAGAACATATACACCCAAAATAGCAACACTCACCCCGTACAATATTCTTGTAAAAAGCATTGCCGTAGCAAATGATATCCATGCACCCGATAAAACAGCAGCAGAATGGCGATTCTTTTTGTGAACAACATGGTCCAACTCATCAGAAGCAAAGGACGATCTGACAAGCTCGATCTGCGTCAAACTTTCCATGTTTAACACCTTGACATCATCATCCGCATCAATCAACCTCAGCTCAAACGCCAAAGCATTAAATAAAATAGTTGAAACATTGAGAAATAAAATCAAAAGAAGAAAAACAAGAGCAATCATTCCAACAACAATATCCAACGTAAAAAATGAAATAATAACAGTAAAAACACCCACAAAAATAGGAAGCAACTCATAAATTGCCGTATTGAGTAAATTTTCGTAAGCGCGTGCACCTCTCTCTATTTTTGCAAACAATCTACCACTTGTACGCATAGCATGATAGATTGGATCAACTGTTAAAAAAAATCGGTACGAAGAGTATTGAACACCATACGCAATAGAAGCTTGTTCGGTATCAAACATCCAAATCGTAATATAACGCCACAACTCAACAACAACCCAAGCCAAAACCAAATAAAAAAAATGCACACTATGTTGAGACCTAAAAATAAATCCTATCAAAACAGGAACAAGCGTTAAAAAAGCGGTTGCTATAATTCGACCAGAAAGAACTGTACACCAGTAAAGCCACCGCTCTGTAATGATAGACCACCATTTTCTTTCAAAATCTAAGTGGCGAACTGTCATATTTTTGTCTAGCCGAGTTACTCGCAGCCACCAAAAATAAAATGAATTTGCTAGTTTTTTCAAACGATATAACATGTACACCTCCCTAGGCTTTGACATCGTCTTTAGGAACAGTTGTTAGGTTAACAGACAGAAAGAATCGATGTCCACGCTATTTACAGTAAACACAATTCTTTCTAAACCAAAAATTTCAGAGGGTTGACCTGCTTACCAAAAGCATGCACCTCAAAGTGAAGGTGCGAAGGATCTCTTCCACGAGTTTTCCAAACTAATCCGGTCCTGCCAACCTTTCCAATAAGCTGTCTTCTACGAACCTTTTGGCCCACCCTAACTAAAATGTTATTAAGGTGCGCATATCGAGTTCGATACTTCCTCCCATGGGTAATAACAATAGTGTTACCGTACCCATGAGAATAACGAGCCTCAATAACTATGCCCGAACTTGCAGAATATACGGGAGTCCCTCTAACGGCAGCCATATCAAGTCCATAATGAAAGCCCCACGAACCATTCGGCTTTTTTCGAGGCCCAAAAAAAGAACTCATCCAAAAACTTTTTTTATTCAAAGGCCATGAAAAAATAACATCCCCCTTTTTACTTTTTTTTCGTCTTGTCTGTGGACCACGGTAAGAGGCAACCTTTTTATTCCGTTTTTTTTGAACATTTTTTTTTTGAACCTTGCAAGTACGGGAAGCTTCACCCAACACCGCGTATTGCGTGTAGTCTACCCAATCGCTAAAGTTAACAGCAGAGGGTAAAGAACTATCCTTTATGTTCTTAAAATAGTTAACAGATGAACTTTTAAGATGTTCACGATCTCGGTTTACTAAGATAAAAGAATCTACTCTATCAGAAGCATTATCCGACGAAAAAACTTCAGCTCCTTCAGGAAACGTATGTGAATAAAAACCTAATCCGATAAAATCAATCTCTTTTTTTTTTTCTCCTGCTATGCAGGACGTCGATGTTTCTAAGATATCAAGCTTTTCTTTTGTCTTATTATAATCATGCAAAATTTTATTCACTGCAGAAATGTACGTGCGATAATCATTCTGAAGCTCGATAAGCTTTTCTGACTGTTTTCTGAAAAAAAAATATTCAGAAAACAAAAGCCATGTGGCAATGCACATAACCAAAAAACCAAAAAGAGAAACTAATGTCGTGAATCGACGAAAAAATTGTCTAATTTTTTTACCTCAACGCGATGACAACAATCTGCCCATGCCGTTATTATATTTCCACTAGTGTATCAGCTAAAATCCAACCCGACAAACTACTGCCCCGCACTTTGCACCATGAACCACACCGCTCCGTGATGCTGAACTCATCAGCCAATTTAACCTTGCTAATAACATGATAGTTTTGGTCTGGGCCTGCAAAAAGAGATGCCGACGTTTTTTTTACCAGCGCAACTGGATATTTTTGTAAACGATACTTTGCAATGAGAGTAAGCCCACACAAAATGTTGATCGGGATAAGAGTTGCAAGAAACACACGCTTGTAGCGTTTAAAAAACCACAACACCCCAAAAAGAATAAACCAAAAACTAAGAAAAAGAAGTTGCAAAAAAAATAAAGAACATCTATCAAGCAATCTTCTGAAGAAAAGCCAAAATGATATATTATCTACCTCTTTTCCCAAAACTTCATACGCTGTTTCAATGTTCCTGTCCAATTCCTGCTGCTCCTTGGCTGTTGCAGTCTTACGAGCCCTCTTCCAACAGGTTAATGCATCAAGATGTCTATTGAGTTTGAATGCGCAGTTGCCCATGTTGTGCCACGTAGCAACACCCTTACGATCAATGGAATCATAAAGATCAAGCGCTTTTTGATACTCCTTGTTTTGGTAATATCGATTCGCCTGTAAAAAAGTTTCCTCAAAATCACGGGCAGAACACAACGAAGCCATACAAATGCTACAAATGAAAAACATTATTCTATTCATAAAATATCTTCCAAAACCTTAATCCATTTATCAGCTTGATCAAAAAGCCCTTCCTGCCCCTGGCCACCTTCTGTATTGTAAAAAACAAATGCGGAGATAGTATTGAAAAACTCTTCCCATTCACACACTTGCTCTTCAGAAAGCCCACCATCTGTTAATATTTTTTTTGTCATCTCTTGAGAAATAACACAATCTTTCACCGAACAACGAAGAGTAAACAGTTCAACAAAAAGCCTGTAAATCGCTGAAAAATTATTTTCTTTTCTGGCTAGCTTTAACTTTTTTCGTGCAATCTTAAATGCACTACGCCACTGAGCCTGCGGTGCTCGCCATTTTTTATACCTTACAATCGTTCTACGCAAAGCCCCCGAAAACCATATACCAAGCGGTGCAAAAAATAAAACCATAAACAACCATCCGGGCATCTTTCGTTCGGGAATTTCATGCCAATGTCCGTAAGTGTTGAGGGCAAATACACTACCAACATCACCATCCATATCTATTGCTGTTTTGGTTGAAAAATCGTTAGATGGAGGAACATATTTTTTTTTTGAAGGCTGCGACAAAATTTTGAGTATTAATGGCGAGGTAGTGAGAGTCTTGTACTGTTCATCATAAACATCATAATACGTAAATTTTTGCTCTGGCAACTCCCACTCGCCAGCCTCCATGCCTTGCACAATAAATTCAAAAGTTTTTCTTGTAAGTTGATCGCGCTTGTTACCTTTTTCAACATGCTGCTTTGAACTGTATGACTTAAAAACATTCGGAAGATTTTGCAATTCAAGATTGAGGTTATCAATATCAGAATCACCGTCTATTGAAAGAGAAACAACAATACCATCACCTTCACGAGCAACTGCCTGATTAACTGTTGCGGTAAAATTTTTAAATTGACCAACTGCATCAACTATACCCGAATATTCCGGCAGCGCTTTTACATTTATTGTCAAAGCATCGGAAAATATTCGCTCACGCTTCTGCCTAGCTTGAAAAAATGATGCAAACGCAGAAAAATAATCATCTTCTGCTCGATAAGCAACATCAACATAACAAGATGGAATCGTCAGCCTGCCAGGCTCTTTTGGAAAAAATTTCCAGCGCCACTGCGCATAGCTATACTGCTTTCCATTTATATGCTCCACCCCTTGCCTAGGCTTTGCCTTATCGAGACGAACAAACCCATCAATTGCAGGATCCGTTACAGAAGTAATTGAGACATCTGGCATCGAAGTATAAAACGTAATAGTTCCTTCTAACCTTTGCCCAGCAACAACTTGCTCATTGTCGACCGAAAACTTCAAAAACATTGTATCATTACTCTTGCTTTCACTTTTCTTCTGTGGAATTTCCTGATGACCAACTTTAATCTTTAAAATATTTGACTCAACTACCTTATTGCCATTTTGTACAACTGCCGGACCGAGCGAATACACCCCTTGTTTATCCGATTGCGTCGCATACAGATACTTTACTGTAGATCGATTGTTCATCGTGCTCATCTGATAAGAGGTTCTGTGCATATCAAATGACCGCGCACCCTTTATTGTAGGGTCTGCAACGTTGTTTTCTACACCTTGAACAGCAATCTCAACTGTAAAAGGTTTTCCCACCTGCACCTGCTCTAGTTCGTATCCATGCATATCTAAAACACGCATATGCACCTGAACATTTGCTTGAACACAAAAAACAAACAAAAAACACACAAGCATAACGCTTGTATTAATAATTGTTTTGATTTTTATCATAACTCCCTGCCGCCTGTTTTACGTGCGCTGCCATCATTTTTTTATTTGCCTGTGCATCATTTTTTTCTATTGCTGCCAAAACACGCATGACTTGTTCATCCCACCTCTTTTCTTGCCCTGAGGCACCACGTTGCTTATTCTGATTATGAGTAGATTGTTGCTCATTGTTTTTTTCTTCAGAAGGAGAGTTGTCATGCCCACACTTGCCATCGTCCTCCTGCTTGTCCTGCTTACTATCAGAATTGTCAGGGGAACCACATTCTTGATTCCTCTCACTTTCTTTGTTGGGCTGCTTTCTATCCTGATTTCTCCCCGAATCTTGCCGATCTTTCTGCTGTTTACTGTCATCAGAGCCACTCTCGCCCTTTCTATCATCGTTGTTTTGTTGCTCGGGCTGTTGCTTCTGTGAGGAATCGCTCTTTTTTTCTTCTGATTTATCTTTTTTATTCTCGTCTTTGTTTTTGTTATTTTTATCTTGCTTGTTCTGTTTATCCTGCTTGTTTTTGTCGTTATTATTTTTATCTTGATCATTTTGTTTTTCCTGCTGTTGCTTCTGATTTTGATCCTGTTTTTTTTGTTGTTCAAGCATTTTTTTCACAATCTCAAGATTGTGTTTCGCTTTCTCATTTTCCGGATTAAGTTCAAGCACGCTTTCGTACTGTTTTACTGCATCCTCTAATTCTTTCAGTTCAACACAGGTGTTACCAAGATTAAAGTGAGTACGCTCTTTGAGTTCATGAGTAACATCATCGCACTCTACGACATTATTAAAATAAGCACGCGCTTTTTGAAATTCTTTTGTATTAAAAGACGCAACACCCGCATCATACAACAAGTCAGACTTGCCGGGATTGTCAATGGTGAGATGAGCAAGTATGTCGCCCGCCTTTTTCCAATCACCCTTCCCAGCTGCAAGCGAAGCAAAATCCCGCTCAAATAAACCAAAACAAATCGAAGAAAAATTTAGAAAAATAACAGTACAAATGATTTGTTTTTTCATAGCAGCCATTCAAAAGCAAAACATACAAAACTAACAGCTAGAAAATACGGATATTTTTCCTGCAGTGTGCTCAATTTTTTATCTCCAAACCGCTCCTTTTCAAACTTTTGAACAGACCGAACAAGCGTTTTTACATCCTGATCATCATGCGTTGCCCGCAAATACTTTCCACCGGTTTGTTCTGCGAGATTGTGTAAAATTCCCTCGTTGAGCCGTGAAATTATAATTTTACCTTTGTTGTCTTTTTGATGCCCCAACGATTTTCCGTCTTTGTCAAAAATCGGGATAGGTCCACCATCAGGAGTTCCTACTCCTACTGTAAAAATAGTAAGCCCTTCTTGCGCTGCTTCTCTACGAACTCCTGCAAGATTACTTGAAAAGTCTTCACCATCCGTAAACAAAACAAGAATTTTACTTTTTCTTGTCGGCATCGATTTAAAAGAATAAAGCGCCTTTTTAATAGCTTGATCAATCGCAGTTGTACCCGAAGATATTGTCTCAACATCAAGCTGATCTAGAAACATAAAAAACGCTGAATAATCTTGAGTAAGCGGACATTGCACACATGTAGATCCAGAAAACAAAATCAAGCCAACTCGCTCGCAATCCAAATTATCAAGCAATGATTTTACTTTTTTCTTCGCAAACTCCAATCGGCTGGGTTTGTAATCGGAAACGAGCATACTGCGAGAAATATCAAATGCTATAAACAGATCTCGCCCGGCCTGCTGCACAACCTGATCCTTTTTACTCCACTGTGGACGAAGCAAAGCAAGAAACAAAAAAATAACACCAACACTCATAAGCACCGTCTTAATTACAAGCTTGTAAAAAGAAGTATGTGACAGCAAACTTTTTTCCCGTGACATAACAACAAGCTGGCTAATCGCTTTACGAACGCGCTTAAACCGCCAAATTAATAATACAAAAGCAGCAACGACCAAAGGAAGGAGGAAAATATTTTCTAAAGCCGCCCAGGTTATGCCTAAAAAAACTGTTTTCATATACCAAACCATATAAGCGATGAAAGAATAATCTCAAGAAAAACAAATAAAAAAACCACCCATAAAAACGGCATAAATAGTTCTTTATAATTGCTAAACACATCCGTTTCATATTCCGTTTTTTCAAGTTGATTAATCGTATCGTAAATCTGACGCATATCTTTTTGGTTTTCAGCTAAAAAGAATCTACCACCCGTTTCGCGTGCTATCTTAGTAAGCAAAGCCTTGTTGACCTTCTGCATTCTGACCGGACCATAAAAAGGATGGGAAACAAATTTATCCTTATCAGAACCAATACCAACAGTATAAATTTTTATCCCCATTCTCTTTGCTACCTCGATCGCAACATCGGGAGACTCATCATTCGGACTCGGATCCCCATCAGTCAAAACAATTATAACCTTGCTCTTTGATTTGGAATTTTTCAATCGATTAGCCGCTGTCAAAATACCCAAAGACAAAACAGTTCCATCAGGATCAATGGAACCTATTTTCAAATCCTTGACTATCGATACCAAAATATTTTTATCAGCTGTAATTGGACAACGAGAAACAGCATCCTTTCCAAAGATAACGAGTCCTATCGGATCGTGCATACGTTTTTTTATAAATCTGATTGCCTCCTGTTTTGCAGCTTCGATTCTCGACGATTTCTCCTTGCCGTAATCACAAAACTGCATGCTCCCAGAAACATCAAGCACAACAATCATATCGATGCCTTCAACCAGCTGGGATGAACGTGAATCAACAAGTTGAGGACGGCCAATCAAACACGCAATCGACACAAGAACAAAAAAACGAAGCAATAAAAAAAACGTCCGACGCTTGTGTCTGCTAACAAACTTGTGTGTTTTTAGCACAGAGCCAAGGGAATAATTGTAAACCGGGTACCGGAACCATTTTAAACGAAGCAAAACAAAAACAGTAACGGAAAAAAGTAATAAAAACAGAATCTGTGTATTGGTAAAACGGAAAAAATATTCCACAGTCAACTTCCAGATTTTTTTGCCTCTTTAACAAACCATTGATGCACACGTTCCTTAAATGCATCCGCATCTTCGTCCTTGCCCAGATAAAACGGCTTTCCGACGACAACTTTGACCGGCTGTCGATTAACAAAAAACGATCCTGGGGGGTACACTTTATAAGTATTAAAAATCATGATAGGCACCACAGGTCGATTCGTGTGCTCTGCAAGCATAACAAATCCACCAAAAAATTCACGCACACCATTATCTTCTATGTATCGCCCTCCTTCAGGGAATACGATTGCATGTCTTCTTTTGCCCTTCACTAAATCGATTGCCCTTTTTAAAGAGCGCATTCCCCGCTGTGGCGTTGACATGTCTATTAAAACTGCCATTCGACGGACAATCGGAGCGAGCCAGGAACGACCAAGTTCACTTTTAGCAAGCCAAATATGTGGAAAACTATCAAGAAGTGAACCAACAAGTGGAATATCCATTGCCGATTGATGATTCGCCACAATAATTGCCGGCTCATTCGGAATATTCTTTTTTCCTACAAAGGTTATCGGAACCATAGATGTTTTAAGTGCTGCTACATAGAAAATATGAGATAGCCAGAAAAAAAACTTGTTATCATAACGCCAACGAGCTGGAAGCAATGTCATCAAAAGACAGGGAATCCCAATAAATAGGATCACAATAAAAAGCAAAAAATAAGAGACAATCGACCTTAATAATTTACCCAACATAAATAGCTCCACTACTTCGTCAAACTATTTAAAATACAATTTCGGCTGATCGTGTATCTTTTTGGTATAGAACGTTGCTGCGAATGAGACGGGAATAACCGTCAAAAAAACAATAATATGTGCTTCCAACGGCACCAAAAAGGAATAATGTGAAAGAAAAATAAAAACATGTTGTACAACAAAAAAAAGAAATCCAGTTATCAACGAAATAACACAATAAAAAGGCAGCCCATACACGACCAATTTCAATGCACGAAAAAAAGAAGCAAAAAGATCATCCAACCCCCCACGCGAATCAAAATAAAATAAAAAAAGCGAGGAAATAAGTATAGCAAGAAGGGGCGAAGATACCCATAAACAACAGTCATAACCACTAGTGTCACCAACCAAAGCATCTGATTTGTCAGCAACAATAAAAAAAACAGTTAAGTAGGTTGCAAGAAAAAGAATAAAACCATAAAAAAAATGAACATAATAACTAATAATATATTTGTATGTTTTTCGTTTTTTTGATGGACGAACACACAACAGAATCCCAAATAAAAGTATAAATTTAAACAATGAACAAATAAATCCAAAGGGATAAAAACCCGGAAAAATAAGAAAATAAAAAAAAGCATCAAAAAGAAAACTTAAAATGAAAATCGGACCAAAAAGCTCAAGCCACGACCAATAGGTAGCTCTAGCAGCGTTAAGTGAAACAAGTGCAAACAACTTAAAGTTTCGTGGGTGAAAAAACTTTAGCGAATCCTTCCATGACTGAAGTAATTGCATATTTACCCTCTCCGTCTATACTAAATACCACATTTTAAGCTAAAATTTGCTTTGAAAAACAACAATAATAAAGGAAAAAC
>Ga0180432_10000410_pt1 | contig 69319 bp, 52 predicted proteins | sample SS_ome_10_FD_132414 | JGI IMG/M metagenome (GOLD analysis project Ga0180432, IMG submission 132414) | Hypersaline lake sediment archaeal communities from the Salton Sea, California, USA - SS_1_MS_2 metaG | ecosystem: Environmental > Aquatic > Non-marine Saline and Alkaline > Hypersaline >...
CCCAGTCCGCTCATGGAAAGGGGAAGTGCGAGAAGGAATGATATAAGAGGCACGAATAGCAGGAAGTAGCCTGTGTGAACGTCAACCAGAAGCGCCCGAGCGATGAGGATGTTGGTGAGGATCAGGAGTCCATTGAAGAGCAGTGATGCCAGGATAGCCTGTGCCACTGCTCGCTTCCTGTAGTGCGCAAGCGTCTCGTACAACGGTCTGATGCGTTCTCGTCCCAGGAGCCAGGCCAGTGGTGGAAGGCGCCGCGCAAGACCGTCCAGAGCCGGGTGATGCGTGAGTAGTGCGGCGATTCCCAATCCCGTCAGGCTGAGCCCGATTATGGCTGCGGTGACCTGTGGTGTGGCCAACTGGTGGCTGAACGGAAGGGAGATCAGCGAGATAGCGAAAAGAACCAGAAGACCGGAGATGCGGTCGGCGAGCACCGTGCTTACCGACCGTGCGGTGTCTACACCATCGTGGGCCAGCTCCATCATCCGAATGACATCGCCTCCCACTCCGGTGGGGAGGAACGTGCTGAAGAAAGCCCCGACGAAGTAGAGCGATGTGAGTCTCCTCAACGACAAATGGGCACGCTGCGCGCTGAGTAGTATCTGCCAGCGGTATGCCCGTACCCCGAGTCCCAGCAGATAGACGGCGAACGCGGCAAGCAAGTAGATGGGGTCTCCCCGTCGGAGCACTTCGTAGATGCTGCCGGCTCCGACGTTGGCCACCAAAACGACAAGAAGGATAAGACTCGCTGCTATGCGCAGAAGACTGGGCAGCTTGGCCTTCATGGCTGACAGTTGGCTCCGGTCTGAAGTGCGAGCTCGTGGTCGAACGGTTTGGCGGCGGTGAGGGAGGTTGTGGACTTTGTCGTAGGTGGATAAGTGAGTCTAGCACTGTAGGTGCCCTCTGTCAACCCGGCACTGTCCGGCGTCCTGGAGTCCGGCATGGACTCGAAGGCGAGTGGTTGGCAGGCCAAAGTGATTGACGAGGGCAGGCTTATCCACTATACTGCGTGAACTTGTGTGCGATGAGATCTCAGGGGGATGACGTGGGAGTTACGCCTCTTCGAAGGCAGTATCTTCAGATCAAGAGCAAGCACCCAGACGCCATTCTGATGTTTCGGCTGGGCGACTTCTACGAGACCTTTGATGAGGATGCTGAGGTCGTCTCGGGTGTCTGCAACATCGTTCTGACATCGAGGCCGGTTGGAAAAGGGCAGCGTGTTCCGCTGGCGGGGGTGCCGTATCACGCGGTGGAAACGTACGTGGCCAAGCTTATTCAGGCGGGGCACAGGGTTGCGATCTGTGAGCAGATGGGCGATGGTCGCAAGAAGGGGCTCATGGCCAGACAGGTGACTCGTGTCATCACTCCGGGCACCGTGGTCGAAAGTGCCTTGCTGGACGAGCGACGCAACAACTATCTGGTAGCGCTGGCGACTGATGGCGGGGGAGCGGGGATCGCGTATGCGGATATCACAACGGGGGAGTTCGCGACGACGCAGATCGGTGATCCCGACGCTGGCCGCAAGGTGCAGGAAGAGCTGGAGAGGCTTCAGCCCGCGGAGTTGGTGGTCGCTGAGGCGGACGGCGGGCCATCAGCTTCGAGGCACATACCGTACCCCGTGACGCCATACGCGGCCTGGAGGTTCGAGTTGGGCAACGCGCGACAGGCGCTGCTGGATCACTTCGGCGTTGCGTCGCTCGCTGCGTATGGCTGTGAGGACGTCCCTCTTGCGGTGAGCGCTGCTGGTGCCATCATCCAGTATTTGGCGGAGACGCAGAAGTCGGCGCTGCGACAGTTGACATCGCTGTCGACGTACAGTACGGCGAAATACATGAATCTGGATGCGCCTACGCGGAGGAACCTTGAACTCGTCGAATCCACGAGGGACCGCACGACAAAAGGGTCTCTGCTGGGGGTGCTGGACGCGACGGTGACGCCCATGGGGGGGCGCCTGCTGCGGCGATGGATCAACCAGCCTCTTCTGGAGAGGAAGCCACTGGAGGCGCGGCTGTCGGTTGTCCAGGGACTGTATGACGACGTTCCTGCCCGGGCGGGGCTGAGATCACTGTTGAGAGGTGTGGGGGACATCGAGAGATTGGCCAGTCGGTTGGTGCAGCGGATCGTGCGACCTCGCGAGTTGGTTGCGCTTAAGGCTGCGCTTGAGATTGTGCCCAAACTGCAAGGACTGAGCGTGGATCTGGCGGGCCGCACATTCGGAGTGAACGATTGCGAAGGGGCGTCTGCTGCCCCGTACCCGCTCACGGCCGAGGCGTGGTGTCCGTGCGAAGAGGTGGTGAGTCTGGTCGGGCGCGCGATCGTGCCTGATCCCGCCACCAAGTTGGCAGACGGAGGGGTGATCGCGCGCGGGTTCTCCTCGGAGTTGGATGAGATCGTGTCGTCAGCTCGTGACGCGAGGCGATGGGTCGCCGAGTTCGAAGCACGCGAGCGAGAGCGGACCGGGATCAAGTCACTGAAAGTGGGTTACAACAAGGTATTTGGGTACTACATTGAGGTGAGTCGGGCGAACCAGGATCGGGTGCCAGAGGAATACATCCGCAAGCAGACTCTGGTGAATGCTGAGCGCTTCATTGTCGCCGAGCTGAAGGAGCGAGAATCGCAGATCCTCAATGCCCAGGAGCGGGCATCGGAGCTGGAGGGGGAGATCTACAGAGGTGTGTGTGACCGGCTGGCCTGCCATGCGGAGGACATCATGGCGTCCGCGCGTGCGGTTGCCTTCCTGGATGTGTTCTCGTCTCTGGCAGAGGTGGCTCAGCGGAATGGATACTGTCATCCCAAGCTGACGGATGGGGGCGCCATTGAGATAGAAGGCGGCCGCCACCCGGTGGTGGAAGGCATGTTGGACGAGCCCTTCGTGCCGAATGATACTCGTCTGAGTGAAGATGCCTACATTCACGTGATAACTGGCCCAAACATGAGTGGGAAGTCCACGTTTCTCAGGCAGGTTGCACTGATCGTGTTGATGGCGCAGATCGGCTCATTCGTGCCGGCTGAGCGAGCCACGATCGGCCTGGTAGACCGGATCTTCACGCGAGTGGGGGCTCAAGACCAGATCTCGGCGGGGCAGAGCACCTTCATGGTGGAGATGATTGAGACCGCCAGTATCCTGAACAACGCTACGCGGCGCAGCCTTCTGATCCTGGATGAGATCGGACGAGGAACCAGCACGTATGACGGGATCTCCATCGCCTGGGCGGTGGCGGAGCACATACACAACTCGCCTTCTCTGCGTGCGAAGACGCTCTTCGCTACACACTATCACGAACTGACGGAGCTGGCCCGCCTGCTGCCCGGGGTGCGCAACTACAACGTTGCAGTGGCGGAAGAAGGTGATGGCGTCGTCTTTCTGCACAGAATCGTGCCCGGGGCGGCTGATCGTAGTTATGGAATACATGTCGCCAGGCTGGCGGGGATTCCTGCGAAGGTGGTCGTGCGTGCACAGGAGATGCTGGCTGAGCTGGAGGGCGAAGGCCACCGCGTTCCCGACGGGTCGAGCCTGACTGAAACGGGGGTGCAGCTAAGCCTATTCCCGGCCAGCAGTCCGCTTCTGGAGGAGCTGAAGGGCCTGGACGTGATGTCTATGTCTCCTCTGGAAGCCCTCAATACGCTCTACGAGCTGCAACAGAAGGCCCAGCATTGAGGGCGAGTAGAGCGGGTCAGCACGGCGCCACTATGGGTGGCGCGGAGAGACGTTTGCGGTACCCCGGACTACGTATCCCCGCTGAGAATCCCAGAGCGAGCAATCCTGGCTCAACTGAGGGGTCACGTCTTGGCTGTGGCAGGCTGCCTCTGTCGCTGGGAGTTCGTGTTTGACCGAGGTGTGTGTCTCTGCTATGATTCGGGCTGTCGAGATGGGGATTGAAGCTTCCTGACAGAGACTCGGGATTGCTGATATGAATAGGAGCTTGTGGTGGTGATCGCTCTTTCGACGGGATCTCTCTTCAGCTATGGCGTGGGTCGGGTGTTCGACCTGGCCGCCGAGACGGGGTACGGCGGCATGGAGCTTGTGATCGATAGCCGATGGGACAGCCGGCAGGTAGGGTACCTGAGGCAGCTCACTGACCAGTATGGCCTGCCAATCGTGAGCGTGCATAGCCCTTTTCTCGGGAGTGTGGCGGATTGGGGAAAGAACGAGCCCAATTGCGTCGCCAGAGCGCTGGTCATCGCTGAAGAAGTTGGGGCGGAGGTGCTGGTGATTCACCTTCCGCGTCGATGGGGCACCATCTCAGCAGGAGGGAGGCTGGGTTCTTTGAGATTGTCCCTGCCGCTGTGGCCGACGAAGCAGGGCTACTCGCTCTGGTTGAGAGAGGGTTTGCGGGAGGCTCAGTCCAAGACCAACGTGACCATCGCGGTGGAGAACATGCCTGCCTGGCGGATAGGTCCTTGGCGGCTCGATCGGTACGAGATGAACAGGATTGAGGAATGGGAGGGTTTCGAGCATCTGACGTTGGATACCACTCATTTGGGCACATGGGGACTTGACGTGCTTGAGGTGTACGACCGCGTGAGACAGAAAGTCGCGCATGTGCACCTGTCCAACTATGAACCGGATGCGGCCTTCCGCGAGCACCACCTACCGCAACAGGGAATCCTCCCGCTCGCTGCACTGCTCAATCGAATGAGTGAGGACGGCTACGCCGGGGCGGTGGTCGTTGAACTTCACCCCCACAACCTGCCGGCGGAGTCGGTCTCGGCGTTGAGGAGCAGGCTGGAGGAAGCGAGGGGATTCTGCGAGGCGCACCTGCGACTTCGCATAGTCACTGTAGCTCCCCAATTACCACAATCGACTGACACCATAAGGATGTATTAGGCTATGCGAAATGTGTTGGTCGCGGGCAGGTTCTTCCTCTTGGCACTGACCCTATGCTCGCTCGGTGCTGCCTGTTCCGACGACAAGGCCAACTCGTTCAGCGGGACACGAGCGTACAGGCATGTTCGGGCGCAGTGTAAACTGGGTCCCAGGCCACCTGGCTCAGACGCGGGGCGCCGAGCTGGGGAGTACATCATCAAGAATCTGCAGGAGACCAATTGGGACGTACGAACACAGGAGTTCGAAGAGCACGAGACCGATCTCCGCAATATCATCGGCGTGAAGGGCGAAGGTCCGGTGGTGATTCTGGGCGCGCACTACGACACGCGTCCGATCGCGGACCGCGAGCCGGGGGATCGCAAACCTCCGGTCATGGGCGGCAACGACGGAGCGAGTGGGGTCGCGGTGTTGCTGGAGCTGGCACGCACGCTCGACGTGGAGAAGTCTGAGCACCAGGTCTGGCTGGCGTTCTTCGACGCTGAAGATAGCTACGGAATCGGAGACTGGGAATGGTCGGTCGGTGCGTGGCACCTTGCAGACTCCTTGACCATCAGGCCCAGTTACGCCATCATCGTGGACATGGTCGGAGATGCCGATCAGCAGCTGTATTGGGAGTGGTCTTCGACGCGCTGGCTGCAGGAGCAGGTGTGGGACATAGCACATGACCTGGGCTACGAAGCTCAGTTTGTGGCCGAGTACAGGCACAGCATCATCGACGATCACTTGCCTTTCCTGTACCACGACATCCCTGCGATAGACATCATCGACTTCGACTACCCCTATTGGCACACCAGTCAAGACACTGAGGACAAGGTAAGCCCCGAGAGTCTCGAGAGGGTGGGGCGAGTGCTCGAGACCCTGCTGGAGGGCGAACCCGGTAGTTGACGTCTCTGCAAGCTCATGGAACGGAAAGGAGTGGCCCAGACGAATGAGAATCGCTGACAGGATCGCCAGCCTTCCTCCCTACGTGTTCGCCCGTGTGGGCAAGAGGATAGCCGACTTGCGAGCCACAGGAGTAGACGTAATCAATCTAGGGATAGGCAACCCCGACCTGGCTCCTCCGGTCGCCCTGGTGGAGACCCTGCACCGATCCGCGCAGAAGCCCGATCACCACGGCTACGCGGGCTACTACGGCATCCCTGCTCTCCGGGAGGCAGTCGCGACCTACTACGAACGACGGTTCGAGGTGCTGCTCGACCCTGATTGCGAGATACTGCCGCTGATCGGATCCAAGGAGGGGACCGCCAACGTCGCTCTGGCCTTCATCGACCCTGGCGATGTTGCCCTGGTGCCAGATCCTGGCTATCCCACCTATAGGATGGGTACTCTGCTGGCCGGAGGCCAGGTCTGTCCTTTCGTCCTTCGGTCGGACTCTGGTTTCATCCCAGACTTTGACCGAATCCCTAAGGAGGCCCTGTCCCGTGCGAAACTGATGTGGCTGAACTACCCCAACAACCCGACCGGCGCCACCGCGACGCTACGCTTCTTCGCCAAGGCCGTGGCCTTCGCGCGCGAGCACGACTTGCTCCTGTGCCATGACAATCCCTACTGCGACATCACCTACGACGGCTACGTGGCTCCTAGCATCCTCCAGGTGTCGGGAGCCAAGGACGTCTGTATCGAGTTCAACTCACTTTCCAAGACCTACAACATGGCCGGCTGGCGTGTGGGCATGGCAGTCGGCAACTCGACAGCTATCGAAGCGCTGGCCACAATCAAGACCAATGTAGACTCCGGGGTCTTCAGGCCGATCCAGGACGCGGCCATCGCGGCCCTCACAGGTGACCAGGAGTGGCTGGTGCAACGGAATGCCACATACCAGCGGCGTAGAGACCTGCTATTGGGGTCACTTCCTCAAGTGGGGCTGAGTGCAGGGACTCCCAGGGCCTCACTCTACGTGTGGGCACGCGTGCCCGAGGGTCAGGACTCCACCGAATTCGCTTGGAGCACACTGGAGAGAACCGGAGTTTGGCTCACTCCCGGGACCGTCTTCGGCGATACGGGCCGGAGGCACGTGCGCGTGTCTCTCACGGTCCCTGACGAACGACTGGCAGAGGCCTGCGAGCGCTTGAGGGGAGCGCAGCGCAGCAACACTCAACGGAGGACAGGACGCTGAGAAGAACGACCCAAATGGACAATGCGACAACCCAAAGTGCCTTTCTCGTTGCTGCGCAGGTGAGGAATGGGGCGGTATGGTCGATGGATGACTCTCTGGACGAGTTGGCTCAACTCGCTCGTACCGCCGGCTTGAGAGTAGTTGGCCGCACACAACAGTACGTCCGTGCCATCAACCCGAAGTACTACGTTGGCAAAGGGAAGGTTGCCGAGCTGGGCCTTCGGAAGAGAGAGCTCGGCTTCGATTTGGTCATCTTCGACGATGAACTATCGCCCGGCCAGCTCCGGAACCTGGAGGATGACCTGCGAGTGGTCGTGCTGGATCGCACATCCCTGATTCTCGACATCTTCGCCCGACACGCTCGAACGAAGGAAGGGGCTTTGCAGGTGGCCCTGGCGCAGTATCAGTACCGCTTGCCGCGTCTAACCAGACAGTGGAGTCACCTGTCCAGACAGGCAGTCGGCGGCGTCGGACTTCGAGGTCCTGGCGAGACACAGTTGGAGTCAGATCGCCGTGAGATCGGCCGGCGGATCTCGCGGTTGAAATCACAGCTCGCCCAGGTTAGCCGACACCGCGATCTCTATCGGAGACAACGGAAAAGAGCCGGGATCCCCGTGGTCGCGATAGTAGGCTACACGAACGCAGGAAAGTCGACCCTGCTCAATCGACTCACGGGGTCCAATGTACTGGCCGAGGATAAGCTCTTCGCCACGCTGGACCCCACGACAAGGCGGGTCTCGCTGCCCAGCGGAAGGCAGGTGTTGGTTACCGACACAGTCGGCTTCATCCAGAAGCTGCCCACCGAATTGGTCGCTGCCTTTCGGGCCACGCTCGAGGAGGTTGCGGAAGCGGATCTGCTCCTCCATGTAGTAGACATAACGCACAGGAATGCACAACAGCAAGTTGCCACGGTCGAGGATGTACTGGTGGAGCTTGGAGTCGGGGACAGGGCGATGATCGTGGCACTGAACAAGATAGACAAGCTTTCTGACCCGGAGCGGGCGCGAGAGACGGCGCAGCACTATCCCAACAGTATCGCCATCTCGGCGCGCCGTGGCACGGGAATGCAGGATCTGCTGGAAGGGATCGAGAGGGCACTCCACGCACAGATGGCTCGCATCACCGCCTTCATCCCGTACGAGGCGGGGTCCTTGCTGTCGCTGTTCCATGCCAAGGGTGTGGTGGAGAGTGAGACATTTCAGGAAACAGGCACTCTTGTGAGCGGTCGGGTGCCGGTGTGGTACCTGGCACAGTACGACGAGTATCTGTGCTAGGCAGACGCATCAGCGCTGTGACTCCGAGCAGATCTCGACCGGAACCCTGATCTCGACATCCTCGGCACGCGCGGTGATCGACAACCCCTCACCAACATCCGAAGCATCCTCCGCCAGCCTGACGCCGATCTGTATCTCCTTGCCTGGTTTTACCAAGCACACGTCGCGCTGGAAGGCCAGGTCCGGATCGCTGGAGCTGAGCTGCACCCGCGCCACGGACCCACCTGCGTTCCTCAGCAGAAGAGTGCCAGAGACGGTCCCCGAGGGATCACTCTTGCCTAGCTGCAAGGGTGATGAGAGGACCTCGAGGAGAGGTTTCAGCACCACGCCCGCATGGACCCCAAGCACGGCCTGGCCGCCATTGGAATCGATATGAATCGCCTCCATAGCGGCGACGGGACCAGAGGGCTGTCCTTCGAGCCCTGCTCTGACATGAATCAACTGGGATCTGCCCGTAGCGCACTCGAAGTCGTCGGGGTCCACCGTCAGCCAATCCACAGCGGAACGTACTGAGCCGACCAGAGTGCCGAGGCCGCGATTGAAGACGGTAAACGAACCGGTGAGGTCGCTGCAGTTGATGCTGATGCCCAGATCGATGGTGGAGACATCCAGGGCCAGGAGCGGAGAGGCAATCGCCATGGCCATGGGTATCTGTTCCGGTCCGGCGTCGCTGCTCAACAATAGAACACCCTCAGCCGTGTCTGCGTCGTCGGGCAGCGCCAGGCCGTAAGCCGTGACCTTCACTTCGCTAGCCTTACCCGCTTGGCTCTGACCCCGCGCGGGTTCGATCTCGACCCATTGGCTTTCGGTTCTGACCCTCCAGTTCAGGACGCCGGTTCCATCGTTTCGAATGAGGAGTGATCTCGTCACCGGTTCCGGCATCTCTGTGACTCCGAAATCCAGCACCGACGGTGTGACCGTCACCAGTGGCTTCAGTATCTCCAGTTCCAGGCCTATCTCCACGCTTCCATCATTCGAGGCAATCCGAAGCGCGCTCTCCAGAGCCAGCGTCAACCCACGTGAGAAAGCAGAGGTGTCCGCCACGATACTCAGCTCTATCGACTCACCGGGCGCACAGACAAAGTGGTCGGGATGTACTGTGAGCCACTCCAATGCGCTCTCCACGTGCGCCTCCAAGGGCGCGGATCCATCGTTGAGCACCGACAATACATGATGGCCCCTGTCGCCGAGAGGGATTCCCTCGATGCGCATCCTCGACTCGACGATGGACAGCCGAGGCGCAAGAATCTCCGTCCGCGCCGGTATGATCTGCTGGCCAGCATTGGTCTCCACACATAGTGCTGCCTCGTGGCGGCAGGTGCCGGCTGCCATATCGGCGGTACACAGGACGATCTCGGGAGAGGCAGATTCGCCCGGCCCACAGTGAATGGTATCTGGTTCCACCTGAAGCCAAGGCACCTGTGATCGTATGATTCCGGTCAGTACACCGTCTGCGGCATTCGTGACGCGAAGAGCCCGCCTTGCCACATCACCCTTCGGCAGCGTACCGAAATCCAGGTTGACCGGCTCCACCTGCAGAAGTGGCTGGACACGCCGCACCCGGACTTCAATGCGCTCCTGGCCGGCATCGCTATCGAGGAGCAGCGCACTGGGCTCAACGATCCCGCCTCCTGGCAGACGAGCAGTCAGAAGGACGAGCTTGAGTCGCATTTCCCCATGCGGCCGACAGGAGAACGATCCCTTGGGAACGCTAAGCCACGGAACGCGGCTCTTGAGTGTTCCCCGAAGTGGACCATCACCGTGATTGAAAACGCTGACCTCTCGAGTGAGTTCTCCATCCCCCTGAACCTGACCGAAGTCCAGGACCTTCTCCCTTAGCCCGAGAGCTGGCCCCTGCTTGATCGCCGCACGACACGCTATCCACTCCCTGGCTGACGCAATCTGAACGGAGAGAGCCTGGGGCTCATTGACGCTGGATCCGCCGAGTCGGTCAGCCTTCGCGGTCACCACGAGCTTGCAAGATTGTCCGGGCTCACACCGGAAGCTGGCTTGGGGTACCGTCATCCAGGGAACGTGGCTCACGATTCGTCCAACCAGCGGAGTGCTCCCCATGCTCCGCACGGTTACTACCGCTTTCTTGATATCGCCGGCGGAGAGATCGCCGAAATCGATCAAGCGGGGGCTGACTCGCACTTCCGGGCGTTGAGCGCGGGGGGCGCCCACGCGGTGGTCCGAGACCCTCCTTGGACGCTGTCTCTCCATCACCGTGGCGCTGGTACCCCTGGGAGCAACCGTCTCCGCAACAGATTCACCCAAGGGCTTGGGCCTCTTGATCGCCCACCGGGTTATGGGTTGAACCGCAGAACCATCATCTTTCCAGAGCGCCTCACGAAGCTCTGCGATGGACTGAAAGCGTGAAGACGCCGGCTTGTGAACGGCACGCGCAACGATCGCCTTGAGCTCACGCGAGTATCTGCCCGGAATCGAGGATGATGAGTCACGCTCTGCCAATGTTTCCCCGCGGGGTGAGCATTCACGAGTGAGCAGGCCGTGCAGAATGCGTCCCACGGCGTAGGTGTCTGAAGAAACGCCCGGCCCCACGGCCTCCCGGCCCCGGGGAGCGTCTGCCAAGGGAAGAAACAGCCGGGTCAGCCCCAGATCGACCAGCTTCACGACGCCTTGCCTGGTTACCATGACGTGACCGGGTTTCAGGTCGTCCAAGAACATAGGTACGTCCTGCGCCTGCAGATAGGCCAGCACGTCACACAGTTGTGCTCCCCAGTTGCGGATGACGTCCTCCCGAAGAAGAATCGAATCCGCTCTGCAGATCTGTGTCAGGTTCCAGCCCTGAATCAGGCTCATCACGGCATAGTACTTCCCCCGCGAGGAAAAGTAGTCAACCAGCCGCGTTACGGCAGGGTGGTCGAGGCGTGCCCAAGCCTCAGCCCTACGAGTGAACGCGCTGGCCGCCTCACGCCTCTCGTCCGCCGTGATCAGCGCCGTGTCCGAGATCTCCTTGAGAGCGTAGAAAACGCTCCCCTCCACATGCGTGTCCCGTACTCGGTAGACCGCGCTTACCCTACTCCTCGATATGAGCGCCTTGACGACGTATCTCTTCCGCAGACTCTGATGCGGAGTAGACTGAAAGAGTTCGGTGAAGAGCCTGGACTCGCTGGCATCTGGCCCCTTCGGTTCACATCTCGGGCATCGTTCCTCGCGCCAGGAGCGCTTTGTGCCGCATCGTGGACACTCTCGAACAAGAGGGAACCCACACGTCCTGCACAGTTCCACGTTCTCCGCGTTTGTGTAGCCGCATTTCGGGCAAAGCTTCGTCATGTTACTCCAGTCAAGTCCTACGTCAGGCCTCCACTGCTCAGCTCGGTATCAGATACTGCCATTATACCCCACAAGGGTGTCCTTGCCCAGTGTCCTCTACTCCGTGACGCGCAAGGCGTATCACGGATACGGTCGCGTGGCGCCAACACGCTATCCACGATTCTTCCGGCGCAGACGCGCTAGCTGCCGTCGAGTCGTGAGGCCGCCTCACTGGGCGTGTGGCCGTAGGTAGCGACCATGTCACCAAGACGGTCTTCGTCGGTCTCCCACGCATACACGATGCGCGTCGTATCAGGACGCTCGTGGCCCAGCAAGGCCGCGACCCACTCGAGAGGCATGCCCTCATCCAGAAGGTCCTGCGCTCTCCGGTGTCTGAGAGAGTGAGGAGAAGTGTTCTGATAGAGCCCTTCTGCGCGAGCAGCCTCCTTGACGATGTTCCACGCGTGCGCCGGAGTGAGCGCCGATCCCTTGTTCCGACCGTGGGACGTGAAGAGTGGCGAGAACACGTCATCCGTCCGCTCCGCCACGTACTCTCGGATCAGGCGGCGCGTCTCGTCGGACATGAAGACCGTGCGCGGCCGTCCATTCTTGGTCCTGGTGAGTCGCACCTTGCGCGCACGGCCATCCAGCACATCCTCGCGAGTAAGCGCCAATGCCTCACTGATCCTCGTGGCCGTGTCGTACAGGAACGCCATGAGTGCCCTGTTCCGCAGGAGTATCAGTCTCTTCTGCGCCGATTTCTCGGGAAGTGCCTGGCGCTGATAGTACCTGACCACCTGGACCACTCCAGGATCCACCGGCCTCCTACGATAGGCCTGTCGCCGCCTTCCTCTCGTGCTGGTGATCAGACGGACCATACGCTCGTAGCTTACTCCTTCGGGCAACAGACCATTCAGATCCAGCCAGTTCATCAGATGCCGGGCCGCCACCATGTAGACCATCTGGGTGCGGCTGCCTCGCACGTCTTCGGCCTCACCTGGTGAGCCCCGACCGTCCGCCACGCGCCTCGTCGAGTACGTCCTCCTCAACCAGCGGTTGAAATCCGCCAAGGTCCCCTCGCACAGCAAGGAGATGGGGTAGGGGGCTGACTCCTCGCCCTCGAACCCGTTGTGTTTCTCCACCTTCAGGAAGCGCAGAAACGCATCGAGCCCGCACCGGTAGGTCCGCTTGCTCAACGCGCGCAACTCAAGATCGCTGATCGTCCGGTCGATAGCCTCATTCACACTTGTGGGGTGGGGGGGACCCTCGTGCACGATATGCCTCCTTGTGGCCCTGCCGATGACGGACGAGTATTTGTGTTAATGCTTCATAACTCAATTTAGTGTTTCAGGCCCATTGTACCATAATGCTGCCCTGTCTGTCAAGTTCAGAGTCCAGTGAGCCTGTGAAGTGAGATCCATCGCATGCCCGGATCTCCTCATCGATGCTCACACACCACACGACAATCCGCCGCCCATACGCTCTCTGCTAGCAGCCGACCGCAGAGCGACGCGACTCCCGCACCATCATCACTTCACGCGAGCAGGCTCACCATCCTCGTTCGCATAGCTGGCTCGAGTACGTCAGATTCTCGCTGATAGACTCGTAGCTACGAGGACGTCAGACCTTCACTCGACAACCGGTGTGACGACCTGCCCATATCGTGTCCCTGCACCCGCGGCCGACGCCACCGGCGCCCAGTGCTTGCGCCTGATCCACCGAGCCTGGCAACCGTGTACGGTCAGCGTATCGGTCTCCGTCCTTCAAGCAGCCTGCCGACCAGAGACCCGTGGTCTGTGCTCTGCTCCGCTCCCTAAGCCTCCGCTACTGCCCTCCAGGCAGCCCCGGTACTGGGCGATGTCCTTATGTTGAGGCCCGGCTGTCGAGAGCGGGCATTATGTCAAGTTCTGGGGCTTTCCCTCTACCCCACAGGTCCGTCTCCATCCGGCCGCCGCGCGTTGACTTAGGCAGCCACATCCCGTAGAATCCCAGAGTGAGTCGTGGGATCCTGCACTCTGCCGGTCCAGACTGCACAGCCGAGCAATGGCTTACACGAGGGTGACACCAGGAGGATGGCAGTATGAATGAATCTCCGTATCAGCCGCAGGCGAACGCGCGACCACGATTATCGGCCAGGCCGGTTCACACGTATTCTATCGTAGCGCGGGATCCGAAGACGGGCGAGATGGCAGTGGCAGTACAGTCGCACTGGTTCTCGGTGGGATCCGTGGTCTCGTGGGCCGAGGCGGGCGTGGGAGCGATCGCGACACAAGCTCTGGTGAACGTTTCCCTGGGGCCAACAGGCCTGGGCCTTCTGAAGCAACACAGGTCGGCTCAGGAGGCGCTGGATGAGCTGCTCGCGTCAGACGAGGGCAGAGACGTGAGGCAGTTGGCGATCGTGGATTCGAGGGGACGAGTGGCAGCCCATAGCGGGAAGAATTGCATACCAGAAGCCGGCCACATCATCGGCGAGGGCTTCGCGGTCCAGGCAAACATGATGCTGAACGATCAGGTATGGCCCGCGATGGCTGACTCATTCCGAGAGAGCACGGGCCCGCTCCCTGAACGGGTACTGGCATCGCTCAAGGCCGCTCAGGAGGCCGGAGGTGACATCCGCGGCAAGCAGTCTGCCGCGATACTGGTTGTGAGGCCGGAGTCCAGCGGCAGAATCTGGGAGGACAGACTCATCGATCTACACGTGGAGGATCATCCAGAGCCCGTCGAGGAACTCCATAGACTACTGGGCGTCTTCAGAGCCTACCAGCACATGAACGAGGGCGACCTGGCCATCGAGAAGGGTGACACTCGGGCAGCACTGGCTGCCTACAGTGCCGCGGAAGCCATGTGCCCGGACAATCTCGAGATGCAGTTCTGGCACGCCATATCGTTGGCCAACCTTGGGATGATGGCCGACGCTCTGCCGATCTTCGGAAAGGTCTTCGCCAGAGACCGCAACTGGGCTGTGTTAGCTGAACGACTCGTTACCGTCGGCCTGCTGAAGGTCTCCGACGACAGTCTGACTGCCATACTATCGTCCGGCCGACGGGCCGGCGTCGGCTAGAGCCTCCCACCTCGGGCATCGATTCGGATGGTTGGGGCATCGTGGTGACGGCGGATGTTACAGTTCTGTTACACCTGGCGTTCACTCGCGAAACACTTACCCTCTATTCTGGCACCAATGGAGCGATTGCCACGGTCTGAGCATGGGCCGTCAGTGGTGATGCTAGACAGGAGGAGTAGCATGAATCGTCTCGTGGTCCGGCCGTTGATTCTTGCGCTGATTATCGCGGCAGTATTGACACCCGTCTGCAGTCACGCTCAGAAGCCCTGTGCTGTCTCGCCCACCGAAGGGCTCTATCCCATCGACGTGGATCTCCCCTCGGACAGCACCGGCAGCCCTTCAGGCACACTGGCCGTCCGCGTGCACACTCCGGCGCACGGAGCGGCTCGCTACGCCGAGGGCGCGCCCGTCCTCATCTGGGGTCCCGGCGGGTTCGAACCTAAGGGCATAGACCATGACTTGCCTGCTACCGTGGATGACATCATAGTCGTGACCTATCTGTTCCCTGGAGGCGAAGACACCTGGTCTGGCCTCAGCTCAGATGGGATCTATGATCAGAGAGGCGTCAATTGCGTCGCTGCCCTGAGAGACGTGATCCTATACGCCGCCGGTGAGCTGACAGACGACCAGGGACGAACCATCGATGAAGTCGTACCCGTCCCCGTCTTGCACGACAACATCGGCCTGGAGGGCGTATCCAACGGTGGCAACATCATCGTCGCCGTGGCTGCACTCCACGGGGAGGAGCTCGCGCAACACCTGCGCTACATCATCCAATGGGAGACCCCGGTCTCCAGCCAGGTCGCGACGCGGGATCTGGGACGGGTATGGCTGCAGCCACCAGAGCCGGCCCAGGGCGACTTCTTCAACCCCAGGTATCTGGGCTATCGTCCGAAAGCTCTGGACGTGGACTACGGGGATCTGACATACGATCCGGCGGGGCAGCTTCGTAGGGTCTTCCATGATGGCAACGGAGACGGGCAATACACCACCATCGAACACCCGGCCACCCATCTGCAGACCCCCGACCTGAATCTCGACGGTGAACTGGATCTGAGCGAGGATTTCCCCCTGGACACATACCCCTACACCGATGGCGTCAAAGAGGTCTACTCCAGACCCGTCACCCGCGCCTTGGTCGACAACAACGTGATAACGGATACCTGGCCAGCGAACGTAGCGACACTCGGGGAAGCCAACCTATTCTGGGACATCCGCGAGTCCGTGCAGCTCTACGCACCGGCAATGAACCGGATCCCAAACCTGGAAGCCATGGTGCTGGCTGGAGTGCACGACCACGTCCAGTCCGCTCCCACCAAGCCTCACATCCGTCAGGCGTTCGAAGGCTGGCACACCAACGGCGCCTGGGTGCAGATCAACCCAAGTCCCGGCTACCTGATCGAGGCCTATCCGGCTCTGGCGGGGCGAACCGATCTGCCCAACAGCGCCCCCAACACGCCTCCCCCTGACTGGGGCAACGTGGAGAGCTACTGTGTTCCTCGGGACATCTACAAGGCCATCTACCAACTCGCGGCCGTGTGGCAGATGGCGGATCGGGCTCAAGGCATCGTGACGCCCACCCCGCCTGGGGGAGAACTCATCACCTACGTGGACTCGGAAGGCGACCGTATCGCGGTCAAGGTGGAGATTCCGGAGATACCTCGCTATGCCGAAGGCGCACCGGTTGTCGTCGAGGTATCGACGTGGTTCGTCCCACCGTTCATCCGTTTCCATAGAGTCAACCAGACCACTCGTATCGGGGCCATCTGCGTCTCGTATCTCTGGCCCGAAGCCCAGGACGTTGATACCGGCGCTCGGAGCGAGGGTGTATACGACTACGGCGGACCGCGCTCACTGGAGGCCCTCCGCGACGTGATACGGTTTGCCGCCGGGCTGGCACCGGATGTCGATGGGCACTATCTCGACGAGTTGGTGGGAGTCACTGCGCTGGGCAGCAATGTGGGCCTGTGGGCTTCATCCCACGCCGGCGTTGTGGCCACCAACGTCGTAGCCTACCACGGTGCGGAGTTCCCGACCGTCAAGTACCTGATCGGCCGTGAGAACCCCACGCGTGACGAGATGTACGCCCTGGAGCTGGGCCACTTCGACGACGAGGGCGTCCCGATCTTCAATCCCTTCTACTACCCCGACGACTACTCTCCCACGGACCTGCACATCGACTACTCCACCGTGGGATGGTATGACCAGGAGGGGTCTCCTGCGCGACCGTACCATGCAGCAGGAAACGGCAGCCCCGAGCACATCCTTCACGAGACCATCTCTCCGAAGATGTGGGGCGACAAGCGATACTACTCGCGGCGTCTGACCCAGGCTCTGCTGGACAACGGGGCTCTGACCCTCGCCGACTGGCCGGAGGACCTGGCCACCCCCGCAGAAACCCAGCAGGCTTGGACTTCCCGCATCACGGTGGACAACTACCCAAGGCTGCTCACTCAGGCGCCTGACTTGAAGGTCATGCTGGTCTTCGCCGACCGGGATCACGTGCAGGCGGCGATAGACAAGCCCCACATCCACCAGGCCTACGATGGGTTCCATCACGCGGCGGACCTCTGGGTACGCATGAACCCTGACCGCGCGTACGTGGAGCAGACAGCTGGAAGCAGACCGCTCCAGGAGTATCCAGACTGCGAGGCTAACACGGAGCCAACCGATTGGTCAGACGCCCGTCAGTGGGGGTACCCGGTCCCGGATTGGGCCAGAGAGGACGTCTGGTTGGCCGCGGTGGCTGAGATGGCCGATCGCGTCCAGGCCGACAACTGGGACACGAACCTCGATGAAGTCTTGTACGAATACTCTCCCACGGAACCGCCCGCTCCAATGCTGCCGCTTCGCCTTCCTCACGATGTCGATCGCTTGCCCAACGGTCACACGATGATCACCGATGGTGGCCTGGGCAGCATCGGGCCCGCGGGTGACAGGCTGGACGAACCGGCGACCAATCATCAGGTGTTTGAGGTCGATGAGGCGGGCCAATTGGCCTGGCGCTTCGCCGAAGGGCTGGACTTCGCGCACAACGCCGACCGGCTTGCCGGTGGCCGCGTGCTCATCTCGGACACAGGACACGATCGCGTTCTCGAGATCGACTCGGCAGGCAGCACTATCTGGACAACCGAGGCCATCACGTTGAGCGATGGCTCACACCTGCGCTACCCCAACGACGCCAACTGGCTCAGCGGGAATCACATCCTGATCACGGATAGAGACAATCATCGGGTCATCGAGATCGACCGCAATGGCACGATCATCTGGCAGTTCGGGGAGACCGGCGTCTCAGCAGACGATGCTACCCATCTGGATGGCCCTCACAACGCCGACCGCCTGGAGACCGGAAACACCTTAGTCGCCGACTCCAACAACAACCGGATCCTGGAGATCCAACCCGACGGTACCCTGGCCTGGGAATACGCGCCCCAAGGTCCTGCTGCACTCACGTGGCCGCGCGATGCCGACCGCCTTGCCAACGGCAACACGCTCATCACCGATTCCCGCAACAACCGCATCATCGAGGTGACCCAGGCGAAAGACGTTGTCTGGCGCTACGGAGGTCTGGGACGACCCTACGACGCCGACCGGCTCCCTAACCACAACACGCTGATCTCCGACTGCGATAGGAGCCGCGTCATCGAGGTGAACCCCGGGGGCCAAATCGTCTGGCAGTACCCACCCACTCAGCTCCCGGTGTACCAGACATGCCTACCCCTGGTCCTGAAGTAGCGAACCGCCGCTGTCCCGCCTTTGCCGAGAATCAAGGGTCCCTGCCACGGGCACCTCAACCGATAGCAACACCCGGCACGCACGGGTATCGAGTTGTTATGTCCAGTGCTTGTCGCCGCGCTCTGCCCGCGCAGGAGACGCTCGCGTCCCTCGATGAGGATCGTGTGCTGTCGAGGCCGTCAGCTCCGGCTGCCTCTCGTGGCTCGCTCCCCGCGGACCTGGGCGCCCACCCCCTACCGCCGGGACCCACCGTCCCGGTGAGCGGGACTCGCCCGCATCCCGGGGTTCATTCTGACGGCAGCCTCCAGGTGCAGTCGGAGCTGACTTGTACCCAGTATCCACTCTTGGGTACCATCGCGTCGAGATCGTTGACACCGACCGGTGCGCCGGGCGAGTAGAGTTTCCACGGATCCTGAGCGTCTGAGGCAGCATACGCCCACATCCCGATAACCTCAGCGGAGACCCCGGACAAGGCCACGGACGGACTTCTGGGAACAAGCTCAGGGTAGCCCACCAGGTTCCAACCTGCGCGCAGGACGATCTCACTGGAATCCGGCACGAAACCGGGTAGCTCGAGGGTATCTGCACAGGTCGAGCGGATCCAGAGCCCCATGGTCTCGTCAACGTGAGTCAGATCGTTGGCGTAGGCTGGCGCACTTGGGCAATACCTCCGCCAGGGATTCCCAGCATCGCCAGGATCGTAGGCAAACACCAGATCGTAGTTGCCGGCGATCGACGCCAGCACGACCTCTATGGCCGGGTCCGGCGGAGTCCTTGGCAAGGAGACCAGGTTCCAACCCTCTTCGAGCTCTATCCCCGGATCGTATTCGTAGGCACCGATGTCCACACCAGAACCGATAGGCCGAGGGTTTCCCTCGAGGTCAAGACCGGGCGCACCTACGGTGGAACCGGCATCCACTGCCGGGCTCTGTGCCCGCAGGTGCAAATCCACGCCCGGCCACCCCGAGACGAAGAGCGGACTGGTCGAAACATCACTTTGGCCTTGACCGGTGTAACCGGCCCAGGTACCGTCCCCGATCTCTGACCGGCTGAACCAGGGGTCGTGTCCACTCACAAACTCGGCCTGAATCTCACCGTCCTCACGACTCCAGTAGAGGTTGTTGTGCTCAGTCAGCGAGACGTTCTCTCCCAGGTAGAGACCGGTTGGCCCACCAACCGAAGGGCCCGTATTGAACGCGAAGATGTTATTGGCCAGCGTCAGAGTCACGGGCGCCGAGATGCCCGTCTCGTCGTTGGGATAGCCCACCAGGAATGCGTAGTTCCTCACGCTGTAAGTAGGATCGTACATGTTGTAGGCTATCGTGTTGTTTAGCACCTCGTACGTGGACGGGAACGCACCAAGCATGACCGGCAGGAGTCCTTGTCCTGTAACGAGGTTGTTCTCTATGCGTCCCCCGGCCCAGAGTTTGATGCCGGTGAGGTGATTCTGGACCACTCTGTTCCTACGGGCGACGATCCCTTCGACGTTCCCATCCCAGTCACGCGAGTTCAGATCGATGCCGTCTCCCCCATTATCGTGCAGATAGCAGCGCTCCACCACGATCTCCTGCCCGCGCTCCACAGCCAGTGCATCGCCTCCGAATCCGGCTCCGATGCCCGAACCGTAGATCTCCAGACCGCGGAAGGTCATTCGGTCGCAGGGACCGGGAGTGCAATCGACGGCGGTGTACGTGCAGTCATGGACTGTACTGTTGCGCACCGTCACATCGCTGACCGGCCCGTACCACGGGTCCTCACCCGAGTAGCCCGCCGTGAAATGGATGCCTGCTTCGCCGCCAGCGATGTCCAGGTCCGACAGGCTCACGTGATGATTGTCGCCCAGGAGCGAGATGCCCCAGACGCTGTATCCACGAAGCTCGAACCCACCGATGTCAACGTAGCAGACACCCTGGCTCAGGTTCAAGTCCCCGTCAACGATCACGTCCTCGCCCGGCGATGCCGCGAACGTGATCGTTGCCCCATCGGCGCCGGAGACCGAGAACGTCACGCTTTCCGAGTAGGTGCCAGCCCGAACAAGAACGCTATCACCCGCTTGCACCGAATCCGCGGCATGCTGGATGGTGCGCCACGGGGCATTCCGCGAACCGGGATTGCCATCTTGGCCTGACGGGGATACGTAGTAGACCTGCGGCAGCAGAGCGTTGATATCATCAAGCCAGTTGTCAGCCAGTAGTGCGTATCCCTGAGCGTTGGGGTGAATCGTATCACTCATGAGAGATGCCCGAGCGCTCCCCGTTTCACTGTCGTAGAGAGAATCCCAATTGGATGTGGTCCACCGATCCATTCCAACGAGAGTGGCTTCCAGTCTCGCATTGAAGAGCGCGATGGCGGCCGTCCCCCAGTAATCGAGCACGAGATTGGGGATGAAGGCCGATACGATGATCCGGGGGGTCGATCCATCACCGTTCACGTGAGCGACCACAAGGTCCACGATCGACTGCACTTCCGTCACGGTCTGGTCAATCACTGAGGAGAGGTTGATGGGGTCGGCTTCTTGCGCCAGATCATTGGCGCCAACCATCAGCAGAACAAAGTCCGGATCCTCTGCAAGCCAGTCGAGTCCCTGAAGATCACTGAGAACCTGATCGGCTCTGTGGCCCGGAATCCCGTGGTTGATCACCCTGAAGACGCCGGTGCCATACGACTGATCCAACAGTACCTGCAGGCACGCAGGGTACGGCTCATCGGTCAAGGCGTACGGCACGCCACGCGTGACGCTGTCGCCCAGGCACGATATCGTCCAGGCGGGCGCCCCACACGTCGGCTCCTTTTGGGTTCCTGATGCCTCCCGCGCGCTGCCGAAACCCACCGGCGACGGAGGCATCCCGAGTCCGATTGCCGAGCGTCCCGAGGTGGTCTTTCCGGTCCTGATGGTGCCATCGGCGCAGCACGGGACAGCCGCCAGCGCCAGCACAAGAGCCAGCAGACCACATAGTCTCCGGCCCAATCGCACTACCATGCCATCCCCCAATCGAACCCGCAGTTCTGGAACTTCCTTCTCATTCTACCACACGGCGAACTTGCCCAGCATAAAGCGGGTGTAAATCCTTCGCCCCGGAGGGGCAGCACAAACCCGGCGTGGTCCGGGAAGTCGTGTCTCGGCGTCCGTAGAAGACCTGTCATCGAGCGGGGGAGAGCAGGATGCAGAAGGTTTCTGCCCTGGCCGGGAGCCCCGGCGCAGCTCCACAGCGACTCAGGCAAAGCTCAAGGAGGCAGTGATCCCATTGACGTACTTCGAGTTTCGTGCCACCACGAGTGGTAGAGAGGAGAGAACTGCGGACAGACGCCTGTGCAACGCCGCGTCGCCCTTCACTTCCACAATGATACGGTTCAGATCGGGAGCTCTCATCGATAGGTTGGGGGTCAATTGCATCACTTGCTCGTAGGCCGCCAGATCATGATCTAGCGTGAGACGCACTTGGCCATCGATGGACTCGTAGTACTCTCTCATGTAACTGGTGATCAACATGGGCTGGCAGGCGGTGGACAGCCAGGGCACCAAGCGATCGTCGGCCCGGCTCTGGAGTTGACGCACGAAGTGGAGCCAAGACATCGCCGTGAGGTCGAACTCACCCGCAATCTCATGAGATTCCTTCCATCCGACTCGTCCGGACCTGCGCTTCAGCTCCACCACCCCCGACGCACTCGCGTGGTCATCCCCATACCATCGGAAGCGCACCTTCGTACGGTGATTCACGCCTACGATGCTCTCACCAAAGCAATCGGCCCCATACGTATCGAGGTACAGGCTGTTGACTCGGCGAGGCCGGTACGCCTCCACAAATGAATCAGGGTGCGAACGGATCCAGGCGCGCATATCCGACAGATAGGTTGCGTCGCAGGTCATCTTGACCTCGTAGCGAGCCCCTTCCGCGTAGCGCGCGCCAATCTCAGAGGCGCTCCGAACCACGACTTTCCACCCTCCTCCGCTTTCCCTCTTCGGTGCCTAAGTCAGCCAAGACGCCACCCCCGGACTCCCGTTCCGCTTCACGCAGCATAGTCATGGTCTAGATGCTCGGCAAGCCATGCTGATCTATGAAGCTGAATGACGCTCCCGGCACAGCCTGCCGCAGGTCGTCCATCAGCGCCACTAGTGTGTTCTGATCTCTACAGTCCAACAGGTAGGTCATCTGCAGAGTCTGATCATGGTAGTCGATGCGGCGCACGTTGAGCAGCTTGACACGCTTGCTCAGGACACCGCCAACGGCCTGAAACGTAGCAGACTCGGCCAGTGTCTGCCCGTGCGCAGGCACCTGTATGTTCAGATACAGATTCCTGCGCCTCATGCGGGGAGACAGTAACCGCATGACAACCAGCAGTCCCATGATCACACCTGTGGCAACCAAAGTGATGAGACGCTGGTTGGCCCCCAGGCCAACGCCTATTGCGATGGCCAGAAAGAGATAGAGTAGTTCTTCTGGGTCCTTGATCGCGGTCCGGAATCGCACGATGGAGAGGGCACCCACCAGCCCCAGCGACAAGGCCAAAGAGGCCTTGATGATCGAGATCACCAGGATCGTGACCAGGCTGAGCATAGGTATCAGCCTGGCGAACCTGGCTCGGTTGGAGAGCGACTCGCCGAAACGTGTGTAGTACCAGGCAATGGGTACCGCCAGTACGATGCCCAGGAGTAGATTGAGAAGCATGGCGCCTACCGAAAGCGTCTGTGGATCAATCACGAAGTCCATCGCTAAACCTCCATATGTCCGGCCCGATTGCTCAACGGCGGTGAGCGACCGCCGTTGGCGCAGGACTATTCTACAGAAAACGCGGCACGATCGACAGGCCTCCCCTGCGAGTCATACAACTCCAGGGTGCCCGCCGACGCGCCCAGTCTACCAGAGTAGTCACCCTGTACGAAGCGGCCTTCGCCGCCCCTCGGACTGGTAGCTCGTCCTCGAAACGCCACGACATCCGGCGACAGGTAGAGCGTGCCTCCGGACGGTATGACCGCCCCGGGCTGAAGAACGTATTCAACTGCGCCCGCCACACTCCAGCCCGAGACGTCGACCGCCTCGTCGTGGGGATTCACGAGAGTGAAGTATTCCTCATCCGGGTCCCCGGAGACCGGGAGGGGCCGGATCGTGTCAAACTCGATCGCGTCCGGCTGCGCCTCGGGCACCCAACCATCCTTCTCAGGACCCTCGTTGCCGTAGAGGCTATCGCGCCGGGGTCCCAGATACTCCGTCTTGAGTATGTCTGTGGCCTCCAGGAAGCTCTGCGGCTCCCCCCACTCGAAGGTCCACCTCTCTGCATCCAGCTCCACGTCCGGCCCCAGCAAGGCGATCAACTCGTCGACACGGCGCTCGTACCCTAGCTCCTGCAACGGAGTATCGGGTGGCTGCAACAGCTCGTCCATCAGAGTCCTCAAGCGCCGGAGGTACATTTCCCGAATCGTAGGTGTCTCATAGAGCGCTCTGATGAGCCGGTTCTCTCCCATCACCTTGAGAGGTGGATGCTGATCAGCCCAGATAGTATCGTTCAGGACTTCCTCGGCGACCACATTGCGACCGAAGGTCAAGTCCTTGTCCCAGGGCAAGAAGGTCCACTCCCCCGTTCCCCGAGTATCTCGATACAGGTAGTGGTTCTTGTGACCGCAATCCCTATCGTGCATAATGGCGCTGGCGGCCAGATAATTGATCGCCGCAGGGATATTCACGTTGTCAAACAAGTAGACGGTGCGCTCCTCATCGAGCAGCTTGTGGCCTTCCTTGAGCGCCTGCAGATCGCTATGATCCTCGTGCAGACGCGTGACCTTGTCTACCGATTCTGTCGACGACCACAGCCCGTTGCCCATCTTGTAGAGGGCGCCCTCAGGGTCGAGGCCCTGTCTCTCCAGATAGCGTTCATCAGGCTGCTCGACGAAGACAGCCACACTGTAGAACACGCCGTTTCGCTGGACCCTGAGCGGGAAGGCCACACAGTAGGGCACTCCAGCGTCGCGGTAGGTCTCCCAGGCCAGGATGCGGCGAACGTACGCCTTGTCACTGTAGGTGCTGTTGAGATTGAACTCCTCGACCGGGGCTTCGAGAGGAGAGAACCTGAAGTAGCAGCCCTTGTTGAAGTCGAACTTGAAGTTCTTCTTGCGCCAGTACTCGGCCACGCCGCCCCGCACCCGCACGAACACGTTATCGTACAGGTCGCCATCGTAGAACAAGGAGCAACGGGTGCCCGTGCGCGTCTTGGCGTCGACGTGTCGATCGATGAACCAATACAGAACCGACAGATCGGTATCCACCGAGGGGTCGGCGATCATCGTCCCCAGGTACTCAGGTGAGTTCAGGGGATCGTGGAACAGCGGCCAGCGGGAAGCGTGCCCCCCACCATCCACGGCGCTGACGTAGTAGCGCACCATCTCACCCGGCTGGTGAGCCTCCGCTGGAATCACCGCGCCGTAGACCCCATCGCGTGCCAGAGCGTCACCATGCTGCCCATCGTCGTGCATGGGAATCGCAATGGTGTCGCCGTACATGATCCGATAGTGTAGCGTGACGCTCATCACAGGAGCGGATGCCTCCAGAACGGATACCGAGACCGCGATGGGGTCTGCGGTGTGAGGCTCGGCAGGTCTGTGGTTGGCGTTCGAGATGACCGGACCCAGGTCGGCCTGGGCTACACCATTCCGCGAGCCGGGAGTGGGGCTAAGGAAGTAGCGCTCTTGAAGAGAGCCATCAACCAGGCCGTAGGAGACATCGTCGAACTGAGGAGAGTAGGTTGGCCCGTATTCCGACAAGATCGCCGAGCCATCGGGCGCCACCAGGGCCAGATACCCGCCTCTCCCACGCAGCTTGAAATCGGTGTGGAGCTCAGATCCAGGGACGGTGCGATCCTTGCCGGAAGCGAAGATCACGACGTAGCCATCCGGCGGGAGCGCAACCGTCGGCACTTGCCACTTGGTCAAGTCTGCCCGATCATCGGTGAGGTACCACCCGCCCAGGTTCAAATCCCTCGATTGAGCATTGTGGACTTCGATCCAGTCTGAGGAGTCGCCATCCTCGTCCCTGAGTACGCCGGAACTGCAGGCCATGAACTCGCTGATGACGGCCTGACCGCGCTGCGGGGGGGGCACCGCCGGACCGTTTGCCGCGCCCGGAGTGGACGTACCGAAATAGCACGCTGCCTTGGACACACCAAGCCCGTAGGATCTATCTCTCAACTGGGGGGGATACTCAGGAGCGTACTCCCAGATGACGGTCAATTGATCTGGCCCAACAAGAGCCAGGTACTCTCCGCTTGCGCGTAGCCTGAAGTTAGTGTGAAGCTCAGCGCCTGATACCGATCGATCCTTGGCCGAGGCGAAGACGAGCAGGTAGTTGCCTGCACCAAGGATGACGTGCGGGAATCTCCACTTCGTCAAGTCCGACTGGTCGTCAGTGAGGTACCATCCGGCCAGGTTTAGATCCCTCGAGAGGCGGTTGTGGATCTCGATCCAATCAGAGAACTCCCCATCCTCGTCCGCAAGCACGTTGTCATTGCGGGCCATGAACTCGCTGATCGTCACCCAGCCAAGCCTGGGCCGGGCACATTCCTTCTGCTGAGTGGTGCACACAAACCAAACGGACAGCACGGCGAGAAGCGCGAAACCGCACCAACCAGCCCGCCTCGCTACCCCCAATCCAGTGTAGTCCTGACCATCTAGATCTCCTCATCACAACGCCCGAAGACCCACGAGGCCCAACCATGCCTGCGACAAGCCATTCCGGGCTGGCCAGCCACTCTCAGTGCGGTGCCCGACCATCGTCTTCCTAGACTACCATACGCGTGAAACCCTGTCAAAACGGCTGTACCCCTGTCAAACACCCTGGTACCGGCGCCGGACCGCGCCAGGTTTGGCAGATACAACGATGTGTGATAGAATCATCTCGCTGATCGTAGCCGTTATGTCACTTATTGCGAGGCACAGCATTCTCCCCGATCGATACGGACTACGGCCTCGAGATACGGCGCTAGACAAGGGTACATCGATGATTCCGAAGTGGGTCAAGTTCGCGGGCGTAGTCCTGGCACTGGTCCTGGTGAGCACACTCTCCTTTGCCGCAGGCCTGGGCCTACGTGCCTTTCAATCGACCGAGATTCGCTATCCTCTGGGCGACACGCCCGAGGAGCACGCAGAGACCTTCCGCGTCTTCTGGGAGGCCTGGCACCTCATCGAAGAGGAGTTCTACAGTCCCGAAGGCCAACCGGACTCCCAGGAGATGACCTACAGCGCCATCAGGGGAGCTCTGGTCTCACTGGGCGACCGCCACACCATATTCGCGGAGCCCGCCCTCACTGCAATCCTGGACGAGGACATGAGAGGTAGCTTCCAGGGCATCGGCGCCAGCGTCAACGTCCACAACGGACAATTGATCATCTATCGTATCATCCCCGACACACCTGCGCTCGAGGCAGGGCTGCTGCCCGGTGACGTGATCATCGAGGTGGACGGTCAGCCTGTGCAAGGGATGGAGCTCATGGATGTGATAACCTTGATACGCGGGCCCGAGGGAACTTCCGTGAGCCTCTTGATCGGGCGGCGAGCAGGTCCTGATTCGGAGCGTGAGATCCTCCAGGTGGATATCGTTCGGAGGAAGATCGAGCATGCCACTGTGGAGAGTCGCATGCTCGCCGACGGAATCGCCTACCTCGGCCTTACCGACTTCAACAGCCCATCGGCAAGCAAGGTGAAGAAGAGTCTGCAAGAGTTACTGGAGTGTGACCCACAGGGTCTGATTCTGGATCTGCGCGACAACCCTGGAGGGTACCTTCAAAGTGCAGTGGCGATAGGTAGTCACTTCATCGATGAAGGCGTCATTCTCTACGAGCGAGGGAAGAACGACGCAGAACGGGAGTACACGGCTACCGGAAGGGGCCTGGCAACCAGTATCCCACTGGTTGTGCTGGTGAATGGCGGCTCAGCGAGTGCCTCGGAGATAGTGGCGGGGGCCATCCAAGACCATCAACGTGGTGTACTGATTGGGCAGCAGACGATGGGCAAAGGGACCATTCAAGTCTCGCAGCATCTGAGTGACGGATCGAGTCTCCACGTCACAGTCGCCCATTGGTACACACCCAATAACGAACAGATCGACGTCAAGGGACTGACTCCCGACATCCTGGTCGACGTGACGGCAGAGGACCTGGTGGCCGGGCGAGACCCTCAATTGGAGCGCGCTCAGCAGTACTTCCAGGAAGAGTTGGGCCGAAGCGCCAGGGTACACTGATGGAGAAGATCGTCGCAACCAACCGAAAGGCGTTCCACGACTACTTCATCGACGACAAGATGGAGGCTGGTCTGGTTCTCCTCGGTTCTGAGATCAAGTCGATCCGAGCTGGAAGGGTCAATCTACGCGACAGTTATGTGTCCATCGTCGACGGCGAGGCTTGGCTCCTCAACACACACATCGGCGCCTACCAGCAGGCGGGACGAGATGGACACGCCCCGAGGCGCAAGAGGAAACTGCTGCTGCACCGACGTGAAATCAGCAGACTTCGCAGCAAGGTACAGGAGAAGGGCTATACCATCGTCCCTGTGCGCATGTACCTCAAGGGCAGCCGAGCCAAGGTGGAGATCGCCCTCGCCAGGGGCAAGAAGAAGTACGACAAGCGAGCCGCGATAGCTCGCAAGGACGCCCAGCGCGTGATGGATCGCGCCCTCAAGGACCGAAGGTGACCGGCCGAGACTGATCCTTCACCGAACACGACGAGCGCCGTGCTCCGCGAGACAGCGCCACTCCCCTGGGCCATCAGGTCGAGCTGTCGGACGGTCCGGCTATTTCAGGCACCGGCCGATGGCGGATTCGATACCGGTGCGATTCACACCAATCCACTCTAGCGAGCGTGATATGTCGGCTTCACAGGTTTCTCTTGTGATAATGGCTGGCCCCTGTGAGGGTACCGAGACGGAAAGGATGGTGGCCCTCGCCCGACAGGCCATTACCCTCGATACCGTTGACCGAGCCCTCACCTCCGATGCAGTTGGCCTCATCGTGGTCGTGACGGATTGCCGCTCACTGGCCGAAGCTCTGCAAACCAAGCCCGTGCGCATCGAGCCGGGATCACCCGGCGGAGAATTCCACTTCGGGCAGCGATTACGAGACCTGATCAGTCAGCAGAGTATGGAGAGGGTCCTGTACATCGGAGGAGGAAGCGGTGCGCTGCTCTCCGCCGAAGATATCAATCACATCGCCGAGACTCTTCTGTGTTCGGACAGGCTGGTCATCGCCAACAATTTCTACTCTACCGACTTCGCAGGCTTCGCGCCCGCAGCAACCATCAACTCCATCCAGGCCCCAGCCCTTGACAACGATCTCGCGTGGCTGTTGGCGGAGCAAGCCGGCCTCCCCTGCCGAGAGCTGCCCAGAAACGCTGCCACCCAGTTGGATGTGGACACCCCGACCGACCTCATCACTCTGAAGCCGCACCCCAGAGTGGGCCCCCATGTGCGACGCTATCTTGACAGCATCGATCTGGCTACGTCGCACGTCGAACGCGCCCTGGTCCATTTCAGTGATCGCGATGCCGAGGTGATAGTCGCGGGGCGAGTCTCAGCGTCGACATGGGCCTACCTGGAGAGAGAGACAGCCTGTCGAGTGCGCGTCTTCGCAGAGGAACGAGGCATGCGGGCCAGCGGCCGCCAGGCAAGAGGCGAAGCCCTCTCCTTGTTAGGCTACTTCCTACGAGAGGTGGGACCAGAGCGGTTCTTCGCCACTCTTGGGGAGATGAGCCAGGCTGTCTTCCTGGACAGCCGCGTGCTCCTTGCCCACGAGGGGATCTGGCCGACGCCCGATGATCGTTTCTACTCAGACTTGCGCTGCCCAGAGATGATCGAGGATCCCTGGCTTCGCGATCTCACTCGAGCCGCTATGGAAGCCCCCATTCCCATCGTTCTAGGTGGTCACTCGCTGGTCTCGGGCGGACTGTACGCCCTCGTGGAGGCAGCCTGGGACAGAGGTAAGGACCTTCCCAGGCACGTGACACCCCTGAACTATCAGGGCAACCTTGGCTCGACATAGCGATTCCCATCCACCGTTGGGGCCCTCCGGGCCTGCTCACCACCTTCGGGGTTCCATCGATAGCACCAACATCAAACAGAGGAGTGTCGATTATGAGCACTGCGGACAAGAGCCGAGAATTCTGGGATTGCACCTTTGGCAAGAACCTCGCCGATGTGGATCCGGACGTGGCCGAACTGATCGGCTTCGAGGAGGAGAGACAGTGCAGGAAGCTGATCATGATCCCCTCCGAGAGCTACTGCCCCCGGCCCGTCCGGGAGGCATTGGGCAGTGTCTTCAACAACGTCTACGCTGAGGGGTATCCGCGCCTGGCGATGATGCGCGACGACTCGGAACGACTCCTTCAGTTCGACCACGAGCTTGCCCACTACCGCCGCTACGCTGACAGGCGGTTCTACAAGGGAGTCGACTACGTGGATCTGATCGAGTGCTTGGCTCAGAGGCGGGTCGCCGAGTGTTTTGCCAACGATCGGGCCAACGCCGAAGAGATCCTCGTCAACGTCCAACCCCTTTCGGGTTCACCGGCGAATCTGGCGGTATACGAAGCCCTTCTCGCTCCAGGCGACACCATAATGGGGATGGCGCTCCCTCAGGGTGGTCATCTAACCCACGGCAGTCCGTTCAACATCTCCGGCCGCCGCTACCGAGTCGTCTCCTATGCGGTTAGTAGCGCGACCGGCAAGCTGGACTACGACGCAATCGGTGCGTTGGCCCGTGAGCACAAGCCCAAGATCATCGTGGCCGGATTCACCTCCTACTCGTGGGCTCCCGATTGGGAAGCATTCAGAGCTATAGCCGATGAGGTAGGAGCGTTCCTGATGGCCGACATAGCACATACTGCCGGCATGGCACTTGCGGGAGCGTATCCCAACCCCGTTGGAATCGCTGACATCATCACTCTGACTACTCACAAGACGCTGTTCGGACCCCGTGGTGCGGTGATCATGACCACCAACGAGGACCTGGCCACAGTGATCGACAACTCCGTCTTCCCGGGCAGACAAGGTGGACCCCATCCGAACAAGTTCGCTGCCCTGGCGGTGGCAGCGAGACTGGCTCAGTCCGAGGAGTATCGCAAGCTGCAGCACAGAATCGTCGACAATGCGGTCGCCCTCGCGGACGGACTTCGCAAGCGCGGCCTGAAGCTAGCCTATGGAGGCACCAATACTCACCTGCTGGTTATCGACCTCAACCCGCTGAAGTCCTCTGCGGGGTTCCCTCTCAAGGGCGAGATCGCTGCTCGCATCCTGGATCTGGCGGGTATCGTGGTCAACAAGAACACCATCCCCGGCGATGTCGACGCCAGCGAGGCCAGCGGAATCCGATTGGGCACACCGTGGCTCACCCAGCGAGGGATGGGCGTGGCCGAGATGGACAAGATCGCTGACCTCGTACAGCGCATTCTGGTCAACATCACACCGTTCCAGTACCAAGGTCTTGCCGGACCTCTGTGGAGGGGCAAGATAGACCTGGATACCCTCGAACAAGTCAAGGCAGAGGTTGCCGAACTCGCGAGAGGGGCTGTGGCCGAGATCGAGGCGCGAGGAATAGGCTATCCGCACTACTACACCTTGCACGACCAGTCCGGCTCCACGGCGGACGAGAAGAGTACAGTCAGGCAGACTGCGCTTCTGGAGGAGCATACCAGGCGGGGGGCTGAACTATCCGTACGCCAGGGATGGACGATGGCTCTGCACTACCATCATCCCGAGGACGAACTGAAGGCAGCGAAGGATTCTGCAGCGCTTCTGGATCTCAGCAGTGCAGGGCTTCTCGAGCTCAGCGGCAAGCGAGTCGAGCCTTTCTTGGAGCAAGTGTGCACCAACCGCATCGCCGGACTCCGACCCGGCGAGAGTCAACGTTCCTTCTTGCTGAACGCCAAGGGACAGCTCCTGGATGACATCTCTGTCATGCGTCTCCAGCCCGACGCGTGGCAGCGCGATGGCTACCTGGTCATGACCAATCCCGCCAACACCGAGAGGGTGAAGGCATGGTTCCGGGGCCTGAGTGATGGATACGTGGTATTCGACGAAGATGATGTCTTCCGAAAGGTCGAGGGTCCGGTAGTAGTCACGGACCTGGGCCAAGACGTGGAAACGCGCGACCGAAGAGTGGCTCTGGCCCTGTGCGGTCCGCAATCCATCGACGCCTTGAATCGAGCGAATGCCGAGACTTCCAGCTTGCGATCGAGTCCTTTCTGGGAAGGCGAGCTGAACGGGCAGCAGGTCAGCGTACATAAGGCAGACGAACGGTTCATCGTGCTGGTATTCCCCGACAAGGCAGGCAAGGTTTGGGAGTGCCTCATAGAGGCAGGTGCCACACCGGCGGGGGCTACGACCGCAGATGCCCTCCGCTCAGAGGCGGGGCTGCCACAGTACAATGGCTCGGAGCCCAAGCCAGATGGCCTCTCGCTCTACCGCGCCGGCCACAAGTCCTGGTTTCACGTCTCCAAGCCCTATTTCGTTGGACAGAACAGTCTGACGGACGCCAGACCAGAAGTGAAGAAGGACCAATGGCAATGGAGCGACCAGGAAGGCGACCTGAAGCGGACCGTGCTATACCAGGAACACATCAAGCTAACCAGGAAGATGGTCCCCTTCGGCGGATGGGAGATGCCTGTCTGGTACGCCAGCGTGAGGGAAGAGCACAGAGCAGTAAGGGAGACCGCGGGACTCTTCGACGTCGCACACATGGGAGTACTGGAAGTGACGGGCGAACACGCTACCCACTTCCTGGACCTAGTGGCCTCCAACTACGTGCGCTGGCTGGAGGAGGGCCACTCGCAGTATGCCTACCTGCTTGACCCCGACGGGAACGTGATCGACGACATCATGGTATATCGGCGGGCAAGAGACCGGTACATGGTTGTAGTCAACGCCTCCAATGCTGAGAAGGACCTCGCCTGGCTATATGCTGTGAACTCGGGCAGATGCTTGACGGACAGGCTGCATCCGGACACAGGGGTAGAGGCTCCCGCGGTCATCCGTGACCTGAAGGATCCCTCCTCGGGTGACGATCAGAAGGTGGACCTCGCCTTGCAAGGACCCAACTCCCTCGCCATACTCCAGAGCTTGACCGAGGACAGAAGACTGCAGGCAACCCTGGCAAGGATCAGAAGAACCGAATTCATCGAGACAGAATTGGCGGGCGCGTCACTCATCGTGTCGCGCACCGGCTACACCGGAGAGGATGTCGCTTTCGAGCTTTATCTGCATCCCGACGAAGCACCGAGGATATGGAATCTGCTCCTGGAGAAGGGAAAGGTCTACGGAGTGAAGCCGGCGGGCCTCGGGGCCAGGGATTCCACCAGAACCGAGGCGGGCCTGCCCCTATACGGACACGATCTGGCCGGATCCTACAACATCTCTCCCATAGAGGCCGGATTCGCCTCGTACGTGAAGTTTCACAAGCCCTACTTCATCGGCCGGAAGGCGCTCCTGCAGAAGGAAGCCTCCAGGAAGATGGAGATCCTTCGATTCCGGATGAACGAGAAGGGTGTGAGAATGACCAAGCTGGGCGACCTGGTGGTTGACAAGCGGGGCAAACTGGTGGGCCACGTGACTAGCTGCGCCCTGGACACTGCAGGATTCCAGATTGGTCTGGCATACGCCGATCGCAAGTACAATCGTGAGGACGCCCAGATCGGCATCATAGCTCTTCCGCACGGCGGACCCCCGCCCGCAGTCTCCGTGGAACAGATGGATCTCGGCGACAAGATGCTGCTGCAAGAGAAGGCCACCGTCCTGCCCCGCTTTCCCCTACCGGAAGAGCCCGCCGCCAGGAGTGTCTCTCTGGAGTAGTCGACCCGGCCCACATAGCAAGGCCGAGCAACGGCCTTGCTATGTGGGCCAACGGATCGAACACACGCGGAGTTTGCCCATTGGGCCGGCTTGGTGTATACTGGTTGTGTATCAGGGGATGAAACGGCTTCGACAGGGAGGGCTGAATACCGGTTGCAAGCCGAGGAGCCTCACCCTCGTTAATCAGAGGCAACACTGTAAGTGGCAAAACCACTCAAACACCGGCGTACGCGTACGCCGTAGCTGCCTAGTCAGTTACTAGCGTAACGTACGCTCTGGCCGCCGCGAGCGGCCACGTCCGACCCGGATCTTCTCCAGTGGACCGGAATCGGGCGTCATGCTAGCTGGAGTGCGGTCTTCCGGACGCTCATAGGGAAGGCTCAAGGGGGCAACCCATCATGAGCTGGCTGATGTTCAACTCCGTCGGTCGAGGTGCTCATCGGCGAGATACAATAGGCCGAACAAGCTTGTAGCATACTGGTAGTCGATCTTTCTGGACGCGGGTTCGACTCCCGCCATCTCCACTGATCAACCGACATCATTCAGGCAGCCTTGGATGGTCCGCATTGTGTACCATCTAGGCACGAGCCGTTCTTGGTCCCGCGTGGGCATAGCGCGATAGCCCATGTAGGGCTTCCTCTCTGAGCATTGGCACGGCGATTGGAAGACAGGGCGACCGTCACTACCGTAGTGGTCAGTTCCCTCAGGTTTCATTCTCTCTCATCAAGGCAACCGGGCCGGGACTCACGTCAGCGTATTCCTAGTGGTCATTCCGACACACCAAGAAAGGAGACGTTCACTATGAAGCTCAATGCTCCCAAGCAGACAACCTGGTGGATCGCTCTGGTTATCGGTCTACTTGGAATCCTCTTCGAGTTGGGCCTCTTCACCTTCGGCGTCATCTCCGCATACGGATTCTGGTTCGTGGCAGTAGCATACGTAATCTTGCTGTTGAGCACAGCCTTGAAAGGCTTCTAGTCACTCACGGGGGCGCCAGGCGCCATCCCGACGGTCGGCCCGGCATCGGTATGGTGCCTGTCGTCCCCGCTTGGCGGGCAGTACGGATTCCCTCGATCCGTGGTCCTTGGTCTGCGCGCACTGCTGACCAAGCCTGAGATGCGATCTTGGGCAACGGGCGGCATGTCCACCTGTGCCCTTGCTCGCTCCCCACCTCGCTTGCGTCGCTCGGAAAACTAGGCTATAATCCCCTCCACTGAGACGATCGGCGCAACACAGAAACGAGGGAGAGTCAGACATGGGGAAGATACGTGTTGGCGTAATCGGAGGCAGCGGGCTTTACCAGATAGAGGGGCTTTCTGACGTCGAGCAGGTCGATGTGGCCACCCCATACGGTAACCCGAGCGACTCGATAACGATCGGCACGCTTTCGGGACAACGGGTAGCATTCCTACCCAGACACGGGCGTGGGCACCGGATAAGTCCGTCGGAGCTGCCTGCCAGGGCCAACATCTACGCCCTCAAGTCGCTGGGCGTGGAACGCATCATCGCCGTCAGTGCCGTCGGCAGCCTCAAAGAGGAACTCCGCCCTCTCGACGTGGTCATCCCGGATCAGCTCATCGATCGCACCAAGGGGATTCGCCCACCGACCTTCTTTGGCGACGGCTTGGTGATCCACATAGCGTTCGCCGAACCGTACTGCCCCCAACTGAGCAGCATCCTCCTGGAGACCGCACGCAGTATTGCGCCTCGCGTGCATCAGGGTGCCACAATGGTCGTCATGGAAGGCCCCCAGTTCTCCACCAAGGCCGAGTCCTTCTTCTACCGACAGATGGAAGCAGATCTGATCGGCATGACGGCTCTTCCGGAGGCCAAGCTCGCCCGCGAGGCCGAGATCTGCTACGCGACCATCGCCCTGGTCACCGACTACGACTGCTGGCACGAGACTGAGGAGTCGGTCACGGCGGATCTCATGGTTCAAAACCTGCTTCACAACGTCGACACGGCGAAGAAGATCATCGCGGCTGCTCTACCCAAGCTTACCCAGTCGCGGGACTGCGGTTGCTCCTCCGCCCTGCAGAATGCCATCCTGACTCAGCGCGATCTTATTCCCGACGCCGTGAAGGAGAAAGCACCTCTTCTGATTCAGAAGTACGTGTAATCTACGCCCGGGCTTCGCATAGCCTTCGCCGTGGTCTCTTTGAGCGTTGTCATACTGAGGGAATCGAAGAGCGCGAAATGGCTATGCGAAGCCTTGCCCTCGCCAACCACGCCGTGATCGCAATCGAGGAACCCCAAGGACACGAGCGGTGCAATGCGGGGGACGCCCCCCGAACCCGGCCAGTGATTCGCACTCACCGCACGCCCAGGCGGGCGGCCAGCTTCCTGACCTCATCGGCGGTTGTACACTCCATGGCCGCATCCACGAGAGTCCCCGCTTCCCGGCTGTCCAGCGCTCTGATGATGGCCTTCGCTTCCGGTATCGACGAAGCGTTCATACTGAGAAGATCCAGTTTCATGCCCACCAGCAGCGGTATCGCCTCCGGATCACCTGCCATCTCGCCGCACATGCCCACATGCTTGCCGTGTCGATGCCCGGCCGCTATGACCTCACGCACCAGGCGCAGTACCGTGGGATGCAACGGGTCATAGAGATAACCGACGCGCTCATTGCCGCGATCACACGCCATCGTGTACTGGATCAGATCGTTCGTCCCGATGCTGAAGAAGTCAACTTCGCGAGCCAGCACGTCTGCCGCCAACGCCGCCGCCGGTATCTCGATCATGATGCCAACCGACATATCGGAATCGAACTCAATGCCCGCGGTGCGCAGCTCGTCCTTCGCTTCGTCCAGAACCTCCCTGGCCCGTCTCAACTCGTCCAGCGTCGCAATCATCGGAAACATCACCCGGAAATCGTGTCGCGCCCCTGCCCTCAGAATCGCCCTTAGCTGCGTTCTGAAGACATCAGGGCGGTCCAAGCAGTAGCGTATCGCTCGCCAACCCAGGAAGGGGTTGTCCTCCTCACCGATCTCCAGATACGGCAGTTGTTTGTCGCCACCGATATCCAGCGTGCGAATCACCACCGGACGATCCCCCATTGCCTCTCCGATGGCACTGTACGCCAGGTACTGTTCTTCCTCGCCCGGCATGGCAGCTCGATTCAGGTACAGGAATTCCGTGCGCAGCAGCCCCACACCGTTGGCGCCAGCCTCCACGGCCGTGCGCGCTGACTCCACGTCCCCTATGTTCGCGGCCACCTCAAACCCCTGACCGTCGACAGTGACCGCTTCCTCCTGAGCACTCTTCAGGAACTCTCTTCTCCGACGTTGATGCTCCCCCTGCCGCTCTCGATACTCCTCCAGAGCCGCATCCGAGGCATCGAGAACCAGAGTCCCGTTCTTCCCATCAAGGATAAGGGTATCCCCGCTCGTCACGCCCTCGAGAAGCGGCCCCAGGGAGATCGCCGCGGGAATCCCCAGGATCCTGGCCATGATCGCCGTGTGCGAGGTCTTGCCTCCCACCTCGGTCGCGAACCCCATCACCATCTTCTTGTTCATCCGAGCAGTATCGGAGGGGGTGAGATCGTGAGCTACCACTATCACCGGGGAGCTCAGCTCCGCGAGCGAGGACTCTTCACGCCCGGCAAGGATCAGGAGCAGGCGCCGGCCGACATCGATGATGTCGGTCCCGCGCGCGCGCATGTACTCGTCTTCCATCTCCGCGAAGATGGCCGCGTACGCCCGCACCGTCTCCTGTACAGAGTAGTCCGCAGCGACGGCCTGCGTGCGAATCATGCTCTCTATCTGCCCCACGAATTCAGGGTCATCCAGGAACATCGCATGCGCGTCGAAGATGGCCGCGGTCTCTTCCCCCACCTCTTCAGCAGCACGCCTCCGTATCGCGCCGAGCTGCTCCTTGGCAACTCGCAGAGCACCACGAAGCCGCTCGATCTCTCCTTCAGGGTCGTCCACCTCTCGGAAGGTGGCGACTGGCATCTCGGGCCTGTACACGAAAGCTCGACCGATGGCGATACCCGAAGAAACGCCCACTCCTTGCAGCGATTGCATTGTCTCTTCCTTCGCGTTGGTATTCACTGCATCACGGTACTGCGAACCGAATAGCTACGGGGCGCGCGGACGCGCCCATTGCGCGGTCCACCGGCGTTCCCGCGGCTACGTCGTAAACGCGTCTCTGCCTCAGTCTCCCCATCGCAACCTGAGCTGTCGGGCCGCGCGCACTTCATCCACGCGCGACGCCGGCGCGTTGTGCGGTGCCTCGTGCAGCAGGTCAGGCGACTGCAGCGCCTCCCGGGCGATGGAGACCATTGCGTCCACAAACGAATCCAGCGTCTCCCTGCTCTCCGTCTCCGTTGGTTCTATCATCAGAGCCTCGGGCACTATGAGCGGGAAGTAGTTGGTCGGAGGATGGAAGCCGTAGTCCATGAGTCGCTTGGCCACATCCAGAGCGTGTACGTCCGGGGCCCCTGGCACTCTGCCCTCCAACACAAATTCGTGCATGCAGACGCGATCGTGTGGCAGCGGGTACGTTCCCTTCAGTCTTGCCTGCAAATAGTTGGCGTTCAACACCGCCGTCTCGCTGGCCTCCCGCAGACCCGCTGCTCCAAGCATCCTGATGTAAGTGTACGCCTTGACCATCACCCCGAAGTTGACGTAGAACGATTTCACTCGACCGATGGAGGCATCCGGGATGACCATGTGGTAGCAGACCCCCCCATCGCGACCCTCAGCACACCTGCAGGTGGAGTCATCTCCCTTCTCCACGATAGGTCCCGGCAGAAACGGCGCCAGGCGGGCCACCACACCCACCGGGCCTGACCCCGGTCCCCCTCCACCGTGGGGAGTGGAGAAGGTCTTATGTAAATTGAAGTGCATTACGTCAAATCCGAGGTCCGCCGGCCTGGCGATGCCCATCATGGCGTTGAAGTTCGCCCCATCACCGTACATTAGCCCGCCGCAACCGTGTACCAGATCGCAGACTTCCGCAAGATGCTCATCGAAGAGCCCCAGCGTGTTCGGATTGGTCAGCATCATGCCCGCAACGGTTTCGTCACAGTGGCCTCTGAGGTCATCAAGGTCCACGTTGCCCCTGACATCCGATTTCACTTCCACAGTCTCGAAGCCACTCATACTGGCGGAAGCAGGGTTGGTACCGTGCCCGGAATCCGGGATCAGGATCCGCTTGCGCTCGGTGTCCCCTCTGGACCTGTGATATGCGCGCATGATCAGAACGCCCGTGAACTCCCCGTGCGCGCCTGCCGCAGGTTGCAGACTGATCCCGGCGAAGCCACTAAGAGCCTTCAACTGCTCTTGAAGTTCATACATCAGCCGCAAGCTACCCTGCACCGAGCAGTGTTCCTGATAGGGATGTACGCGGGCAAACCCGGGCAGTTTTGCTGCCTCTTCATTGACCTTCGGGTTGTACTTCATGGTACATGATCCGAGAGGATAGAATCCGATGTCCACGCCGTGATTCAGTTGGGACAACCGCGTGTAGTGCCGAACCAGGTCCACCTCACCGACCTCAGGAAGCGGCAGTTCATCTCGTACCAGGTGTTCGGGCAGCGCAGAACAAGGAACGTCGACATCGGGCAGGCTCACCGAGCATCGTCCCGGCGCGCTCAACTCGTAGATCACTGGCTCCGTCACGACTCCACCTCCCCCAGCGCCTCGACCAGCGCGTCAATACTCTCTCTCGAGTTGAGTTCGGTGACGCAGACCAGCATACAACCGCGCAAGTGCGCGTAATCGCGGCCCAGGTCATAGCCTCCAACGATACCTTTCCCGAGAAGCTGTTCGTTGATCTCCGACACCGCCCTGGGACAGCGAATCACGAACTCGTTGAAGAACGGCTTCGAGCCGGCCAGTGCAAAGCCTGGCAACTCCGCAATCCGCTGAGCGGCATAGTGAGCCTTGTGATAGCAGAGTTCCGCCACCTGCCTGAGCCCACGTCTGCCCAGCGCCGCCAGGTACACTCCGGAGGTCAAAGCGCAAAGTGCCTGGTTTGAGCAGATGTTCGAGGTGGCGCGCTCTCGCCTGATGTGCTGCTCCCGGGTGGACAGAGTCAACACGTACGCACGTCTTCCCTGACTATCGACGGTCTCGCCCACCAGTCGCCCGGCCATCTTCCTCACGTGCTTCTTGCGGCAAGCGAAGAAGCCCAGATAGGGGCCCCCGAAGCTCAGGTGATTGCCCAAGGGTTGCCCCTCTCCCACCACGATGTCAGCCCCGTAATCACCCGGTGGCTTGAGCAGCCCCAAGGAGATGGGGTTCGTGGCCACGATCAGCAAGGCGCCGACCGAGTGAGTCGCATCAGAGATGGCGCTGAGGTCCTCGATCGAGCCAAGGAAGTTCGGGGTCTGCACAACCAGGCAGGCCGTGGTCTGATCCAGCAAACTGAGCAACTCGGACCCGTCAGCCCCCGGATTCCCGTCTCCGACGACCTCGATTCCGGCAGCCTGCACATAGGTTCGCAGGGTTTCCCGATACTCCGGGTGAACGGTAGGCGACACGATCACTTTCCTGCGCTTCTGACGGGCGACATTGACCGCCATGATAACGGCCTCGGCCACGGCGGTCGCCCCATCATAGTGCGACGCGTTGCTCACTTCCATGCCGGTCAAGTCACAGATCATGCTCTGATACTCGAAGATGCTCTGCAGCGTCCCCTGGCTAATCTCCGGCTGGTACGGCGTGTACGCCGTGTAGAACTCGGCACGGCCGGCAAGGTGCTGCACCACACTGGGCACAAAGTGGTTGTAGGCACCGGCACCCAGGAAGCAGGCGAAGTGATCCGCGTCGGCATTCCCCTCGCTCATCTCACGCAGTTCCTGGAGTACCTCCATCTCCGAGAGCGGGGCAGGCAAGGCTAGGTCAGGGTACCGTGCACCTTCTGGCACGTCCCTGAATAGATCCCCGAGAGACCGGACCCCAATGACATCCAGCATCTCCCGACGATCGGCCTCGGTGTGGAGAGTATACGACAACTCAGTGGCCTCCTTCCCCTTCGAGCTCCTCCTCAACGAGCTTCTCGTAGGCGGTCGCATCCATCAAGCCATCCAGTTCGGTCACGTCAGTCAGTCTCACCTTCACGAACCACCCGTCTCCAAAGGGGTCCTCATTCACCGACTGAGGCCTGTCCTCCAACCCTTCATTCACCTCCAGGATCTCACCACTGGCCGGCAAAGAGCAGTCTGCCGCCGCCTTGACCGACTCCACGACCGCATAGACATCGCTCTTGCCGAAGCTATCACCGATCTCCGGGAGCTCGACGTAGACCACGTCGTTGAGCTGATGCTGAGCGTAGTCGGTGATCCCGACCAGCCCGACATCTCCGTCCACCCGTATCCACTCGTGCGTCTCAGCATACCGACAGTCGTTGTCCATCTTGAAGCTCATTGTCTTCGTCCTTTCTCGCATGATTATGGCACAGCCGTGTCCCATCCCTGCGACACGGCAACTGAAAGCGCACGACCCACAGACAAGCACGACTCACAAACACACCTCCGTGGGCCGACCGCTCCGGCGAGCCCTCTAGGAACAGGACGCTTGCCACTCCTCGCGAACGGCCGGGCCCCAGTATAGCAAAGACGAACAGCATTTGCAAGCCTGTGCATCGCGATCCGTGTCGAGAAGTCAGCCCTCGCCCTTCTTCCACCACCGTGGGTTTCGTTCACTCGCAGACAAAGAGGCTCGTGTCTACCGGCACCGAAGGGTCTCAGCCAACCGACTGCGGCCTGCCAGTGCCGGGGGACGAGGCCCAGACCGAGCTCATGCGGCTTCGACTCACCCCCCCGGCCAGAGAGCGCGCGTCATGCCCGGTCTCGGCTTGGCTCATGAGACCGACGAGGCTTTCAGGGGAGCAGTGCACGTCGATGGAAACAGCAGAGTCGGAAGGTTCCCGATCTCGGAGCCATCACCCAGAGCGGCGACCGCGACAAGGGTAGCGAGTCTCGAATATGGGAAGCGCTGCCTTGATGGATCTGGAGGGGGAGGTCACGATCTGTCACAGACCTCGCGCGAACCGGCTCGTGGCATCTGGGTCAACTTTCTACCTGCCGGTACGGCTACTCATCTTCGAGGGCCGAAGAGGAGTCTGCGCCACAACTCCCAATAGGGAGGTTCGTCGATTCGAATCGGTCGCACGGGCTCCGGCAGCCAGACTTGCACCGTGGGCCGGGACGTCGGCTCGGGCGTCACAACCAAGGCCACAGCAGCCACCGGTGTCTCACCGGGAGGTCCGTAGCCGGCCTTGCGCAGTTCTTCGTCCTTGTATCGTGTGCTACTCATGTACGTGGCCGTTGCCTGTAGAGCCGCGTGCCGATCTCGAAGGCCCTCAACCTGGTGCGAAACCGTCTCCAGTTCACGCTCGACGCGATACTGCTCGAGCGCTCTCCCGGCGAACGCCACGATGAAGAACACCAGTATCGTAGCCAGCACGACGATTCCCACCTGGTTCGAGTATGGAAACTCCGAGAAACGCTTCCTGCCCATGATCCCACCTCGCCGCGATCACGCTGCCACCTGGTACCGGCCACATCGCGGCCATCCTGGGGCTAGTTCCCGATAATGATAGCCCATCTTCCGCGCCGCGTCAACCATCAACGAGGCCTCGATCGAGGCCCAGTGAGGCTGACCGTCTCCCCACGACCGGACAGCGGTCTGATCAGGACCGGCTCTTGACTTCTCGGCCCTCCAGACATACAATCGATGCGCACTTGCGCCCAGAGGAGGAACCGCGTGAGAATCAAGACATCGCAACGCCTTCGGAGATTCGCCGTCATCGCGGCAATCGGTCTGTATGCCAGTCGCCTGCTGGTGGAAAGCAGCGTGCTCCCCTCCACGGGTGTCGTCGCGGCTCTGGTCATGTTGGCCGTGTCTGGTGCGGGCTTCTATGTGACAGAGCTGGCCAGTCACAGGGGGATCACCCTCAATCCGCTCCTGGCGCTCTACGTCTATGTCTTGTGGCCCTCGCCAAACCATGCCGTCGCGGCAGGCGCCGCAGTCGTGGCCGGTATCGGTTACATCATGGCGAACCGGCGTGAGCCGACCGGCAACCAATGGTCTTCCATCAGTGACTTCGCGATAGCGGCACCGGCCTTTGCACTCTTCACTCACACGCTCTCCCGCACCGTGCTTCCGGCCGACGCAGGGGAGTTCCAACTGGTGTCGGGCGTCCTGGGTGTCGCACATCCTCCCGGATACCCTCTCTACACCATGCTGGGTCATCTGTTCACATTGTTGCCCCTGGGGGAACCCGCCTACTGTGTCAACCTCTTCGCCGCCGTCACCAGCGCACTTACCCTGGCGGTCGTGGCCCGTACAGTGCGAAGGGCAACGGGCTTCCCCTCGGCAGGAATGGCCGCCGCCCTGGTCCTGGCGGGCTCCACTACCTTCTGGGCCCAGAGCACGACCGCAAACATCCGCAGCATGACGGCCCTATTCACTGCTCTCAGCCTGCTCACTCTCACGGATTTCATACGCGATCGCAGTGACCGCTCGCTTTCCCGCTTCGCGCTCTGCTTCGGACTTGGGGTCACCCATCACTCATCCCTGGCACTTCTGGGGCTTCCCTTCGTCGCCGCGCTGGCGGCGGCGGACACGAGTCTGGTCTCTTCTCCAAGACGCTGGCTGCGTCCGCTCACGGCGTTCGCAGCACCGTTCATCTTGCTTCTCTACCTGCCGATTCGCAGTCTCTGTGGGACTCCCTTCGATCCGGTTCCTATCCGCACTTTCGGCGATTTCGTGCAGCATGTGCTTGCCCTCGGCTTCCGAGGCGACATGCTCTACTTCACCACCGGTCAGGCACTACGGTTGCGCAGCGAGATCACTCTGAGTATCTTGTCGCTCCAGTTCGGATGGCCTCTTCTGCTAATAGGCACGGCCATGTTCTTAGTTCTGCTGCGACGAGTACCCAGGCTTGCGCTGCTGTTCGGTGGTGTATTCCTGATCAACGTTGTCTCAGCTATCACCTATCGCGCACCACAAACAGTGGAATACTTGATGCCCGCCTACGTCGCACTCGTGTGCGTCATCGGGTGCGGCTTCGCCACGTTAGCGGTCTGGCTCGAAAGGATACCCGCTATCGGCACGATCGTATTGAGCCTGGTGCTCCTCCTGAGCGGTGCCAATCTCATTCGGAACTATCCCAGCTTCATCGCCCTGAGCAAGGACCAATCCGCCCGCGACTACGCACAGAGCGTCTTGGAGTCGGCCCCGCCGCGCACAGTCATACTGGCTAACTGGCATCACGCGACCGTGTTCTGGTACCTGCAACAGATCGAGGGAAGACGACAGGACGTCTCGGTTCGATACGTCTACCCAGAAGGCACGCTCTCCATGGCCGAGAATACCATTCGTCGAATCGCCAGCGAGATCGAGGACCGGCCGGTAGTCGTGACCAACCGGTACCACGAATACGATGGCACGCCCTATCGCTTCGTGCCGTTCCACGGGGCCTACCTGGTGCAGTCCGGCCCATCGGTGACCACCTCCCCGGAGTTCAGTGAGCTGGGCGTCGAGCTATCGGACCGCATCAGGATGGTGGGGTACCAGATAGACCGGCTGACCTTGTCACCCGGTGAGGTACTCACCGTTCGCATCCGGTGGCAGCCCACCGTCAAACTGGAACACGACTACTCCTTCTTCGTTCAGGTTCTGGGGCCAGAGGGGGTACTGGGTCAAGGCGACATCACACATCAAGCAGCCCGCTACGAGACCGGCGAAATCGTCACCGACGAGTATCTCGTTCCTCTCTACTTGACGACCCATCCGGGGGAATACGATCTCATCACCGGAGCCTACTTCACCGTTCCCGAAGGGGGTTGGCAGCGTTTGACCACAACCGAGGGTGGCGACCACGTCACACTCCCCACGATACAGGTTCGGGAGAGACAGTCCGTCCCTGCCTCCCAGCACCCGATGCGAAAGGCATTCGCCAACGGCGTCTGTCTGGTGGGAGCTGACATGGACAGGAGCGTCCACGGAAGCCAGCGCCTCTATCTGCACTGGCGCGTTCCCGGAGGACTGGACGACCAGCCGCGACTAGCGCTCCACGCCGACGGTGACCTGCTCGCATCGGAGCCGCTCCCCAGGCTAGGGCAAGGCGGCTACCTCACGACTGCCCACGATCTTCCAGCAGATGTCATCCAGCTCTGGGTGGAGCTCGTCTCCGGATCCTCCGAGCTGCCGATTCCCGTCCTTGGACCCTGGAACAGACCTTCAGGCACGCGGGTCTCCTTGCCGCGCTGGACCGCCAACTCCCGTTACGTTCCGCTCGGTGGGGAGATGGTTCTGACGGGCCTGCAGACAGATCCGGACGGTCCGATAGCAGGCGCGACCTACCGTGTTCAACCGACGTTCTTGTCGCAGCGGGCCATCACCAATGACTACAGGGTCTCCGTCAGCCTACACAGTCAGAGTGGCTCCCGCTACGCTCAGCAGGACTCAGTACCTGCGATGGGGGCCATTCCCACCCTCAAGTGGGTAGCGGGATGGTCAGTCGAGGATCCTCACGTGCTCGAGATCCCCGTTGACGCGTCTGGCGAGGCCAAGCTACGGCTGACCGTCTACGATGCGTTCACCCAGCGTCCGCTTGCCGTTCTGGATGATCGATTGGTGAGGTCCGGACAGGGCATACACATGGATCTGGCGACCGTACAACTGGAGGCCCCGCTTGTGGACTAGCGGCTCACCGTGATCTCCACAGTCGAGAGGTAGACCCCTAGACTGACACCGGAGTCGGCGTCGAGCAGTTCCACGGCCAGCTTGTAGACGCCCGCGGGAGTATCGGGGTATGTGGGTAGCCGGTATCGCTCCGCGACCAGAGCGTCTTGCGGCCACACCGAGGTGGGGTATTCCGGCGTGATGGTCAGTTGCCCCGACAGGGTGGCTACGCTTCCCTCGGCATCCAGGAGCCCCAGGCGGCAGCCGTATCTGCCTGTTGGCCTGCCCGTCGCTGCCCATAGCACGTAGATAGGGACATCCTCTCCTGCCTGCACTTCGGATCGGCTCGTCTTCACCTTCTTCAACGCCAGGTCGGCCTCGTACTGATGCTCCACCCGCTCCACGGCCCGGACAGTGGGCATCGTTACGCTGACTTCCGGCACAGTCGCGGACCCGATTGGTGCCAAGGACGGCAAGTCATAGAGTATGACGCCCAGTGAGTAGCTACTGCCCGGTGCCGTGCCCTCTGGTAGCGCCAGAATCTGGTGATCCGCAATCCGCTCGCCCGGCCGCCACGCGCTGGTCGGATAGGCACCGCAGAAGGGAGCCAAGTCCCTGGACGCAACGACTCTGCCTTGACCATCCTGTAGACGCAGCGATAGAGCATAGTTCTGGCTAAGGATTTCCCTGCACTGCCAGATCAATCGCACTCTCAGTTGTCCCTGTACCACCTGACTGACCTCGGCCCCGGCCAGTGTAAGCACCGACCCGAAATCGCCCAGTCCCGGGCCTCCTGGTTCGCTCCCGACGGAGGGCAAGACACGTATCGGGCGCAGGTAGACGGTCCCAAGGGGCTCGCCCCGTTGCCCGATTGGCTGGATTTGCCCGTCGTCTGCCTGCAACATCAAGCTCAGCACATAGACGCCCCTCGGGGCATCGATAGGAACCGCAAGTTGATGCACAGTCTCCAAACCAGATAGCGATTCCACGCTCTCTGCATAGGCGTAGTCGACGCCGAAGAGGTGCTGGGTAGCACCCGCGAGTCGCACTCGTGCATAGCGAGGCTCATCAATCTCGCCGCTCCAGCGAAGCGTGACGTAGAAGGAATCACCGGCCTGAACCTCATCACTCGAGAACCGGTACCCGGCCAGTCTCATGCCGTCGGCGAACTGAACCCCATCAGGGTTGTGATGCAGATAGGGCGCCCGGTCGAAATCCATCGTGAGGTCGTCATCCTGCTCGAACGCCGGAGGCAACACTCGCCCGACTTGCAGCGCCAGGATCACGACCAGCAGAAACCCTGCCCCCAGGGCCATGCCCTTGACGACTCGGCGCTTGAGTCGCGGCAGACCCAGTAGCGCTCCGACGACCACGAGCGCCAACGCTGAAAGTATCTCCCCGATCGATCTGACGGGCGTCCGGCCGAATCTCAGCTCTAGCTCGTGGACCCCCTGCGGGATCGTTGCGCCTATCCAACCAGTTCCTTCGCCAGCACCGATCTCCGTGCGCTCGCCGTCTAGCCAGGCCTGCCAGCCTGGGAAGTAATGCGTCTGAAATGCCACTCTGGCATCCGACGACGACACCCGGATCCGCCATACTTGACTCACCGAATCGAGCCCAAGGACGCTCGCTTCATCAATCTCACCGCTCAACACCACGAGTCTCGGAGCGTTATCCCCTGAGAGATAGGCAGAAGAGGTGTACGGACGTGGCACCACCCATCGCGGAAGGTATTCGTGCCTGACGGTTGTCCCAATATTGCCGCTGAAAGACTCGTAGAGCATCAGGCGCTCCGGCGTCACCTCCGCGTCCGATGTGTACAAGCGCTCGGTGCGTAGTCCGGCGAGCGAGGAGACGATCACGAGGACTCCCAGCGTCCACGCCACGCTTCTCCGCCGTGGAAGGGCCCTGATCAGTAACCCGGTGACCCAGGCGGTTCCGAACGCCTGCACAGACAGAAACCGCCACGGAAACTGGCTCATGGACAGCAGGGGCACATTCTCCCATGCTACGCCCGAGAGAGGGGTAATCATCCAGGTCGAGATCAGCAGCAGCACACACGCGCAGGCAGACTGCGCATCCACCCTCCGTGCTCGCCACCAGCGATACAGGCACGTAATCATCCCCGCACCGGCCAGCACCGCCTGTACAAGGCCCATGCTGAACGGGGTGTGCTGCCTGTCTATCGCGTAGTCGAACGCGAGGCTCTCCTGTATCAGATCAGCCCGGCGGAAGTGCTCCGAGTAGTGGAAATAGCCCGTGGCCATCTCCTCTAGCTGCACGTAGTCTCGCTCTAAGAGCGCCGGAGCCCAGAACCACGCGCTGACCAACAATGCCAGTATCCCGGCAGCGAGCCCAAGACCCAAGAACCTGAGACGCCCTTTCCGTTTGCCAATCGCCATTCCCAGAGCGCACAGGGCGACAAGCGGCGCAAAGATCAGGGCAGAGACATTGTGAGTCATCACCAGGGAGGCATAGCTCAGAGACAGGGCCGCTACGCCTCGGGCGCGAGGCCTCTGGTAGAGGTCGACCAGAGCCCAGAAGATCAGGGGGTAGAAGACAAAGGCCCAATACTCCGAGAGTGAATCACCCCGCACATAGAGGTTGACGAGATGAAACGGGGCGAAGACGTACGCAATCGCGGCGAGGACGGAGGTAGCTTCGTCTCGCGTAACTCTGCGGATGAACCCGTACATGGCAGCAGAGGCAGCGAGAGTGCCCAGCATCTGGGTCAACTTCAGGGCAAGCGTGTAGCCTCCACCCAGAAGGGATAGGAAGGCCGCCACGTAGTAAGGGAGGGCGGCATAGAAGTTGAAGAACGGGTATCCCAGTCCGTAAGCAGCCTCCGGCATCCACCGAACAGGGAACTGGCCGCCGCGCAGTGCACCCACCATCTGGTGCAGACGCTGCAACAGGAAGGGGCTGTCCCCCCCGGCCCGTGTGTTGACTATGCCAGGCCCAACGAGCGGCAGGGCAGCGACCAGAGCGCAAAGGAGCGCCAGCAGAAGACCGGCATTCCTTCTGCAGGCGCTCCTCCATTCGTGACCGGGCCCCATCTCGTCCTTCCTGGCCAGCCGTGGACTCACAAACGGGCACGCAACTGTCGCAACCCCAGCGGAAGGGCCAGAGCCAGCAATGCGACGAAGATCCCGCCGTAGCCGCCCATTCCTTCTCGGGCCACGTCGTCCGCCGGAGGCTCTTCTTCACCGCTCGAAGGGCTCTCTGTCTCCACGGCCGCCGGAGCGGTCTCCGTGCTTGTGACAACCGGAGTAGATGTCGCGGGCTCTGCCGTCGGCGCCACGAGAGCACCGAAACCTATGTCCATCCTCTCCGTCTCGGGGATGATGACCGCCCAGTCAGCCGGTGAAGTAGCAGCATATCCATCGGGCAACTTCCCAGATATGACGTACTGCCCGCCGCTGACGGTGAATACATGTGGCTCGCTGGCGCCATCCGTCACGTACGTCGCCAGTACCTCGCGATCGAAAGTCATCAGCTCTATCTCAGCACCAGCAATCAGACTCTCCCCCTCACCACGGATCCCGTTCTCGTCGGCGTCGGCGAAGGCAAAGACGCTGAGGTGACTCACCAGCGGGGTCGGGGAAGCCGTAGCGGTCGGACTGGCCGTTGGCAGCGGCGTGTTGGTGGGAGTAGGTGTGATAGTTGGCGTATTCGTGGCTTTCGGCGTGTTGGTCGGCCGAGGTGTAGGTCGGATGATCGTGAGGCACGCATCATCCCAGTAGGAGTCATTGTGCTTCATTCTCCATTCCGCCTCACCCTTGACGAAGCAGGTGACTGCGTCGGCTTCTGCTCTTGCCTCGATCTTCAGCTCGACCCATTCGTCCAGAGCGAAGCTCGCCTCGGACCAGACGATGGCGGGAGAATTCCAGTCAGTGCCGCCCGTGGGGTCGATTCCGACATACGTGCGGTACTGTCCGCCTTCCGACACCGCCGGATCCGACTCGTTGCTGCTCCACACCTGCGTCCAGACACTGAAGGTACACCAACTGTCCTTGGGCACACTGACCCGCTGCCACAGACCGGCCTTGTGCGTGCCAAACGTGTTGAAGAACTTCTGTGAGAAGTTGCCGCCGTGGACACGACGTCTGCCGTATCGGCGGGCATCCTCAGGCTTGTATTCTGGCCGCAGGTTGTACCCATTCTCAGCGAATGGGCCGTCTTGCCAATATGGCGTCCACCCGTTGGCCACTTCCACCTCCCCCACACCGCGGGAGGAGAAACCATCCTCGAAGGCTGCATTGGGCAGAATGTTCCCCGGGCAGTCTGCCATGGCGACCGGCGCCGCGACCCCGCACAGCAGCATGCCTGTGAGCAACAGTGCCACGGTCGCCGAACCCACCATCATTCTACGTCGCATACCTCTTCTCCCTCCTACCTTACGTCCTAATCGCTAGTAATGGGGATATCTACAGACTCTCCCATCGCGCATCCGGCCTCGTCCACCAACGGCAGACGGCTCATGGTCTGCAACTCATACAGTCCGACCAGAATCCGGTGCACCTGAGAATCCAATGGTCCAGGCAAGGAGACCCTGTGATCATCAACGATCGTGTCTCCACTGCGCCAGAGAGTCGTGGGATAGTAGCCCCCCGCGGGACGAGCATCCCCTGTCGTTACCATCTGTCCGTCCCGTAGAACGTGCACGAAGACGGTATAGTCCTTGCTGACCGGCTTGTCCGCCTGCCAGATCAACCGAATCCGAACCTCGTTCTCGGCCAGGCAAGATACCTGCGCGTCCAGCAGAGAAATGCCCTCCGCGAAGTCGCGCCGCACGCCGGTGTTGACGCTCGAATCCCTCTCGGCCAGGTATGTCACGTAGAGCAGCCGGGCCTCCGACTCCAAATCCCCTCGCTCCGAGGCTCCCTCATGGACCGATATGATAGCTCCAACCGGCAGAAGACTCAGATGGGCCAAGGGTCGCTCGAAGGGCCACAACACCAACATCACGTCATCTTGGGACTCGGCAACCGCCGGGATGCCCCCTTTGGCTGGCAGAATGGTCAGTTGTTCGGACTCGGGCACCAGATAGCGTACCGCAGTCCAGTTGTCCCAGAGCCTCGCGGCCAGGTACACGTGCCGCCCCAGTCTGGGCTCGGTGACCGGCAGCCCTAGTCCGGTGCCATCCCACCCACTTCCCAGGAACCGGTTTATGCTGGAGGACAGCTCCACAGCGCCGGTCTCGAACTCGTAGTACGCTTCCTCGCTGGAGCCGTGCCCAACGAAATAGTCCCTCCACGTACTGGCAAGACTGGCGACTACGACCAGCCCAATCAGCGCCACCGCAGCGACCCCGGACGCTCGTCGCGCCATCGCCTGGCGAAACCCATCCAAGGCCACCGCAGGGATCACGCATACGAGTGGCAGAACTCCCACGCCTCGCAGGAAATGAGGCGCATCCTCCGCCAAGACGGTAGGCATCCACATCACACCCACCCACAGCAAGAGGAATGCGTACTCGCTCTTCCCGCGAACACTCCTCACCGCGGAGAGGATGAGTCCCCCGACAAACCCTATGGCGAGACACGGGTCAAACACGGGCCGCAGAGGCACGTTGTGGCGCGGAATGAAGTCGCCTCGATGCGTGAACGCCAACGCCGAGCGCACCAAGTGTCGCGCCAGTGTGCCCCAGAAATCCCCCCCGTTGATCACCGGGTTGGTGATGGCCACCTGTTGCCCTCTCGCTACCATCAGCTCCCAGTGACCGATCAGATAGCTGGCGAGGGGCAATGCCACCAACAGCGCCACGCCCGCAAACAGAAGCAGGCTCCCCCACGGAATCACGGCCCGGCGCCGACAGACAGCATACAAGGCAAACGCCGCCAGGGCCAATGGGGCGAAGCGCGCAGCAAGATACGTATAGAGGAGCAACCCCAAGCACGCACCGGCCACCGCGAAGTCAGCCTTGCGATCACTTCGGAATGCTCGCCACAGCCACCACACAGCGACTGCAGTCGCCAACGGCATTGTCACGGCGCGGAAGCCCGTGCGGCTCAGATTCACCGGCCAGACGCTAATGGCCAGGATCAACGCTGTCCATAACGCAACTCGGCGCCCGAATACCTCCCGAGCCATCCCGTAGGTCACCGGGACTGTCAGGGTCCCCACCAAGGCGGACACGATGCGAATGGCACCCGGTGTTCGGCCCAGAGCGCCTACAGCAACTGACACCAGGTAGATGAACAGCGGCTCTCGCCCGTTGTTGGCTTCAAAAAAAGGAGGCGTGTGACCTTCCAGAACACCCAGGGCATCGAGGCCATTGAAGGCCTCGTCATGATACAGTCCAGGTGGGATACGCCCCAGGGCGAAGAATCGCAACACCCCTGCCAAGACCACCAATGCTACTACGCTGCCCCACTCTGGCCATTCAAGAGAAGGACAGCGCCGATCCCGCAACCTACTGATGAATCTCACGTACGTCCCCGGAGTGAGTCAGAGCCCATTATACCATAGGCCTTCGGCCTGTCAAGGGTCGGCTGCCCCCTCTCGACGCTCGGCAGAGCACTGCCCCAGCCGATCCGAGGCATCATTGCTGTTCTGCCGCTGACGGCGCCGTCTCACCAATCATACGCCAGACGTGAACCACGCGATGCACCGCGGTCAGGTTGGCAAGGATGGCCAGAACCCAAAGGGTGATGCGCATCTGCTCCGTCAGGAGACCGATCACGAGCACGGCGACTCGTTCCACCCGCGTCATCACTCCCACCTTGCACTCCACGCCCACACCCTCGGCCCTCGCCCGTGCGTAGCTCACTAACAGAGATCCGATGATCGCGGCATAGATGAGCATCGCCAGTTCGCTGTTCTGTTCGCTTATGTAGAAGGCCAGGAGGCCACCATACACGGTGGATTCTGAGAAACGATCCATGACCGAGTCCAGGAAGGCGCCGAACCGGCTGGACTGCTTCAGCTCTCGAGCCAGTGTTCCGTCCAGGCCGTCGAACGCTGCAGCGGCCAACACCAGAACACCACCCATCCGAAGATGACCGCAGGACAATACGTACGCCACGCCGATGTTGAGCAGAAAACCAATCACGGTGATCAGATTGGGCGACACGCCCAGTTTGCCCACGACTTTGGCGATCGGAAGCACAATCCATCGCGTCACCTTACGCACCCACTGGGTAATCATCCGACTCCTTCTGCTTCGATGATGGCCGTGTTCAGGTACCTACGGACCTCAACATCAGCGCCCGTATATTACAACCATAGGCAGTGCCTGTCAAAGCGTTGACAGGCGCAACGCGCTGGTGTATAGTCAAAGCTATAGCGAACGGATCGCCCCCAGACTGCCGGCTCGGACTCCATGGGAGGGTACCATGTCAAGCCAGGAACCCATCGAGTACCATCCGCGCATACATGACCTACCTCACGGTGATCGTCCCAGGGAACGCTTACGCAGCCACGGGGCCCGCGTGCTTTCCACTACGGAGCTGATCGCAATCCTTGTGGGAAGCGGGACGACGGAGCGGAATGCTTTGGAGCTGGCCCAAGGGCTATTGGCTAGGTTCGACGGGCTCCCCGGGTTAGCCCGGGCTAGCTTCTCCGAGCTGTGCACAGAGAATGGTATGGCCATCGCCAAGACGGCCCGCCTCAAAGCCGCGCTGGAAACCGGCCGTCGTCTGCTGGCAGCAGAGCCGGCTCAGCGCCCGCAGGTGAAATCCCCAGCAGATGCAGCCAATCTGCTCATGGCCGACATGAGCAACCTGGAACAGGAACACCTGCGCGTCATCCTTCTGGATACCAAGAACCAGGTGCGGGGTATACCCACGATCTACCAAGGCAACGTCAACACCTCCTTGGTCCGAGTGGCCGAGCTCTTCCGAGAAGCGATCAGGGCCAATTGCCCCGCAATGATCGTGGCTCACAATCACCCCAGCGGTGATCCGACCCCGTCGCCAGAAGACGTTCTCATCACAGAACGGATCGTCGAGGCCGGCCGCCTGCTAGACGTAGAGGTCCTCGATCACCTGGTGATCGGCCAGCAGCGCTACGTAAGCCTCAAGGAAAGGGGGCTGGGTTTCAAGTGAGGCCAGCAGTGGCCCACCGGATCCCACTCTCAGTATAGGAAGGCAGGAGCGCCAAGCCCAATGGGGAAAGCCATTCGACCCGTCCGCGTCAAGCTGATCGTACCGATGTTCACGGCAGACCAAAGCCTAATCGAGGGGATCGAGTCGCGCCTGGAGGAGGAGTTCGGCCCCATCGACTTCCGTAGCCAGGTGCTCTCCTTCGACCACACCAGCTACTACGCTGCTGAGTTCGGACAGCCGTTGCTGCGGAAGTTCGTGTCGTTCGCGCGCCTGATTGATCCCGGCAACCTCGCGGAGATCAAGACTCGAACTAATTCGCTCGAGGCAGATCTGGCGCAGAACGGCCACCGGCTCATCAACCTGGATCCAGGGTACGTATCCCTTGGCAAGGTTGTGCTGGCCAGCACCAAGAATCACCGCCACCGCGTCTATCTGGATCGGGGGATCTACGCCGAGGTCACCCTGTTCTATCAGAATGGGGGCTACCGAGCCTGGGAGTGGACCTACCCCGACTACCGCACCCCGGCGTACGCGCAGATCCTGTCAGAGATCCGACGGATCTACGTGGTGCAGCTCCGAGAAGCACAGGGCAGTCCGGCGAAGTAGACCACGGGGCGCTGCCCACCATCGGCGCCTCGACGCCGGGCGAGGGCAGGCGATCAGACACTCCGGCCGGTGATGTCCAAGTACACCGGATTCGAGAGTGCCTCCACCCACAAGGCATCCGGTTGCGCTCGCAGATCTGCCTCGGGCGGAGCAATCACCTCCGCTCTCACGTAGCCCGGCCCATTCACGCTCAGGGTGTGCGAGAAGGCGAAGTCGTTCCGCTCGATCTCAGTCCGGGCAATCTCGCCTATGCCGGTCACGAGTCGCACCATCATCCCCTCTCCGCCGGACACCTCGACAGAGAGCGTCACTTCCGCTCCCTCCGGAACCGAGATCTCATCACCAGCCATGACCCTTCGACCGCCGTGGTGGGCAGCAACGTTGAGGCGCGGCCCGCTGATCGGGTCACTGCTAACGAAGACGTGACCTGCCCGAATCCCATCCAGTATTCCGCGCACCGAGAGCTCTTCTGCGTAGACCCAGGTCGTGGGAGCACCCAGCACCACGGGACTGGGATCCTTCCCGGGTGCCGCCTGGTGACAATCACTTCCTCCCACTGCCGTGACACGCCGGCCTTGGCGCAGGCGCTCATCCCAGAACGAAAGCGACTGGTAGTTGCCCGCAAACCAGTAGGCCTGCCAGGCTTCGATGCAGTCATACCTGGCCAGTGGCCCGAAGCGCCAAGACGGTCCCTTGTCCTTTGGATGGTTGATGGACGTCACCGCGCCCGCCGCTCGGCAGTGATCGATTATCCGTTGCATCTCCTCGGCGTCGCGGGCCCGGAAGTCATGCCAATGCGTGATGCCCCAGGCATTGAGGTGCCCGTAGTAGGTGGTGATCTCCTCGCCCGGGATGAGCAACAGGCTTGGCGACGCGCAGCCGGCGTACTCCGCCAGGTGGCTCACGGTATTATGTTCCGTGATGGCGAGAAACTCGAGGCCCCGTTCGTGTGCCGCCCGGACGAGATCCTCCATCGAACCGGAAGCTTCACTGTGATGCGTGTGGCAGTGCAGGTCCCCCGGGTACCATCGCGCCTGGTCGCACAGCACGCCTGCATCGTGTAGCTCGGGCACAGGCATGGGGTCACCGTCTCCCGGCGTGAACCGCACGGTCACCTTGTAGTGGCAACCCTGCGGCACGATTCGGTAGAGACCCAACATCACGTTCCAAACACCAGGGTAGATGGGGCCGGGAAGGTATCCCGGAGTCGCATCGTCGAGTCCGATGCTAACCTGGTGACGAGAGCTGCCGCTGGTCCCACGGAAACCCCGCCCATGCACGAATTCCGCACCTCGTGAGTCGAACACGCCGAGGTCCACCACGTTACCGGGCGAGGCCCACAGGTCGGCGCTGGTCTCGTCACTGTACTCATAGCTCACATCGAGGCGAATAACGCCCTCCGGTACTTCCAGGGGTAGCAGTACATAGTCCGATTCCGACTTGTCTTCCGGGCTCACGAACCCTTCGCAGACCCAGAGCCCATCTTGCGGTGAGTCAAAGCCCAAGAACGCCATCATCCTCTTCCCCGTTGACCCCAGGACCGAGAGGAGCCCGACCCATGGGGCTCACTCGACTATCACGCTGAGTTCAGAGATCAGACTCTCGTAGTCCCACCCCGAAGCATACACCTGAATCGATACGATCTTCGAGGGCATGATTGGCATCACATCCAGGAGATTGTCGGACTCGTAGATGTACCATCTACCACTCTGAATCAATTGACCCCTCGCGGTAGGGTTGTTGGCCACGTTCTGGTAGTAGAAACCCTGAACCCATTCGGCCTCACTGTCGTACGCATCTAGGTACTTGAGCCTGATCATGAGCGGGTACTCCGAACTAAGGTACCCGCCACCAGACAGACTCTGATGACGGAGCATCACTTGAGCCCGGACTCGGATGGAGATCGCCGGATCCGGTAGAGGGCTATCGATCTCCTGAACGATCCCGGTTTCGCAGTGGTCTCCCCCCCCTCCTTTGCGCAGGAACTGAACAGCTCGATGCCCCTCTTCCGACACGAGCCGCACCCTTCCATCGATGTCTCCGCCATCCAGACCCTGGTCATTGTAGGTATTCCAGCCGGTACTCAGGGGCTTACTAAACGCGCCGTTCTCCACGAAATCCTTGGCGGCAGGCACCGGAGCCATGGGGGGTTCTCCGATACTCACCATTGTACGCTGACGCTGCTCGACCGTTACGTCCTGCCCCATTGCCGTGACGTGAGCCTCTCCACGAGTCACGATGATCTCAGATTGATCGTTGCTCACCTCGATACGATAGCTGCCATCTTCCATCAACACCGTCGCGGCGTGCAGTGACCGAACCTCGAAATGGAGGGGCCCGTCTACCGACAGCGCACGCCCCACCCCGATCCTTCCTCCGTTATCATAGAGCACGATCCGGCTAGGCTTGGAGCTGAGGGAATATCGAGGCGAGCGCATCTCCTCCAACGTAATCCACGTGCCTGGAAAGAGACGGATCGAACTGTGGTCGAAGAATGTCACGGAAGCCTCGGAGGTCTCATCCACGATGATGGCCGTGCCCTCCGGAACCGGTATGCGCTCACCCTTGACCACGGGCTTGGCCGCAACGCTACCGGGAATCTCCACCACAACCGTGCCCACTAGTGCTTCGACTTCCGCTTCGTGACTGTTGCTGGCGGAGGTCAAGTATGCGCGTGCGCTCCACGGTATACCCACCGCCAGGACGCAGAAGATGAAGAAGGCCGTCCAGAGGACAGCCCACGCGAACTTCTCGGGATTTTGCGTCATCTAGAAGCGCACCTCAAAACGCTTGAACTCGCCACTCGGCTGCATCCACGTCTCCTCGACTTCGTCCACAACAGCCCAGCGCGGCCCGCTGTGTAACCAGGCCAGCAGGCTTCTCACGGCCCCGTCATCACCCTCGGCCACGACCTCAACTGTGCCGTCCCACCGATTCCTCACAAAACCAAGCAGGTCGAGCTGCTGAGCCTCCTGCAACGTGTAGTAGCGGAAGCTGACCCCCTGAACTCGTCCCCGCACAATAGCTCGCAAGCGCACCCGATCTGCCATTCCGGCTCCTCACACCGATGGCAGTAGCCATCCCGTGATCCGCTGATCCAACCGGCGCAAGCCCACATCGCGAGCCACCTCGACCACGCGCCGGTACTCTTCTTCCGTTATGCACCGATTCAGTTCTGGTAATCCGCCCGCCTTGTAGCACGGCCGGTACTGAGCCATGATATTGAGGTACGTCTGTTCCGAAACCTCCCTCGCAAGGAAGACCAGGCTCTCAGCACTGCCCGCCAGCCCATTGGGAAGCACCAAATGCCGGACCAACAAACCGCGAGTCGCTGTTCCTTGCCGGTCGAGCTGAAGATCCCCTACCTGTCGGTGCATCTCCTTCACAGCCGCTGTGTTCGCGGCGGGGTAGTCCTCCACGCCTGAGAACCGTCGACCGACATCGGCGTCAGAGTATTTCATGTCCGGCATGTAGATGTCCACCACACCATCCAGCAGAGCCAGCGTCGTGAGGGCATCATAGCCACCCGTATTATACACCAGCGGCACCCTGAGCCCAGCCTCAACCGCTATCAGAAGGGCAGCGAGAATCTGGGGCACCACATGGCTGGGGCTGACGAGGTTGACGTTGTGGCAGCCTGCATTCTGCAACCGGAGCATGACAGCCGCGAGGGCCTCCGGCCCCACCTCCTGGCCACGGTCAAGCTGACTGATATCGTAGTTCTGACAGTATACGCAACTCAGATTGCAGCCAGCGAAGAATATCGTACCCGAACCACGGCTCCCTACCAGCGGGGATTCCTCACCGAAATGTGCGTGATAGCTGGCAAGCTTGGCCCTCTCGCCGGTGCGACAGCCAGCCCCCTCGCCTCCTTCCCGCCGGTCGGCGCCACAACTCCTCGGGCAGCAATCACAACTGCCGAGTCGCGCGTAGGCCTCCTCCACCCGGCGGTGCAGCTCGCCGGAACGATGAAGAGCCAGGTATGCGGGTACGAATCCTTCCACTTCCCGCAGCATTGGATGGCGTCCTGTGCTCTCTCTACTCTTCGATGTTGCTGTACACCTTGTAGCTGTCCACGGGAGGAGCAAAGTGCTCGATCACGTACTCCCCGGCTACTCCCATCGGCTCAGCAAAGCCCGCCACCAACTCAGCGATCAGCCCGTCCACCTCGTCTGCAGCTAGACTCGAGGCGGGAGCTTGCCAGAGCAAGAGCGTGCCGTAGGTGCCTTCCTCTGTGTAGTGCACATCGAGTTTGCCCACGCACGTCCCAGAATCATCCTCGCCCTTCGTGTGAGCGTCGTGTAGTGCGTATTGCTCGGAGGTTGGAGTTCGAACCAGTCGCCTCAGCCTAAGATCCATTGGGTACCTCCACCAACCGCGATCCCGCGATCGCTCTAGGATTCCAGATCCCAGCCCAATCCCTCCCCTTGTGGAGCCTGTTCCTGATCCGACTCAAACACTCCAACGTCCAGGGCGCCTTCGGCCAGTCTGATCTCGGCCAGGGCCTCCTCGGCCCTCTCTTGAAGCCGCTCATCCTCCGAATCATAGCAGCTCTCCAGCGTCCGACGAGCGGCTGCTCCGCCGATCTGCCCCAGAGCCCAGATGGCCGCCATTTGCACGTCCCTATCTCGGTCCTCCACCAGACGCGCGAGAACGGGCACCGCTTCCCGGGTCGCCAGTTCGCCGCAGGCTCTTGCCGCATGGTACCTCAGTTCAGCATCCTCACTGCTCAACTCTGTGATCACGATCCCTTCCCAGAAGGAGTCGGCACTTCGCCCCATCGCTAGAAGAGCGCTCACCCGTAGCAGTCGGTCATCGCTGGCGTAGGACTCATCGATGATCTGGCGAAGGCCTTCCACACTGAGAAACGCGATTGATTCGATCGCCCTCCGCCGTACTTGCGGCACTCCTTCCTGTTCGCTTACCACTGCCAGCAGCGCCTCCTTGATCAACCGCGCGTGGCGAGCACCCAAGTCGCCCAGTTCCGCCAGGAGAGCAAACCTCCCCAACGACGCCGCAGCCTCCTCCCGCACACGCGCAGAAGGGTCCTCCAACAGCATGGCCACCAGCGGTTCCACCAAAGACGCCGATTCATCCTCCCACAGCCCCTGCAGAGCGGTCGTGCGCACCTCGTCATCTTCGTCATTCATGCAGTGCCGGAAGATGAACCCAAAGTCCATCTCGAAGCTGGACTCGGCCAACTCTACGAGAGCCTGCAGCAGCAGAAGCCTCCGGCTGGCCGGCGTCAGGGACCAACGTTCGACGAAGATGCCTGTCTCATCTGGCATCATCCCCGATAGCATACTCAGCAACTCCAGTGGCAGATCCTGCGCCTCATCGAGCGCACTTTCCACCACTTCCTCGAAGTCCATCTCTTCGTACATGCCTCTTAACGTCCCACCATAGCGCGGTCCACCACCTCGTAGCAGGCGGTCGCACCGATCACACTAGTCCCAGTAGAACTCTCGCGTCTCGCTCACCGCATTGACGGGCACGCCGTCGCGACCACCATCGGCTTTCGTCCCGGTCTGAAGCATGAGCGTCACGTCCCACTGGAAGCCAGGCTCCTTGGGATCCGGCTTCCGATGGAGTTCCTTGGGCACGAGCCAGTTGTCCTGCTTGACCCAGGCCCCACTGTAACGCAAGCCGCCATCCGCCCAGTAGCGCAGACTGACGCCATACCACTCATCCTCGCCGAGCGGACCGACCGATTCCCACTGTAGGATCACCCTCGTTCTGCGCCCTTGGAACCGAGTACCGTCCTCAGGACTCAGCAGCCTCACCGGAGGCAAGATCACCGGCGTGTCGCTCGGGCGGGGCGTAGCAGTTGCCGTGGGCACGGCCGTACCCGTCGCCGTGGGCGAGAGAGTGGGGGTGGAAGTCGGAGCAACCGTCTCCGTCGGGGCGGGCGTCTCCGTGGATGTCGGGAACGAGCGTGCTGAACCGTATCCCTCGGGCGTGGCCGTCAGTAGCCACACTGTCGCCGTCGGCGTGTTCGTCGTAGTCCTGATCATCGCTTCCCGGCGATCAGCCCCGCCGCCCATTGCTCCCCTGGCGACCAAATAGGCCCCCACCAAAGCCAGCAGCAATACGAAGGTTCGGAGCCAGTAGTGGCGAACGCGTAGAACCTCCCCGCACACGGGACAGAGATGAATGCCCCGAGGGGATCGGGACCCACAACTGCCGCAGATCACATACCTGCGGCCCCTCAAGCGGCGACTCGAACCACACTCCGGGCAAACTCGTGCCCCCTGAGGCAGCGTCGCGCCGCATGATCTACAACGCATGGGTATATGCCTGACGAGACGGCGACCTAGTGCCCCCCTCGAACCTGCGATCAGCGGCTCTTCGATCCGGCATCGAATTCATCTCACCTGTGTCACCGAAGGGACCAGCGGGCGAAGTCGAGATAGGAGACCACCACGAAGACACCGAGCAGCAGCGCGATGCCCACCAGATGCACATAGCCCTCTTTCCGGGGATCCAGCCGTTTTCCTCCGCGCAACCATTCCAGGACTATGAACATCAGGCGTCCTCCGTCCAGCGCCGGGAAAGGAAGCAAGTTGACCAGAGCAAGGTTAACGCTGAGGATGGCCGTGAGAAGCATCAGACGTGTAACGACGTTCTCCTGCCCGGAGTGCGCGACCTCACTAACGAACAGCCCGATACCCACGGGACCCGTCAGAGCCACGGGTACCTCTTCTTCGGGTTCCACGAATGACCTTGCGACCCGTACCAATCCCTTGTAGATATCGACAACGGTCTCCCACGTTCGAGCGAACCCCCTCTGGACGGCCTTCCACACGGGATACTTCGCCAGGTCGGTGCGGACCCAAGTCGACTCGATCCCCACGCCCATAGCCCCTTCTCCCTCCGGTGGATTGGCGCGGGGAGTCAGAACCATCGTCACTTTCAGACCCGCACGATCGACCGTAACCGACATCGGCTGGCCGGCACGTTCCTCGGTCAGACGGCTCAGCTCGTAGAAGTTGCGAATCGGCTCCCCGTCCACGCGGACGATCCTGTCTCCATAGGTGATGCCGGCATGATACGCAGGAGACTGTCCCACAACCTGTATCACGGACAGACGCTCTATCTCAATCGGCTCGCCCACGAACGCCACTGTGGCAAACATCACTATGGCCAGCAGGACATTCATCATCGAACCCGCCAGGAGTGCAAACGCTCTCGTCCCCCGGCTTTTCGAGCTGAAACCATCAGGTTGCGTCGAATCCTCGTCGCCAGGCATGCCCGCCATGCGAACGAAGCCCCCAACCGGTATCGCATTGATGGTGTACTCGGTGTCTCCTCGTTTGAACAGCACTGCAATCCGCGGCGGATACCCGAACCCGAACTCATCCACTCGAATGCCAGTGCACCGCGCCGCCACATAGTGCCCCAGCTCGTGAACGTAGACCAGAATGCTGAACACCGCCAGTGCCGAGATGATTCCGACAGCCATGTCTTCGAATCCCTCCGCTATCTCCCTCACACTTCAGATCACTGCCATTATACTATCTTGAAGCCCTCCTGACAAGGACTGTGGCTTCAGCGGTGACCAGCCCTACCCGTATTGCACCTGCTCGCGGGCGGGACCAGATGGAAGTACCGAAACCGCCAGCGGTGAAGCAACTCGCACCGTCATCAGTTGGGCGGTGCGAGTTGCGTGCGCCATCTAGGATGGTGCGCAAGATGACTCCCTTCGCCCAACAGACCCGGCGCACTAGATCAGTACCGCAGCAGGGTCCCCTCCGCTTCTCCTTTGAGAGCAGCTTCCACCGCCCCCTCGCGCCGCCCCGAGATCAGCCGAATCCTCATCTCGTGCTGTCTCTTGATCGCGTCGAGAAGCACGTCCACCTTCCCCAGCATACCCCCGGTCACGTCGACGCCATGAGACCCGGACAACATGCCTCGCACCGATACGAAGCTAGTCGACGTGATCTCGGGCAGACGACGGGCGTCGGGGTCTGTGAGCGGATCAGCGGTGAACACTCCGTCGACCTCGCCCGCGATTATCATCCTTCGGGGATGCACTCGCTCGGACAGATACACAAACACTTGCTCGGTGGAGACGATGGCACAACCTTGCTCGACGTCCAGCGCCACGTCCCCATACACCAATGGCACCAACCCTCGCTCGAGCAGCGTCTCCACCGGAAAGACCGTCATCTCCACAAGCTCACCCCGCTTGCAGCTCACTGATGCTGACGGCGGCATCGAGACCACAGGGACTCCGTTCCTCAGCATGCAGTCAGCAACCATCCGGTTCAACCGCGCAGCGGCGGCGGCCGTTTCCGCATACCCCCGCCAATCCTCGAGCCCGCCTCGGTGAACGCCGTACTCTTGCGCGGCGAAGTGCCCAAACGACCCGCTGCCGTGCCCCAGAACCAGTCTGAGTCCCGGCCGGACCGCCCGTGCCCTGGCGATCTCTTGACCGATCCTCTGGATTATGTCTAGTCTCGGGGTGTCACGCTTGCTCTTGTCGGTGATGAGTGATCCGCCGAGCTTGAGAAACACCAGTTCATCCAACGGTGACCGAGCCTCCCTCCACAGCAACGGCCGCTCCTGATTCTATCACGGACACATCTATCTGGTCCACCATCGGGATGCCCGAGATGATGGCACCCACGGTTGTAACTGGGTCGCCGCTGGCATTGATGATGGCGGCAGGCGCCAACCCGTTGGCGGCCAGGCGATAGAGCGTGTACGAGCCAACGGTACTTCCCTTCCCGGTAGGAAAGACGAGGACTCGCCCCGCGACGCACTCCCCTTCCAAGGCATGACCGCGCTCGATGATCAGGCCCGTCTCCGGGTCCACTCCACCCAGAAACCCGATCGGCTCCGGTGAAGTCAAAGCCACCCCCCTCACCGCGCCCTCCACGAGCGATCTGCCCCGAAGTCTCAGGATCTCCATTCCCACGTCCCTCTGACCGCAGCGTCGATGCAGCGTTCCGTCGTCCCGAATCTGACTTGCAGCCCTTGGTGCGAGCGAGCGTAGAAGGCCATCTTGGCAGAATTGGTCGCCAGGCTGCGATACCCGAGCAGCTTCATGGGAGAGACCACCAGACAGGTATCTGCCACGACCTTTGCTCCGGCAGCCTCTATGCGTTCGACAAGCCCCCGCGACACAGCTCCGTCTCTTGTTGCACGGGCAGTGGTCACCCAGAGCTCGGAAGCGACCCTGCGCCCGCTCAACAAGGCTGCCACTCGCTCGATCTCCGCTAGAGAGGCGTGCGGGCACCCGATGGAAACCAGGTCTATCCGCCTGACGGACGAGTTGAGGCCTTCGTAGCCAGGCGACAGGTCATCGACGATGATACTCTCAGCCTTGCTTGCCAGAGCACCACCGGCACGAGCTTCCGGCGTCAGTCCATCTATGTGGTACAGCGCAACGGCACCGCTGGCGGCCATGGCAGCGCCCAGCTGTTTCAGCGCCGAAAGCGCCGGCTCCCCCGGCAATCCCCCGCCATCCCAACCCTTCAGAGCTCTCGGTCGCCTCCGAAAGCGAAAGTAGGGCACACCATTCCTGACCAACCGTCCCACGATGTAGCCCAGCGCGCCGAAGTCGGCGAGAGACTCAACCTCGCACGCGACTTCCACGACACTGCTGGCCAGTCGGTACTCGTCCAGGTGCAGCCCGTAGTTCGCCGTTCTCCCGACAATGGCGGAGGCCAGCGCGCTCGGGCCGCCCTCACGATTCGTGCGCGCGCCAAGAATCGAGTTGGCGAAGCTGACGGCCGAAGACTCGCTCCACGCCAGATGCTCCCCCGGTGCAGGCACGTTACCCAGCAGGTAGGGCGTGCACGAGCAGGTGGGACGAATGCCCATCGCAACGTATGTGTCCACTACTTCGCGCTGCCGAAGCGCAAATGCCCGAGGCACGCCTTGCTCCTCCCAGGCTTGCAGATCCATCCCCGCTGGGTTAAGCATCGTGGGGATCCGCACCCGAGCTCCCGAGTCCCGCCACTCGCCCAGGAACTGCAGGCCAGCATCACCCAGGTTGAGATAGCTGACTCCCGCCACCTGAGAGCTGACCACCGGCACAAGGGCACGCGCCCCGAATACTCTGCCCAGGCCCACCACAATCTCCATGGCCCTGCGAACGGCATCGCCGGAACGTCCGTGAAGCATCTCCCGCTCTTCTCGCGTCAGGTACAGCTCGGGTGCAGCTTCCTCCGCCGGATCATCAGGCCAGGGCAAGCTCACCTCGCCCCCCTTATCCATATCGTCCCCGCCCGCCGAACAGTGAGCGAAGGGCCAGCCAGACCACCAGCACCAACACCAACACCAGGAGGCCGAGCTGCCACCAACTCATCGGCACCAGTACCACCACTCGCAGCTTGCGCCACAACAGAACCAGAACCAGGGCCGACACCAGCAGCCAAACCAGTGACCAGAACCTCCGTCTCATGCGCACCACTCCCCAACGGTTCTCCGTCCTGCTCCTGCACCTATCCCCAAGGAGACGGTCAGGGCAAGTAGTCTCGTAGGTCCACGGGCTCGTACCGCACCCGCTCATAGTCTGCCAGACCAGGGCCTTCCGCATCGGTATCCCAGTGAACGGTGGCATCCAGCCCCATCTTGGCCGTGCGAGACTTCTTCCCCGGAACGTGCCTCGCTGAGGGATCAAGTGAGCTACTGGGCCGGTCCGACAACACAACCAGATCGCGATCCGCTTGGAACCGAGTTGCGATCGCGTGCTCCACCGCCTCTGAGTCAAAGGGATCCACGTCCTCCCCCACAACTACCACATGCTTCAGGGAGGAGTGCCCCCGGAACGCAGCGGATATCGCACGGCGTCCATCGTCCGCGCTCTGCTTCGCAATCTGAACCACCGCGTGCAGCCAATGCCCCCCGCCCTCCGTCATCGAGACACTGAGACACCTGCACACTGAATTGACCGCTTCGTATATGCTCGGTTCTCTGGGGAGCCCCATTAGCAGCTTGTGCTCTCGACCGCCGGGAAGCAACGTCTGGTAGATCGCGTCGTCTCGACGTGTGACGCAGTCGACCTCAAAGACCGGTTGCATCCTTACGATGTCTCTCGTCTCGGTGAGATCCACGAAGGGCCCCTCCTCGACCAGACGGTGAGTCAGTCGCCCTTCGAGCACGATCTCTGCGCTCGCCGGTACCTCAAGATCCAGAGTGACACATTTCACTACCGGTGTCGGCGTCAGCGCATTGGCGATAGAGAGCTCATCCACATCGGGGCCAGGCGACATAGCGGCAGCGACCAACACGGCCATCGAGTTGCCAATGCACACGGCCATCGGCAGATCGCCCGAACTCTTGCTCCACGCCACGTGCGTACCCCGGTCCTCCACTACTCGGACCGCGAACCGGTTCCGGTCCAGAAGCTGGAACCGGTGGAAGCAGATATTGCGACCCAGATCGGCATCCTCTATGATGGCCACTCCCGCAGTAACGTAGGGTCCACCGTCTTCCGCGAAGTACGTGTTGATGGGCAGCCGTTCCAGATCTACCTCTCGCTCCACCACTTGCTGGCATGGGGCCCCACCCACGCGCGATGGTCGAGTCGGCCCTCGCAGCGCACCCATCAGCCGCGGGACCAGTTCTTCAACCGTCATTCCCAAACCAAGTGCGATGGTCTCCCTTGACGAGCACAGACCCGCAGTCACAGACAGGGCTCTGCTCCGAACCGCCCTGAAGAGCACCGGGCTTTCCTCGAGAGCATGTATCACTCGGGCCATCTCCAGGTGCGGGTCAACCTGACAGTCGCAGGTCTTGACTAGTCCGAGCTCATCCAGCTTGTGTAGCAACTTCCTCAGATCCACCCTAACCCCCACCTCCTAGTCCTTCCTGGAGATCTTGTAGACCTCCAGGTCCCGGGGAACTACCACGTCGGGAAACACGGCGGAAGCTTCTCGCAGTATCTCTCGATCAGAGTATCGGCGCGAGATGTGTACCAGGAACAACTGCCTCACTCCCGCCTCGCGGGCAAGCGTTGCCGCCTGAGCAGCCGTTATGTGACCGAACCGTGCGGCGAGATTCGCGTCTCGCTCGACGTACGTAGACTCGATGACCAACGCATCGGCGTCTTGAGCATACGGCACCAGATCCTTCACCCTTCCGGCGTCTCCGACGAAGACCAGCTTGGTGCCCTGTACCGGCTCCCCCAGCACGTGATCGGGCTCGATCACCATCCCGCTGGGAAGAGTCACACTCTGACCGGCGACCAGTTTCTTGCGCTCAGGTCCCGCCGGCACTCCCAGCGCATCGGCGATATCGGCCAGGAACGGCCGCCGACTCTGCTCCTCGAATACGAAGCCGTAGCAGCCTGGCCCACGATGGTGAACCGGGAAAGCCTTCACGGTCAGCCATTCGTCGCTCCAAAGCAGTCCGGGCTCTATCTCCTTGTACTCCAGTCGTATGGCCGGCTCGTCTCCTCTCAAAACCACCTTCATTAGATCGCGCACTCTCTCCAGCGCCCACGAACCCCCGTAGATGCTCAGGTTGGAGGCAGACTCCCACCGCGCGAAGGTGGAGACCAGTCCCCCCAGTCCCAGAATGTGATCCAGGTGACCATGGGTCAAGAGAATCTTGTCCAGCCGCTTGAAACCCAGCCCGCTGCGAAGGATCTGTCGCTGTGTTCCCTCGCCACAATCCACCAGGAAGCGCTCCGCCCGAAACATCACCATGGCCGACGAGAGTCCCCGGTCAACCGAGGGGGCCGAGGCTGACGTCCCCAAGAATGCGATTTCAATCATGTCAGGTCACCAGCCTTCTTCCCCCGATCTCTCTGTCGGAATACCGATCGTAGACCGATGGGAGATACCTGGCGTACAATGCCAGGTTGAAGCGTCGAGGATGTTCTCGACGGTACTCTCGCAGACGCCCAAGGTCCAGGTCCGCGAACAGGACCTCTTCTCTTGTCGCACTCTCGGCCTGAGCCACCACCCCCGTGCCATCCTCCGTCATCTCCAGAGGCGCGTAGACTCCGCTACGCCCCTCAAATCGCACCCCCAGCATCTCCCCAACCATGAAGCAGGCGATGCCGTAGGCAGGACTCTCCTGTACTCGGCCCCAGACTCCTCTGGACTGCGCCCAGGCATCGTAGGCAGCCGCGTCAGCCGCCGGATCGATCACTATCTCGGCTCCCCTCAACCAGGCGACTCGAATGGGCTCAAAGAAAGTGTGGTCCATGCAGATGGGGAACGAGACCCTGCCCACCGAGGTGTCGAAGACCTCAATGCGATCACCGCGCCCCATCCCCCAGGTCGCCTCCGCCGGATACAGATGTGTCTTTGGTTGAGTTCCGATCAGGCATCCATCGGGTCCGAACAGGCACCCACACTTCAGCAGCATACCTTCCGCGTCCATCTCCAGGCCGCTCCCCGCCACGATGTGCACTCCAAAGCGCTCGGCGAGAACGGAGAAGGTAGTCCGGTAGATTCGCCGGCTCACGGAAGCCAGAAGCCCGAGGAGGAAAGCCATCGGCACGGCTCCACTCTCGAACTGCGTCAGCTCATCGCCCTCGGACCCACGTTCGGCGAATCGCTTCACACCCGGTATGAGCCCCCCAAGAGGATAGCTTCCTGCATCCTCCGGAAACACTACCAGATGGGCTCCTCCCCGAACGGCCTGACGCACCAGGCGATACGCGGTAGCAGCATACTCTGCGGCGCCGGCCATCAATCGCCCGCCGAGCTGCACAACCCCCACCCGAGTAACCACGCCCTCGGACTCCGCGGATCGCTCGTACTCTCTTTCGGAGAGCGCCCGGTGAACCAGCGAAGGACGGGATCGCCACCACAGAACCGGCCTGAGAAGCAGACCCAGCGCCGCAAACGCCAGTCCTCTCGCCATCCTAGTCGGCACTCGCTCGTGGCGTCAATCCTGCACCTCGATCCGAATACGCTTGTTGATCCTGCCTTTGCTCTTGTAGTTCACGATGCGAATCGCGCCTATCTCTCCCGTGTTGGCTACGTGGGTGCCACCGTCGGCCTGAGTGTCCAGTCCTTCTATCTCCACAATCCGAACCGTCGTGATCCCGGCAGGTAGAAGATTGATCTTGGTACGAATCAGGTCAGGATGTCGATCGGCCTCATCCCGGGGAAGGAAACTCACATGCACGGGATGCGAGGCTGCCACTTCGACGTTGACCCGCTCCTCGATCTCGTGCACCAACTCGGCACGCAGAGTCTCGAATTCGAAGTCCATCCGACCCCGCAGGGGTTCCATGTTGCCCCCCGTAACCTTGGCACCGTAGTCACGCCAAACCACTCCGCACAGGACGTGAAGAGCGGTGTGAGTCCTCATGAGCCGGTAGCGCCGGTCCCAATCCAGTTCACCACGAACCATGGTCCCAACGGCTGGGGGCTCCCCTGCGACTTCGTGCAGGATCGCAGATCCGCTGCGCCGAGCCTTGGTCACGGCCCACCGATCCGAATCACTGGCCAGAGACCCCAGATCGCAGGGCTGGCCTCCCCCGCCCGGGTAGAAGGCCGTGGCATCCAAGATAACGCCCGATCCCTCAAGCCCAAGCACCTGGGCCTCAAAGGTCCTAAGATACGCGTCACTCTGGTACAAAGAGCGAGTCTCCATTCCATCCCCCCCCAGAAACGTGAGCTGGCCTGCACTACCGCGGATTTGGACTCATCGCCCGTGGCTGTACATGCCGGGAAAACACTCTCGATACAACCCACAGTTCAGGCTGCGATAGATCGGATAGGCATCGACTACCCGTTGAAGGGCGGCGAAGTCCAGTTCTGTCGCAACGATGCCCGACCGGTCGGAGGCGGCTGTGCAACCCAGCACCCCGCTGCCATCGTCCGCCATCTCCAGCGGACCGTGGATCCGAGCCCGGCCAGGAAGATCATCACCGATCAAGCAGCTTTCGATACCGAAGACCTGGTTAGCCTGGATCTCGCGCCACAGACCGCGCATCCAGGCCTCGCGTAGCAAGGACCCACCGAGCCGGAGGTGTACCAGCACGTTTGCTCCCTGCAGGCACAAGATACGGCTCACCTCGGGGTAGGACACGTCAGCGCCGATGAGCAGCCCAATCCGTCCGACCGGCGTCTCGAAAACGCACAGCTCGTCTCCGGTGTCCCATCGCTCCTCGCTCTCACCCCAGGCCAGGTGCGTCCGCGCCTGTATACCCAGGGTAGCGCCGTCCGGTCCGAACAGATAGGCCACCTCAGACAGACGGCCATTGCAGTCCATCGCCAGGGTGCTACCGAAAACCAAGAGCAAACCCGCTTCACGCGCCAGTCGCGCCCCTGCCAGCTCGTAGGCCCGGGTTAGCCCCGACCCGGCACTCTCATAGCACCGAGCCAGATCTTCGCAGTTCGCCGGGCGCACTGCATCGAGCAGGCAGTGTTCCATTGCTTCCGCACTCAACACCCCGAGAAGGGCAACCCCTACGTATCGCGGCAGGGCCACCAGACTCGCACCCAGCTCTCGTGCCTCCCCGAGCATCGGTCGGAAATGCTCCAGGAACTCGCTGTCCGATCTAGCCCAGAAAGCCTCCAACTGCGTCGCCGCAGCCACCGTGGTGCCAAGCATCCCTGCCCCCGGCCTGCCCTCCTCTAGCGCACCGATTCGATACGGCTCACGACAATCCTACGTCCATCATAGTCATCGGCGAGCAGCATCTCTCCCCATAGCCTCACCGGAAGCTCATCGCAACTGGCCTCCACGATCGCCATCTCCACTTGCTCACTTGCCGGCTGCACACCGAAGCGCTGACCGTCGTTCCTCTCCAGGTAGTCATCGTACTGGGCCCCTAGGCACGTGGGGCGGATCGTGCCCAACCAGCCGTCCACGGGACCCTCGGGGATCTGCTCCTTCGGAGGAATCGCAGGAGATCCCAGCACTTCCAGTCGATCCACAACGATCTGCCTTCCCCGGGCGTCGATTGCCGAGGGCAGCAGTTCGCCCCAGATTCGCACCGAGAGG